>WNGK01003792.1_pt1 | contig 36108 bp, 27 predicted proteins | sample 5400601 | NCBI WGS metagenome assembly WNGK01 (sample SAMN13153376, study PRJNA577476) | soil metagenome | isolation source: 60 cm soil or saprolite under Garry oak tree replicate 1 | place: USA:California | collected 2016-06-15 | reverse complement strand
GCAGGAGGGGGTCCGGTCAACGCGTAATAAACGACGACGTGCGCGTACACGTCGCGCTGCTGCAGCGGTTGCTGCCTGAACATGACCATGCCCCGCTCGAAGCTCATGCCCCTGTAGCGCGCAATCTGCGGCAGCACGAACTCGCGTTCGATCGGCGGCGCGATGATTTGCAGCAGCTTGCACGCTTCGTCGAAGTACTGGAATACGGTGTGCAGCCGGCGATCGATCCGCTCGATCACCTCGCTCGAGAGTTGATGCTCATGAGCCCGACGGGCGCTTACCGATTCCGCCTGTGCGCGCAGTTGCTCCAGCAAATGCGACTTCGGCGACTTCGCCATTGCCGCTTCTAGTCTGCGGCGCCGGTGACTCGCAGGAGCTCGGCAAGCGATGTCGTACCGTCGGCGAGCCAGCGGGCGCCGTCCTCGGCCAGCGAGCGCGCGCCTGAACGCGCACATGCCTCGCGCAGGCTCGGCTCTCCGGCGCGGTCGTGAATCAGGCGGCGCAGGGTGTCGTCCACGAGCACGAGCTCGTAGATCCCCGTCCGGCCGCGGTAGCCGGATTGCGTGCAGGCCGCGCATCCGACGGGCCGGTAAAGCCTTCGCGGCACTTCGGTCGCGAAGCGCTTCAGAACGGCGGCCTCGCCCTCGCCAGGGGTGTACACCTCTCGGCACTCGTCGCAAAGGCAGCGCACGAGGCGTTGCGCGAGCACCCCTAGCAGCGACGAGGCGAGAAGATACGGCTCGACGCCCATGTCGGCGAGCCGCGTCACCGCGCTCACGGCATCGTTCGTATGCAGCGTGGCGAGAACAAGATGGCCCGTAAGGCTCGCCTGGACGGCGATCTGCGCCGTTTCCAGATCGCGGATTTCCCCGATCATGATGATGTCGGGGTCTTGGCGCAGGATCGATCGCAAGCTGCGCGCGAACGTGAGCTCGATTCGGGGATTGACCTGCGTCTGACCCACCCCGTCGAGCGCGAACTCGATGGGATCTTCGACCGTCATGACATTGAGCGCGCCGCGCGGCAGCCGCGACATCGCCGCGTACAAGGTCGTCGTCTTGCCGGAGCCGGTCGGTCCGGTCACCAGCACGATGCCATGCGGCTCGCGCACCAGGCGATCGATCGCGGCGAGCGTGTCGGGCGCCATGCCGAGCGCGCTCAAGTCAAGCCTTGCCGTATCCTTGTCGAGCAGACGCAGCACCACGCGTTCGCCGGGCCCCGTCGGCAGCGTCGACACGCGCACGTCGACGCTCTTGTCGCCAAGCTTCAGCGCCATACGCCCATCCTGCGGCAGGCGCTTCTCGGCAATGTCGAGGCTCGCCATCACTTTGATGCGCGAAACCAGCGCGGCGTGCAACGCACGCGGAGGCTCGATGATGTCGCGCAAGACCCCGTCGACGCGGAAGCGCACGACCGATCGTGCCTCGTAGGGCTCGAAGTGGATGTCCGAGGCGCGCTCGCGCAATGCCTGCAGCAACAGCGCATTGATCATCCGGATGACGGGGGCATCCGACGTCGATCCCAGAAGATCCTCGGCCTTCGGAATGTCCTGGAGCAGGCGCGCGAGATCGTTGTCGCGCGACAAATCCTCGCTGAGCTGCGCGACCGGCGCCGACGCCTGGTTGTAAACGGTCGCAAGCTCGGCGGCAAAGCGCTCGGCATTCACCGTCAGCGTCTTCAGCGGCCGCTGCAGCACGCGCTTGAGCTCGGCGATGCCTTCCACCGATGCATCGCTGCGCGCGAGCACGAGGACTGCGTCGCCCTCCTCACGCAGCGGCAACACGCCGTGCGCACGCGCAAATGCATACGGAATTCGCTGCGCGGGGATGTGTCCCTTACTGGAGGACGTGCGGGAATTCGGACCCGGCATCGGTGACCTGGTGGTGTGAGCTGCTATTGCCCCTTGGGAAGGGGGACCGTGGTCGGCGTGCTGGTCGAGGGCTTGGGCAGCGTCGGCAGCTCGGGGACCGTCGGGTCGGGCCAGAACAGCCGCTCCGCGGGCTTGAGCTTTTGCTGTTCGCCGATGAGATAGTCGTAGCGATCGCTGGTGAGCGACGCGCCCGCCCCCTCCGTGCGGATCACCGTCGGCTTGAGGAACACCATCAGATTCGTCTTGATGCGATGCCTGTTGTCGTAGCGAAAGAGCGCGCCGACACCTGGAATATCGCCGACGACCGGGATACGGTTGGAGCCGTCGGTGAAACTGTCCTGGATCAACCCGCCCAGGACGATGATCTGCCCGTCGTCGACGGCGACGGTCGATTCCAGCGAGCGTTTGCTGGTAATGATGCCCGCGACATTGGTCGTGTCCTGGACTCGAGACACTTCCTCGTAGATCACCATGCGCACGCTGCCGCCTTCGGTGATCTGAGGCTTCACTCTCAGGATAAGGCCGACGTCCTTACGCTCGATGGTCTGAAACGGAGTCACCGTCGTCGAGGAACCTGTCTGTGCGTACTGGCCGGTGATGAATGGCACGTTTTGCGCGACAACGATCTTGGCTTCCTCGTTGTCCAGCGTCAGCAGATTGGGCGTCGACAGAATGTTGGTGTTGGCATCGGATTCGAGAGCGCGTGCGAGCAGCGCGAGATTGGTGATCGTTCCAATGCCCGGGATGGTGATCGTTCCCCTGATGATCCCCAGGTTGAGGCCTTGCCCGAGCGAGCCCAGGTTGACCTGCGCATCGAGGAGGTTGGTGCCGCTGCCGCGAGTGCCGAAGTTGGTTCCGCCGCCAACCTGCGTCTGGTTGTTGTTGAACCTGTTGGGGTCGAGGAAATTCCACTGGATGCCGAACTCGGCTGCCTTGTCGGCGGACACCTCGACGACGAGGGCCTCGACATAGATCTGCGCGCGGCGCACATCGAGCTTTTCGACGACGGCGCGAATATTGTTGTACACAGGCTCCGGGGCCATGATGATCAAGGCGTTATTCGCGGCGTCCGCCTGGATCGTCGCTCCCCCGGCAGTGAATCCGGGAGCGTTGGTCGTCGTCGTGGATACCGTGGCAACCGGGCTTGCGGTTCCGGTCGCGGCGGCTCCCAACCCACTGGCCGCGCCCATCGTGGGAAGCGTCGTCGCGGGAGCCGAGACGCTCGTCGTATCGCTACCGCCCGAGAGCAGCGCGCGCAGCGTCTGCGCCACCCGAACCGCTTCGGCGTTGCGCAGATAAATGATGAAAATATTCCCTCCCGCACGTCCGGGCGTATCGAGCTGCTCGATCATCGATCGCGCCCGCGCCACTCGCGACGCGTTGTCGCCGCGTACGAGGATGCTGTTGGAGCGTGTATCAGCGACGAGCGTCACGCGCTGCTGCGGATCGGGCACCGTTTGCGGCGTGGTGGCGCCGCTGTCGGCGAGCAGCCGGTTCATCATCGTCACGATGTCGAGCGCCGACGCATGACGCACGGGGACGAGCACGGGCTCACCCGACGCGGGAACGTCGAGTGAATTGATGATCTTGTCGATGCGCTTGAGGTTCTCCGCGTAGTCGGTGATGACCAGCGCATTGCCGGTGGGCACCGCAGCGATCGCGTTGTTGGGGGTGATGAGCGGGCGCAGGACGTTGACCAGTTGCGCAGCCGATTCGAATCTGAGCACGTACACCGCCGTCACGAGCCGGTCGCCGCCCACTCCGGGTGCGCCGCTTACGACCGCAGAGCCTTGCTGCTTGGCATCGGCCTCCGGGACGATCTTGGTGATCCCCTCTCCCTCGACTGCGGTGTAGCCTTGCAGGCGCAGCGCCGAAAGCAGCGTTGGATAGACGAGGCTCCGCGGCACCGGGCGCGCGGACACGATGTTGACGACGCCCTTGACCCGGGGATCGAGCACGAAATTGCGCCCGGTCATTTCCGACACCGCCTTTACGACGGCATCGATATCGGCGTTGACAAAATTGAGCGTGACGGTGTCGTCGGCGGCGCGACAGGGGGAGATCAGGAGCGCCGCGGCGACCAGCACGATGGCATAAAGGCGCAGACTTTTGATCAAGTGTCCTGTCGTTGGCCGGGAAAGTGGCGCTTTCTAAAGGACTGCGGGCGCGAGAATGATAGCATGCGCACCAAAGGCTTATAGCGGGAATGGGCGCGAGTGAGCATTCGCTGAATCCGAATGCTGGAGTCACGCCGTCTAACCAGCAACGAGGACTTCCCAGGAGAATTTGATGGATTATCGACCCGTCGTCCGCGAGCGCATCGATGGCCTAGCCCGCGCCGCTCGGACGCTCGCGGCCGCCGTTGCGGTGATCGCCTGCGTGGCCGGTGCGCCGGCACACGCGGCAGACAAAGCCGCACCGGCGGGCGACGCCACGGTGACGACTACGGCGGTGCCGCCTTCGGTAACGGTCGACAGCGCGCCCAAGGCCTCGAGCGGCGACAGCGCCGATACGTCGCCCAACCGCGACGGGAAGCGTCGACGTTCGCGCTCGGACCTCCAGTTCGACGGTGATCCGGATTTCGACTCCCTATTCACCAAGACCGTGAACACCGCACCGTGGATCGTCGGCTTGGTGTTCCTGGTCGTCGGATCGATTTTTCTCACGCCGTTGATCCTTCTCGTCGGCATCATCTGGTACAAGCTGCGCAAGACGCGGCTGCAAAACGAGGCCTTGCTCAAGCTCGCGGAGAAGGGCGTCATGCCGCCCGCGCAGGCGGTCGACGCCGTCGTGTCGGGCATGCCGGCGCGGGATGCCGCCGCGGCGCAAGGCATCGATGTCACTGGCGCGGCAGTGGAGGCGCCACGTCCAATCGGCGGCATCGTCGCAGCCGCGCGCAAGCGCGCCGCGTGGTCGGATCTGCGCAAGGGAGTGCTCATGGCGACATTCGGCCTGGCCTTCGTGTTTTATTCCATGATCGACAGCGGCTCGGCGAACTGGCTGGGTCTTGCGCTGCTGTTCGTGGGAACCGGCTACGTGGCGCTATGGTGGCTGGAGGACAAGCAGATCGAGCGGCCTCGCACCGACGGCGACGTCGGCAGTCGTCCGAACTAGTCGGAAGGATGGCTACGCCTGCAGGCAGCGGCAATGCAGCCATCGGTCAGCGACGCGCAGCTGATCGCCCGCGTCGTCGTCAAGGATGATCGCCATGCATTCGGCGAATTGGTGCGGCGCCATCAGTCGGCAGTGCGGGCGACGTTGCGCAAGCTCGCGAGCGGCAATGTCGCGCTTGCCGACGATCTGGCACAGGAGACGTTCTTGCTCGCGTATCGGAACCTCAAGTCGTTTCGCCAGGAGGCTCGGTTTTCAACCTGGCTCTACCGCATCGCGTACAACGTATTCCTTGCCGACGCGCGCAAGATCCGCGAGTCGCAGCTGCCGGAAGATGTCGACATCGAAACGGTTTCGCCGGAGTCGCATGCCGAGGCCGCAAGCGCATCGCGACAAGCGGCAATGAAGATCGACCTGGAGCGCGCGATGAGCGCGTTATCCGACGCGGAAAGGGCGGCGATCGTGCAGTGCTATCATAACGACCTGTCGCACGAGGAAGCCGCTTCGGTGCTGGGATGTCCGGTCGGCACCGTGAAAACGCACATCCTGCGGGCGAAACAGAAACTCAAGGCGCGCTTGGGCGCGTGGGCGCCGGAATGAACATGCAGGTCGACAAATCCGACGACGACTGGATCGAGCGAGCGCTCGACGAGGCCGGCCGCGAGCACCGGGCCGAATACCTCTCCGACAACGGATTCACCGCAAGCGTCATCGCGCGGTTGCCGGAGCCGTTGACGCTGCCTGCATGGCGCCGCCCGGTCATCGCGGTGTTGTGGCTCTTCGCCGGACTCGCCGTAGTGACTTCGCTTCCGGGATTGTTCGATCAAGTGTTCCGTGGAGCCGTGGCGATGCTGCTCGGCCACCACCTGCGACTCGCCGACATCGGCATGGCGATCATCGTGCTCGGCGGCGCCACCTGGAGCGCCCTTGTGTACGCGATGCGGGCCGACTAGCCGGAAGACACAAAGCCGCGTTGACGTTGAAGCTGCGGTGCACATTGCCCGGACTTCGGCAATGCCGCCGCAATAAACGAAGTGGCCGCCTGGTGGGCGGCCATTTCATTCGTCGCTGATCTCCGCGTTGAGCGTCGCCCCGGCGGCCTCCTATACTCGCTACGATATAGATGCATCCCGAGTCGGCCACCCTGCCGCGACTCGCAATTCCCCGTCGATCCCCACGCTCCGCGCGGGGCCCCGCGCCGGGTGGCTCGCGCGGCTAGTCCTTGAGTGTGAAGTTGACCTCGATCTCCGCGATGTAGCGATCTCCTTCGGGCTGGAACTTCCACTGCGAAAGGGCCCGTATCACCTCGCGGTCGAACACGCGTCGCGGAGTCGCTTCGACGATCTTCACCTCGGTGACCAGCCCCTTCTCGTCGACCTGAAGGTGCGCCAGGACCCTACCACTCGCGATATTGTCTTTGATCGCCTCGCGCGGATAGACCGGCTCGACCCGATTGATTGGAACGGCGCCGCGGCGGACCGCCGGTTTCGGCGGCGCCGGGGGCGCGATGGCCACCGGAGGCGGGGGCGGAGCGATCACGACCGGCTCGGGGGGCGGCGTCGGGGTAACGGCCGTGATGACCGGCTCCGTCGTCGTCGGGACCGGAATGTCCGGTGGGGGAACGTACGCTTGGGGCGGCGGCGTCGCCTTCGGGATTTCTATTTTCTTGGGCGGTGGTGGAGGTGGCGGCGGCAACTTGATTTCCTCGATGATGGTGGCGGTGATGGGTTTCTTGATCACTTCCACCGCCTTGCGCGCGAGCCCCGTCACTAAAGCGTAAACGACGAGCACATGCAGCAAGATGACAAAGACGATGCCGATCACGTGCCGCGTCGGGTCTCTCTGTTGCCGTGCAAAATCCATTCGCCTGACTCCAGTGGGCACGCGTGAAACAGCGCGAGCCGGATGCCCCTACTCGATAAACTGTTCGCTGCCGATGATGCCGATCTTGGTTAGACCGAGCCGTTGCGCCGAAGCCATCACGCCCGCGACGACAGCGTACTTGGACGACTTGTCCGGACGCAGATGCACCTCCGGCTGCGGTGTCTGGGCCGCAGCGGCCGTCATCTTCTCTTCGAGCGCTGGCCTGTCGGAAACCGCCTCGCCGTTCCAATAGACCGTCCCGGTCCCGTCGATATCGATCTTCACGATTTGCGGCAGGACGGGCGGCGGCGGCGGATTTCCGACCGGCATGTTGAGATTGACCGAGTGCAGCTGAATCGGAAGCGTGATGATGAGCATGACCAGAAGTACCAGCATCACGTCAATAAGCGGCGTGGTGTTGATGTCGATCATGACGTCCGGTTCGCCAGCCTTGCCGACCGAACCCACGTTCATTGCCATGGCGCGTTCCTCACGTTGTACTCGACGCTATGTCAGCCGCCCCGAGGCGGCGGCTCGGTGATAAAGCCGACCTTCGCGATGCCTGCCCGCTGGCAGGCATAGATGATTCGGCCGACCGCGTCGTAGTTGGCACCGCCGTCGCCACGTATTTGCACCTCGGGCTGTGGAGTGAGTACGGCGATCTTTTTCAGCCTGTCGATCAACGCATCGGTGGTGGCGATGCGCAGATCGTTCCAGTAGATACTCCCGCCTGTATCGACCGAAAGCGTGATGTTCTCCGGCTTGGTTTCGCGGACCTCATTGGTTTCCTTCGGCAACTGGACGGGAATCGACGTGGTGACGACGGGAATCGTGATCAGAAAAATAATCAGCAGCACCAACATCACGTCGACGAGCGGCGTGGTATTGATCGCCGAGACGACCTCTTCGTCGTCGATCGACGGGCCTACGCCCATGGCCATGATTTATGCCCTCGCCGGTGTTGCGGATTTCGGCGCGCTGAGCAGCACCGCGTGAAGGTCGGCACCGAACCCGCGGACCCGGTCCATCGCTGTCTTGTTCCGTCGGATCAGCCAGTTGTATCCGAGCACAGCCGGCACGGCCACGGCCAGACCGAGCGCGGTCATGATCAGCGCTTCGCCCACAGGGCCGGCAACCTTGTCGATCGACGCCTGCCCCGCAATACCGATCGCTGTCAGCGCGTGATAGATGCCCCAGACCGTGCCAAACAGACCCACGAAGGGAGCCGTCGAACCGACCGTGGCAAGAAACGCAAGGCCGTCCTGCATGCGGCTCTGCACATTGTCGATCGCACGCTGGATCGACATGGAGATCCAGGTGTTGAGGTCGACGTTGCCGAGCAGCCCGGTGTGGGTGCCGGATGCCTCGAGTCCGGATTCCGCGATAAAGCGGAAGGGGCTGCTGGACTTCAATCCTTCGGCCCCCTGACGCACCGATGGCGCGCGCCAGAAGGTCTTCTCGGCCTTGCGCGCTTGCGCGTTCATCTTGGATTGCTCGTACACCTTGGTGATGATGATGTACCAGGTGCCCATCGACATGACGACCAGGATACCCAAGGTGATTCTGGCGACGATATCGCCGCCCTTCCACATGGCTTCCAAGCCGTAGGGGTTGTCGACGATTTCGGTCGAGCGTCCGCTCTCCGCGGCCTTGGCGGTCGGAGGCGTGGCTGGAGGTGTCGCGGTCGGCGGAGGTGTGGCGGGCGTTGCGGGAACCGGGGGTGCGGTAGGCTGCTGCGCTTGCGCTTGCACCGCATGCGGGACCATCGCAGAGGCAAGAGCAAAGAGCACGACCGTTGCCAACGCGGCCAAACGGTTCATTTTCGGCATGTTGTCTCCAGACAGATTGTTATTCACTCGGACAATTGGAGGCCCGGCATGTTCGGACGGTGCGAACGAAAAGGCGGGAATCCCCACTGAAAGCCTAATGGATGCGGGCCCGGTTCTCCGGACGCCGCCGACAGGTGAAAGGGCTCGGGCATGGCGGACTCCGGGAACCCGCCCTGCGGTGCAACCCATGCCGGCGCGCCCAAAACGCATTGGCCCCGTCGGAGAGCGGGGCCAAGCTTTCGTTAAAAAGTCGCAGGATTGTACACAAAACCGTCAAAAAAAGTCCACATGAACGTGACGCCATGCGCTCGAGCCCACGGTCGAAACGAACCGCACGGCCAGCGTCCATTACCGCCTGCCTGCCCGGCCGCAGCGAGCAGCGGCACCTTTCATCGCGCTTGCCGAGAGTTTCGCGCCGTGATTCCGCGGGTTCGTCGCGTGCGCCTTGAGGGCATCGGGGCGTCCGCCTACGATGCAAGCTGAAATGCCGCGAATCGTGAATCCGAATTCCCCGTCTCCGGCATCCAAGTACCGTACAACAAGCGTTTCTAGGGAGTCAGACCATGAACCGTTACGAGACATCGAACCCCCGCGCGGCCTTCAGCATCGCCGCCGTCGCCATGACTGCGCTCACGATCGGACTATCGGTCGTCGTGCCGGCGAAGATCGACTACCGCGGACACACGCTCGGTACGCTCGCGGCATCGAAGGCTGTCACCCCGCCGCCGACCGAAGGCAGCCCTTTGCGCGTCGACGTGGTCGGCGTTCGCACCCCGGAACTGCTCTCGGTACAGGCTCGCAGCGTCCAAGCCAAGCGCAAGCAACAGAGCTAACGCATTGGCCACCTGCGCGCGGCGGAGCGGGTCGCTATTTGACCAAGGGGATAGTCGAAGCGATGTCGTATGCCTGAACGGCGCGGATCTTTGCTTCGAGCTGCATGTAGCGCGCCGCTTTCTTCGGCGGCAGGATCCGCGTCGGCACACCCCGCATCAAGCGATTGTTGAGCGTCCGCCGCGCCTTGATCTCCGCTTCGTCCGCGGCGATCAATTCGTTCGCGAGGTTCTTCGCATAGAGGTCTGACAGCGGTTTGTCCAAAGTGACCAGGCCCTCGACGGCGACGACTCGTCTCCGATTGGCCACGTCGAGATCTCGCTGATAGGCATCGTAGAGCGGCCAGAACCTCTTCGCCTCGCCATCGGTGAGCTTGAGCGTCGATGCCACCAGAGCTTTCTTGTCGGACTGAACCCCTTTGCGCAGCGCCTGCATGTCCGTCACATCGGCGATCTTGTCTTCGGCCGAAGTGGCGGGCGGCGCGATCATCGTGACGGCGAACAGGATGAACGCCAGAATTTTCTTCATCGTTGGTCCTCGATTATTTTCTTGCCGGAAGAACACCGCCCATCATGGATCGGATCAATGCGCACTATTGCAGGCGTCGTACTCGCGGCGAGCGGTTCGTGCCCTCGATTTCCAGATAGTAGGCGGTCAGTACGCCACGACGGATCCTGACTTTCGGGTTATCGATGTAATGTACGCCGCTGCTGCCGTCGGTGACCTGCCAGATCTGTCCGTTGGCGAACCTGATGTTTGCGCCCGGTTGCCAGCCTTCGAAATGGCCCGGAATATAGCTCTCGATCGCCTCCAGGTCTGTTTTTTCCGATTGCCTTCCCAGCCCGAATTGCTCGCGTTGAGTCGCTTCGCTTTGCCGGGCCTTTTCCTCGCTTGTCGGCACCACCAGCGCGTCATAGCAACCCAGGCGCGCGGACGCGTCGGCAATGCCGCGGCAACGCAACAACGCGGCATCGTCTGCCAGCGCGGTGCCCGAGATCGACAACAGGAGAAGGATTGCTTTCATGGCGTTGGCCCAGAATATTTGCGACACGAGAGAGCGCGCACCCGATGGTTCCGAAGACGTTTGCCCGCGCCGGGTCCGCACTGATTGGAGAAGCGAAGTCACGGACGCGATTATTACCGCCGGCCCGCATTTGGCAAAGCGACAAATCGCAGCGCAGGGCTCGCTGGCGGACGGTGCTTGTACCGCCGGCGAAAGCGCCGAGCGCAGGAAGGGACGTACGACCGCCCGACATGCCGCGACCGGGCAGTTCGCGGTAAAGTTCGAGGAGCGGTCAGCACGCTTCCGGCCGACGTAACCAGGACGGTATGCCTATGCATGCGCCACCCATCGACGCTCGGTCGCTCGTCCGGTCGGGCGTCGAGGCATTGCGCAGAGGGGACGCGCGTGCGGCGCGCGAGTCCTTCGAAAGAATCGTCGCCGCCGGCCAGGCGGATGCGTCCGCCTGCATTGGTTTAGCGTATGCCTGCCGCAGCCTCAAGGATGACGCAGCGTCACGAGCCGCAGTGGACAAGGCGCTCGCCCTCGAGCCGCGCAATCCGCGCGCGCTTATCCTCAAGGCCGACCACCTCGCCGATGAGGGGGACGCGCGCGCCGCATCGGCGTTCTATCTTGCCGCGGTTAGAGCGGCTCCGCCGTCCGACCAGCTGCCGGCCGATCTGCGCAAGGAGGTGGGCCGAGCACAAACCATGTGCGAGCGCTATGCGGCGCAATTCGAGGCATTTCTCAAGGATCGGCTTCTCGGCAACGGTAGCGTCGACGGCCGAACCGCCGGCCGGTTCACGCATTCGCTCGATATCCTGTTCGGCAAGAAAGGGATCTATTTTCAGAAGCCGCGCTACTACTTCTTCCCCGAGCTCCCTCAGGTCCAGTTCTACGACAGGAACGACTTCCCGTGGCTCGACAGGATCGAAGCTGCCACGGGCGACATCCGGGCCGAGCTGACCGAGGTCCTGAAGGAAGAGTCAGCCTTCACGCCGTACGTGCAGGGAGAAGCGAGGCGGCCTCACAACGAACAGGAAGGCATGCTGAACAACCCGGCTTGGAGTGCGTTCTACCTCTGGAAGGACGGCGAAGTAGTAGCCGACAACGCTGCGCGCTGCCCCAGGACCATGAGCGCGCTCTCCGGGGCTCCGCTTACCCGGGTGAAAGGTCGCTCGCCGGCGGTCCTGTTTTCGCTGCTGCGCCCAGGCACCCGGATTCCGCCGCACAACGGCTTTGTCAACACCCGCCTGATCTGCCACCTGCCGCTGATCGTGCCGGGGTCGTGCGGCTTGCGCGTCGGCAATGACACGCGCACCCTGGTCGAAGGCAAGGCCTGGCTCTTCGACGACACCATCGAGCACGAAGCCTGGAACGACAGCGCCCGCACTCGCGTGATCCTGCTGTTCGAGATCTGGCGCCCGGAGCTCACGGAAGAGGAGCGCAGGCTCGTGAGCGCGATGTTCGAAGCCATCGACGCTCACGGCGGAGAGAAATCCGCCTGGGGAATCTAGCAAGCCCGTTCCGGTCGGTCGTCCCGATTAGGCATGCCCTCGCGGCCTCGCGCCCGACGACGCATTAAGGCTGTCATTCTTAGGCGCGGTTTTGGCGCATTCGCTCGGGATGATAATTTGGTATGTCCTCACTAGGTTCGCGGCCGATTTTTCGCGGCGTCGATTTCGGCGGCGGAGCTCATCGCCCAGCGCCTGTAGAGCGCGTCGAACCAGAAGGCATTCGACACGTTGGTCGCCTGAGTGAGTCGCATCATGTCCTGCGCCGTTCCATGGTCGACGGCCGTGGCGAGCAGCGTTCCCGTGCCCGAATCGCGCGCCTCGAGGACGAGCGTCGCCTCTCCGGCGTCCCTGGTAAACGATCTCGTCTTCCCCGGGGGATAGATGTCCGGCGCGTTGACGTAGAGCTCGGTGACCCGCGGGGAGAGCCGAAGCACATCCGGACCCGGCGCCGTAGCGATTTCATAGCCGCGCGCCCTGAAGGCGTCGGCGACGATGCGGGCGACGTTGGCGGTTGTCTCGTCTGCAACGCGTTGCACATCCTCAGGACGCAGCCGCGCCACATAGCGCGGGTCGTTCATCCTCCGCAGCCACTCTTTTTGGAACTCGACCTGGACCGGGTCGATCATGACTCGCCGATAGGTCGCCAAATTCGCATTGGGTCGCAAGTAAAGCTTGTCCAGCGTGCTCGATTGCACCGCGATCAGGCCATCCGGCATGGCAGGGCCCGGCGCGCCGTATGGAGCGGCGAACGCCGCACCCCCGAGTGATACAATCGAAAAAACTAATAGCGTCCGCAGCTTCATGCTTGCCTCCTTCGCATTCATTGCGACATGTTCCGTCGTGAATCCTACACTTTGATGAGACCGCGCTCCAAGATTCCCGTTCCGCCGCAGCGCGGCCCGGGGTCTTCCCGATGAAGCGCCTGTCGCGCCCGTAAAGAGTGAATTCCGGCGGCTTCGGAATGCACGACGCGATGAACCCCCACCCAGCATTGCAGGAAATCAACGCCCTCGAAGCGGAGGCGGCGCGTGCCGCGCAAAGCGGGTGGGACGATGAGGCTAACAGGCTTTGGGGTCGAATTCTTCAAATCGACCCGCGCCACGCGAGGACCCTCACGGCCCTCGGACAACGCGCCTTTCGCAGGGACGACATGGAGTCCGCACGCGCGGCATTCCAGCGTCTCGTCGACGCCGATGGATCGGACGCCCAGCAATGGATCAATCTTGCCCTTGCCTGCCAGGGCCTGCGCGACGAGCCGGGGGAAGAAAGCGCTATTCGACAGGCCCTCACGCTCGATCCCAGGGATCTGGTTGCGCTGATCCTGCGTGGCAACCTGCTCGAGCGGCAGGGAAAGACGCACGAAGCCGCCCGGGCCTACGGCGCGGTGGCAGCCGTGTCTCCGCCGCTGGAGCGGCTGCACCCCGATTTGAAGCCCGCAGTCTCACAGGCCTGGGCATACAGCGAAAAATACAACAAGGATTGCGCGAGCTTCCTGGACGAGTTTCTCGAGCCCCACTACAAGAACCTCACGGGTGAAAATCTGGGCAGGTTTCGTGATTCGCTCGACATTATGGTCGGCAGAAAGAAGCGGTACGACTCACGCTCGGAGATCTATCATTTTCCTCGCTTGGCGCCGATCGAGTTCTTCGAGCGCGGCGATTTTCCATGGCTCGACGCAATCGAAGGCGCAACGGAGCAGATTCGCGACGAATTCCTCGAAGTTCTGCGCGCGGAAGAGGGATTCACACCGTATATCTCGTATCCGAACGACGTGCCGCACAACCAGTTTGCGGAGCTCAACAACTCGCCGCGCTGGAGCGCATTCCATCTCTACAAGATGGGCGAGCGGGTCGAGCAAAACATCGCCAAATGCCCGAAGACCATGACCGCGCTGGAGGCTGCGCCCAAACCGGACCAGCCCGGACGCACGCCCGCGGCGATGTTCTCTCTGCTCAAGCCCAAGACCCGCATTCCGCCGCACAACGGCGTGACCAATACACGGCTGGTCACCCATCTCGCCCTGATCATCCCAGCAGCCTGCGGTTTCCGGGTCGGCAACGACACGCGGCAATGGGTTCCGGGCAAGGCATGGGTATTCGACGACACCATCGAGCACGAGGCCTGGAACGACAGCGACAAGCTCCGCGTCGTCCTCATTTTTGACATCTGGCATCCCCATCTCACGCCCGCCGAACGGGCGATGATCACGGCGATGGCCGCCGGCGTGAACGCCTTCGTGGGTGGCCCCGGCGGCTTCGAGCCTTAGGCACTCCCATCCCCACCCCATCCCTCCTCCTTCGCCAAGCTCAGAGCCTGTCCTGAGCCTGCCGAAGGAACAGGCTCTTGAAGGGGAGGGAGCCAAGAAAAACGGCGAGCCGAAGCTCGCCGTCGAGGATGCCGCGTGCGCTCAGATCAGAACTTGACCTGCACGCTCACGAACAGCTTGCGACCAAGGGCATCGTACACCTGGGGATAGGTGTTGCCATTGCCGAAGGCTGGGCCGGCGATAGCCGAATCTACGATCGGCGGATCCTTGTCGAAGAGGTTGTTGACTCCGCCCCAGATCGTGATCTGCTTGGTGATATTCCATGAAGCCGCGAGGTCGATGTAGTCCCGTTCGCCGAGCTCGCCGTTGACCGCGTTGAATGAACCTGTCAGCCGCGGATTACTGCTGCTCTGATCGATCTTCACTTTGTCGAAGTGGCGCCAGGTCAGGGCAATGTCGGCATTCCACGGGGTCGACCAGGTCGTGCGGAACTTGTGGCGCCATTCCGGCAGCGGCGTGCCGCATGTGGTTCCGAAAAGACCCTTGCAGTCGTATTCCGGCAGGCTCGGAATATCCGTTGTCTTGAACTCCCGGAGCCAGGTCCCGACGAAGTTGAAGCCGAGGCTCCCCCAGCTCTGCAACGGATAGGTGTAGTTGAGCGTGAAATCGTAGCCCGACGTCTTCACCTTCGCGAGGTTAATGTTCGTCGCCGTGACGAAGCCCGTCAGCCAGACCGTCCCCTGCGCGTCGCGGTGGATCAAGTCGCAGAATAGCCCCGAAAAGACGCACTGTTGAACGATCTGGGCCGGGGAAAGGTTGCCGATCTCGTTGTCGACCTTGATGTTGAAGTAGTCGATCGACCCGCTCAGGTTCTTCATCGGCGTGAGGACGACCCCGAGCGTGGTGCTCTTCGCCTTCTCAGGGTTTAGGAGCGGGTTGCCACCCTGGACATAGTTGTACTGGCCCGCCGGGTTCGTCAGAAGCGCGCTTCCGTACTGCGCCGGTGTCACGCCCGATCTCGCGCACTGTGCCAGCGTAGCCGACGGCGTCGGGCCCGCGCAGGGGTCCGCGCTCAAGCTGAACAGATTCAGCCCCTGCGCGGTGAACAGCTCGATCACGTTCGCTGCGCGCACGGCCTGCTGGTAGCTGCCGCGGAGCCTCGCCTGCTGGACGGGCGCCCACTCGGCCCCGAGGCCGTAGGAATCGGTCGTGTGATTCGTGCTGTAATCCGAATAACGGTAGCTGCCGTTGACGCTCAGCAGATCCGCCCAGGGCGCCCCTTCGATGATGGGCACCTTGACTTCAACAAAAGCCTCCTTGACCGTGAATTGGCCGGAGAGACCGATGGTCGGCCCACCTTGGCCTGCGAGGTCGAAGGTGGAGAACGCCGTGTCGGTTTCGAGATCGAGCTTCTCGACGCGGCGCTCGACGCCGAACGCGACGCCGACGCCGCTCTTCGCCCAAGGCGTCTTGACGCCGTAGTTGCCCAGATCTGACGTCAGCGTGGCACCCTGCACGGCCTGCTGCGTCGAGCCCTTTTGCAAGCCCGGCGTCTGCAGGTAAGCGAGCGCTTCGGGAGTCACCTTGCCGAGAGCGAAGATGTTGTACGGCACGCAGTTGGGGTCGGTGCCGTTGAGCTTCGACGCGCACACGGGTAGACCGGTAACCGGATCGGACACGACGTCAACGGCGCGCAGGATGCGCGTCTTCGAAAAATCGTTCAGGTAGGTTTCCTGGTAGATGACCTTTCCGGTCTGGACGAACACGTCGTAATCCCAATACTTGAAGATATCGCCTTTCACGCCGAGCACGCCGCGGAACGAAGTATGACGGCGGTCGTCCTGGCGCCCTCCGCCCTCGACATTGCGGCGGCCGATCAGCAGGTCTCCAGGCGTTGTCGCGGTGATGCCGAACGTGTTCTTAAAATTCTGGGACAGCAGCGGATTGTCGTTCTTGAGGAAGAATTCTAGGCCACCGAAAAATATGCCGCTCGGGGCGATCTGCGCGACGGTGTGGTCGTCGTTGAAGCTGAATTCGCCATAGGCGCGCACGTGGTCGTTGACGTCGTAGTGAGCGAACGCGTTGAAACCGTAGCGCTCGTCGGGGCGCTGATAGAAGTTGTACGGCGCGAAGTTGAACTGGTCCAGCGACGCGGAGAATGGCCTCACGTTGCCGGCGGCATCGGCGATCGTGAAGGACTTGCCGGTATTGTTGTCCAGGAAGCGGCCGGGAACGGACGTCGACGAGCCGCCGCACGTCAGGCCGGTGGCATTCGATCCGGTCGCGCACGCGCTGTAATCGCGGTCGCGCTGCAAAATCGCCTGGTCTTTCTTGTAATGGAAGAAAAGGGTGGCATTGCCGCGATTGTCGGCGAAATTGCTGCCCATGGTGATGCTGGCGTCGTACACATCGCCGTCGTGGCTGATGTTGCCCGGTACAGCGAACTGCGAAGGATTGGTGGCGGCGCGACCCCGGATGACATCGGCAAGGCTGTTGCCTTGTTTGTGGTTGTAACCGCTCCAGTCGACCTCGGCCTGCAGGCCCTGGAAATTTTCCCTCATGATGAAGTTCACGACGCCCGCGACCGCGTCGGAGCCGTAGATCGCCGATGCGCCGCCGGTCAGGATTTCCACGCGCTCGATCAGCGGCGCGGGAATCTGGTTCAAGTCCGTCGGGAAAAACGTCGGGCTGCCGGCCGGCAGGCGGCGACCGTTGATGAGCACCAGCGTGCGGCTGGATCCGAGGTTACGCAGGTTGACCGTGGCCGTGCCCGTAGCGCCGTTCGAAAGGTTGCCACCGAAATCCGCGAATACCTGCGGCAGGTTGTTCAGCAGGTTCTCGACGTTGTTGATGCCCTCGAGCTTGACGTCCTGGGCAGTGACTTGGGTCACCGGACTCGTGCTGGTAAGGTTCGGCGACGGAATGCGCGAGCCCGTGACCTGCACCCCCTCGACCCTCACCGGGGGCGGCGCCTGCCCATAGGCTGTGGAAACAATCGTCACCGCCACACCGGCGCTGAACGTCCGGGCAAGGGCCAGAGACAGCTTTTTCGGTCTGAATTTCATTGGATAACCCCCGTAAGATTTGGTCGCTGAAGAGCACGGCCCCCGAGATGGTGCGGGGCGGGATGTAGTTTTCCCGTTTCGGCAAGCAGTTTCGACATTACAGCAAGGCCGATTCGGGCCGCAACGAAATTGCGTGGTTGTTACAATGGCCGCGCCTGAATTGTTGCAAATCTGCAAACGCCTTGAGCGAGTTCGCCATCGCGCCGGCCACCCAAGCCGACATACCCATCATCCTCGACATGATTCGGGGACTCGCGCAGTTCGAGCGCCTTGCGCATTTGTGCATTGCAACCGAGACCGATTTGCTGCGCGAGCTCTTTTCCGCGCGACCCGCCGCCGAAGTGATCCTGGCGCACGAAGATGGCCGAGTCGCGGGATTTGCACTCTTTTTTCACAATTTTTCGACGTTCCTAGGCCGCCGGGGGCTTTATCTCGAGGATTTGTTCATCCGGCCGCCTTTTCGTCGCCGAGGCTACGGACGCGCCCTGCTCGTCTACCTTGCCCGACTCGCGATCGAACGGGGGTGCGGACGGTTCGAATGGGCCGTGCTCGACTGGAACACCGAGGCGATCGGTTTCTATCGCGCGCTCGGTGCAGCGGTGCTGCCCGACTGGCGTATTACGCGCGTGACAGGAGACGCGCTTGCGGCGCTGGCGGCCGAGCCGCTCTTGTAATCCGGGGTGGACGCATGACGTGCGTTCGACCCGCGTTCACGCGATAATGCGGGCTTTTGCTTCGCGGCCTCCCGCCGCGCCATGGGCATGAGCGAATCCTTCCGTTCCGATTTCCGGAACCTGCGCTGCACCGGCGACTTCTGGTCGTTGCGCGTCGTCGACGAACGCGCCGAGAGCTACGCGGTGCGCAAGAACGTCCCCCAGCCACCGGCGATCTCGATCGATCGCGGCGCGATGCTGACCGCCTACGCGGACGGCGGTTGTGGCTACGCCGCCACGAGCGACCTTTCACGCTCGGGTCTTCAGGCAGCGCTTGATCGCGCGTCGGCCTGGGCGCGCGCCAGCGCAAGCCGTTCGCTCATCGATTTCCGCACCCTGCCTCACGCTGCGCCGCGCGGCGAATACGCATCGCCCGATGCCCACACGCGGCCCTGGTCCCGGCGCGAGTGGTACGATCTTCTCGCGGACGAATCGCGCGGGGCGGGCTTCGATTCGCGCATTGTCGACTGGGAAGCGAGCGTCGAGGCGCGGAGCGCCGAGCACACGTATTTGACCAGCGCCGGCGGCGAGGTCGTCCAGCGCTACCGGTTCGTGATGCCGAATATCTCGGCGAGCGCCCACGCCGATGGCGATACCCAGACTCGAACGCTCAACGGCTATCGCGGACTCGCGCAGCAGGGCGGGGAATCGATCCTCGAGCGGTTTGGCTTTGCCGGCAGCGGCCGCCGCGTCGCCGACGAAGCGCTGCAGCTGCTGGGCGCGCCCAATTGCCCGCACGGGACGATGGACGTCCTGCTGATGCCGGACCAGATGGTGCTCCAGATCCACGAATCGATCGGCCATCCCCTGGAGCTCGATCGCATCCTCGGCGACGAGCGAAACTTCGCCGGGACGAGCTTCGTCACGCTGGACATGTTCGGCACCTACCGCTATGGCTCGGAGCTACTCAACGTCACGTTCGATCCCACGCGCCCGGAGGAGCTCGCGAGCTACGGCTACGACGACGACGGCACGCGGGCCGAGAAGGTGCATCTGATCAGGAACGGCATACTCGAGCGACCGCTCGGCGGCGCGCTCTCGCAGGCCCGCGCCAAGGTGTCCGGCGTCGCGAACTCCCGCGCCGACAACTGGAACCGGCCGCCGATCGATCGCATGGCGAACCTCAACCTCGAGCCGGGCGATGCAAGCCTCGAAGCGATGATCGCGGGCATCGAGCGCGGCGTGCTGATGGCAACGAACAGCTCGTGGTCGATCGACGATTCGCGCAATAAATTTCAATTCGGCTGCGAATGGGGTCAGTTGATCGAGCGAGGCAAGCTCACCGCGGTCGTGAAAAATGCGGGCTATCGTGGAATCTCGGCGAACTTCTGGCGCAGCCTCGAGCGCGTCGGAGACGCTGCGACGGTGAAGGTGCTGGGCACGCCGTACTGCGGCAAGGGGGAGCCCTCGCAGGTGATCCGCGTGGGCCACGCATCCCCCGCCTGCGTGTTCACCGACGTCGATGTATTCGGCGGGGAGGCGTGATGGCGATCTCGATTATGGAAGCCTACTTCAACGAGCTGGCTGCTTTTCTGGATCGCTTGCTCCTGCCGGGAGAGGTCTACACGTGCTCGTTCGACGCCGAGTTGTCGGAATTTGTGCGCATGAACCGGGGAAGGATCCGCCAGCCCAGCACGGTCGCTCAGCGTTATGTGCGGCTGCATCTGATACGCGGGCGCAAGCACGCCGACTATTGCCTCACGGTGTTCGGCGATCTGGCACGCGACACCGAGCTCCCCGACGATCCACACCTCGACTATGCAACCGAGATCCGTTCGAGCCGCACCGTAAGGAGTCGCCCGATGCGTGCGCCGGAGGAGATCATCGCGAGCGTTCTCGACGCCGCGGACGGACTCGATCTCGTCGGCATCTACGCCGCGGGCCCGGTATACCGCGGATTCGCCAATTCGCTCGGCCAGCGCAACTGGCACGAGGTGACGAGCTTTAATCTGCAGTGGAGCCTGTACCACCGCGCCGACAAAGCGGTGAAGACCGCGTTCGGCGGATTCGAGTGGTCCGACGAGGCGTTCACGTCGAAGATGCACGACGCGCGCGAGCGTCTTTCGCTGCTTGCGGTCCCGGCGCGCTCGCTCGAGCCGGGCAGCTATCGCGCGTATCTCACGCCGACGGCGATGGAGGAGATCGCCGGGATGCTTTGCTGGGGCGGGTTCTCGGGACGTGCGCTCGCCACGCGGCAGAGCTGCCTTTTCAGGATGCGCGACGGCAGCGCCTCGCTCGACGCTTCGGTCTCCTTCGCCGAAAACACCGCGGAGGGAGTCGCGCCGGCATTTCAGGATGAAGGCTTCGCCCGGCCCGACGCCGTGCCGCTGGTGGAGAATGGAAAGCTCGTCGGATCGCTGGTCAGCCCCCGAACCGCGAAGGAATTCGCGCTAGCCACCAACGGCGCCAATGCATCGGAAGCGCCCGAATCGCTCGACATGGCGGGGGGCGAGCTCGCGGCGGCCGACGCGCTCGCGGTGCTCGACACCGGGCTCTATATCGGAAACCTCTGGTATCTGAACTTCTCCGACCGCCCCGCGTGCCGCATGACCGGGATGACGCGCTTCGCATCGTTCTGGGTCGACAAGGGCAGGATCGTCGCGCCCGTCAATGTGATGCGCTTCGACGACAGCGTGTTTCGACTCTTCGACGACCGGCTGGTCGGCCTCACGTCCGAGCGCGAGCTCGTGGTGAGCGACGAAACCTATCGCTCGCGCAGCGTGAGCAGCATGCGGCTGCCCGGCGCGGTAGTGAGCGAGATGGAGTTCACGCTATAACGTAGTCGGACCATCGCCCCCGGACTTCGCGGAGACAACGTCGCACAAGTCAGCGACTTTAGGGCGCCAAAACTGGATATCCGCTGGCAGCTCGCCCGGGCCACGCTGCTCAATCTACTTCGCTTCTTCGTCGCGAAACGCTCGACGCGAGGAGGCCATTCAACGCGTTCTTCGGTCGAAATGATGTGTCAGTTCCTCGCCGACCCGACTGATGACGCTCGCCCAATCACCACTCGCGGGCTGCCGAAACAGTCGCGCCGTGGGATACCACGGGCTGTCCTCGCGATCGAGCATCCAGCGCCAGTCGATAGGGACGAAGGGCAGCAGTATCCACACCGGCTTGCCCATCGCGCCCGCGAGATGCGCGACACTGGTGTCCACCGTCACCACGACGTCCATCAATTCAACGAGCGCCGCCGTGTCGGCGAAGTCCTTCAACTCTCCGCCGACGTGACGAAGGTCTTCCCGCGATTCCAACAGGATGGCGTCGGACTCACGGACCTCCTTCTGCAGGCTTACCCACTCGGCCCATCCACCCATTAGCGGCAGCATGTCCGCCAGCGCTATGCTGCGCTTGTCATTCCTAAGCTTCATGCTTCCGCTCCACACCACCCCCACGCGCGGTTTGTTCCCTTGATGCAGCTTCTCGCGCCAGGCGGCGATACGTGTGGCATCGGCACGAATATACGGAATATCGGCTGGGATGCTGCTCAGATCGGTCTTGAACGCCAGAGGCAAGCTCGTCAGCGGGCAGTGGTAATCGAATGCGGGCAACGGAGCGCCTCGAGGCACTGCCTGCGTAACGCCTTCCAAATCCGCAAGCAGTGGCAGCAGCGCCGGTTGCACTTCAAGCACCACCTTGGCACCCAGCGCGGCGACCCGTTTGGCGTAACGACAGAAATGCAGCGTATCGCCCTGACCGAGCTCGGTGTGCAGCAATATCGTACGACCTTCCAGCGGCTGCGCACCCAGCCACAACGGTTGTTGGAATTCTTGCCTTGCGTTGCCCCGCTGCTCGAGTTTCCAACGCCATTCATACTCTTGCCAGCCATGCGCAAAGTCACCCAACAGCAGACGGCAATCTGCCAAGTTCCAGTGCGCATCAGCGTAATCGGGCTTGAGCGCAATCGCGCGCTCGTAGCTGTCGATCGCCTCCTCATGGCGGTTCAAATCACGAAACGCATTGCCGCGGTTGTAGAAGGCTTCGGCGTAATTGGGCGCGAGTGCAGTGCTGCGCTCACAGCTTTCCAGCGCCTCGGCGGGACGGTCGAGCTCGCTGAACGCTATGCCACGATTGTTAAAGGCTTCCGCGTAATTCGGGTTAAGTGCAATGGCGCGGTCGTAACTCTTCAGCGCCTCCGTGAGACGGTTGAGCTCAACCAATGCAACGCCGCGATTGTTGTAGGCACGGGCGTAATCGGGCTTGAGCGCAATGGCACGCTCGTAGCTCGCCAGCGCTTCCTTATAACGCTCGAGACGACTCAGCGCGATGCCACGATTGTTGTAGGCTTCGGCGTTATCGGGCTCGAGCGCGATGGCGCGGTCGTAACTCTCCACCGCCTCCGTGGCACGGTCGAGCTCGCCGAGCACAACGCCGCGATTGTAGTAGGCGTCGGCGTGATCTGGCTTCAGCGCGATGGCGCGCTCATAGCTTTCCAGCGCCTCCGCGAGACGGTTGAGCTTACCCAGCGCAACGGCGCGATTGTAGTAGGCGTCCGCGATGCTTGGGTTGACCGTCACCGCTTTTGACAGCAGTGCAACGGCCTCCTCTGCTCTTCCTTTCTGCTCTGCAATAATTCCCGACAGGTACAGCGCATCAAAATAGTCAGGCTTCGCATCGAGCAGCAATCGGCACAGCCGCTCCGCCTCAGCCGTTCCGCCGCGTTGGTATGCAGCCAATGCGTTTTGCATAGCCTGCGTCAGCGTGAGCGTTATTGCGCTTCCGGTCGCACGCGCTAGTGGAGAGTCTCGCAGCATGAAGTAGAAGAACGCATACGTTTTAGGATTGCCGCTGTCGCATTACTAGGCCGGATAGTCCCGGACGTCTACCTGCGTTGCGTTTGCGTTGCCTTGGTTTGATGGACAATCTAGCGTCTGGCCTTCAACAGTTTCACCTCCGGCCCCGAGGTGCGGAGTTGAGACTCTGTTGGCCTCAGCTTCATTCAAGTTGGCTTGGCGACACGCGAGCGAAATCGCGTGACGATGACGTGGATTGTACCAACTTGCGACAGTCCGCGCGCTACAGGTCCCGCGAGCGGTATCTCCCATATGCGAGATACGCCGCGCCCCAAAGCGCCGGCTCGATGGTCAAATCCGGAACGTAACGGCTGAGCTCGCGCCAGGGACGCTGTAGGCCCGCGAACGTGGTCATATACGGCGCATTGATCCGACGAACGTAGAAGTTTGCCGGCGAGAGCCACCATGGCAACAGCTTCGATCCCGCCGCGGCCACTCGCGCGTCGGGGCGCGCCGCGTCGAACACCCGCGTAAGAGCACGCGAGGATTGCAAGATGTCGTGCGTGAAATTGAAGAGAATCGCATCGTAGCGTCCTTCCAGCGCTGCGTCTTCGATGCGTGCCTCGACGATCCTTGCATTGCCCCACCCGTTTCCGCCGACCCGCTCGCGGGCGAGGCGCGCCATGTCGGGTGAGAGCTCGACACCGGTGAGCCGCCCGCGGGCACCAATCGCCATCTCGATGATCGGAAACGACAAGCCGGTGCCGCAGCCGACGTCGAGTACAGCATCGCCCGGCCGCAAATCGAGCGCGGCAACGGTTCGCCGGCGAAGCGGCATCGTGCGCATCGCCGAACGATCATAGCCGGAGGCAAGCGCGCGATATCGTTCGATCGCGCGGTGTGGATCGGGGCCGTGCAAGGCGTTACGAACCGTGATGCCAACCCTTCGGTATCGCCGACAACAGCTTCTTGGTATAGGGGTGCTGTGGATGCAGATAGATGTCGTCGGAATTGGCGATTTCGACGATCCCGCCTTGGTTCATCACCATGATCTCGTCGGAGATGAACTTCACCACCGCGAGATCGTGCGAAATGAAGATATACGACAGCTCGTATTCGTCCTGCAGATCCTGCAACAAATTGAGAACCTGCGCCTGCACCGACACGTCGAGCGCGGAGACCGACTCGTCGCAGATGAGAATATCGGGCTTGAGCGTGAGGCAGCGAGCGATGGCGATGCGCTGCCGCTGGCCGCCGGAGAACTCGTGCGGATACTTGTAGAAAGATACTTCTGGCAGCCCGACCTTGTGCAGCAGCTCGAACGCGAGCTCGGTGCGTTCCTGCGTCGAGCTCCCGATGCCGTGGATCTCCATGGGCTCGGTCAGGATCTGCCCGATGATCATGCGCGGATTCAGCGACGCGTAGGGGTTCTGGAAGATGATCTGGATGCGCCGCTTGTAATCCATGAACTGGCGGGGCGACATCGAGAGTATGTCCTTGCCTTCGAACAATGCCTCGCCCGCTGAAGCCTCGTGGAGGCGCATGAGCGTCAGGCCCACCGTTGTCTTCCCCGACCCCGATTCCCCGACCAGCCCCAGCGTTTTTCCTTTCGGCAGCTTGAACGACACGTCCTTGACCGCCTCGAACTTTCGGCGGCCGAACAATCCTTCGCGCGAATAAAAGTCCTTGCCGAGATGGCGCACGTCGAGAATGATCGGATCGCCGGCACCGATTCCGCGCTTGCGTTCGGTCAGATGCATCGCGGCGCCGGCGCCGGTCATGAAGTCCTCGATCACTGGCAGACGGACCGGCCGGCGGTCGAGCCGCGGGCGGCATTGCAGCAGCGCCTTGGTGTAGGCGTCCTGGGGATTCTCGAATACTCTCTTCGCCGGCCCTTGCTCGCGAATCTCGCCGTTGCGCATGACGACCACGTAATCGGCGATCTCGCCCACCACCGCAAGGTCGTGGGTGATGAACAGCACCGACATCTGATGCTTTTTCTGCAGTTCGGCGATGAGGTCGAGTATCTGTTTCTGGATCGTTACGTCGAGCGCCGTCGTGGGCTCGTCGGCGATGAGGAGCTTGGGCTCGCACGCGATGGCCATCGCGATCATGACGCGTTGCTGCTGCCCTCCCGACATCTGCGACGGGTACGCGTTAATCTTGAATTCCGGGTCTGGAATGCCGACCTCGCCAAGCAGGGCGATCGCGCGTTTTCTCGCGTCGCCCGCCGACAGCCCGAGATGAAGCTGCAGCACCTCGGTAAGCTGAAAGCCGACGGTGAAGACGGGATTGAGCGAGGTCATCGGCTCCTGGAAGATCATCGAGATGTCGGCGCCGCGCAGCTTGCGCAACTCGGTCTGGTCGAGCTCGACGAGGTTACGCCCGCCGTAGATGATTTCGCTGCCCTGCGCGACCGTTGCATTCTCCTTCGGCAGGAGGCCCAGCATCGACAGCGACGTCACCGACTTGCCGCTTCCCGACTCGCCCACGAGCGCCACCGTCGCGTTCTTGGGGATGTCGAAGCTGATGCCCTTCACCGCCTCGAAGCTCGTGTTCTTGTCGAGGCGAAAGCTCACCCGGAGGTTGCGGACCGAAAGCAGGGTTTCCATTATTTTCGTAGTACGGCCTCTCTGTCATAGCGATGATCGTCGCCGCGGCGCAGGCCGGGGCCCAAGTCCCACCGCGATGACAAGCTACCACTTGGATCCCGGGCCTCGCTACGCTCGCCCGGGATGACGCAGCTGCCTCTTTTCAGATCGGCGCCTATCCTCGGCGATGTCGTGTCGGCAGCAGCCGCGACTCGCAATTCCCCGTCGATTCCCGCTGCGCGGGGCCCCGCGCCGTGTGGCTCGCGCGGCGGGCCGCCAATCGCGCTGCGGCCGCACCTTGCGCTCTTGGACAGCTGCTCATTTCAATTTCGGATCCAGCGCGTCGCGCAACGCATCGGTGAACAGGCTGAACGCGGTGACGAGGAGCGCCATCGCCGTGCCCGCTGCCGCGAGCTGCCACCACTTGCCGAGGATCAGCTCGTTCTGCGCTTCGTTGAGCATCGAGCCCCACGACACGACATCGACCGGCACGCCAAAGCCCAGAAACGACAGGATCACCTCGGTCTTGATGAACGCTACGGTGAGAATCGAAAGCTGCACTAGGACGACATGGCTGATATTCGGAAAAATGTGCACAAACATCCGCCGCGCGTTCGACGCACCGATGGCGTCGGCCGCCTGCACGTACTCGCGTCCCTTGTGCTTGAGGTATTCGCCGCGGATCAGCCGGAACACGCCGGTCCAGCCGGTGAGGCCCAGGATGAGAATGATGGTGAGCGTTCCCTTCTGCTGCAGCACCGCCGCGACCGCGAGGATTAGCAGCAGATACGGTATGGACGTGAAGACGCTGTAGAACCAGTTGAAAAAATCGTCCAGCCACCGGCCGTAGTAGCCAGCCACCGCACCGAACATCGTACCCAGGAATACCGCGACGACCGCAGCGGCAAGGCCTACGAAAATCGACGTCTCCGATCCCTTGATGGTCTTCTTCAGCACGTCGCGTCCCCACTTGTCTCCGCCGAACGGCAGCGTCGACGCGCGCGCTTCGACCGCCTCGGCCTTCGATCCCTTGGCCTTGATGTCGGCCATGACGTCGGCCAGTGGATCGACGCTCTGCCCCTCGGCGCCCGCAGGTTCGGTCGTGGGCGCCTTCGGCGCCTCTCCGCGGATGGCGGCGAGCGCGTCGGCGAGCGGGTCGGCGACGGGAATCTCATCACCGGCTCCGGATGATGCGGTAACGGTGGGGGTCGCCGTCGATACGGCGGGCGCCGCGCTTTCGGTGTCGGGTCCGACAAACGAAGGCGGGGCGTAGTTGACACCGACTTCCTTCGACCAATCCTTGGCGATCAATCCCGTTCCCGAAAGCACCATCAACAGCAGAAACGCGGAGACTATCGCCAGCGATACCATTGCCACCCGGTCTGACTTCAGGCGCTTCCATGCCAGCACCCAAAGGCTGGGCGAAACCGCGTGCGGAACGTCGTAGGGCATGACCGGCCTCCTACTTCAACTGCACGCGCGGGTCGACCGCCTTGTACATCAGGTCGGCGAGCAAGGTGAATATCATGGTCGCCACGGCCACGTAGACCGTGATCGCCTTGATCACGGGAAAATCGCTGCGCTCGACGGCGAGAATGACTTCCCGGCCGATCCCCGGGATCGAGAAAAAACGCTCGATCAGGAAAGCTCCGATCAGCAATCCCGGGAGCGCCGCCATCACGTGGGTGATGATCGGGATCGACGCGTTGCGCAGTACGTGCACCCACATGATCCGGTTTTCGGAGAGCCCTTTGGCGCGACCGGTCCGAACGTAGTCCTGATTGATCTCGTCGAGCACGAAAGTGCGGAACAGCCGCAGGTCGGGAGCGATGCTCACCACGAGCCCGATGAGGATCGGCAGCGACGCATAGACCACAAGGTTTTGCCAGAAGCTGTCGCCCCAGCCCTGCACGGGGAACCAGCCGAGCTTATAGGCGAAGAAATACTGGAAGACGATGATGTATACGAGAATTGAAATGGAAAGCCCGACGGTGCAGACGATCATGACTGCGCGGTCGGTCAGCGATCCGCGCACGTAGGCGACGCCGAGCGCGAGCCCGATCGCGATTATCGTGCTGAGAATGAGCAGCGGCACGAGCACGGTGAGCGAGGGGCCGAGCCGCGTCGCCATGATGTGCGACACCGCTTCGTTGGTGCTCCAGCTCGCGCCGAAGTCGGCGGTGAGCACCTGCTTGATGAAAATCCACAGCTGCACATAATACGGCTGGTCGACGCCGAGCTGGCGGCGGATGTTCTCGATCTGTTCCGCGCTCGATATCTTTCCTGCGAGCACGTACGCGGGATCGCCGCCGACCCAGTTGAACAGGATGAAAACGAGCAGGATCACGCCGAGCAGCGTCGGGATCATCTGCCACAATCGCCGGATGATATAGGCCGTCATGTTCCCTCCTTCAAGCCGCGCTGCCGACCTCTACCGATCGTTGTCCCGGCCCTCGATTCGAACATTCGAAGATAGGCTTCGGCGCGGATCCAGCGTCTCTCGCATTACGACGCTGATTCTTGGTTTATCACTTTTAGCGCACTTGCATCGCGCTGCTGCGCGTTCCGGTGATTTCGGCGATGAACGCGTCGCTCGACGGCTCGCGCCCGAGAAAATCGCGCACCATCTGCGCCCCCCGTCTGCTGCTGCCTCGCGAGAGTACGGTCTCGCGGAAGCGGTGCCCGACCGCAGGATTCATCAGGTTGTCTCCATACACCGAAAGCATGTCGAGCGCGAGGACTTCCGACCACATATAGCCGTAATAACCCGCCGTGTAGCCTCCGATAATATGCTCGAAGGCGCCCGGAAACTGCGTTCCCGCGACATGTCCAAGCGGCGTGTCGCCCTCCATCCTGTTCCACAGCGCGAGAGGGTCGCCGATCTCCGTGCTGCTGGTCACCATATCGTACGCCGCGTACAGGTGCTGGCGCGAATAGCGTATCCCTGCGCCATAGAGGCGCGCCGCTGAAAGCCGCCGCAGCAGATCGTCGTCCACGGGAGGGCATGCCGGACTGCAATATTGCCGCAACAGCGACAGCGACTCCTTTCGGCGCGCCCACTCTTCGTACATCTGCGAGGGCGCTTCGACGAAGTCGCGCTCGACGCTGGTTCCCGCCTGCGAATCGAAGTCGGTGCCGGAGAGCACGCCGTGCATGACGTGACCGAATTCGTGCACGAGCGTCTCGAGCTCGTCGTGGTCGAGTCCTGTTCGGTTGAAGTTCGATACCAGCACGCTGATCGGCGTGCGCTTGGCCAGTCGGCTCGTTCCACGCGCGGGAAAGGCCGCCGCGTGGCTGTACTTGTTCGGGCGCGGAAACGGATCGATGTAGACGCCGCCGATGAACCGGCCGCTCTTCACATCGACGACGTCGAAGTAACGAACGTCGTCGTGCCAGACCGGAACCTGCGCAGGAACGAATTTCACGCCATAGAGCGTTCCCGTGATCGCCATCACCCAGCGCAGGCTCGCCTCGGTTGGAAAATACTTGCGCAGCGCCTCCTGATCGACGTCATAGCGCGCTTTCTTGAGCTTGTCCTGGTAGAAATCGACGTCCCAGCGATTGAGCCTGACCTCGCCGACGGGCTTGCTTATCAGGTCGGCCTTGAACGCGGTGAGCTCGGCGATCTCCCTGCGCTCGACATCGCGCACCGCATCCTTGACATCGGAAAGGAACTTGTCGACTGTCTGCGGGTTCTCGACCATCCGTCGACGCGTCGCAAACTCGGCGAAGCTTTGCATGCCGAACAGTCCCGCCATTTCCTTGCGCAGCCGCATCGCCTCAGCGAGAAGCTCGAGGTTGCGTGGCGTGCCACGGTTGGCGAACGCGAACTGGTAGCGACGGCGCGCATCCTCGTTTTCGGCGTTGGCCATGAATGGGATGTATTCGGGATATTCGAAGCCGAGCAGATAGTTACCCTGGCTGTCTCGCTGCGCTTTTTGCAGGTAGTCCGGCGGCAGACCTTTGACTTCGTCGGCGGTGAACGACAGGCGCGTTTTGTTGTTGCGGATATTGCGTCCGAACTCCTGCCGGATCTCCTCGAGGCGGTCGATGATGGCCTTCATCCGCGCTCGCTTTTCGGCAGGCAGCGCGACCCCGGTATCCTCGAACGCTTCGAGAACGTTCTTGCGCAGCTTGGTCGCGGCGGCGCCGGCCGGCCTGCTCGCGCGGACGTGCTCGTAGAGGCGCTCGTTCTGCAACAGCTCGGTGTTGAAGCGGGTGAGCTTGAGCTGGCACGCGTCCGCGGCATCGCGAGCTTTCTCGTCCGGCGAGACGTTGGCGAAAAGCCCGCTCGGTCCGTCGGCGTCTTCGATCGCGATATTGATGCGGTCCCAACGCGCAAGCACGTCGGATCCCGCAGCCGGCGCGATGCGCACTTTCTCGAGCTCGGCCACCATCGATGCGGCGCGCGCGAGATCGTCGTCGCAGGCCTTTGTCATCGCCGCAGTATCGTAGATGGGAATGGTGGGACGCGACACGCTTGCTCCGTTCGCAATGGGGACGACGAGCGCGGCCAAAACGGCCGTGATGCCGATAATCGTGTTCATGATCATCCGTCGCTTTCTGTCGTGCCGCCCGGATTCAATTCCGGTGCCGGCTGTTGTCGATATCGAAGTACATCCATTCCGCGAGCAGTATCGGATGCTTCTTGTAGCCGATCACCTGCGGCTGGACGAGCATGTTGCGAAAGCGCGTATCGTGCAGCTTGACGACGCCGTTGACCTCGACCATGCGCCAGAGTTGGCGATAGAGCTGGTCCCGCTCCGGCGAGGCGGGCATGCTCTTGGTCTTCTCGTAGGTGCGGTCCCACTCCGCGAGCTGGAAGCAAGCATTGTTGTTCTGGTGGCTGTTGGGCCCGTAGAAGAGCTGCATGAAATCGTCGCCGTCGGGATAATCCGCGATCCACGCGGCGGTCCGGGACAGCAACTGGCACGCGCGCTCCTGCATCAGCTCCTCGGGAAACTTGTTCTTGGCGATCTGTACGCGGATCCCGATCCGCTCGACCGACTTCTGCCACAGCTCGTCGATCTCGCGATCGCGTGACGAGGGCGTCGACGAATATCGCCATATCAGCGGCTTGCCGGTGGGCCACGTCCGGTATCCGTCGCTGCCGCGCTTGTAGCCGAACTGGTCGAGCAGCTTGTTGGCAAGCGCGACATCGTAGGGGATGCTGGTGCGGTAATCCGGGTCGTATCCGATAACGCCCGGCGGAATCGGATACTGCGCGATCATCGCCTGATTCTTGCGTATCACTCTGATGTATTCCGCGTTGTCGAACGACATCAGAATGGCACGCCGCAGCGCGATTTTATCGTTGGTGAATCCACCGAACTCGGGGTCGGTGGTGTTGATGTAGGTGTAGTTGATGTCGGGGTCCGTGATGCGATTGAGCGTGACTCCCTGGCTCGCCAGAGAAGCGCTCACCTTGTTGTTGGGGAGCGCCACCGGAGCGAATTGCTCGCGCAGATAAAGCAGATCGAGCTCGTTGTTCTGGAATGCCAGCCACGCGGCTTGCTGCTCCTCGATGACGCTGATCTCGACGCGGCCGATCTGCGGCATCTTGCGGCCTTCCATCGCGGCTACGATTTCCTTGTCGCGCGCATCGTTGCCCGCCTCGAAGTGCCATCTAAAACCTCGATAATCCGGATTCGCCTCGAGGATGATCTTGTTCGAGCGCTTCCATTCGCTGAGCCGATACGGCCCGGTTCCGACCGGATGGCCGTTGGTGTCGTCGCGGTAAGCTTCGATGACTTCGCGTGCGACGGCGCCGAAATTCGGCAGCGCCATGACGTACGCGAACCCGTAGTCGGTGTTCTTGAGCTTGATCTGCAGCGTGTAGCGGTCGAGGGCGTGCACGCCCTCGACCTTCGTATCGTAGTTGAACTTGCCACTCTTCTCGGCTTGCTTCTTCAGCTCCTCGAGTCCGGCGATGCCATCGATGAAGCTCTCGTAGGGAGAGCGGTTGGCCGGATCCTTGAAGCGCTTGATGGTATAAACGTAATCCTCGGCGGTCAGCTCCCGTTTCCTGCCCTTGAACGCCGGATCGTCGGAAAAATAGATGCCCTTCCTGATCTTGAAGACGTACGTTTTCGCCTGGTCGGCGATCACGGGCATCGCCTCGGTGCTACGGGGCACCAGCTTCGCTGGCCGCGCCAGATAGTCGTAGGTCAGCAGCGGGTCGAAGATCGCCTCGTTAACGGTCTGTGAGTAGTAGTCCTGGACCTTGACCGGGTCGAAGCCTGTTTCGGCGACGTAGAACTCGACGCGCAGCACCTTGGCCGGATCGGCGGCGAGCAGCGGCTGCGCGGCGAAAAGCAGCAGCGCAACGATCGAGGCAGGAAGGCTTACGAACCTTGGCACGGACATGGGCGGGCGATTTAGGGAGCCTCTGCATGAGCCCCGCGTGGTCGCGACGGAGGCTTTCCGGGATGAGATGCACGAGGCGACGCGAAGCCAATGGCAGGTCCCCATTGGCAAGCGGCGCGACACAGCAGATCGCCCGGAAAGCCCCGTCCCTCCGGGTTTCGGCTTCGCGCGCGTATGGGTAGGCGCGAAGCGCGCGACCGGGAGCGCGCGAATGGACGGCCGCCTTCGGGGTCGCGAGCTTCGCTCCTCCACCCGCGGCGGCCGTATGGCCTCATCTGCGTTGTTGCGCGGCTTGGCGATTGCATGAACTATTCGCTGCGCCCTCATTTGGCAACTGAGGCCTAGCATCTGAAGCCATTGCGACAGAAACGCGACTCATGTGGGGTTCTTGCAGAGGTTCCTTAGCAAGGCGCGATGTTACACGACGGCGCCGCGCTTCGACGCAGCGCTCCTCCCCCTTCAAGAGCCCGTCCTGAGCCTGCCGAAGGAGGGAGGCCGGGAGGGGGATGGGTCAACGCCGCGGGTCGATATCGATGTACGCCCATTCGGCGTGAAGAATCGGATGCTTCTTGTAGCCCACCACGGAGGGTTGAACGAGCATCGTGCGCACCCGCGAGACGCCGAGCTTCCACACGGTGTCGGCCTCGAATTGCCGCGTCATCCGCCGATACAGGTCGCTCCGCTCGGGCGAGTCCGGCAGCTCGCGCGAGCGCGCGTAGAGCCTGTCGAATTCGGCTGACTGATAACAGGCGTAGTTGCTCTGGCCGACGTTGGCGCTGCTCAAGAGCTGCATGAAGTTGTCGGCGTCGGGATAGTCGGCGATCCACGCCGCCGCGGCGGTCATCGGCTGGCACTGGCGGCCCGCCTTGAGCAGATCCGAGAATTTTGTCGTCACGATCTCCATCCTGACGCCGATGCGCTTGAGCGACTTCGACCAGAGGTCGTCGAGCTCTCTCGCCTCGGTATCGCCCGAACGAGACCAGCGGCGGATGACCAGCGGCGAGCCGCTTGGCAGCGAGCGAAAACCGTCGCTGCGGCGGGCGTAGCCGAACTTGTCGAGCAGCGCATTGGCTGCTTGCGGATCGAACGCGATTCCGCTGCGATATTTCGGATCGTGGCCGACGATGCCCTGGGGAATCGGCGACTGCACCGCGACGGCCTGGTTCTTGCGCACGACGCGGATCTCCTCGTCGATGTCGTACGCCATCGCGATGGCGCGGCGAAGCGCGATCTTTTCCCTGCCGTAGCCGCCGACGACAGGGTCGCGCATGTTGAAATAGGTGTATGTGATCTCGGGGTCGACCTGCTGGTTGATCGTGACACCCCGTTGCGCGAGCTCGGGCGAGAGCTTGTTGCCCGGTAGCGCGATGGGCGCGAAGGTTCCCGGCAGGAGAAGAATGTCCAGCTCTCCGCCCTGGAAGGCGAGCCAGCGCGATTGCTCTTCCTCGATGACGCTCACCTCGACGACTCCCACCTGCGGCATCCGGCGTCCCTTCATGCGCGCGACGATCGCCTGATCGCGCGGATCGTCGCCGGCCGAAAATGTCCAGACGAAGCCGCGATAATTGGGATTCGCCTCGAGCGTCATCTTCGAAGCGCGCACCCAGCGCGTGAGCATGTAGGGGCCCGTTCCCACCGGGTGCGCATTGGTATCGTCGGCGTACGCTTCGACGACCTCGCGGGCGACGATCGACATCGCCGGCATCGCCAGGATGTAGCTGAAGTTGTAATCGGCGTGGGTGAGGCGGATTTTGAGCGTATAGCGGTCGACGACCTCGAGGCCGCGAACGGGCGCGTCGTAATCGAGCGCGGCGCCGGTCGCCTTTGCTTTTTGCGCGAGCTCGTCGAGGCCGACGACCTTGCCTTCGACCAGCCATTGCCAATACGAGCGATTCTTCGGATCCATGTGCCGCCTGATGCTGTAGGCGACGTCGTTCGCGGTCATCTCGCGCCGTCTTCCCTTGAACACGGGATCGGGCGCGAAATGGATGCCCTTCCTGAGCTTGAATACGAACGTCGCGCCCTTGTCTTCGATCAGCGGCATCGCCTCCGCGGCTTCCGGCACGAGCTTCGCGGGGCGCGCGAGGTAATCGTAGGTGAGAAGCCGCTCGAACACCGCCTCGATGATCGTGTTCGAGTAATAGTCGGTGACCTTCCCGGGGTCGAATCCGGTTTCCGCGCTGCGAAACTCCCAGCGCAGGACCTTGCCGCCGTCGGCGGCCATCGCGGATAGCGCGGCGGTGGCGAGCGCGGCGATCAGCGCGGCGCGGGCAACGCGCGTTGCGTAGCGAGCGTCAGGCCGACACGCCTGGGTATCGTGCAAAGTCATGTCATTCCGAGCGTAGCGAGGAATCCGCTGTTGCTGAATAGTCGACGTGTTGCCAAAAGCAAATTCCTCGGAGCTAACGCTCCTCGGAATGACCAAAATACCCCTACACCATGCAGTCAGCGCGGCCGAAGCGAGTTGTCGATGTCCATGAACGGCCACGGCGCGTGCAGGATGGGATGCTTCTTGTAACCCTGAAGCCACGGATAGAAAAGTGTGTTCTTGTAACGCGTCACGCCCATCACCCACACCGAGTCGACTTCGAGCTGCCTTGCCATCGCGCGGTAGAAGCGATTGCGCTCAGGAGAGTCGGGAAGCTTTTGCGCTTCCTCGTAGAACTTGTCGAACGCCGCCGACTTGTAGCACGAGTAATTGGATTCTCCGGTATTGGGACCATAGGAGAGCTGCAGAAAGTTGTCGGCAGTCGGCCAGTCCGCCGTCCACGCCGCGCCGTTGAATTGCATCTGGCACGCGCGCGCCTTCTGGATCATGTCGGCGAACTTGATCTTCTGCGACGCAAAGCGGACGCCGATCCCGTCGAGGCTCTTCTTCCACAGCTCATCGTACTCACGAGCGAGCGCCTCGGGCGTCGACCAGAGCGTGATCGTGAGCGGCTTGCCGTCAGGGTAAGTGCGGAAGCCGTCGCCACCGCGCTTGTATCCGAAATGGTCGAGCAGCTTATTCGCGAGCGCGGGATCGTACTGCGTGTGGTTGCGGTAGTTCGGATCGTAGCCGACCACGCCGGGAGGAATCGGCGACTCGGCCTTGATCGCCTGGCTCTTGCGGATGATGCGGATCTCGTCTTCGATGTTGTACGACATCGCGATGGCGCGCCGCAGCGCGATCTTTTCCTTGCCGAATCCTCCCACACCGGGATCGATCATGCTGAAGTGGTAGTACGTCATCTCGGGCTCAAGGTAGCGGTAGAGCTTGATCCCTCGCTTGGCGAGGTCCGGTGCGACCTTGTTGTTCGGAATCGCGATCGGCGAGAACGAGCCGAAGCGATCGACGTAGTCGATCTCGGCGCCCTGGAACGCGAGCCAGCGCGACTGTTCCTCCTCGAGCAGGCGCACGTCGATGACGCCGATCTGAGGCATCTGCTTGCCATGCATCGCGGCGACCACGTCCCGATCCCACGGATTCGCCGACGGCTGAAAGTCCCAGACGAAGCCGCGGTAATCGGGGTTGGCACGAAGCAGGATGCGCGCGCCACGCTGCCACTGCGCCAGCATGTACGGGCCGGTGCCGACGGGGTGCGCCTTGGTGTCGCCGCTGTATTGCTCGATCACCTCGCGGGCGACGATGCTCGTCGTGGGCGAGGCGAGGATGTAGGCAAAATTGAAGTCGGTGCTGCGCAGATGGATCCGGATCGTATAGCGGTCGACGACTTCGAGCCCGGCGACACTCGCGTCGTAGTCGAAGCGATCGGCGTTCTTCTTGGCTTTCGCTTCCAGCTCGTTCAGGCCGACGATCTTGCCGTCGACTAGCCAGCGCCACGGCGACCGGTTTTTCGGGTCCATGAACCGCTTTAGCGAATACGCGACGTCGGCCGCGATGAGTTCGCGGCGCACGCCCTTGAACGCCGGATCGGGCGTGAAGAATATTCCCTTGCGCAGACGGAAGGTGAACGTCTTCCCGCCCTCGGTGATTTCGGGGAGCGACTCCGCCGCCATCGGCACGAGCTTCACCGGCTCGGCGAGGTAGTCGTAGGTGAGCAGGCGATCGAAGATGACTTCCTCGATCAGCCCGGAATAGTAGTTCGTGCTGCTCGACGGATCGAAGCCGTCGTCGCCGGCCTCGATACCGACGTGCAGAACCTTGTTCGGGTCGGCGGCGGCGCGCGCAGATTCTATTGGGAAGAGCGCAAGGCTCGCGAGCGCAGCCAGCGCAAGCGCAGGAATCATTCGACGGTGGTGCATCGTCGGCGACTGAAATCGGAAGGCGCGTAATGTACCATTTCGCGCGAGCCCTACCGTCATGACAAAGACTCGGTTTACCGCTTCCACGGGCCGCCGGCACGCCTTTTC
>WNGK01006566.1_pt1 | contig 36144 bp, 30 predicted proteins | sample 5400601 | NCBI WGS metagenome assembly WNGK01 (sample SAMN13153376, study PRJNA577476) | soil metagenome | isolation source: 60 cm soil or saprolite under Garry oak tree replicate 1 | place: USA:California | collected 2016-06-15 | reverse complement strand
GCGGCTATACCGATAACGCTGATCGCAACGCCGCGATAAACATCTCCAGGGCTGCCGTCATGCAGCCTATTGTGGCACCTGAGATGCTGCGGAATAATCGCAGTGTTGGATAAGGGTGACTGCAAGCCCCGGCATTCATACCTGAGGTTCATGACTCTGCACGGGCATCTAATGTGAACTATAACCACTACTCGTTGCTTGCTACTATCGAAGGTGGCTGGAAGCTCGGGTGTCTGGCGTTCACCTGCGATACTGCTAATGTGCAACCGATGAGCGACCTGGTCGGCCCGAAGGGCTAAAAAGATGATCGAGGCGCCAACAAATGCGCGGTTCTCGACGTCCATGATTGCATTGTTGTATTATTAATACCACCTCGTCTCTAAAAAGCAGAGATGGAGCGGTTCTTCCTGCTCAGCGAGCCTGAGCAGTGTTCCTGCCGTGTGAAGGGCTATTCCCTTCCAGCAGATATACGTTCTGCGTTTTACGAGGAGCCAACGACCCCGGCGCAGAAGCGTGGGGCCTCCGCGCCGCAGAAAGGTGACTAAAATGGCAAAGCAAACTGCGGCTAAAAGCCAGCAAACAAAAGCGACTACAAACAATGTACCGGTCAAGGTGATATCGATCAACCGGCAGGCCTATCACGATTATTATGTCGAGCAGACGGTGGAGGCCGGAATTTCACTGGTGGGCACCGAGATCAAGTCCATACGCGATGGCAAGGTGAACCTGCGCGGCTCTTATGCTATAGCTCGCGATGGCGAACTGTGGCTGGAGAATGCGCATATCGCTGTTTATGAACACGGCAACCGCTATAACCACGACCCAATGAGGAGCCGCAAGCTGCTGCTGCACAGGCGCGAGATCACCCAGCTGCTGAATAAAGTGGCGACCAAAGGCATGACGCTCGTCCCGCTGAAGCTCTATCTAAAAGGCGGCCGAGCGAAGATCGAGCTGGGATTGTGTCGCGGTAAAAAGCTCTATGACAAGCGCGAGGCGATTGCAGAACGAGACGCAAAGCGGGAGATCGAGCGCGCGGTACGCAAGGGATAGCGTCCATAGTCAAGAATTGGGTATAGATGACGCACGCACGGCTGTGGCACGCATACTGGGCACGTTCAGCATTGGTTCAATTAAGGCGCCGACTTCCACAGAATAGCAGGAAAAGTATATCACAGCTATGTGCGCTGCGTGGGGATATGCTCGGACACGTTGACATCAGGTGAAGCAAGGCGCCGTTGGTTTCTCTTCTCCTGGCGGAAGAGCCACAACAGTGAGATAAGGGCGATGAAGGCCAGCAGCGCGGTGAGGTAGATCAGGCCATCGAAGCCGAAGCGATGGGCAAAGATTCCGCCTACGCCATTGCCGAGCGACTGGCCTAGTCCCAGGAAAATAGAGTAGAGCCCCATCACTAATCCCCGATCCCTGGCAGCTTTTTCGGAGACGTCGGCCAGGTAGGCCAGCGCGGCAGGGGCAAAACTACTTTCCGCGAATATACCGAGCATCAACAGGGGAACCCAGACCACCAGCACTAAATTGTTGCCTTCACCTTGATGGTTAATGCCGGCCAGGGCGAAGCAGGCCAGGTAAACGCCTGCAACCGATATGAGCATCAACCTCAAACGCGGTACGCGGCTCATGAAGAAGGCCCAGAAGAGCAGACAGAGCCCGAAGAACAGGACAAAAAAGCCCAGTACGAGGCTGAGGCGAATCCCGCCGCCATGGCCGCTCATACTGCCTATCAACACCTGGTTGGGGTCATGCCTGTGCATCGAGAGGAGAAAGGACAACTGGGAACTTAACCAGATGCCGGCCAGCGCACTGATGCTGATCCAGGCCGGGATGAACAAAAAGAGGCTCGGTGTACGGACGAGGGCCCAGTAGCGCTCCGCCATTTTCTTCAGATCATCATGTGCGATTACCTGCTTCGCCCTGGGGGCCATCACCATGCATGCTGCTACAAGCAGGTAGAAAAATGCGATCAAGCCAAAGGCGAAGAGGCCCAGGAAAGCCCAGGCAAATCCACCTACAGCCACACCAATCGCAATACCCCCGGTCGTGGCAAGTTCATAGAAGCCCATAAGGCGGGGACGACCCACCCGGTCCTCTACTGTAAGGTCCGCCAGATAACTGAGGGTTGCGGGTACGATCATGGCGGTAGAGAGGGCTCCCAGCACCTGTAAAGCGAGCAAGTAAGGTAAGGGGTCTATAGTAGGAGTAAAAGGGAAGAGGGAAACCTCGATCAATCCAGGGATGGGTCCGAAGATGAGAAAGTAGCGGCGCCCCCAGCGATCACCGAGAGCCCCCATCAGGGGAGCCAGTACAAGCTCCGAGATGAAAAAGGCAGCTGGCAAGAGGCCAACCTGGACGCTTGTAATATGGTGACCTGCATGAGTAGCCAGTTCCGCCAGGAATAATCCCAGCACAACGGTGATTGCGCCCGAATTTATGCGTAAAACCAGGGTACCGATGAGTAGTGGCATCGCCGACCGGCGGGACATGCTATATTTTCTCGCTCTCCAACTTGTTAGAGGAGATGCTAGCCAGGTTCGATCTGCGCTGGTTAAACAATGTCAGTAGAGCAATCGTACCTCCTGTTAAAAGGAGTACGACAGCTACCAGTACCAACGACAACAACATTAGCCGCATCCCTCCGCTGTTTGCCGTACTGAATACCATTACCCCCAGCATGGTTTTTTACCTTTCTGCTTCGCTTCTAGCAATCCAGATTTCCCTTCTCTTGTGCCGCCCGCGGCTGGATGAAGAGAAGGGGGGACACCCGCCCCCGGCAAGGAGACTGCGTCCCCCTGCTGAAGCGATGCTATTGTGATTCATTACTCACACATCTATCATATCGACAGAGGTGATGTCAAAGTAACGCATATAGCCGCTTTCACTCAGCAGAGAAGGCAGGGAATGGCTGCGTTTGATGGACCCTCGCCAGGGCTTGCACTGCTACGCGGCCTGGCGCCTTTCGAAGTAATAGGAGAAGTTCCCCGGGTAGATGTCTACATGTCCATCATCGCCTATGGCTACGATCTTCGTGACAATCTTGTCCAGGAAGTAGCGATCATGTGAGACGGTCAAAATGGTCCCCTCGAATTCCTCCAGAGCCGCTTCCAGGACCTCGATAGAGGCTATATCCAGATTGTTCGTCGGTTCGTCCAACAGTAGAAAGTTCGCGTCGGTGAGCATCAAGCGTGCCAGTTGCAAGCGACTCTTTTCGCCGCCGCTCAGATGCCGAATTGTCGTATAGATGTCATGGTAGGAAAAAAGCAAGCCGCGCAAGAAGCTAATAGCTTGCGATTCGTTCATCGCTTTGAGCCTGCGCACGAAATCCAGTGGTGTACTATCAAAGGGCAGCGTTTCCTGTTCCTGTGCATAGTAGCCCGTGAAGACACTTGCCCCGATTTTCACCGAGCCGGTATCGGTAGGGATGATATCCATCATTGTTTTGAGCAAGGTGGTTTTCCCACTGCCGTTGGCTCCGACAATGCCCACTCGCTCACCATAGAGCATGGTGAGGTCAAAAGGTCGGAAGAGCACGCGCTCATCAACTGATTTGCTCAAGCCCTTTACTTCCAGCACCTTTTTGCCACTGCGTTCAGCATCGAGGTTGATCTTTATCCTGTCGCGCGTCATGACAGGCCGCGCGACCGCTACCTGTTTAGCCCTCTCAACACGCTTCGCCATGCTCTCGGCTCGTCCCGCGAACTTCGGATTCATTTTCGCCCACTCCTTGAGCTGGTGCATACTGGCTTCCAGGCGCTTGATTTCGTCTTGCTGCAAATTGTACAGTTCGTGCTGCTTCAAGAGGCGCTGCTGCCGCTCCATAAAATAGGAGCTGTAGTCGCCGAAGTAGACCGAAATCTTGCCATCCTCAAGCTCGAAAATCTTCTTGACCACGCGATCCAGCAGGCGCCGGTCATGCGAGATGATGAGCACCGTGCCAGGATAATCGCGGATGTATTGTTCCAACCAGGCCTTTGCTTCCAGGTCAAGATGGTTATCAGGTTCGTCCAGCAGCAAGAGGTCAGGCACTTGTAAGAGGATACGAGCCAGGTTTACCAGCTTCTTCTCTCCTCCACTCAGTACGCCTACTTCCAGGTTGTATTGTTCGGGAGTGAAGCCTAGACCACTCAAGACTGTTTCCACCTCGTGGCTAAGCGTATATCCACCTGACGCTTCAAAACGCTCCTGGGCTCTCCCGTATGCCTGCAACACCCTATCCATCGCCTGTGGGTCCACGGCTACTTCCGGGTCGGCCATCTGCGCTTCGAGCTTGTGCAGCATCTCTGACAATGCGCTGAGCTGTGTCGATCTTTCTGAAACGACTTCAAAAATGGTCTTAGCATGCTGTACAGCATCGATTTCCTGAGACAGGTAACCAATCGTCAGATTCCTGCGCCGCGAGATGATTCCCTCGGTGGGCGTATCCAGGCCCGCGAGCAGCTTGAAGAGTGTTGATTTGCCACTGCCATTTTCGCCCACGAGCCCGATGCGCTCACCTTCGAGGATCTCCAGGTCGACTTCATCAAAGACAGGATTGCCCCCGTAATCTTTACTCACTTTGAAAAAATTCGCCAACAACATAGGTCTTTGCCTTTTACTTCACCCTGGCTTCGAGGGCGCCCAACTGGTCCTTTAGTTTGCGGTTCTCATCACGCAGTTGGTCGAGGTCCTTACGTAGTTGCTTCAACTGCTCGTCGGCCTTGTCACCTGTGCGCAACGCATGGGCAGAGAGGCGCATAGCACGCTGCGGCCAGGACTCAAGTTCACGACTGGCAACGCGTTCGAGCACGCCGATAGCCCGCTTTTCTCCAAGGGACATCAGGGCCAGCGCAGAAATGCCGCGCACAGGCTCCCAACTATCATGTTCAATGGCATCGCTGAGGGCTGTGACGGCATGCTGTCTTGCATCTTCCCTATAGAGGTGACGATTCTGGCCGAGTGTCTCCAGGCTGTAGGCAGCGACAGAACGCATAGTGGGATGGTTCGCTTCCCTTCGTCCATCGACGGCGCGCGTCTCCCCGAGATAGCCTGCGATATAGTCGATGACGCGATTCTCTCCGCTCGCGGCCAATCCACGCAAGATGCCGCGCTGCACAAAGTTCATCCACGAAGGACGATCCATCAATACCAGGAGTTGATCAACACTCCCGGCAGTGCGCGTTTTGCCCAGGGATTCGGCAGCAGCAAACTCGACCTGGTAGCTTACGTCGCCCTTCTCCAGCAAGGCGCTGAGGGCCTGCGCGGAACGCTCTGCCAGCTCCGCCTGCTGCGGCGCCTGGAATCTTCCTAAGGCTCCTGCGATGGGTGCGTGAGAATTCTGTTGGATCAAGCTCCTGGAGACCTTGCAAGAGAGCACCTTGCGCTTTCGCATTGCCGATGACACCCAGTGCTGAAGCTGCGGCGTTGCGTACGCCCCAGAAGTTAGCAGTGAGCAAGACCTGCTCCAAAGCGTCCAGGCTCTCATCATCGCCCTCTTCGCCCAAGGCCTCCGCTGCTTCAATGCGCCCCAATACATCGGGGTCCTGCGCAAGCTGGTAGCGCAGCATTTTCGCAGGGCGCTCAAACTTGAGTGTTTTGAGCAGCCAGCCATCGGGATCGAAGCGCACCATCACCGGTTGCCGCTCGAGGGGCACGTAGAAGCTCTGCTCCACCTGTCCATCTTCACCCAGCATGACACGCATAGTCACCGTACGTGTCTGGGCGGTGTTGTCGTCCTTAGCTGCCTCATCCGAAGTAGGGATAGTGAAAGCCAGTTCCACAGGAGTCACAAAGCAGGGGGTCAGGTCATCGACTTGCTGTGTCTGGCGAACTTTGACCCTGGCCGTGCTGTGCTCGCTATCCCACGAGTAGTTCACTTCAAAGGCAGGATAGCCGCCCTGGTAGACCCACTGCTGGAAGAACTGTGCCAGGCTGCGACCCGTTACATCCTCGAAGGTTCGTTCCAGGTCGGCCGTGATGACCTCACGCTCGCGATAGCGCGAGGTATAGGCATGTATAGCACGTCTGAAGGCTGCCTCGCCAAGTTGATGGCGCAGCATATGCAGCACCCACGCGCCTTTCTGGTACAGGTGCGCGTCGAACAACTCAAAGCCATCGTCATGGTAGACATGGTAGACAATGGGGCGGCGGTAATGGCCATCTTCCTCCAGGTATTCTTGCTTGAGAGTGAGCATAGACTGCTTGAAGTAGTCGGTGCCCTGGTCGTGCTCACTCCACAATTCCTCGAAGTAGGTGGCAAAGCCTTCGTTCAGCCAGCCATTGGCCCAATCACGGCAAGTAAGCAGATCGCCGTACCACTGGTGTGCCAGTTCGTGCGCTACCACCGGCACTACATCCACGTCTAACGAGGCTTTCTTGTCTATCAAGAGAGCGAAGCTGTGCGTGGTTGCGGTAGTGTGTTCCATGGCGCCAGTATAGATCTCGACCACCGTCTGCGCGTACTTGTCGTACGGGTACTCGACGCCGGTGTACTCCGAGAAGAAACGTATCATCTCGGGGGTTTTGCCCATATACAGGCGAGCATCGTCCTTGCGGTCCGGCCGCACATAATAGGTGACAGGTACTTGCTTGTAGTGGTCCTCGATGACCGCGAAGTCGCCCACCACCAGGGACATCAAATATGCCGCGTGAGGTATATCATGTCGCCAATGATGTGTTTTGGTTGCTCCCTGATCTGTGACATCGAGCAGGTTTCCGTTGGAAATAGTGATAAATTGTGCAGGTACCGTGACGATAATCTCACTGGTGGCGCGGTCATTGGGGGAGTCATGGCAGGGGAACCAATGGCTATGGTAGCGCGGCTGTCCAAAGGTCCAGGCTTGCACCGGGCGTTCCGGGTCCTCCAGCGCAGGTTTGATGAAATGCAGGCCTGTAGGCGGTTTGGCATGATACTTAATGGCAATGGTAAACTCTTCACCATAGCGATAGGGCCGGTCGAGCGTCACAATCAGCTTTTTAGCTTCGCTGGTAAACCCTAGCTCTTTGCCGTTCTCCAACGTAACATGTTCGATATGCAACTCGACTGCATCAAATGTAAGCGTTTTGAGGTCATCGTAAAGAGCAGTAAACGTGGTGTAGGCGGTGCCGCTCACCGTCTCCTGGTCAAAGTCGAGCGAAATCACCAGCTTGACGTGTTTCACGTCTGCCGGCCTATCAGGTGCGTAATGCACCCGATCATCGGCCAGTTCGAATGAGCGTGCTCTGGGCGTTGGAGCAAGCCTCCCTGTATTCAACAGGGCGAGACTGTAGCCACTTCCAAGGCCAACAAGGAATCCGCGATTGCAACTGTTCAAGTGAAGCCTCCTGCTAACGGGCGACCGCAAGGATCGCCCCTACATTTCCATCTGAGGAAGGGATTTAGTTTAAGTTCATACGATGATGGCCTGTGTGCTGAGTTCGACGCCTGGGCGCAGTTCTTTCTGGTACGTGTCATACTGCCTGGCGACATGCATGCCAGCCCGTTCATAGAGGCGGGTTGCGCCAGTCAAGTTCTGTGAATCGACGCCCAGCCCAACCTTGTGGGTACCACGCCGGTAGAACTCACCAAAGGAATGGAACAATAGTGCTATACCCAGGCCCTTCCGCCGCCATGGGCGCCGCACTGCCAGTGTTTCTACCCACCCATCACCTCTTTCGTATGTACACAATGATATCCCCGCCATCTCATTGCCATCAAAGGCGAGGAACCACAGAGTAGGATCGAAGTTCTCACGCTTGATCGTCCAATATTGCCATTCCTCGAATTTTCCCGGCATATAGCCCCAGTGATCCTGGAAAGCCTCGTCGTCTGTCTCAAACACCGCGCGCTCCAGGCACAGAACAAAGGTGCGGACAGTGACTCCTTCGGGCCACTGCGGTACGGGTGGAGCTTCGTGCATCTCGATCTCCATGTCCCAGGAATGCCGTACCAGTATATAGCCGGATTGCTCAAGCAACTGCTTTATTGCAGCGTTACGACTGCTTGTCCAGGTATTCAGGGTGACACGTGCTCCAGGTGGTGCAGAGGGAACATGCTGGCGCGCACGCCCCTCCACTCGTTGGAGCAAGACTGTCGCTATTCCCTGGCTCTGATACTCGGGATGCACACGGATGTTCGCGAACACGCGTGCGTGTTCGTTATCGCTTATGCCTGCATAACCCACGACGTGACCTTCTGGTGAGATAACGAGCCAGTTATCAGCTGCTAAGTCGACACCTGGCGCCTGCCACCGGGTACGCACGAGTTCTATCGTGGTCTCCGGCGTACCGAAGTCGGCGATTTCACCTGCGTTGGTCAATTTGGTTACGGCGTCCAGGTCGTCCATAGTGGGATGACGTACCAGAAAGCCCGGGGGAAGTGTTGAAGCCATTACTTGATTCTCCATTATTGAATTCATCCTGGCGGGGGACGCCGAGCGGCGAAACCCCGCCGGGTGCTTAGACTGTCGCTCCCGCGGAGTCCGGCGATAAATCGCGGCCTACAGTGGGCGCAGGCAGCTCCTGGCCTACGCGCAGTACTTTCTCGTAGATGTCATACTGCCGCGCAACATACATACCTGTGCGCTGGTGTAGCTGCGTCGCATCCATCAGGTTCTGTGCATCGACTACGAGGTCAACTTTGAGCTTACCGTACTGGTAGAACTCCTCGAATGTCTTTGACGGCACCTCATCCATCTTGATGACCAGGCGCCAGAATTGCCGGGCCAGCGTATAGCCCTCCCATTCGAGGAGTTGTCGTGCAGTTGCATTGACATCGCTGACCGCGCTACTGAGCGTGATACACACTCCTGGTGGCGCTTGTTCGACCTGCTCACGCGCTCGCGCCTCGGCTAATCTAAGCAGCAGCATGCCGATGCCGCGGCCACGATACGCGGGATGCACGCAGGCGAACATCTGGATGCGCGCATGCTCGCTATGCCACACACGTGCATAGCCAACGAACTGCCCACTCGTTGTGACTATGACCCAGGCATCAGTCTTCAGATTAAAGCCCGGTCTTTGCCAGTCGGAATGTACCTCCTCCTTCGTATCATCCGACAAACCGTAGTCCGCAACGTCGCAGGCCATCACCAGTGCGGTCACGGCGTCCAGGTCGCCCATTGCCGGAGCGCGTGCTATAAGGTTCCTGAGAAGTGCAGGCATAGTAGTATATCCTTCCGAAATAGCCAGGATGCAAGGTTTTTTGCACCCGGGCTAGAACTGAATGTTATCCATTTCTTTTCAGCTTACCGGTTCGTTTTGCATAGCGTTCAGCAATCCTGAAGATGTAAACGCTGACGGGAATACTCACGACGCCAGTAATGATCAGAGGCCAGGTGTAGCTCCATATCTCTGCCGACCAGATCACCTGGTTACGCAGGAGACCGGCACGCAGACCCTCCAGTACGTAGGTAGCCGGGGAGATACGCGCTAGCGGCTGCATCCAGGCTGGCAGAACTTCTACTGGGTAATAGACGCCGGATATCAGCAATAGTACCGCGCGCACAATGTAGGACATCTGTGAGCCTCTCTCCGTATACAGAAGCGGCAACACTGCTGCGGCGATACCAAAGCCGATAAACGAGACGCTCCCCATCAACAACATAAAAACGGCTGTCGGGTAGTTAGCATGACTCAGATCGAGATGGAAGAATGCTCCCACCACGAGTAACTGTATGAAAGTGAAGAGCAAGCCATGCGCCACGGCATACCAACAACTGCCTATCAAGTGGGTGAAGCGCGAGATGGGAGCCATAAAGGTATGCTCAATCGTCCCTTCCCAGCGCTCGAAGGTGATGATATCAGTCACACCTTCAAAGGTGACGCTGAGATATGACCAGACCGAGGTTCCGATCAATAAGTAGAGGATCAGGAAATTCGTATTGATCTTGATCCCGGTGATCAACTGCGCGCTGGCACCAATGTAGGTGACCGACATAGCGTTCACGATGTTATAGACCAGCCATACAATCTCCCAGCCCCAGTAACGCTTGCTCAAGTTCCAGTTACGTTCAAAAAAGGCGTACGTTGCACGTCCTTGATGCATTAAACTAGACATTGGTGTTGTTCTCCCTATTCTCCTTCATCCTCATCTTCCTTCTGCGCTTCATACGCTTCGAAGGCCTTTTCCCAGCTTCCGTAACGTTCAATGTCAGCATCGGTGATGAGATGAGCAACGGTATAGTGCATGAAGACTTCATGCATAGTCACAGGTTCATTGCGCCCCATGCGCTCTGCCACGATGTGTTTGAGTTCATCCGCGCGGCCCAGGGCCACAATGCGTCCCTGGTCGAGAATAGCTACGCGGTCACACAATGCCTCTGCTTCATCCATATCATGGGTAGTTATCAGGATGGTGGCATCATGCTCCTCGCGCAGCTCTTTGACGAAGTTCTGCACATCGATCTTGGAGCGCGGATCCAGACCAGTAGTAGGCTCGTCCAACAACAGCACAATCGGCGCAGTGAGAAATGCGCGAGCAATAGCTACTTTCTGCTGCATACCGCGTGACATGTTCTCCAGGGGCTTGCCAATGCGGTCAGGCTTGATGCCCAGGCGTGCCAGGATACTCCTGATCTTGTCGCGGGCCTCTCGTGCCGGCATATTGTAGAGCCGGGCGGCATAGAGGAGATTCTCCATCGGTGATAGCTTCTTGAAGAACGAGGCCTCCACGCTGACGCGGTTAATGAGCCGCTGTACCATGCGCTCATCCTTCTCAATGTCGTAACCGAAGATGGTTACGCGTCCAGTATCAGGGATGAGCAGCGTCGATAAAATGCGTATCAATGTCGATTTGCCGGAGCCGTTGGCGCCAAGAATCCCGACGATCTCGCGGCGTTTGATGGTGATGGTTACAGCATCAACGGCACGCACCTCGCTCTTTCGATTTTCTTGCTCGCGCTTGCTGCCGGGCCAGCGCAGGAAGGGTCGTGACTTTTTGAATATCTTAGAGACGCCATCGATTACTACCGCGTCTTTAGTCGTATCGAGCTTTACGGTCATATGCTCTGTTACATGAGTATCTTCTAGATTTTGAATAGCCAAGGGTTTCTCTCCTTTAAATGAAACAGTTCAGAATGGCACATTGCAAAAAAGACGACAAAAAACCGTGGGACTGGATTTTCTGCTTTCTGCCAGTGCCCACGGTCGGGAACGCCTCTTCAACTGTAACCTATCCTCCTGAGATAGGCGGAGATCCCCGTGAGATGGGCACACTGCGACCCTGGGCGAAAATGCAGACTGGTCCATTGAGGTTACTAGCCCAGCCGGTGATGCAGTGCTGCTTCACCAGGCTTGAAGGCATAGTTTGGCCGTAAGCGCCAAAGGCCTCGCGCAGGCGTGCCATCTCCTTTCGTGAAATTTGTCTGATGAGTCATACTAATAAGTGCTCTTCTTGAGCGCTAAAACGAGTATACGAGATGAGTTAAAGGTTTGTCAAGGGCAATTCTCAACGATTTGGCATTTCAGACTAAAGTCTGAGGTACTTTCCACAATTATAGACGCCCGGGACACTTTTTTTGTGGTGCCGACTTTGCGATCATGCTTCTATGATAATGGCGGCGCCAGCCCCGACGCTCGCTTGCTCGTCGCGACTGGCTCGGAGGTGCCGTCTGGTCAATCCGGCTTGCAAGGGATGAACCCCTCACAAGCCTCCTCATAGAATGGGGAGGTCATTGACATCGTCTTCGAGCTTCAAATCTTCCTCCACCTTTACTTCATCAGAGTGCAGCGAGCGCTCTCGCCGCAAAACGCTGTTCAGCAAGTTGAGTAGATCTGCGGAAAGCGAGCGTAGGAAGTATGGGTGCTGCAGGACGTACATAAAAAATGCAGGTTGGAGGCGGTTCCACAAGCCAGGCAATTCTCCCGTCTCACCGGTATGACGTGGATGATCCGTACTTTCCGGGTCGGCCCAGAGATCACGTACATAGATATCGCCAAAGCGTTCCAACGTAGCTGTCTGGGCCGGAGCCAGATTGCTCAAGGCATGGATAGACTCATAGGGTGTCTGCGAGTTCTGTATGTTCATGCCTGCCCAATTTGCAAGCAGGCAGATACGCCCATAAATCTGCGACGATATCCTGCGGTCCCGGAAGAGGCGACGCCACCAGATGCTAAAGAAAAGCAGCCCGAAGAGAGCTAGCAAGATGATCGCCCCGAGGGACAGGCCGATACCCTGGCCCAATGGCACCTGACCCTGCCTCGAGGTTCTCGTTACACCAGAGGAACTCGAATCCGACGAGTCAGGTTGCCGGGTCTTGCCACGATTATTGTTCCCAGTAATATCTCCCTGCCCGTTGCCCGTGGAGGGGTTGTTTATGCCGGTAGCGCCCGGTTGAGGACGGAGAACGGGCGAGAAACCGTTCGATGGCTCAAAGTTGATCCAGCCATAGCCAGCAAAGTAGATCTGCGTCCACAGATGGGCATCGACCCCGTGGATCAGCCACTGGTTATGCTTGGGATCGTGCTGGCCGTTGGTGTAGCCATCCACCACGCGCGCAGGTATACCCAGGAGGCGTGCCATGATTGTCATTGCCGAGGCGAAGTAGTTACAGAATCCCTGGTTGCCGCTGCGCAAGAGGAACCACGAGACTCCTTCCTGGCCAGAAGGGAGGTTTACATTCACATTATATTTATAATGCGAGCGCAGGTAGTCCTCCAGAGCTACTGCCTTGTCATACATGGTGGTGGCATGGGCACCGGCCACGATAGACTGCGCCAGTCGAAGAATTTTGGGATCGAGATTGTCTGGATGTTGCAAATACGTGTTCAGGATGCCCGGGTCATAGTAATATATAGGCAATGGCCCATCATAGTTGGGAGGAAGAGGCGGAGAGTCCTCAGGAAGAGGTACCCTGCGCAATGTCTGTATATCAGCAGAAGAGACATACGAGGTGACGGTGTAACGCTCCCCTGCTGCCAGGTTCCCGTTCCTCGACAGCCAAGTGACCGCCGAGCCAGTGTTCGCGCTCGTCACAATTATGGCAGGCTGATTGACCGAACGGATCTGTGATGCCCCAAACAGGTATGGATTCTGCTCACCAGGGGGATTCACCACGGTGATCGTCTGCCGCACCGGGTGCCACAAGGCCGATTCGCTACTGTACGCCTGGTTCGCATTCAATGGCAAACTATAGGTGGGGCCATTCGTCCAGTTACGCCCATCATAGGTGTCAAAGCTGCGTGATTCGAGATACTGGGTACCATCATCGCTCTTCACAATGAAGACGAGATCATTATTCAGATTCGGGTTCCCGCCAAGCGCCAGCGTATCAGCAAAGTTGCCATGATTGGCAGGAGTAAATCCGCCGCTCACAGAGACAAGGCGATTCCAAAGACCTTCAAGCTGTACATACGGATTAGATTTGGTATTCCAGAGCTGCGCGGCCGCCGTATTTATATAGCCCCAGGGCAATAACCAGGCGAAGATGAGGACGCCGATGGAGATGAGCGCCCCCGCTTGCATAAAATCCCAGCCCAGATCGTCGCCGTAGCGCAGTCCTTGCCGTCGCCAGTTCTGCACAGACTCGTATAGATTAAAGCGCAAAAGGAGCAACAACGCAGCGACAAGGAAGACTATAAGAAACACCACATAGCCTGCCTGTACATTGTTCAGATTGATGAGGAGGACAATCGCGTTAGCTACAATCATAAGCCAGGGACTGCGTGTGCGATAGACCAGCCAGGCGCTGGCATAGGCCAGTAAAAAACCAAGGGCGGTAATGAACAGGAGGAAGATGGAGTCATCGTTACTGGCTCCTCCGGAGATCGCTATATGGAACCATAGCTGCAGGCCATTAACGAACGCGGCAGTATTACCCGCGTAGTCAGCGCCTGCGGTCTGCCAGAAGGCAATCAAAAGGCCTGCTATAACAGCTATAAGATGCAAGGCGAGGCGTGGAAGACGCCGCTGCTTGGCCGCAACCAGCCCACCGATGAGACCGAGAGCAGTGGCCAATGACAGGATGTTCAGGTGCTGGACCCAGCCAACGGCTTGTACGCACCAGATGGTGCTGTAGACGACAGCAGCCAGTAAAAACAGGGTAAACCAGCCTTCCGCCAGGCTGATATGGACGCCATAGAGCGGTTTACGCCGTCGCGATCCCCCACTATCTGGCTTATCGGAGATAATTTTCGCCAGGCGCTCAATTGCTGCATCTTGCATCGCCATTACCTCAATCGTGCATAGCGTGTTTCAGGGCTACGTTCGAGCATTTCAGACAACGGATCTCCACGTTTGATACGCATTACAGGGACGCCCGCGCCCTCCAACAGAGCCAATGTATCCTCGTCGTCAGGCTTATTTTCAAAAGAGGCGGCATTGAGTCCTACGACAGCTACCTGGACACCCCTGCGCTGCAGTTGACGCACGCCATCATGCCAGTCCCGCGAGGTAGAAGGCGTTATTATTATAGCCACAGAATCACGCCCAAAATGAATAGCATCCAGGGCCAGCGCTTCTTTCAAATCAGGTCCTGATCCCGACCTTACCACCGCCAGCAACTCCAGTACACGCTCGATTTGCCGTTCACCTCGATCGAGCGAGAGAAACTCCCTGCGCTGGGCGTTCACGATCATGCCCAGAGACAGGTCCTGGCGCAGCAAGTACGCAGCAATCGTCGCAGCGGTCGTGACGCCATACTCCTCTGTCGAGTGTTCGCCTTCACCCGCCTGCACTGCGTCGTGCAAGTCTAGAAAGATCCAGGCATCTACGGCAGGGTCAAGATCAAATTCCTTTACCATTAGTTTATTATAATGTGCGCTGGAACGCCAGTGTATTCGGCTCAATGAATCGCCGACGATATAGTCGCGAATGGTGGTAGCATTGGTCGTTGCATGCAGCGCACGTCGCGAACTACGCCCTCGCCCTGGCAATCCGCCTGTGAAGAGTGCAAAATTTCTAATCGGTAACACGTGTGGCAACACCAGCATTTCACGTTGGCCTGTGAGGAAGGCGCGGCGCCGGAACAAGCCAAAGGGATCGCCGCTGGTAGCAGTAACGGGGCCAAGCTGGAAGCGGCCGCGCTGCCTGCACACAGTACGTGCCCGCCAGGATACGCGCTTGCGGCCTCCCATCGTTGCCACGTAGCCAGCTCGATGCCCGGGCAAGGTTGAGCCATCGGCAATCTGTACCCATAGCTTGGGGATGACAGCCAGGTTATCCAGCATCAAACGCTCATCAAAGGTTTCACCAACCTGCACACGCCCACTGGCTGCAGTACGACGAAAGATCAGTTTTCTCAGGCTGTAGCGCGCCCAGAGCCAGGAAAGGATGAATAGGATGAGCAACACGTAGGTCAGCCGGTACAGGACATCCCAACCACTACTGATTGCCAGAAAAGCCAGGACGACGATCAGCAAAATAGCTTGCCAGGGTCGCATAGGTTAGCGCCCCTTTCCGCCACCGACCCACGCACCAGGTACAGGCACGCTCTGTAAGATTTCGTCCAGGATAGCTGTAGATGTTACAGCACGCACACGTGCAGCGGGTGTAACGATAATTCGGTGTGCCAGCGTTGGTTTCACCAGGATCTTCACATCATCGGGAATGACATAGCCGCGTCCACGCATGGCAGCCAGGGCTTGCGAGGTGCGGAACAGCGCCAGCGATCCACGCGGGCTCGCGCCCAGGTAGATGTTGTTGTGGCTGCGGGTCGCATTAGAGATAGCAACGATGTATTCGCGGATAGATGAGTCAACATGGATAGTGCGCACCTGCTGCTGAATATTTACCAGTTCCTCTGACGTCATGATTTGCGCCAGGTCATCAAGTGGATGGTGGTGTTGATGACTATCCAGGATGTTCATCTCATCGGCGGCTTTGGGATAGCCAAGGCTGATATTCATCATGAAGCGGTCAAGCTGGGCCTCAGGCAGGGGAAACGTTCCCTCGTACTCAATAGGGTTCTGTGTCGCCATGACCATAAATGGCTCCGGCAAATGATGGGTAATACCATCGACGGTTATCTGCGATTCCTCCATCGCTTCCAGCAGGGCCGACTGGGTTTTCGGTGTGGCACGGTTAATTTCGTCGGCAAGCACAATCTGTGCCAGGACGGGGCCAGGCCGGAACTCAAAGTTGCCCGTTTTCTGGTTGTAAATGGAGACGCCTGTCACATCGCTTGGCAGGAGGTCGGGGGTAAACTGGATACGCTTGAACGTGCATCCGATGGAGCGGGCAATAGCTTTTGTAAGCACAGTTTTACCGACGCCTGGCACATCTTCAATCAACACATGTCCATGACAAATGACGGCAATCAAGCTAAAAGCAACGGCCTCTGCTTTACCAACGATAACTTTTTCAACATTATTGACTACCCGCTGGACCGCGGTGGCTAAATCTTGTACCGACTGCATGCGTTTCTCCCCAATTTTAGGTAGAGTTGGAGTATTGCGCTCCGATACTTAGCAATTAGTAACAGTGTATCACTTTGTTGCAAAAGCACAAAGGGAAAAAAGGAGTGTGAAATAGGCACCGTGATATTCACATCTATTACTACGTCATGAAATGCGCTTTGTTACACAGCATAACCAGTTTAGCCGCTTTTTTCTTTCTTTTGAAAGCTCTTTTTGCGTAACTCAGTAGCGTAGGTTCTTTTATGCATTCCTTGACATCTCCTCAATCCCCATCTTACAATGTGGATATATCCACATGGAGATACGGCGAGCAGGATGACAAGAGGACCCGGGCATATGACTATACTGGGGCAGCCAACCCTCATCTTTGCCAGAACCGCCTGTTTTTGTAGCGCGTAGTAGCGAATCGCCTCTTAATAGCTTACTAACCATCGCCTGTTGATCAAGTTGGGATAGCTAATCCAAGGTATTGTGCTATCTCGGGCTAATGAAGCGCATTCATAATCATGGGACTCAAGGGGCACGTTGTAGCAACGTGCAACATCGAACTAGCAATCGCCAAAGGTGCCGGTGCGTAGCAATACGCTAGTCAATGGAGGACTTGATCATGATGTATCTCTCTGGTAGTCTCTTACGATGGATTCTGTCACGAAAGCTATTTGCCACCCTCTCAGTCATTATTTTGTGCACCACAGTGCTGGCGGCATGTGGGGGATCATCACCAGCAACGCCATCAAAATACAATGGGAAGATCAATGTAGGCCTTGATTCAGATGCCGTAACGCTTGACCCGTTAAAATCATCGGCGTTCGTTGATCGCCAGGTGATGCTGAATCTTTATGACACCCTTGCAAGGCTCGATGAGCACAACAACATTGTTCCAGACCTGGCTACCTCGTGGTCTTATACCTCGCCTACACAGTTAGTCTTCACACTGCGTACCGATGTAAAGTTCCAGGATGGCACTCCATTCAATGCTGACGCCGTTGTATCCAACATCAACCGGATATTAACCACTTCTTCATCGCCCCGCTTCAGTGAGATGTCAAACGTACAGTCCGTTGTGGCAGTAGATCCTTCCCATGTACGCTTCGAGCTTAAGAAGCCATTCTCCCCGCTCCTAGCTACGCTAACCGACCGCTCAGGTATGATGCTCTCACCGGCAGTAGTACAAAAGCTGGGCGATAATCTGGGAAACGGGCCAGTCAACGCTGGAAGCGGGCCATTTATGTTTAGCGAATGGGTGAAAGGTGGTCACCTGACCATCGTGAGGAATCCCCACTACTGGATGAAAGATACTCAGGGGAACGCGTTACCTTACTTGCAATCCATTCGCTATGCCCCCATCACCAACGAAAGCGTGATGTTCTCAAACCTGGAGACCGGCACCATCAATGTCGCCGAGGTTCTCGGCCCGAATGATGTGGCATCCGCGAAGTCGAATTCCAACCTTATCTACAAGCAAGCGCCTGCGCTGAGCTTTTTCGGGATTATGCTCAACACAAAGGCGGCGCCATTTGATAACCTGCATATACGCAAAGCCATCGAATGGGGCATTAACCGCCAGGAGATAGTGCATAGCGTCTTGAAGGACATAGGCATTGTAGCGCAAGGGCCTCTCTCGCCCGCCAGTTGGGCATATAGCAGCAGCATCGCACCTTATACGTACAACATTAGCACCGCCAAGTCTGAACTTGCCCAAGGGGGCAAGCCCGGTGGCATCACCTTTACGCTGCTGATCGCAAGCGGATCTCCGGTCAATAGCCAGGAAGCAGAGTTCGTGCAGTCTGAGTTACAGCCAGCGGGTATCACGGTCAATATCAAGCAGGAAACGTTTGCTACGCTGCTCAACGATACCGACCCGAGTACGCATAACTTCCAGGCAGCTATACTGGGGTGGAGCGGACGACCTGATCCAGATGGGAATATGTTCTCATGGTTCCACACAGGGGGCGGCTTTAACTCGATGCTGTATTCCAATCCGCAGGTGGATTCTCTACTTGAGAAGGCACGCACTGACAGCGATAAAGCACAACGCGCTACAGACTACCAGCAGGCAGAGCAGATGATCTTGAACGACGCTTCGTATGTGTTTATCAATCACGGGGTGAACATCCAGGCAACGACGAAGAATATTCAAAACTTCACGCTGCTGCCAACAGGAATACTGGAATTTACAAACGTGTTCGTCAGTTCTTAACCGCGTGAAACCGGTCACAGAAAAGATTGACAAGGTGGGAGAGGCAAGCGTCATGCTCCTGTTTCTCCCCATAGCTGTTTGCTAAGAGGAGAATATTCGTGGCCCGGTATATCGCGCGACGACTTTTCTTCATGTTTCCAGTTGCACTGCTGGTATGCTTCGTGACATTCATGACGATACACCTGATCCCCGGCGACCCTGCGCGCGTTCTCCTTGGGGAGTTTGCGACGCCACAAGCGATTGAGGCGTTGCATCAGCAACTAGGCCTGGATAAGCCTCTTCCCTCACAATTTGCATTATGGCTCTGGCAAGCTTTGCACGGTAACCTGGGACAATCCATTCAACTCCAGCAGTCGGTGCTAGACGCCATTCTACAGAGGCTTCCTGTCACCGCAGAATTAGGTATATGCTCGCTTCTTTTCTCCCTGGTTCTTGCGATTCCGCTCGGTATCTACTCTGCCACGCATCGCAACAATTGGATAGACTGGCTTGCAAACGTATCAAGCCTGTTTGGTACAGCTATCCCAGGCTTCGTCTTAGGATTGGTGCTTATTTTCTTTTTCGCCGTCGATATCCGGCTCTTTCCCCCCGGCGGATATGTCTCATTCGATGAAGATGCGCCTGGCAATATCCATGATCTCATTCTCCCCATGGTTACACTAGGAGCAGGGGCTGTCGCATTAAATATGCGGCAGATTCGCGCGAGTATGATTGAAGCGCTCAGTCAAGACTACATACGCACAGCGCGAGCCAAGGGGTTATCAGAAAGGCGGGTGTCCTACCTTCATGCCTTAAGAAATGCCATTATTCCTGTGCTCACAATTGTTGGGCTGCAGGTGGGAACAATACTCGCAGGGGCATTTGTCATAGAGACTATTTTTCTCTGGCCAGGTATAGGTCAATTAGCAGTTACCAGCATTCTAGCCAAAGATTATCCTGTCGTCCAGGGGGTAGTACTGCTCTCAGCGCTTTCATACATGGCGGCCAATTTACTTGTTGACATCTGCTATGCAGTTCTTGATCCGCGCATACGTTTCGATAAGAGGTGAAGCAGCAAGCTCATCAAGAGTATTACGGCAAGAGTACATCTCAGGAGCATAGTGTGGCTATACCAACAGACTTTAGAGAAGACGCGGAGGAGATAGAAACTCAACTGTCTATGACAGGCGCAGGCCGGTTCACTCGCATAGCGCAGGCATTCCGGCAGGACCCGCGTTTGTGGTTTGGAGTTTTGTTGCTTTTGTTTGTGATAGCTGCTATCTTCGCACCCATCATCAGTCCTTACTCACCATTACTGTACCATCCATCTATTACTGGACAGAGGCCAAGTCTGGCACACCTGCTGGGAACCGATGGGCTTGGGAGGGATCAACTGAGCCGCGTTATCTATGGGACACGCATCTCACTTTCGGTGGGTATCGCCACCATACTCATAGGAGGGGTGCTTGGCACTCTCCTGGGTATAATCGGCGCCTATCTCAAAGGATGGGTTGACCAGATCATTACAATGGTGGTCGATGCGCTTCTATCTTTCCCTTCACTGATCCTTGCACTGGCCATTGCCGCTGCATTGGGGCCAAGCATTATTAATGTCGTGATCGCTTTAGCCGTTGTGCGCATCCCTATCTATGCTCGTATTGCTCGCGGTCAGACGCTCCAGGTAGCTGCACAGGACTATGTGACGGCTGCCGAGGTCAGTGGATCAACGACAGGGAAAATCATGTTTCGTCATATTCTGCCCAACATTTTCAGCCCGCTACTTGTTCAGGCAACTCTCTCTATTTCATTCGCGATCCTCGATGAATCGGTGCTCAGCTTCTTAGGCCTGGGCGCGCAGCCTCCCACACCAGAGTGGGGGGCTATGATCAGCGATGCTCAGCCATACCTCAACAGTGCTCCATGGATGATGTTTGGCCCTGCCCTGGCTATTATTTTAATCGTGCTCAGCCTCAATATCCTGGGCGATGCGCTGCGAGATCGCCTCGATCCCAGGGACATGATACGTGCGAGCGCACCTGCACAGAAGTGAGCTGGATTATTCTGACAGTGGGGGCATACTAATATACCTTAGCGTGCCCTAAGTCTTACAGAAAAACGAGTGCGAAAGCCCCCATGATTCATCCGGGGGATGAAGCGCCGTTCCGTGGTTGGGGAGGCGAGGGGTGCACGCTGCGAACGGCGATGAGATGCTTGACAGAGGCGGAAAAGCCTGTTATGCTCAGAATAGATGTTCTAGGCTAAGAAGAAGCGTGAGGCTGATGGGCACCAAGCAAACCAAAAAGAGCCAGCCACCCAAACAGATAACGCCAACGTTTCTGCTCGAACTGCCCCTCCAGGTTGAGGCAGGCCAGGCCAAACGCCTGCGTGCCCACCTGGAAGCAGGGCGTCAGTTCTACAATGCGGTGCTCTCAGCCGGACAAACGCGTTTGCGCCACATGCAAGCCGACCCTGCCTGGCAGGCAGCGCGTGCTCTTCCACGCACGCGACCCGAGGTGAGGCAGGCAGCCTTCTCTGCGCTGCGCACCCGGTATGGCTTTTCCAACTATGCCTTTCAGGACTTCGCCAAAGCCCTGCGGGTCTGTTGGCTGGCCGACCACCTCGATGCTGTGCTGGCCCAGCGCCTGGCGACCCGTGCCTATCAGGCGCTCAATCGCGTTTGTGTCGGAGAAGCCAAACGGGTGCGCTTCAAGAGTCGTGGACGCGGGCTGTCCAGCATCGAGAACAAACGCAACGATACCGGACTGCGCTTTGTGCTGCAAACCCCGCACGAAGGCCATGCAGGCTATCTGCTCTGGCACGATGACCGGCTGGCGGCGCTCATCAACTGGAACGATCCGGTGGTCAAGCATGGCCTCTCGCACCGCATCAAATATGCCCGTCTGATCAGACGCCCTGCTTCCAGCCCACGCGCACACGGCGCTGACAGGCAGGGAGAGCGCTACTCTGTGCAGTTGATCCTGGAAGGGGTGCCCTACCAGAAGCCGAAGCATGCCGTCGGCAGCGACACCATCGGTCTGGACCTGGGTCCTGCCAGCATCGCCATCGTCCCACGGAAAGCCGAAGCCCGGCTGGAGCCGTTGTGCGCTGAACTGCACCCGGAGGAACAGGCCATCCGTCGTCTCCAACGCCAGATGGAGCGGCAGAGGCGTGCGAACAATCCACTAGTTAACAGTAGTGCCGATTGATTCCCTCTGAATGACCCATTTTTGCGCTTCGACAGATGAAAGGACACGTCTGTCATTGACGCTTATCCAGGGCACTTGGAATCACCAGTATAATAGAAAGAGAAGATGATGGGAGTGAGGAGGAGTCGATGCGAGCCAAAGGACGAGAACAAGGGCGTTTTGTCGCCCTCTCCGGGTTCAGAAAAATTACCGGACCTCCCGGTGGGCGCTACGAACTCCTGATTGTGGATCACACTGGCCGTCCTGTTTCTCCCCTCTGTGAGTGGCATCGATTACGCAAACAACCTGGGCCGAATGGCACCAGGCAAACCTATCTCGCCTTTTTGCAACCGTTTTTTGCCTACCTCCTTGCCCACGATGCCGCCTGGAACGCTCCCCCAGAACAAGTCCGGCGCTCTGTGAAAGCATTCCTTCTGGACGATGTAGGCTGTCGGGTCAGCCGTGATACGACACTCGATGGCTACCAGATTAGTCTCACCAGCGCGTCTCCGCTGAGCCAGAGTAGTATGAACGTGCTCCTGGCTGCCATTCGAGATTTCTACGCGGTGATGGCCGAGGCCGGTTTGTATGCCTACCCCAATCCCATGTGTTCTCAGCTCCTCCAGCGCTGGAAACGAGAACACATCAAATCGCTCGCCAATAGCGGCGCACCAGATCACGCAGGAACCCGGCAGGAAAGCTGGCAAGAGACCCATCTGCGACCAACCGCCTACTTTCGCCAGCGCAGAGGAGAGGTGTGGAAAGGGTGGCACCCGGATGCTATGCTCACCTCCGAACAGATTCAGCAGCGTATGAGCACCGATCTCGACTGGATGACGACGCATGCCTCAACCCAACGCGATCGCCTGGTCTTCTTGATCCTGCGCGAGACGGGAGCTAGGCTCAGCGAGATCCTTTCCATGACGGCAGGGGGAGTTCGCAAAGCCAAAGATCCCTATCAGGCATATGTCACGAACAAAGGCAGTTACGGGCGTGAAGAAAAACTGATCAGGCTTTCGCAACCCCTTGAAGCTGCCCTCGTTCGCTATGTGCGGACAGAGCGAGCTTCTCTCGATTCACAGGGTCGTAAACGGCTCTCTCAGCTCGATGACACTGATCCCATCTTTCTTACCAGGAGACAAACTCCCTACAATCGCGACGCCTTTTACCATCACTGGCGACGTCTTTTTGCCGCACGACCACCGCAAAAAGACGAGAAAAGTGGAACCACCCTCCCATTCCTAGAGTATACTCCCCATGATCTGCGCCATTTGCGAGTGACGAGCTGGCTTTCCGAGATCAGGAAGATCCAGGATGCTGACCGCGTGCAGCGTTTGAGGCGCTGTGTCCAGCGGCGCATGGCCTGGCGAAGCCCGCTCACCATTCTCTGCTACGATCATTCCTTTACCGAATACGAAGAGGAAGAGGAGTTTGCCGAAACCTTTCAGCGCAAGACAGAGAGACAAGCGGAAGCGCTCGCCGTCGTCCAGAAATCACGACTGAAAGCACAGTCAACACCCCTGACCTCCGCGCCACAGCCACCGCAGCCAAGTGCTGCCACGCTGCAAGCTCTGGCTGATCTTGAGTTTTGGAAGGATGCTGGTTGCCAGAGGAGTTCCACGAGACCCCGCACATCGATTGGACTCGGCTTCCGAGCCGAGTGATGGGCTTTCTTGTGAACGGTGTGGGAGACATCCCTTTTGCGGTTCCCCTGGCTCTCGCTGCTGCTGTTGGATATGGACCCCTGAATGAGCTGGGTGCGCGCAATCGTCTGATGGCGATTAGCAGCCTCCTTCGAGATGTCCAGGCGCGTTGTGGGGTCCAATGTGTTGCCGAGTTAACAAGCCAGGCCTGGAACAGGTACGCAGCCGCGAAAGAGTTCACGCCAAAGGATTACAGCTACTTCAAGAGTTATGCAGCCATCACAGAAACGCACCTCCCAGACTATCTGGAAAAGCTCACTCCACAGCAATACGTAACAGTTGAGCCCCATATCCTTCCTTGCCTTCCCCGACGATTTCGTCAGCAGTATGTGCCATCAGCTGTTCACAGGGAAGGAGCAAAGCAACGGCGAAAAGCGAAAGCCGATCTCGTTGCTCCGCTCCACACACTGTTGGTCGCGCTGGTGCGGGTTCGCAAACAGCAGGTGCAGCGACTGCGAGCTGCGTATCATGAAGCACTCACCCAGGTGCAAACATCGGGCGCGGAACTGCCGTTGGCGTTTTCGTACGAAGAGGAACTGATCACGGTCAACCGTGAGGCCCAAACGATCTCCGACATCTGCTTCGAAAAACAAAAAGTCGCGTTGCACTTCGTGTTGTGGGATCGGCGCTCCTGGGTAAAAGCGCATCCGAAAGACTACAGCTCCCGTACCAAACGCAATGCGAAGCAATGCCGGGACGAATTCGCTACGCAGCAATTCTTCGTTCAATGTCTCAATCCTGCCAATGAGTTGCTCTGGTTTGGTGATCTCATCAAGTGCCGACTCTTCCAGATCAATGAACCTCGGAGGATGACCCCAGAGGATGCACAACACAGAAAAGAGATTCTCGCCCAATTCGGAACAATCCTAGGTCTGAAGTCCTCACGGGATGGGATTTTGGCACCTGCTGAGGATCTCAGCAGGGCTCTCAACGAGGCCATGATACGTACTGGCGCACTCCTTTTTGATGTCGAATCCCTTTACCGAGGCTGCCTCTTTGGAGCGGCGCTTACAACCATTGCCCTGACGAACGGGAGCCGGATGTGTGAGTTACTCCAGGTCAGCGCCGATCGCTTTAAGGCTCGCCCCTACATCGTTACATCTCATGAACAGCCAGATGGAGAAGAGCGAGTGATGCACGTGCAGTTGCTGTTGCCCAAAGGAAAACGTACAGAGGCAGAGCGCAAGCTCTTTCCCATCAGTGATTGGTCATGGGAACTCCTGCGTGAAATCGCGGAGGAGCTTCGTCGAGCACATGACAACCGTATTCCGGTGGTACACCCCAACTACTTCAATACAAAGCATGACGATCTTGTTCCTGAGCGCTATCTTTTCCAATGGGATGCCAGCCCTGATGGGAGGTGGGGAGCCTTTGCCCCTGAAGACGTCTCTAGCCTCTTGCGATTCATTTTGTACGGTCTGGAATTTCGGACGAGGGAAGGGGAGCCCTTCTCGGTGACGGTCCATCTGCTGCGTCATGTCATGGCAACGACAGCACACCACGAATACGAAGTGCCAATTGAAGCAGTAGCACGGGTGCTCCACCACGAATATCAGCCAGGGATGGTGCCCGTCTCTACGGCCTACTACAGTGCGGAACCAGAGGAGTCATCGTGGGTCGCCTTTGCCTCCTTTCAAAAGGATGTAGAAGTCCGCGCGGCATCGCTCCTGGTAGAGTGGCCAAGCGCCCATGAGATCGCCGATATGGACGAGGAACTCCGCGAGAGTTTCGAGCACTGGCACACCTTGCTGGAAACCACCTTTGGTTTCTGCGGGAATATCGACCTCTGCCCACGTGGCTACAATCGCACGCTCTGCATTGGCTGCCCGCACCTGGTGGTGGACCCACGGAAACGCAAGAACATCCTGCACTGGCTGGGCGTGTACGGGCGGCTGGCCGAGGAACTAGAAGCACAGGGCAATGAGGTTGATGCGCGCCAGTATCGCCTGCTGGTGCGCGACCTGGAGAAACATCTCAAGGATATGGAGTTCCTCCAAGCTGCCATTGAGGATGGAACGCATCGCCCCATCTTTCTTTTGCGACCCGCAACTTCATGTGAGGGGATCATTGTCGATGCGGAAGCGTAAGCAGGCGATTCGACCACGCGCCCTATACACGGAACAACAACTTGCGGGACTCCGTGCCCACGCCCAGACTCAAAAACACAGCACCGTAGAGCGGCTCAGGACCGCGATTACAACGCTCGCCGCACAGCACAAGCCCATTTCTGCCCGGACTATTTATGAGGAATGTGGTCTGGCGTATGCAGCGCTTCGCCGTAATCCAGAGGCACTACTCCTGTACCAGCAACACAGCACCTTTCTCAAGCAGAAGCGCAAACGAACCAAGGCGCCATATCCTGATGAGCCCTCCCCGCGTGACCCGCTGCTAGCCTACAAAAAGACGGACCTGGTGGCTCGTGTGCGCAAGGCAGAGGAACTTTTGAAAACGCAAGAGAAACAGTACGCAACCCTGCTCCAAGATTACATCCAGAAAGACATCAAAATCGCCGAATTAGAGGCAGAGTTGGCCAAGCACCGGCAGTATCTTGAGGGCTTGCGCCTCACCATGCAGCGGCAGGAACATCAGGGGTCGTGAGGCGTGCCATGAGAACACAGGATTTGTGGGCCAGTCTGGAAGCGCAGCCATTTCCCCTCTTGCATGAACTCACCCCGATGGATCGGGATGGCTTCGTGCTGCTTGACGCATACCTGCGCACTTGCCTCGAAGAATGGTATGCTTCTGGCAGCCAGCTTTCTGCCCGCTCCGTTGTGCTGCTTGATGATTGTGCCCGGAGCGTTACTAAGCGATTTCGGCTCCTGGATGGCGAAGGGCAGTATTACTTTGGGCAGTTCAGGCTGCTGGCACGGCGAATTTTACACAGCTTGGACGTAGACCAGGCGAAACGGGAACTGGCAGCTGATCCTGACCCGGCAAACGTTTTCGAGAACCCCAATGCCGAGTGGGAAAAAGTACTGGCCAACGAGTGGTAGTCCTCCTCCTACTCTTACTTTTTGGGCACTTACCCCATGCTTTTCACATGTTGAGCTAAGCAGAAGCTAGCTATGCACACAGATGTCACTGACGGATGTACACGGTCTGGCTTTTTTAGGCATTTTAGTGTAAATTTTATGAGAGAAAAATTTTACTCCACGAAACCTGAGCACTACGATGAGCAGGGGCGGGCCAAGAAGCGGGGCAAGAAAGGCCTGCACTGGAAGAGGAGTGCGAGGTACGAACACACCCGACGGCGCAAAGCTACCAAAGAACGCAAGCTGGCAGACCATCGCAAGAGCTTGCATGGTCGCATGGTCCATGAGATCATGAAGGTGGGCAACACCGTTATCCTGGAAAAGATTTCCTACCAAGGGTGGCAGAAACAGTACGGCAAAAGTGTGGGCCTTCGGGCTCCAGGGATGTCGGTAGAACAGTTGAGACGCACCGTTGCAAGTACGGGCGGCACCCTGATCGAAGTGTCCACGCGCAGCACCCACCTCTCGCAATTTTGTCATGGCTGCGGAGCACAGGTCAAAAAACCGCTCTGGCAACGTTGGCACCAGTGCGCCTGTGGGGTGGGGCCGGTGCAGCGTGATCTGTACTCGGCGTTTCTGGCCGCTTACCTTGCGACGGCACACGATGTTCCCTCTTGTGCCCGGTACCAAGTACCCTGGGAAGGTGCGGAGGCGCGCCTGCGGGCAGCACAAGAGCGACTGGAAGAACGCGCGAAAGAGGGGCAGGACTTGCCCCGAAGCTTTGGTATGCCCAGAGCCGGAGCGCGTCTGCCCAAAAGTCGGGGCGAAGCCACACCAGAGCCGCTCTTCCTTCTCAGGGGAGGAAGAGTGGAAGCGTGGAAGCACCGCCCAGAACCCCCGCTGCTTTAGCACGGGGAGCCCTCAGAAGCCAGCTATACCTCCTCTCAGTATTTACGAGCCGGTGAGTGGGGGATTGTCCCAGCCCATGTCACCGACCCGGTTGGAGGGTATGTTGAGCATGACGAGGTCGACGGTCACCTCCTGAATCACGCTGCATCGGCAGGTCAACGAGGAAATCGTTATCACGGACATCACGGACCTGCCCTATTCTTCCTTTATCTGAGCCGATTACTCTCATTCCCGGCTGCAGCTGGGATGAGCGGCCTGTAGGTGGGCTAGTTGCCGCATAGCTTTGACCGGAGACGGGTGAGTTGCCCTGACTGGGCGTTGGCGCGTTAGGCGGAACATTGCCCTGCCCCGGACCTGGCGATGCATAGGACTGGCCCACTGGCGGTGGAACATTGCCCGGCGCAGAGGGCTGGCTCTGCCCTGGCGCGCGAGCGGACACGGCCACTTGCTGATTAAGTTGATGGGCAATTGTCGACAGTATTTTCGCCGCGGCCTCCTCCTGCCGCAGGTTCTGCTGAAACAGTGGAATGCATTGTTGCAATCCTATGCTGTCTGCCGCATCAATCAATCTGTGGTAGGCAGCCATTTCAATATGCTCGCTCTGGTAGCCAGCATCAATATCGAACATGGTCAGAGCCTCCCGGGGCGGCTGCTGCTGAACGAAGGTGTCGTGGTCTTGCTTGAGACCGTTAATTGTATGATTCTCCAGAGCCATGGGCTGGCTGCCCAGGATCTGGAAGCACTGCTCAAGATTGCGCACATGTTGACGCGTTTCCTGCTCATGCTGTGTAAAGGCATCCCTGGCCTGGTTATCCATACACTCCTGAGCCAGTTGTGGCAGTACCTGGACCAGTTTCTGCTCAGCATCGTACATGGCACAGAGATCGTAATAAAACAGGTCTTGCGGGCTTTTAATTGCCAACATTGCTTGCTCCTTTCTATCTCGAACCTAAGAGATTTCTTACTTTTTCACTGCTGCACCTTGCACGAATGATGGCAAAGAGAAGTTACAGTATCGTCCCTGGAAGATCACAACGATGGTCGAAAAAGCTTGACAACAAGAGGCAAGAGCAGTACACTAGAGGCAGCAAGAACTTTTGTTCTGATAAGGAGCACCACCAAACTGGTGCTTGATCTGGGCGATCGCAGGCAAGGAGGAGCGAATACAAGCAAACGCACGTTTCTGACTGAGATGGTCGCCTTGCTCACTGCCGCGCGCGCCTTTTACATCGACTTTTTTCTGATCCATGCCGACAAGCTGGCTGAGCGGGTTTCCTACTACTCGGCAAAGCATCTGGAGATGCGCGAACGTGCCCTCTCTGCTAACGAGTTACTGACCTGGGCCGAGGCCTGCACGGTTGCAACGAAAGACCATCCTCATTCCTGGCTGGGCTGGAACTTCAGCGAACGCTTTCCCGACCTGCCTTTTGCCTATCGCAGAAGCGTCATCAAAGACGCCATTGGCAAGGTGCGATCGTATCTGTCGAATCGGGCGAACTGGGAAAAGAGCGGCAAGAAGAAAGGCAAACCGGGCCTGCCTGGAGCCAGCGAGCACCCCAGGCTCTATCAAGGGACCTTCGAGCTTTCGCTGGAAGAGGCAAAGGTGGCGGATCGCTTTGTCCGGCTCAAGGTGTATGATGGAAAGACATGGCAATGGGTCAATTACCCGGTCATGTGCAGTCGCTTCTTCCAGCAGCGGCTCCATGATCCGGCCTGGGAGCAGCACAGTCCCCTGATGGTCCTCTCCAAGCAGACCGCCGCATCGCACTTCCCGCAGACCAAACAGGTCCACGCCAAAAAGGTCAAGGAAAGCAAACTCGATCCCGATCTGGTCACGGTGGCCATCGATCTCAATGTCAAGAATCTGGCCGTGATCACCGTCAGGCAGCACCAGCAAATCATGGAAACCGTCTTTGTCACCGATTGCGGTCTGGATCAGCAGCGCTATCGCTGCATCAAACGCATCGCCAAGAAGCAGTGGCTTTCAGGCAGGCCAACCAGTTGCGTGGCAAAATTAACCAGGCCGCACGGGAGAAAGCCTATGCTCTGGGGGTAGTGACCGTAGAAACCAATGCGCATGGGACATCTCAATTTTGCTCGCGATGTGGAGCCAGGGGGAGAGGTTCTCCATCCGTGGTGGGGTCCGCATAGCAGAGAAGTGGGGCAAGCTGTTCAGATGTCCTGTGTGCTACTATGAAGCCAATGCCGATCACAACGCATCAGTCAACGTGCATCACTCCTTCTACCAGGAGTGGCACTGGCAGCCGAGGCTCAAACGAAGCGACTGAGGAGTCTAGTCCGCCCTCTGTGGCTACAGGTCGCAGGGGAGAAGCCTGTGGAGGGCAATCCCGATGAAGCAGGCCAGGCCCGCAGGCAAATGAGCCTGCACGAAATGTGGTGGGGCTATCGTTGGTCCAACGGGGGCACGTTCCAGTCTGCATGCTCTCTCGGACAGCACCTGAATCGATCACCTCCTGGAATGCAGCAGAAACGCTGGGACGGCCGGACTGATTCAGAGCGGCGAGAACACTGTGTCCAGGTTTGTCAGAGAATCTAGGCAACTGTTGATACCACATGCTATCATAGTGCGTATGAACCAGCATGATAGCAACGATATCCAAGAACTGCACGCCTGGGTGAGTGGATGGGTGCAGGGAGTTGGCTTCCGCGACTTCGTCATCCGAAAGGCTTTGTCTCTTGGCTTGCGTGGATATACGCGCAACGACAGCAGTGGAGATGTTGAGGTCTTAGCCCAGGGGAAGCGGGCAGCGCTTGAACAACTACTTTCCTTGCTGAGGCGAGGACCTTCCGCTGCCCGGGTGAGCGATGTACGGGTTCAATGGGGGCAGCCAACAGAACATTTCAGCGGTTTTCACATCCGCTGGTGAATGAGAAGAGGAAATATATGATCGATCGCGAAACCGTGATACATGTAGCCAAGCTCACCCACCTGGGCCTGAGCGAAGAAGAAATCGAAGCCCTGCGCAAGGAACTCTCCGCCATCCTGGGGCATATCGAGATACTGAAAGAGGCCGACGTGAGCGGAGTTTCCCCAACGGCACACGCCTCACGCCTCAGTAACATTATGCGAGCGGACAACCCACAGCCATCATACCCGCCAGAAGTGCTGCTAGCTAACGCTCCCGACCAGGAAGATAACTGTCTGAAGGTCAATGCAGTGCTGGAGGAGTCATAATCATGACGGAATTATACAGGCTGAGTATTACCGAAGCAGGAAAGCTGCTCCGAGAGCGCAAAATCTCCTCGGTCGAGCTAACCCGCGCCCACCTGGAGCGCATCAGGGAGGTCGAAGGCAAGGTCCGCGCATACACCCTGGTTACTGACGATCTCGCACTGAAACAAGCGGAAGCGGCCGACCGCCGTTTTAAGAATGGCGATACCGTTGCCCCGCTCACGGGCATCCCACTGGCGATCAAAGATGTGATCTGCACGAAGGATATCACTACTACATGCGGCTCCCGCATGCTCGAAAACTTCAAGCCACCCTACGATGCTGCCGTGATGGAGCGACTAAACGCTGATGGAGTGGTGATGCTGGGCAAGACAAATATGGATGAATTCGCGATGGGCTCTTCCACCGAACACTCTGCCTTCTACCCTACACACAACCCGTGGGACCTGGAGCGGGCTCCTGGCGGCAGCAGCGGAGGCTCAGCAGCAGCGGTTGCCGCAGGTATGGCCATGGGAGCTCTTGGCAGCGATACGGGCGGCTCGATCCGCCAACCGGGGGCGCTTTGCAATGTGCTGGGACTGAAGCCCACCTACGGACGCGTCTCGCGCTTTGGCCTGGTGGCTTTCGCCTCATCGCTTGATCAAATAGGCCCATTCGCACGTACCGCACGCGACGCGGCGCTATTGTTACAAGCGATTGCGGGACCTGACCCACGCGATTCTACGGCCTCAAACAAGCCGGTGCCTGACTATACTGCCGCATTGACCGGCAGCATCAAAGGCATGCGCATCGGGGTACCAGAGGAGTACTGGGTAGAAGGAACGCAGCACGGCGTAGTCAAAGCCGTGCGCGAGGACATTGAGCTGCTGCGTGAAATGGGTGCAGAGGTCAGCGACGTTTCGCTGCCGCACACCAGATATGGCGTTGCCGCATATTATATTATCGCTCCAGCAGAAGCCAGCGCTAACCTTGCTCGCTATGATGGCGTTAAATACGGCTATTCTTACCAGGATACCGATGACATGTGGGAGGCCCTGGAGAAGACACGACAGTACGGCTTCGGCAGGGAGGTCAAACGGCGTATTATGATCGGCACCTACGCGCTCTCTTCGGGCTACTACGATGCCTATTACAAGCAAGCCGAGAAAGTGCGGGCATTGATCACGCAAGATTTCGACCGTGCCTTCGAACGCTTTGATGCGCTGGTCAGCCCGGCATCACCGACCGTAGCTTTCCGGATTGGTGAGATCTCTGATCCCTATCAAATGTATCTCCAGGACGTTTTCACTATCCCAGCCAACCTGGCCGGCATCTGCGGCGTCTCCATCCCCGGCGGGTTCAGCGAAGGTTTGCCCGTGGGCTTGCAATTGCTGGGCAATGCCCTGGCCGAGGATGTCATCCTGCGCGTTGCCGATGCCTTTGAACAGGTAACCGATTATCATACGCGCTGGCCCAAACTGCCATAGGTGATAAGTTCAATGCCGCGTCGTATCGCTGCTATCATGCTGATCCTCATAGCGATCTGCCTGGGGATCATGGCGCCTGTACTGGCTTTCACGCCCGTGGGGAAGGACCTGCTCAATACATTGACGCAGGTTACCCCCACGGCCACAACACTCCTTCCCTTTCCAACGCCCACGCCTACAGCACCACCTACTCCTGTTCTAACGGTAAGAGGCAAACCTCCTATCGTCAGTGCCGCAGCAGCCTACCTGCTCGATGCCGATACAGGTCACACACTGGTTGATCTCAATGGCGAGGAGCCCTTACCAATGGCAAGCACAACGAAGATCATGACCGCTGTCATCGCTATCGAAACGGCAGATCCCGACCAGCTCGTGACCATTCAGCAGGACGCCTACAACGAGGTACATCAGAATAATGGGAGCAGCGCGTTTCTGATGATCGGTGATAAGATTCCACTCAAATACTTACTGTATGGCCTGTTGTTGCCTTCCGGGGATGACGCGGCAGTCGCTATTGCTGATGCCGTGGGAGGAACAGAGGCAAATTTTGTGCGTATCATGAACATCTTTGCCTATCGTCTCCATCTCTACCAGACACACTATGGCAACCCCGATGGTCTCGAAGCGCCCGGCCATCACAGCAGCGCCTATGATCTTGTACGCCTGGCACATTATGCCATGACTCTGCCCGCCTTTGCTCAGATTGTACAGGCACAGAGCTATACGCTGCCCGCCAACGCAGATCATCACAAATACACCTGGAAAACCACCAATACACTGCTGGGCACATACAAAGGCGCGACCGGCATTAAGACTGGAACAACACCCGAAGCCGGTTTCTGCCTGGTATTCTCCGCCATTCGCAATGGTCACCACCTCATCGGCGTTGTTCTGCGTGACAAGAACGAGACGCTGCGCTTTGCTGACGCGAGAACGCTGCTCAACTGGGGATTTAATCTGCCCCTGCTGCCGCCGGAGCCGTAGGCAACAGGAAAAAGGAGCCTTCCCCATGCTGTCTCTACAGGCCAATTAGATCGTTCATTGGCCTTACAGTGGTCGTATCGCAGGTGTTGGCAAGGCAGCCTAGCTTCCAGCTATCCTCAATAGTGGCAAGCAGGGAGTAGTGATTGTAGCTTACACTGGAGGTGTGGGCTGGGTGACCAGCGTGCGAGATGACCAATGTTATCACATGACCACCACCTGGTGTTGCATCACAGCACCCGCTCATATCAAGGAACGGGAGGTCGCTCTCGTCCCAGGTGATGAAGATAACAGAGTTACTGTTCCAGGCGCGCGAGGTCATAATCTTGGTTACTGCATTGTGTAGAAAGTATCATGGCACTGATCGGGGCTGATCCAAACGTAGTTGGGGACGGAATTGTTGGCAAGGTCAGTATGCAACTGGTTCAAGTCAACGATGTTTTCCATACGCCTCGGACTGTCCTGAATATCTTTATACGAGACAAACGGATTGTGCTTACGCTCGTAGAGTTGGTTGCCCGCGGAATCCGCCAGTTTATTGGTATTGCCATCGGCAAAGAGTGACTGCATATATGCCTTCCACGTTTTTCCGTGCCCCTCAAGTTGGTCAACGATATTAGGGATATCAACGGTCATATTTGCATCACTGGCAACACCAGCGGTTGCTCCAGCAGTTATTCCGATGTAGTTGGGTTGGCTAGGGTGGGCAACACCAAAATAGTTTGTCGCTAACCCATATGTTTTTGCCGCAGCGTTCACCCAGGGAGCATGTTCGTTGCCAATAAGGTGATCGTATCCAGTGTTTTCCATCATGATGATGAAGACATGCTGGGAGGTATTCTTACCACTGTCAGCACGAGCTGAAATAATTTTCTGGCTCGCAATGCCGATGATAATTGAGGAGCTGGCAAGCAACGCTGAGAGCGTGAGGATCATAATAAGACGTGGTTGATATATCCTTCGTGAAAGAAGCGACACGGATATTCCTCCTTCAATCATGTGTAGTATAGTAGGCTGGACGACATAAGGAAGAGCTTCAACGTTAGAACGCTATAGCCCGAGAAGACTCCTACGTAATAGAAACTCTATCTTCCGCGTTTTTGGAACGTCAGGATTAGGAGACCAATCATGACCATGCCAATTTCTTTACTTGTGAGGATGAGAAGCCCTGTGGCTTTAGCCCTGGGGAGATGTCACACTGGTAGACAAGTACACACACATGTGATAGAGTAGCTACACTTACCCTATACTTTTCATCCTGATTTTCATATAGAGCAGAGTGAACCGCTATGCGCTACGCTATCTTTAGCGATATTCATGCTAATCTGGAAGCATTGGAAGCAGTTTTGGCGAAGATCGATGAGATTGCCAAAGAGGAGCCCATCGACCAGATCTGGTTTCTTGGTGACCTTGTCGGCTATGGACCGGACCCCAATGAATGTATTGTGACTCTACGGGAGCGCACGGACGTCATCATCGCTGGAAATCACGACTGGGCAGCGGTCGGTAAGATTGACCTGGAAGACTTCAGCGCGGCAGCTCGCATCTCTGCCGAATGGACGGCCAAGCAGCTGACGGAGGAGCACCGCAGCTTTCTTTCTGATCTGCCAGAGCGCCTGGATATCGATGATTGCACCCTGGTGCATGGCAGCCCTTATGGGCCGCTATGGGAGTATCTCACTTCTGAAATCCTGGCAGAACGCAGCTTCAAGCACTTCAGCTGCCGCTACTGCTTTGTTGGGCATACCCATGTACCTATCATCTTCCAACAGCCTGTCTCTGCTCCTGGCGACGAAGATGAGGACTTAGCCAACGCTCCTACCCTTCCCCTGATGGGCTTAGAACAAGGCCTCGCCAACGGTACTGAAGATTATATCGATGAAGATAACGATGAGACTGTGGAACTGGCAGCAATTCGCCCAGCAAAAAGCGCGGAACTGGCTGAAAGCGCCTATGCTAACCCAATAACTGGCCTGGCTGCAACGGAAGAAGAGGCAAACACAATTTTAGAATCCTCAGCGAGTAACCTGGATCAACTGCCAGCAACTAGCGAAAACAGCGCTGAGCCGGTGACCGGGGATGTATCTCAAAATGCGAACACACCTCAAGATGTAGAAGATAGCCCTACGATTGAGGAGGACGAAGCAGGCGAGGAAGAAGAGGCCGGCATTGAAGACGGTGCCGAACCTGACCCGCAATTGCACGACGATCCCAAAGAGGAAACGCCGGATAGTGACCTGATAGTCCTTAGCGACGAAATTAGCCCTGAAGCGATCATTAAGAGTGCAGAGGAGCGGACAAATAGCGAGATAGAAGAGCTGCTGACACTACTGGGACTGAGTCAGAGCATGATCGAGGTAACCAATGAGATGTTCTCACCACCGGAGGGACACTGGCAGGCACCCGATAGCTACCGCTTCATCATCAACCCGGGTGGCGTTGGTCAGCCAAGAGACGGCGACCCCCGGGCAGCCTTTATGATTTATGATACAGAACGCGGCTTCGATTTTTATCGCGTCCCCTACATGCTTGAAAAGACACAAGAGAAGATCATCAACGCCGGGCTGCCGCAATACCTGGCAATGCGCCTGGCTTACGGTCGTTAAGTGATAGCCTTATGAAACTGGTGATTGGGCTGGGCAACCCAGGCCCGCAATACGAGCGCACAAGACATAATGCCGGGTTTCGTAGTGTAGATAAATTAGCAGCAAAGTTCGGCTGGAAATGGGCGGAGCGGCGCGGTAGAGCAGTGCTGGCCAGCGGCACCAGCGGCAGTGAAAAAGTGGTACTGGCCAAACCCCTCACGTTTATGAACCTCAGCGGCGAGTCAGTAGCTGAACTTGTGCGCTGGTATAAAGTGCAGCCAGAAGATATACTGGTGATATACGACGAGCTCGATCTGCCCGCGGGCAAGGTGCGCCTGAGACCTCGAGGCAGCGCTGCCGGGCACAACGGGTTAGAGAGCATTATTCGCTACCTGCACACCGACCAGTTTCCGCGCCTGCGCGTGGGCATTGGCCGCCCCAGCAAGCAGCGCATGGACGGGGCGGACTATGTCCTGGGTACACCTCCAGGTGATGAGCGTATTCTGCTCGCCACAGGCGAGGACAGGGCGGTCGAAGCTGTTGAAATATGGATTGCCCAGGGCATCGATGCAGCCATGAACCTGGTCAATGCTGACCCCGAGGCCCAGCAGAAGGCATTGGAGAAGCAACAGAGGCAGAAGGAACGCCAGG
>WNGK01000810.1_pt1 | contig 36150 bp, 32 predicted proteins | sample 5400601 | NCBI WGS metagenome assembly WNGK01 (sample SAMN13153376, study PRJNA577476) | soil metagenome | isolation source: 60 cm soil or saprolite under Garry oak tree replicate 1 | place: USA:California | collected 2016-06-15 | reverse complement strand
CCGGGACTTCCTATCGCGGCGGTGAATCAGGGCACGTTCGGAAAAATTCAGACCGACATCAGCGGTACAAGTGGTTTGTCCGCTGGCGATCCACGCATTCTGCAGTTCGCCTTGAAGTATGTGTTTTGATGTGGAACGAGAGCTCCGGCGGAACGGAAACCCGTTTGCGTCGCAGAAACGCCTTTCTCCGTGATGGAAGCAACTGTTTCTTGAGCCAATCCTTCGAATCGCCAAGCGTCTTTCGAATCGCCAAGCGTCTTTCGCTCGATGAAGTGTCCGCGGGCACTCTTCGGAGTCTACGATTGGAAAGTGCCATGGGATACGCCGGCAAAGAAATGTGGGAACTGCCAGCAGACAAAATGTCCGGCAAAGTGAAAGGTAGACGGTTACTCGGCAAGTGCTTTCGTCGCAGCCGTTTCCTTGCTCGTTTCTCTTGCAATGCCGCACATGCAGTGTCGAGGCGCCTGGAGCCCGTCTTAGCTTAGGGTGTTTCTTTCAGAAGCCGTTCTCGCTCAGGTGAGGAGGTTCTGAATTCTGCGAAGGAGCGGGCCGAATCCCCCCGGCGCTAGCTGTCTCCCATGCTGTTCATCCTTGAGAAACCGATGAGCGAGACGAGTACATTTATTCCAATGAGAAGATAGGTCAACATCCGGATTGTCCTGTCGGATCTGAAATGGCCGCGCTCTCCGATTCGCCGTGCGGGATCGAAAAAGCCGCGAGCTGAATAGTTGTTCCGAATGTCCCAGTGGGTCAAGAAGTCGCCAGGGACAGCTCCGCGGAACTCAGTTGGTTTGCTTGGACGCGACGCGAATCACGCCGACGCCGTTCTGAATTGTTACCGTCGTGCCAAACTGCTTCGAGAGAGTCTGAAGTCTCTCAAGCACACGGCGAGCCATCTCAGGCGATGGCGTCGAGGGAGTGCCGCCTCTCGAGATGGGCCGAGTTCGATCCTGGCCGAGGTCCGCGGGATAGAGGCGCACCTCCACGAGCTTCCCGTCTTCGAAGCGGCTCGTGGTCAGGAGTGTTTCCAGATTGTCGTCAAGTTCGTTCACTCCAGGGCCTGGAACCGCCGATGGGTTGGTGATCTCTGGCGCCGCCCCACGATGGTAGAAGAAACTCGACACACCGTAAAATATTGGTTTTCCCTTGTAGATCTCGATGCCTCGGAGGTTGTGGACGCCGTGTCCGACGAAGGCGTCCGCCCCGTTGTCGATCACTTGATGCGCCAACTCGATCAGGAAGTCCGGCGTGTTATGGTCCTGACTGTACGCTTGAAACACGAACGAGTTCTGATGGCAGTGGATCGCGACGACGAGGAAGTCCGCCAGTTGCTTACCGACTCGGACGCTCTTGATGATACTTTTGAGATCGGCCGGGTCCATCTCGTACGAGAGGTCGCCAGGATGAGCGCCGACCGTGAATGCGGTTTGAAAGAGGTTCAGCCGCCCCGCCGGCTCGTTGGCTGCGACCGGCGCGACCGGAACGCGAACCTCCGGACGGCGGGCATAAATGGCATCGCGGATCTTCTTCAAAGCCTGCATGTGCTCGGCGGTAACCACGTTGTAAGGTGTCACGTGTAACGGGTTAAGACCTGGTATGTCCTCGGTCGCATCGGTGAAACGCGACCGATTGTTTGAGCTGGCATCAATGGAATACATGCCGATGGCCGCAACAGTACCCTTCGGCGTCACCGCAATGCGGGGCATTCTGGCGTCGGCAAGGTTCTTCCCCGATCCGGCATGGACAATGCCTGCCTCGTCCAGAAGCCGATGGGTTTCGAACATCCCTTCCGGACCAGCGTCGAGCGTGTGATTGTTCGCGGTGGTCATGATCCGAACGCCCATGCGCTTCAGCTCATCAACCACGCTCTTGGGGCCTCCGGCAAGAGGTCCCCGGAAGCTGCCCTCGTCGAGGATCGGCCCCTCCATGTTGGCGTATGTCATGTCCGCCTCCCGCATCACTTTCACCAAAGCCTGATAGCCGGCCTCACCCTCTCCGACCGGCCGCCGGATGATGATGTCGCCCACCGCAGCGAAAGTGAACGGCTGGGTGATCTTCAGCGCAAGCTCCTTGGATGGATCATGCCGGACCGGCTGCAGCACGGCATCGCCCTGCGCCGCTCCTTGTCCCTCGAGCAACGCATGGGGCGCCACGAAGCCCGCGATGATCAGCGCGATGAATGCGAACATGGTCATTTTAGGCATGGGCGGTGTCTTCATAGGAAACTCCTCGAGTTGCAGGGATAGATTCTTTTATGACGACAATAACCCACTCCGCTAGCTGGAGAAAGGAGAATATCGCCGGTATTTCCCGCCCCGCGGGCGATTGGCAGGCCGGTCCGGCACAAGGAAGCGTAGCCGGTATTACGTCCAAGTGACCAACCGCAATTGGTGGAGTATTCGGCCCCCAGCACTTCCGTATACACGCTCCAGCATTCCGCCGTCCAGTTGTAGTAGGTGTGCGTGTGGGTAGCACATGAAATGTCCGCCTTAATTAGCACATGAAATGTCCGCTCCTGGGTGGCGCCAGGAAAAGGCTCGATGCGGAGGTACAGCATGGAGCGTTTCCTGAGCGCCACGGCGGAGCGAGCAATGAAGGTACAAGAAGTGATTTTGAAAGCAATGGCGAAGTTGATTACATGGTGGCAGGCGGCAGAGATCCTTGGTATCAGCGTGCGATCCATGAGACGGTGGCGGGCTCGATACGAGCAAACCGTTCTCAACGATTTCCAACGCCACGCGTCTTTCACTGGGGCTGTTTCAACGGTGAAGCCCATTTTCAGGGACCGGCCAGCTATGCTTCCTTCCGGAAACACTTACTTCCATCGGGCAAATACTTGCTTCCGTGACGGATTCAATTAATTCCTGAGCCGCGAATTACGCGAACGACGCGAACCGGCGCATCGATCGATTCTTTTGTGCGCCGGTTCGCGTCGTTCGCGTAATTCGCGGCTAAAACGAGTCAAAAAAAGAATCTACGGTCTGTACAAGCCAATGTGTACAATTAGCTCATGTCTTCCAAGCGGGTGACCTTCAGTAAGGCCCGAGAGCAGCTCAGCACGCTGATCGATGAAGTTCGGCGGTCGGGCCGAGCTGTAACGATTACCAAACGAGGGCGGCCGGCGGCGGTTTTGGTCAACTGTGAAACCTTTGAGGAAAAGGTTGGTCGGCCGAAGCAAAAACCATGGCGGCTGCGCGGATCGGCGACATGGCGGGGGCCTGTCGATGTGGATGAGGCGATTCGCGAAGTCCGTAAATCTCTTCAGCGTTCCACCGAGAAGCGTGTTAAACGCATGATTCGAGATCTATCCGAGCGTTGATGTACGTTTCGGACACTCACGCCCTTGTGTATCACACGCTGAACAGGAGCTCGCGGCAAGGGAGAAAAGCCAACCAGATCTTTGTTAGAGCCGAGTCGCTTCAGGCCGTCGTCGTGATTCCAAGCATGGTGCTGTGGGAAGTCGTGCTGCTGATGGAACTGGGGCGCCTCAATCTTCATCAAAGCTTCGAACATTGGTGCCGCCGTCTCCAGAACCATCGCGGCTTCGACATCGTTCCGCTGGACTGGCTCGATGTGAACGAGGCGCGCAGCATTTCTCTCATCGACCCGTACGACCGGCTGATTGTGGGAACCGCAATCAGGCTGGATATGCCGCTTATCATTTCGGGCATTCCATGCGGGAGCACTGGGCACTCGATCCGAATATCACTTATCTCAATCACGGTACGGTCGGTGCGCCTCCACGCTGCGTCTTGGAGGCGCAGCAGAAGTTGCGTGATGAGATTGAGCGGCAGCCATCGCACTTTTTGTTGCGGGAACTCGCCGGGATTCGGCTTGGCGTAGACGGCGCCAAGCAGCCTCGGCTCCGTGCGGCTGCAGATGAAGTCGGCCGGTTTGTCGGAGCGGATGGTAAAGACCTCGTGTTTGTGGATAACGCGACAAGTGGCGTCAACGCCGTTCTTCGCACCTTCGACTTCCGTGAGGGAGATGAGGTGCTCATTCTCGATCATGCCTATGGCGCCGTGCGGAACGCTGCAGAATACGCGACCCGCCTGCGGGGCGCGAAAGTGCGAGTCGTTGAACTTCCGGAATCGATTACTGGACCGGGGGCAGTGATCGAAGCTATCGAACGGGCGATCGGTCCTCGAACGCGACTGGCTCTGATCGATCACATCACTTCAGAAAGCGCTCTAATCCTGCCGGTTGCCGAGATCGCCTCGCGGTGTCACCGCCGGGGAGTCGCGGTTCTGGTCGATGGTGCTCATGCACCGGGCGCGATTCCCCTTGATATTCCGTCTCTGGCCGTGGATTGGTACACGGGAAATCTCCACAAGTGGGCTTATTCGCCGCGCAGCAGCGCAGTGCTATGGACCGCGCCGGAACGCCAGGCAACTCTTCATCATACCGTCATTTCCTGGGGCCTCGATCAGGGAATGGCTCAGGAGTTCGATTGGCCGGGGACACGCGATCCAACTCCGCATCTGGCCGCCCCGGCGGGCATCGCATTCATGTGCGAACTGGGGGTAGACAACGTACAACGCTACAGCCACGAGCTGGCGTGGAATGCCGGCCGGGAGATGGCAGCGCGCTGGAACTCCACGCTGCTGGGCCCCGAAGACATGATCGGCACGATGGTTGCTGTCCCTTTGCCCGCACGGCTGGGCTCCACTCGCGACGACGGTATCCGCGTGCGCGATGCTCTGCTGTTCGAACACGGCATCGAGGTGCATGTGTATGCATGGAAAGAGCGGCTTCGCGTACGTGTCTCCGCCCAAATCTACAATGAGATGGCAGACGTTGAACGGCTGATCAACGCTCTCTCAACGTTCTGAACATCGGAGCCGCCTTTTGACCGGCTAACGCTTTGGGGTCCGGTCCAATTCGAGGAGTTCGTCAAGCGTCAATACTTCGAGCTGCGCTATTTTGCGAAAAGCATAGTCGTTCGAAACAAACCCGGTTGCTTTCTCGATTAATGCTGTTGCGGCCTGAACTGCATCAGGCGCCCTGAGATTGTGCTCCGCGCGAAGATGCGCCGCTCGATCAGCGACGGTCAACGTCAGCGGAAGCCATTCGAGATGAGGGTAGGTCGAAAGGAGGGCGTAAAAATGGTCTGCTCGTTCCGGATCGCCGTCGCGATACGGGTGTACAAGCAGTTCGAGCATTGTGTTTGTCGATGTTATGCCGCGGGCTTTGGGACTTTCAAGCCAGGCGAAGATGCGCTGAGTCAGCTCAACGTACTTCGGGTTTTCCTCTAATTGATAGATGAAAACGGCAGTGTCGATGCCGATTTTGCGGTGTTTCACAAGAAACGATTCGAGCCGGTTCGATCTAGCGCCAGGATTCGCGCTCCTTTTCGACATAATCGTTTGGAATTTGCTTCCGGGCAAGCCCGCGAATGGCTTTCGAGTACTTCTTCGGTTTGTTCAGCAGAATCACCGTATCCCCACGTACGACGACCACAAGAAAGTCGCCGGTCGCCAGAAAGTAAAGCATCGTCCGATTTGAGTTGCCGGTGTGCGTGTCAATGTTGCCGGCATCGTACAGTGCACGACCTCGACTTAACTGTTGACAGTGGGAATGTCACAACATAAAACGTAGGTACTCTTGTTTAGCCTTGAGTCCGATCAGATGCGCTGCACTAGTGTCCAAATTAGCCGAAATGGAGGCTCGTGTCCTTCTCCCTCTGGGAGAAGGTGGCCCGAGGGGCCGGATGAGGGTGCTTTTCCAGCCCTCACCCGGCGCTTCGCGCCACCCTCTCCCAAAGGGAGAGGGACATTTCTGGAACAGGTTTCCAAATAGAGAATCCAATGAAAACCGCATCACTCCTGCTTCTGCAGCGAAACGCATCTGGTAATTTGGACAAGAGTGGATGCGCAAGGGGGTCCTGTGAATAATGTCACGCGAGTGAAGATTTCGGTCCCGCTGCTTCTCTTACTGGCTGTGCTGATCGTCGTACCGGTGTCTGCTCAAAACAGGCCATACCCCAATGACTTTTCGGGGCACTGGGTCCCGCTTTTCCACGAGGATGATCCGGACCGCGGCCCCGGGCCGGCGCTGGGCCAGTACGAAGAGATGCCAATCAATGAGGATGCCCGGGCAAGAGCGATGACCTGGGACGCCTCGATTCAGGGACTGCCGGAGTGGCGGTGCCGGCCACACAGTGCCGATTACGCCGTGCGATCTCCTCAGCACGAACAAATCTGGGCGGTGTGGGACGACATCACGCGAGAAGTCAAAGAGTGGCACATCGCCAACGAGAGGGATTCCTCGGACCGGGTCATTTATATGGACGGACGCCCGCATCCCGGGCCGAACGCGCCTCACACCTGGTCAGGCTTCTCAACCGGGGAATGGATCGGCGACATTCTCAAGGTCACAACAACTCACCTCAAAGAAGGTTACGTCCGGCGCAACGGCGTGCCCATCAGCGACCAGCGAACATTTAACGACTACCTCATGCGAAGGGATGACGGTTACCTGACGTGGGTGACGATCATCAATGATCCGGTTTATCTGGCGGAGCCGTGGATCTGGACCACGGAGTTCAAATTGGACCCGTACGGCCGGGTGGATGCCGCTCCCTGTGTCGTGTCCGAGGAAGAAACGCGCGCCGGTGGCGAAGGACAGTACGGTTTCGTGCCACATTTTTTACCGGGGCAGAACCCGTACATCGACGAGTTTGCAATTGAGAATGGGCTTCCCATTGAGGCGACCCGCGGCGGCCCGGAAACAACGCGTCCGGATTACCGGGAAAAGATGAAGACGATGAAACCAGCGGTGGCCAAATGAAGAGCACAGTCGTGTTCAGTTCCAGGGCCGTGCGGTTCGCCCGGCCGGCTCTGGCGTTTACTGCCGTTGGTTTTCTTGTGGCGGCCGGCACGGCTGGGCGGACCTTTGCTCAGGGCATGCCGCATCAGATCGAGCATCCGTACGCTCCTTCGTCGAGTCGAGAGATGGTTCTGCGAGCCAGGACCGCCTCTACAGCGGAACTCAGTGTCGAGCCGGTGCATGGGAACGTGTACGCCATCTTCGGCGCGGGTGGAAACATCACCGCATCCGTGGGTCCGGATGGCATCCTGCTGGTGAACACCGGCGAGGCCGCAATGGCCGGCAAGGTCCTCGAGGTTGTAAAGAAGCTTGGCGCCGGAATCGATCCGACTCCAGGTTCTCCACCCATTCCTATTCGCATCATCATCAACACGGATGCCCTTTCGGCGAACACAGGCGGTAACGAGAAGATCCAGGCGGCAGCCGAATTCATTACTGCGGGCGGAGGCGGAGGCAATGGAGGGGAACACATCATGGCACACGAGAATGTGCTTGCCAGGATGAGCGAACCGCCTGCGGGTCAGACGAAACCTCCACGACCGTCTGAGGCATGGCCCACAGATACATTCCGGGGCAGAACAACCCACACCGGCCGGTTCTTCAACGGCGAGGGCGTTCAGCTCATTCACATACCGAACGCCCATACGGACGGCGACAGCGTCGTCTGGTTCCGCTACTCCGATGTGATTGCGACAGGCGATATTTTTTCTCCCACGGGCTGGCCCGTCATCGATCTCGAAAAAGGCGGCAGCTTTCAAGGGGTCATCGACGGTTTGAATCTCATTCTTCAGACCGGCCTTTTGGATTTCAAGAGCGAAGGCGGTACGATGATCGTTCCCGGTCATGGGCGAATTGGTGACCTGACCGACATCGCCTTCTACCGGGATATGCTCACGATTGTCCGCGACCGCATTCAGGACGGCATCCATCGGGGCTTGACGCTGGATCAGGTGAAGGCCGCCAGACCGACCCAGGGTTGGGATAATCGTTACGGAAGCAAGACGGGTCCCTGGACAACCGATATGTTTATCGAGTCGGCGTATAAAAGCCTCAGTCAGAAAAAGGGGAAGTAACCATGAGAAGCCAATTGATCGCTGTTTTGATCGCGGGCGCGCTGCTCGTTGCCGTCACGGCTTACGCCCACCATTCGTTTCCGGCGACCTACCAGAGCAACAAGATCGTGACCATTAAAGGAAAGGTTGCGCAACTCTTGTTCCGCAATCCGCATTCGTTTCTTCAAGTAGACGCTCCTGACAGCACTGGTGAGATGAAAAGGTGGTCCCTGGAATGGGGCGGCGCCGGCCAGTTGACCACACAGGGTGTGGTCAAAGATACGCTGAAAGCCGGAGACAGCATCATCGTCACCGCCAACCCGGCACGGAGCAGCGCGGACTCCACGAGGGCGCTGTTGAAAACCATCACGCGGCCGGCTGATGGATGGACATGGGGCAGCGCGCCTGGGCAGGTCGTCGAGTAGGCATCGATGTTCGCAGGCACGCTGTTAGCGCTCTTACTCCTGGGACCCTCTCCCGTCCTCGCTCAGAGAGGCGTCCCCGCGGCCGGACCGCCACCGGCGGCACAGGCGGCCGCCCCAATCGATCTCACGGGCTACTGGGAATCCTACGTCAATGAAGACTGGCTGTTGCGCATGGTCACTCCACGAAAAGGCGATTACCAGACTTTGCCTTTGAACGCGGAGGGTCGCAAGGCCGGCGACACCTGGGATCCCGACAAGGACACAGCGGCCGGCCTGCAATGCAAGTCGTATGGTGCAGCCGCCGTCATGCGTGTGCCTGGGCGTATTCACATCACATGGCAAGATCCGAACACGCTACGTATCGAGACAGAAGCCGGAACGCAGACTCGTCTGCTCCACTTCGGCGCTTCGCAGCCGCCGGCCGGCGAGCCGACGTGGCAGGGGCATTCTGTGGCTCGATGGATGATTCCTGGACGCGGCCGGCAAGCCACCACGTTGAAGGCGGTGACGAACCACATGCGCGCGGGATACTTGCGCAAGAACGGCGTTCCGTACAGCGCGGACGCCGTCGTCACCGAATACTTCAACGTTCTTTCAGAGGCCGCAGGTGGTCCATGGCTGGTCGTGACGAATATCGTTGACGATCCACAGTACCTGACCCAGCCGTTCGCGACGAGCACACACTTCAGAAAGCTTTCTGATGGTTCGGCCTGGAAGCCCGTACCCTGCACGGCAAAGTAAAACGCCTGATCAAAATCAAAGGAGTAATGCGATGAAGCGTTATTTGGTATCTCTGTTCTGCAGCATGCTGCTCTTGGCGAGTGGGATTTTGAATGTGGCAAACGCTCAAGGCTCAAAAGCGGCCGCCCAGGTCCATCTTGACAGAGCCAAAGCCGCGGCATACCGGCCGGGGCATCCCCTCACGAATTTGTACGAGGCGGTTTGCGCCCCGGCTTTGTCGGAGCAAGGGCCGGTCGAACCAAACCCAACAGAGGGAGGTCAGACGGCGCCATCACTGGCCAACCGAAAAATACCAGCACGTTCGGAATGGTACTCAGAACCCGCAAAAGTTTTCGATAACTTGTACTGGCTCGGCAGCCATGGCAACGCCTATTCGGTTCCTAAGATATTCGGAGACTCCACCTGGGCAGTAAAGACATCCGAGGGAATCATCCTGATCGACACTGGCTACGATTACAGCGCAAAAGAGTTGATCACCGATGGGTTAAAGAAACTCGGTGAGGATCCGACACAGATCAAGTATGTCATCCTGAGTCATAATCACGGAGACCGCTATTTCGGCGCGAAGTACATTCAGGACTCTTATCATGCGCGCGTCATCATGTCCGAAGGGGACTGGACTGCGATGGCGAAGAGCAATGAACCTGTCGAGTTGAAGCCGAAAAAAGACATGGTCGCCACCGACGGTATGAAATTGACGCTCGGTGATACCACTCTGACGCTCTACATTACGCCGGGCCATACCCCCGCTACGATTTCAACGCTGGTCCCGCTGAAGGATGGAAACGAACGGCATGTCGGTGCCGTCTGGGGCGGCATCAACCCGAGTTTGACGCGTTATGGAGTCCGGTATTACAAGAACTGGGAGGAGACATTCAAAACCTGGAGCGCGTCGACCTCACGATTTATGGATATTGCAGCGAAGGCCGGCGCCGATACGTATCTGACAATCCATCCTCTCTATGACAACGCACTGGAGAAGATCCACGCGTTGAAATACCGCAAGCCGGGCGATCCTCATCCATTGGTGAGCAAGGACAACCTGAATCGCTTTCTCACAATCATAAAGGAATGCACGGATGCTCAAATGGCGAGGATAAGCTCGTAGTTCTTTCGCTATAAAACAAACGGCTACGTGCACATTATGGCGGCGTATTGTATCGTACCGGCCGAGGTCCTTCCATGAAGCGGGTTGGTATTATTGCAGGGGTGATTTTCGCAGCGTGTATGGCGTCCGGAGGAGGGGCGGCAGCCGTAGCGCAGGGTCCACAAGCGGCCACGGCACGCGAGGGATATGCCGAACTTCCCGGTGTACGCATCTGGTACAAAGACACTGGCGGCAGCGGAGTTCCGGTTGTTTTCATGCATGCAGCAACTGGCAGCAGCCAGGTTTGGGAGCACCAGATTCCAGCGTTCACGGCGGCAGGCTACCGCTTCATCGCGTACGACCGGCGGGGTTGGGGCCGCTCCGTAATCGACTCGACAGGCCCGCAGCCCGGCACTGCCGCTGACGATCTTCAGGCGTTAATGGGCTACCTGAGCATTGATCGCTTCCATCTGGTGGCTACGGCAGCCGGCGCGTCCGTATCACTGGACTACGCGGTGTCATTCCCGCAGCGCCTGCGAAGTGTCGTGATCGCGAATGGCGCCCTAGGGGGGTTGCAGGACCCAGATTACCTCGAACTGGGCCGAAGGATCAGGTCTCCACAGCTTGACGCGCTGCCTCCCGAATTGCGTGAACTGGGACCTTCATACCGTGCAGCGAATCCGGAAGGCACTCGCCGCTGGATCGAATTAGAGCGCATGAGCCGGCCGGATGGACCACCATTGCCTCCACAGGCGACGCGGAACCGGCTTGCGTTCGCTCTTCTGGAAATGCTGAAGACACCGATGCTGCTGATTACGGGCGATGCAGACCTGCTCGCACCGCCTCCACTGCTGCGGCTTTTTACGGCGAGGATCAAGAATTCCCAGTCGGTGATCGTTCCCGAGGCGGGACACTCGGCTTACTGGGAGCAACCGGAGATCTTTAATCGCGCGGTCCTCGAGTTCATTCGCAAGCATTGATTCGTGCACATCGAATAATGGGGGAGAACATGACTAGCGGTCCAAGACGAAACATCCTTATTGCCGCGCGAATCGTCTTGATTTCCCTATTGTCTGCGGCGTTCGCCAGCGGCCAGGCTGCGCAACAGGAAAAGCCGCCCATGGCGGATGATGTGTTCAAAAATATCCAAGTGCTTCGAGGACTTACCGTCGATCAGTTCATGGGCACGATGGGGTTCATCGCTGCGGCCCTGAGCATGAACTGCTCTGAATGCCACGACACCAGCAGCACGGCAGCTTATGCCCTGGACAATCCGCGGAAGCAGATGGCGCGCAAGATGATCGTAATGATGAACGCTTTCAACAAGGCCAACTTCGGCGGGAAGCGCGAGGTGACCTGCTATTCATGTCATCGTGGCGACATTCGCCCCAGAGTGACCCCGAGGTTGGCCGAGCAATATGGCGCTCCGCCCCCGGAGGATCCCAATGATGTTGAAATCCGGCAAGGGCCGCCTATTCCGAATGTGCCTTCTGCCGATCAAGTTTTCAACAAGTACATCCAGGCGCTCGGCGGGGCCCAGCGACTGGCCGGTCTCACCAGTTTTGTCGGTCGCGGAACTTACGAGGGCTTCGATACCGAGGGCGAGAAGGTTGCGGTTGACGTCTATGCCAAAGCTCCAAATCAGCGCACCACGGTCGTTCATCTGCATTCAGGAGATAGCACCAGGACCTACGACGGCCGGAACTTCTGGACCACGTCGGCGGGCACGCTTTTGCCGTTGCCGGTACTTGTAATGACCGGAGGGGAGCTTGAGGGCGCCAGGCTGGATGCAGCGCTTTCGTTTCCGGGGCAGATCCAGCAAACCCTGAAAGACTGGCGGACGGGCTTCCCATCCACCACCATCGACGGTAACGATGTCGAAGTTGTTCAGGGAACCAGCGCCGACAACACCCCGGTAAAGTTTTACTTCGACAAGAAGTCCGGACTGCTGTTGCGGCAGCTGCGCTTCACCGAGACGCCGATCGGCCTCAATCCCACGCAGATTGATTATGCGGATTACCGCGACGTTTCCGGCGTCAAAGTGCCTTTTCGCTGGACGGTGACCTGGACGGACGGGCAGTCTACCACGGAGCTTACGTCTGTCCAACCGAACGTCACAATTGAAGCAGCCAAGTTCGCCAGACCGGCGCCATCAGCTCCGCGCAGACCTTAACGCCGTTGAAGGAAGAGGAAGTCTGAACGGCGGAATATCGGGCGTCTGGGACAACCGGCGGGAAAGGCGAAGTCCCCTTCTTGGCAAAGGAGGGGTGGCCGCGCCATCAAGTAAATGGTCCCGTTCCTTTGGAGGCGCGGCCGGGGTGGTTCGTTCCACTTCCGATAATCGGTGGCTTGAACCAACCACCCCGTCTGCGCCCGCTACGGAGGCTTCGCGGCATTTTCTTAATAGGCGCAGCCACCCCTCCTTGTCCAAGGAGGGGACTTCGGCTTTCCCTTCAGTTGTTTTCAATGCCCCCGTGTCCAGCAAAAGATGTGGGACATGGCAAGCCCTCTGGGAGAGGGACGAGCCCTCGGCATAGTTGCCCAAGATTCCGGCGAGAAATGCGGGCTAGTACCTCATGCCGGGCGTTTTCACCCTGATTTTGTATATCGTCGTGCGGCCGGCAATGTAGATGGCCTTGTTATCGTTATCGCCAAAGCAGAGGTTCGCGCTGATCTCGGGCAGTCGGATCGTGCCCAGATGTTTGGCCTCGGGCGAGATGACCCAGATGGCGGGTCCCGGGCCTGTCGCCCAAACGTTTCCCTTTGTGTCCACTTTCATGCCGTCGGTAATTCCGGGTGCTTTGTCGTCACTCATGTCATAAAACATTTGCCCGTTAGTAAGCGTGTCGTCCGGCTGTACTTCGTAGCGCCTGATGTAATTCCGTGTACTGGCGTTCACGTAAAGATATTTTTCATCCGGCGAGAAGGCGAGTCCGTTAGTGGCGGGCATATCCTTAACTACCAAGGATACTTTGCCACCTTTGAGCATGAAAACACCGCGCACATCCAATTCCCTCGTTGGATCCTTGTCCCCGCCCCGCATACCGCCAACGCCATCGGTAAAGTAGATCGCTCCATCTTTCTTAACGACGAGATCGTTCGTGCCGCCGAACCTCTTACCGTCGTACCGATCGGCCAAGATTGTGCGCTTGCCGTCCTTTTCGATCCGATCGATTGAACGGCCGGACCATGTCGCGATCAGCAGCCTGCCCTCTCGATCCAAAGCCAGACCATTCGAACCGATTTCGTACCACTTGTCTTCGTTCGGGGCTTGGCCGGGGCTTGGCATACCGACGCGCCAAATGTCGAATCCTGTGTACCCGCTATGGTCCAAATACAAAGACACCTGACCGTCAGGAGTCAGCTTATAAATTTGGTTCGTCCACATATCACTCAGCAACAAATATTCGCTATTTCCTCTTTGTACGCACGTGATCCCTTCGGTGAATCCAAAACCGTCTTTTACCTTCTGCAATTCGGCATCAGGCGAGATCAGCGTATCGAACGCCGAATCCAATCGAACGACGGGCTTGTCTGCCGCGACGTGAGTCAGCCTCAGGCCCGTGTTGCTGTTGTCTTGGGCGGCGCTGGTTTGCGATAGGAATGTTCCAACGACGACTCCCGCTGCAACGAGAACCAATCCACGCATGAGTGCCCCCTTTACCTCTAACCGGATGGCCACTTTTATACACCCGAGGTCCTTCCGAGTCGATAAGAGAACGCGGGCTAAAGCCCGCGACTACAAGCTTGAGACAACGTGCAGGCAAGCATGTAGTCGCGGGCTTTAGCCCGCGTTCGGCTCATTCTAGACAAATATGAATCGACAAGCGCGAAACGCTCCAATATGCTATCCCGCATCCCAAACGAGAGAGCAGAAAGGAGCGTGCATGAACACCTTAGCGTGCAGCATTCTAGGGACACTTGCTTTTCTGCTTTGCGCACCTTTTGTGTCAGCCCAAACCGCTGGGACTGGGGCATTGACCGGAACGGTTACAGATTCCTCGGGCGGCGTCATTCCCGGTGTGATGGTCACGGCGACTAACATTGGTAACGGCCAAAGCCGGGTGACCACCACAGGAGAAAATGGAAGTTACAGATTTAGCTTACTGCAGCCGGGTGCCTACAGGGTGAAATTTGAGGCGCCCGGGTTCGCCGCGATCGAGGTGCCTTCGGTCCAAATCGAGGTAACCGAAACTCCGGTCTTGGACCGCAGCCTGACCATCGGTTCGGAAACGCAGACAGTCACGGTGGAAGCCAATGCCGAAATTATTCAGACTGCAAGCTCCACCGTGGGCAACATAGTCGCCTCAGCTACGGTTGCAGCCCTTCCGCTGAGTACCCGCAATTATGTGAACCTGATCGCGATGACCGCGGGTGCCAATGCCGACGTGAATAACGCCACGGGACTCGGCAAGGGATGGTTGATCACGTCCGTCAACGGAGCCAACAACACCCAGAATAATTACCAGATGGACGGAGCACCGATTAACAATTGGGCGAGTTTCAACGTCGGCAATGACAGCGGCTTCTTCGCGTCCCTTCCCGTTCCCAATCCAGACACAATTCAAGAATTCAAGATCCAGACCTCGGGTTATGACGCAAGTTACGGGCGCAATGCCGGGGCCAATGTGAATGTGATCACCAAGTCGGGCACCAACGCATTCCACGGCTCGCTATTTGAGTTTTTCCGCAACACGGCGCTGAATGCCAATGAGTGGTTTTACAAGAGAAGCCAAGTGAACCGGGGCGAGCCGAATAAACGGCCAGTGTTGAACCAGAATCAATTTGGCGGCACTTTTGGGGGCCCAATCAAGAAAGATAAACTCTTTTTTTTCGCGTCGTATCAGGAAACACGGCAGACCAATGGGGTCTCGCTGTATGGTTTCTCGGGTGTGTTCCTGCCTCCAATTCCGAGCGGTAGCCGGGGAAGTTGCCCGTCAGGTTGGACTGCTTCCAGTCAGTGTGATGCTGCTGCGCAGACCTTCATACGGAACCTTGGGGCAGCGAATTGCGGCGCCTCAACGCTTCGTGGCGGTGTCCAAGTAGCCTGTGACGGGTCGACCATTAATCCTGTAGCGGTCAACCTGCTGCAACTCAAGCTGGCTAACGGAAACTATTACGTCCCAAGCCCTGCCACGCTTCCCGCCGCAGGCTCGACAGCACTGACCACCTTTTCGGATCCCGCGCACTACAAAGAACATCAACTGATCGCCAACTGGGATTACCTAATCAATAGCAACCAGACGCTCTCCGGCCGATACGTGTACAGCGCCAATCCGACCAGCGCGCCTTTTCATTGCGCGATAACCAACGGACCCGTTGCCAGCTGCGTGCCCGGAGGACCTGTCAGCTTTTCGTATCCGAGCCATGCGGCGGTCTTAAGGCTCACGTCCCTTCCGTCGAGTAATATTGTGAACGAAGCGCGTATCTCCTATCAGCGGTTTACGTCGGACGCTCGGAATCAAGTTCCGTTCACAAATTCGCAGGTTGGCATCAAGGGATTTACTCCTAAGATTGACCAACTTACTGCTCTGAGTATTACCAATCAGTTTGTAATTGGTGGCAACACCATCTTCGGAGTGTATATCCGGGAAAATCAATTTCAGGGCGCTGACCAGCTCTCCTGGACGCATGGCAAACACAGTTTCCGGACGGGCGTGGAATTCGGTCGCAATTTGATGAGCACTTATCTGCCAAGTATCATGCTTGGGCAGCCAAACTTTCCAACGTTCGTAGACTTCCTGATCGGGCGAGGATCCTGCGCGGCATTTACCGGCAGCGGCAGCTGCAGTGCCGCCAACCCCGGTAACACGAATGGCACATCTTTCAGTAACCTTGCTGGTATAGGTACGAACCTTACCATAAGGGCCTTCGACGGCCAACTCGATCAAACCTTGAACGCCAACGAAATCAGCGCCTTCATCCAGGACGATTGGAAGATGACCTCACGCTTGACGCTGAACCTTGGCCTGCGATGGGAATTTTCGAGTTATGCGAAGGCCGCGGATGGAGGATGGAGCGGCATCTGGCCGAGCCTGATCAACACGCAGCCCATCCCAGGAAATTCACCGGCCACAGGTACTCTCGCGGGGTATGTGGTTCCTTCAAATTTTCAGGGGCCGATTCCCGCCGGCGTCGCCCGGAGCAAGGACGACTTTCTCATGCGAACTCCGCCCCCGCGGGACAATTTTGGTCCGCGTGCGGGCTTTGCGTGGCAGCCTTTAGCAACCAATCGCTTCGTGCTGCGCGGCGGGGGCGGGATTTTTTATGACCGTCCGAACGGACATACTCTTGCTCTGGATGGCATAACGACCGCTCCTTATGGGGTTACACCTGCTTTATCGCCTTCTGCAACTTTGGCGAATCCCTTTGTGTTACCGACAACGATCCCTGGCCCCGCGGGCACACCCGGATGGCCGGCACGATGGGTGGACTTTACTACCGGCGCAGGTTCCAACTTGTCGGGACGGGGGCTGGCAGAAAGTTTCACGGTTGCGAGTGTGTATCAATGGAATTTGAACACGCAAACCGAGTTTTTGCCCAGATGGGTGCTCGAATTGGGTTATGTCGGATCCCGCGGCATACACCTCAATTCGTTTCTTCCTGTCGCAGGTGTGACGTCAGGTGGAAATAACCCACCGATCAACCTGGCCGAACTCGCTAGTCCGACCAATCCACTCCATTGCGGATACGATGGCGACCCAAGCCATTGCGTCACGACAAGCACGACCGCGAACATCCTCACGCGCGTGCCCTATCTTGGGTTCTCATCTGGGTTTTCTCCCTTCTCAAGCACAGGACAGTACAAATACAACAGCCTGCAAGCGACGGTGCGGAAGCAGCTTTCGCACGGTCTCCAATTCCAGGCGGCGTACACATGGTCCAGAGCCTTCGTTAACTATTGGGTGGGCAACCCCGCTGCTGCTCAGCCGGGTATCGCCCCCGCGATCAGCGTGTACGGTTTGAATAGCCAATATCGCCCACACCGTCTGGTGGTCAACTACGGGTGGGCTCTACCTTTCGGCAATCACCACGGAGTTCTCGGCCTCGTGGCCAATGGCTGGACCTGGTCCGGAGTGGGTGTTATTCAAAGCGGTACACCTCTCGTCATAACAGACAGTCGAGATGGAACGATCTTTACGAACGGGGGCGGCCCCATTGCTCTGGCTACATTTTGCCCGGGCAAGGGGAACTCCAATATAGCCACTTCAGGAAGTCTGACCTCTCGAGTGAGCAGTGGCCTGACCAGTGGACCGGGCTATATGAATAAGACTGGAGTGTTTTGCGCTCCGCAAGCAATTGGCAATGGAACCGGATATGGCAGCGATGGCCTTGGCGTACTGCTCGGTCCAGGCCAAACGAATTGGGACATGTCGCTGGCCAAGACATTTAAGGTAAAGGAATCGCAAACCCTGGAGTTCCGCACTGAGTTTTTCAATACTTTCAACCATCCACAATTCCTCAATCCTTCAGCAAACGTGGCGCTGGGAAGCTTCGGCCAAATCGGAGCCACCGCAGTGAATCCGCGCCTGATTCAATTTGCGCTAAAATATCTGTTCTAAGGTTCATCAAAAAGGAGATTCCTCTTATATGGGACGCATACATTGGATTATGGTGTTAGGTTTTGTTGCCCTGTCGCTTCCCGTTTTTGCGCACCACGGATTTCAGGCGGAGTACGATGGAGAAAAGATAGTCTATGTCACTGGCACTCTGACCAAAGTTGAGTGGGCGAATCCGCACATCCATTTTTACGTTGATGCGAAAGACAACGATGGCAAGGTGACGCCGTGGAACTTCGAGGGTTCTGCCACGACGCTCGTGGAAAGGAACGGAACTCACAGGTCGGACCTTTTTGCCAACATCGGTAAGCAGGTAACTGTCAGAGCATGCCCGGGTAGAAATATCGTCACTCGGGGAGCTGCCGAAACCATTAAAACAGCGGATGGCCTGGAGCTAATTGTGGGCGGCAGGAGATATACCGGCGACAACACGGGACAATAATTGAGCGGATGACTGTGCGATTTGGGGGATTCCAAATGAAGCGTGAGATTGGCAGTTTTGTAATTGGTGCCGCAGCTGTGCTTATCAGTTTCTGCATCGCTGCTGCGTCTGCGTATGCTCAGATTGGCGAAGTATCTAAGCCCGGATTTGGAAAGCCCGTGAACGCGCCGCCTAAATTGCCACAGCCAGGGCCTACGCCGCGCACAAGGGACAGGCACCCGGACTTGTCCGGAATTTGGTTTGTCGGCCTTACGGGAACCGTCGATTTGACAGCCCAGAACTCACCGGCGATGAGGCGATTCGATCCTAACGTGACGCCCCAGGAGCCTCCTTCCTTCCAACCCTGGGTTCTGCTAAAGCAGAAGAGAATCGGACCTCAGCAACAAGCAGAGCCCTGTTTGACTTGTGAGCCCCTTGGTGTTCCAGGTTTTGTCATAAAGAACCCGTATCCGATACAGATTGTCCAGACCGATAAACAGCTGATCATGTTAGCGGAATTGGATGCGACCTACCGCACTATTTGGATCGATGGGCGCCCGCATCCAAAAGACCCGGATCCCAAGTTCAATGGTGACGCGGTGGGGCACTGGGAGGGTGACACATTAGTAGTGGACGTGATTGCGGTCGATACCCACACGTGGCTCACCGGTCCCGGCGGCAACATAATATGGTTTCCTAGCGATGTGATGCATGTGACCGAGCGGTTCTGGCGGCCTGATACAAATACGCTAATGTACCAAGTCACAGTTGATGACCCGAAGGTTTTGACGAAACCATGGACTTCGGCTCCTAATCACTACACGATCGGTCAAGTCCCAATGGGTGAGTACTACTGCACCAACAACCAGGATGAGAAGGTACTGAATCCAGATGGCGTCAAGTACATCTCACCCTCCGGTTTGGATGAGCGTTATTTTGATGAGGAAGAGTACCAGGAACTGCTGAAGCAAGCGTCGGCCGAGAAAAAAGTAAGGGAATAGGAACCGCATACCGCCTCGATAGATTTCGAGAGTGCCCTGCATTTTACTGGCTATGACCTTCGGCACGCCATTCTCCGGAGCCTACCTTCGAAAAGACCTGTCCGGCATTGTGCTACCGGCTATTTATTGCAAAGTCACGCGGTTGCTTCCGACTTGTCCTCGCTCCAGTATTAGAGCCGATGCCGTTGATTGGATAGCGCCGGTAATGAGGGTACGATCATGAAAAAGGCAATTCTTATTCTGCTCACGGCGGGCCTTTTCTCCGCCGCTTACGCTCAGGAAAAAGCTCTCTTATACGAAGTCTCAGGCAAAGACCTTGCGCAGCCTTCGTACCTGTATGGCACTTTTCACCTGGTCTGTCCAACGGATCTGCAACTGACCGGCGCCACCCGCAAAGCCTTAACCGTCGCGAAGCAGTTGTACCTAGAAATTGATTTCGATGACCCGGCTCTGCAGACAACCATGATGAAGGCAATGATGCTCAGCGACGGCAAAAACCTCAGGGATTTTCTGAAGCCCGACGACTACACTGCACTCGACACCTATATGCGGCAGAACCTGGGGGCCGGATTGGCGCAGATGGGCACTCTCAAGCCAATCGCCCTGTTGTCGGTGATGTTTGTGAGCATCCTGAACTGCCAGCCAGCCTCCTATGACCAGACGTTTGCACAGCTCGCGGGGCAGGACAAAAAAGAAGTGTTCGGTTTGGAGACAATTGAACAGCAGATGGCCCTCCTCGATCGAGTCCCACTCGACGAGCAACTCAAAGGGCTGGTTGATATCGCCCGCAAACCCGACGAAGCGCGGAAAGAAATTACGAATCTGCTGGCTGCTTACAAGGCGCAGGATGTGGCTCTGCTAATGAAGCTGATGCGCGACAGCAAATTCGACGGGGAGACGAAAGGCTTCGAGGAAGAACTGCTGGACAAGCGCAACAGGAACTGGATTCCAGTTATCGAGAAAGCCGCCCACGATAAGGCTACTTTCTTTGCGTTCGGAGCTGGTCACCTGGGAGGCACGAACGGAGTGGTCAGCCTGATGCGTCAGAAAGGATATACCGTCAAGGCAGTGCAATAGTTGGCGGAGTATTACTGGCCGCGGGCGAGCCTGCTCCGAACGCTATTCACAGTAAAAATCCAGACAGCAGCATTATTTGATCGGCCGATTGCAATCCGGCCCGGATATCGACCGCTATTCAGGTTCAAGTAATTTGAATACCGAACCTGGATTGGTGCGTTGCCGTCGTTAATTCCGTAGACGAGATCGACGGGCAGACTGTCGCTACCGATGGTCAAAACGTACGAGTCTTTACCATCAGAGCTCTCCAAACGATTTTGGTCCCTTTCTGAAGCCAGCACCGTTCTCTTCAGAAGTGCGTGGATGACGTCTTGCAGCTGATAACTCAGAAAAAGCGAAACCGCCTGATCCGCGATCTTCTCGCCGCCACCCTTCAACCCGCGCTTGCATTCTTGTTTCGCAGACTGCGCCAATATCGAAGCTGAACATTGACCATCCCTGGTCTTGAAAGTCATGACGAGATCTTTACCGATGCGCTTATTAAAAGTCATCGCCCATTGCTGGGTTTGCCCAGCGCTGTCGATCCAGTCCATCCTGCCCGTACCCTCGATATTGCCAAGTTCAGCTACGCCGTCGATACCTCCGAGACTCGCCACCGCCTTGAGCAGGGATTCGTTTGCGCTCTGCTGCCGAAGCCGCCTGCTTGGCTTAAGCGAAAACTTCTCTTCGAGCGGCTTGCCTTCTGGAAGCTGGATCCGGCGCGTCACGCCTTCATATCCGTCAGCGAAAACCTCGACCGTTGCATCTCCTGCATGAAGTCCGGTCAGTGTTTTCTGATTCTCGGAAGTCGGTCCCATGTACTTGTCGTCGACGATCACCGCACAGTCTTTCGGCTCACAAATCACCCTGAGTGCGCCTGCAACTGGCGGTGCGGGTGGTTTGGGCGGTGGGGGCGGCACGGGCGGCACGGGAATCATCGATAACAGTTTGGGACTAGCACCAAACTCTTTGAGAATGTCCAGAACCGCAGGGCTTGCTTGAAACTGAACGCCCCGCTTTGAAACCAGGTCTTCAGCACGGCTTCCGCCACGGGGCGATGACAGGGATTCGATCACCTGCCGGAGCGTCAGCGGTGGTTGCGGTTTTGCCGGCAGAGTCGCCCGTTGCCCACGTTGGGGTTGCGGTAAGCGTCCGGCCTGCGCCCGCGTTGTTGCGGGGTGGAGAAAAATCACCAGAAACAAAATAGCTGCGCCGATCATTTGTCTCATATTCTTAATTCCATCAGAATTTTTCGAGTTCCTCAAATGTTTCGTGCAGCGGTTCCGTGATGGGTTCTTGCGTCGGCGATGCCCGGCGGAGCACAAACCGGCGCTTTGCGGTTCTGCAATGCAGTCGGGAGCCAGCCTCTGGGATTGTCGTTGCGGTGAGCAAACACGGAATTTCGAATTGCGAATTGAAGGCCGCACTGCCTGAATTAATTCGCAATTCGAAATTTTACTGGTTAATGTAAATCTCTCCCCCGGCCTTCAAAAACTCCACGCTCTTCTGTTCCATCGCCTCTTTGACTTCTTCGGTGATTTTCATCGAACAGAATTGCGGGCCGCACATGCTGCAGAAGTGTGCGAGCTTGGCGCCGTCCTGAGGAAGGGTTTCGTCGTGGAAGTCTTTGGCGGTCGTGGGATCGAGACTGAGATTGAACTGATCCTCCCAGCGGAATTCAAACCGGGCTTTGCTGAGAGCATTGTCGCGCTCTTGCGCTCCGGGATGACCTTTGGCAAGATCGGCGGCGTGGGCAGCGATCTTGTATGCGATGACACCGTCCTTCACGTCCTTGTGATTGGGAAGACCCAAATGCTCTTTCGGTGTGACGTAACAGAGCATCGCCGTTCCATACCAGCCGATCATCGCCGCGCCGATGGCGCTCGTGATGTGATCGTAACCGGGCGCGACATCGGTGGTGAGTGGACCCAGGGTGTAGAACGGAGCTTCGTGTGTCAGCTTCAATTGAAGGTCCATGTTTTCCTTAATGAGGTGCATCGGAACATGGCCGGGACCTTCGATCATGACTTGACAGTCGTGTTTCCACGCGATCTTCGTTAATTCACCAAGCGTCGCCAATTCACCAAGCTGAGCCTCATCATTCGCGTCGGCAATAGAACCAGGCCGCAGTCCATCACCGAGGCTGAAGGAGATGTCGTAGGCGCGCATGATTTCGCAGATCTCTTCGAAGTGTGTGTATAAAAAGTTCTCCTGATGATGCGATAGGCACCATTTCGCCAAAATCGAACCGCCGCGGCTGACGATTCCCGTTCTGCGTTTGACCGTCCATGGGATGTACCGGAGCAAGACGCCGGCATGAATGGTGAAGTAGTCCACGCCCTGTTCGGCCTGCTCGACGAGGGTATCGCGATACATTTCCCAGGTCAGCTCTTCGGGTCTTCCGCCGGCCTTTTCGAGCGCCTGGTAGATGGGAACGGTTCCGATCGGCACGGGTGAGTTCCGCAGAATCCACTCGCGAGTCTCATGGATGTTGCGGCCCGTGGACAGATCCATGACCGTATCGGCGCCCCAGGTGATACTCCACCGCATCTTCTCGACTTCGTCCTCAATGGAGCTCGATATCGCGCTGTTTCCGATATTCGAGTTGATCTTCACCAGGAAATTGCGGCCGATAATCATCGGCTCCGATTCGGGATGATTGATGTTTGCCGGAATAATGGCTCGGCCGCGCGCGATCTCATCGCGAATGAACTCCGGCGTGATGTATTCGGGAATACTGGCGCCGAACGACTCCCCCCGGTGCTGGAAACGCAGGCTCGAGCGGTCGTTTCGCGATGCCTCATAAGCCTTGTCCCTGCCGAGGTTCTCGCGGATTGCGATGAACTCCATTTCGGGTGTGATGATGCCCTGCCGCGCGTAGTATAGCTGCGTCACGGCCCTGCCCCTGGCAGCCTTCCGCGGCTTGCGGCGCAGGCCCGGGAATGATTCCAAACGGAAACGCCCCTGACTTTGAGAGGCGTGCTTTAAGCTTAAAAAGCCGTTGTCCTCGGGCCGGATTTCCCGGCCTTCGTATTCGACCGAGTCGCCGCGCTCGGCGATCCATGGCATTCGGACGGCAGGCAGGCCCCGGCGCACATCGCAGACCTGGCGCGGATCGCCCCAGGGTCCCCGCGTGTCGTACACGCGCACGCGGGAGTCGTCCTTGAGCGAAATCTCGCGTAGCGGCACGCGGATCGACGGATGGATCCTGCCCTGAACGTAAATCCGATCGCTGGCAGGAAGTGCGGTGTCGAGGTAGGTGGAATCCTTGAACTCGAGTTTGGAAGTACTCATCTTGACTCTCCCTTCGTCGGCATTATCCGAATCAGGTGTTAGGGGTCGATCCCAGTTGGATCCTCTCAGCGTTAAAAGCTCCCCCGTTGACGCAGCGCCGGGCCCAGTTGGCTAGACGCTGAATGAGCTGCCGCAACCACAAGAACCGGTAGCGTTAGGATTGCTGAACTTGAAACCCGCTCCGTGCAACCCCTCGATGTAGTCGACCTCCGCACCCTCCATATAAAGAAGACTGGCCTTGTCGACGAACACCTTCAGACCGTCGAATTCGAAAATGGCGTCATTTTGGTCGTTGTAATTCTTATCGAAGCCCATGCGGTATGAGAAGCCGGAGCAACCTCCCCCAACCACCTGAATCCGCAAGCCGGCATACGGCTCAGGCTGTTCGGAAAGGATTTCCTTAACTTTCTCTTCCGCTTTCTTAGTCAGCATTATCGGCATCGTTACTTGCCTCCTTATCCTTATTATGAACTTTAAGACCTTACCCGCTTGCGATTCCCATCGCCTGGAGGCGAATCGACCGCTCGCGCGGGCCGTCGAACTCAACCATTATAATACTCTGCCATTCGCCAAGGACCACGTCTCCGTCCGCAATCTGAAGGGTTAAAGACATACCGAGCAACAGTGTCCGGAGGTGGGAATCCGCATTGTGGCGGTCGCAATCCGACCAGGCCGGATCATTGTGGCGATAGTATTCGTCCTTCCTGACAGCGCTAGCCAGATAGGCCTTGACATCGTGGATCAGAGCCTCTTGCCACTCATTTATAAAGATGGCGCTGGTTGTGTGCAATGACGAAATATTGAGTGACCCTGCCCTGATACCGGACGATTTGACAAAATCTCGGACCAGGTGTGTCACATTGTAGAGTTCCTCGCGTTCTTCAGTTTGGACCTTAGCCAAGGTGCTCACCACTCTGCTGGTCCCTGTTGCAACCTCAACGGTGGATGGCTCTGGAGCTTTAACGGACGCGAAAGCCATATTGTGTTTGACCCCTTGTGCAGCGTTAGCGATCGGAATTCTGCCGTTGGTGCAAGCGAACATTATACACAAATTATAGTCTTGAAGTAGCAGCCCGGAGCGGTGAAAATCAATGATTGTGCTGACCTACCTGCTGGTGCTCGTGCCGGTTCTCCTGATCCTCGGCATTGCTGTAGCTGTGAAGCGGCAAGCCCATGTCACTCGTTCGTATACTGCCGCGGAACAAGCGCAGGATGCGAAGGTCTATGCAGAGTCCACGAAAGCCATGGAAACTACGGTAGCCGAAGCTCTGGCCGCCAAGGCCCGAGACCCGCGCCTTGCCTCCCTGTCACAGGAAGAGCTCGTCTACGAAGTATTGAAGGAATGCTACGACCCCGAAATCCCGCTGAATATCGTCGATCTCGGACTCATTTATGAAGTCCAGGCCGGGCCTGACGCCATAAACGTAAAAATGTCCATGACTTCAGCGGCATGCCCCTCCGGAGTGGTGATCGCTGAGGACGTTAAGGTCAAGTTGGCCGACGCAGGGTTTCCAAATCCGAAAGTGGAAATCGTGTGGGAACCCGCGTGGTCGCCACAGCGGATTTCCGAGGCCGGACGCAAAGCGCTGGGAATTTAATACACCAAGTCACGAACCGCATTCCAAACACATTTTCGAGGACTGACCACCCCGTCCGCGCCAACTTTGGTGGCCTTCGGCATCATTCTTTTTGATGGCGCGGCCACCCCTCCTTTGCAAGGAGGGGAAAAGGCCACAAAAAAAGGCCGCCTTGGAAACTTGTCAACGCGGCCTTTCTCTGTCTTTGTGGCTTGCCGTCTATCTACGATGCGCGAGCTCGATCTTCACAAGATCGGTCTTTTCGTTTGAACCCAGGTTCTTCCCGAAGGTCAGCTCGTCCACCATTTGTTTCATCTTCTGAGCCTCGCGGGCTTTCTGGCGCTTCAATCGCTCTTCTTCGGCTGCGGTTTCGGGGCCGTCGCTGTGGACTCGGACCCGGGCAACGTCCACGGGGTTCAGAACAAGGTTGTGATCGAAGCTTTCCAGCGGGACCGACTTACCGGCGGCGTAGACTCCATGTTTACCGTGCTTCTTGTTCCATTCCGCGACACTCGCAGTCTTGTACATGTTTTCGATGATCTTGCGCCAGCCGATTCCCGTATTGTAGGCGCAGAAGGAAATTTCGCCGAGCTGCGTCGCATAAGGAATGATGCACATCTCGGTCCGGCGGAAGTCATAGTTGAACAGATCCTGGAACCACATTCCGGCAACGAACAAGAAGTTCCAGGGGTCATCGCGCCGTTTCTTGATGTCATCCATCGTCCGGTCACCGGAGACCTTGCCGTAGCTCTTACCCGACAGACCGAACGACTTGTCGAACTTCTTCATGATGTCCCTCAAAGTCAGACTGGGCGGCGCTCCGAATGGGTTGTAGTTCTTCAGCAGGGCCAGGCCCATCATGGCGTTGGAAAACCATTTTCCGCGGCCGGCATCCGTGATCTTCTGCATATCGCTGACCAGGCCTGGAATATTCAGGAATTGGGGGACCGGAGCAAATTCTTTGGTCTCTTTGTTGATCATCATGGCCGTGCCGACGCCGCAGTTCGGGTGGCATCCGCAACTGACCTGGCCCCAGTCGGCGCCGGGACCATGAACAAGATCCGCAAAGTCCGCGAAAGCGCCCATCAGTGAAAGCGGGAACCAGTCGCGCGTCGGCTCGGTGATGCCGACCTGCGTTTTGACGTCATTGGCGAGATGCGAAAGCGTATAACGCTGGCGCAGCCTGCGTTCGGCCGTTATATCTTCGTCGCGGCCGGTAAACGAAACAGGCTGGAAAGCAATAAAGGCAATCCGCTTGGGATTGTCCATCGCAAACCGGATGATCGATCCGACCTGGTCATTATTGACGCCATTCACAAGCGTCACCACCAGAATGATCTCGACACCGGCTTCGTGAAGATTGTTGATCGCGCGCAGCTTCACATCAAACAAATTGCCGATCTGCCGGTGGCTGTTCGCGTCGTTTCCAATGCCGTCGAACTGGAGATAGGCGTACCTCAGCCCGGCTTCAGCGGCCTTTCGCGCAAATTCCTTGCTCCTGGCGAACTCGATACCGTTCGTTGCACATTGCACGCTGGAATAACCCAGCTTGCGGGCGTATGCGATGGCGTCGACAAAGTACGGTGACAGTGTGGGCTCGCCGCCTGAGAACTGAATGGACATCTGCCGGCGGGGCTTGATCCGGACCGCATTGTCCATGATCTCCATAATTTCTTCCCAGGTCAGTTCGTGAACGTAGCCGACCTGGTTGGCATCCATGAAGCACGGGTCGCACATCATGTTGCAGCGGTTCGTGAGGTCGACTGTCAGGACGGCGCCGCGGCCATGCTTGATCGTGCTGCTGCCGTGGTTGTGCAAATCCGCATCGTTATGTGATGGAATGTCACGTCCAGGAAAGTTCTTCTCGATCCACTCCAGAAATCCCACGTCGATGGCCATCAGGTCCTCGGTTTTGCCGTGCTGGGGGCAATCCTTGACCATCCAAACCTGGCCGTTCCGCTCGATGATGTTCGCCTTCACTTCCCCGACCTTTTCATGCAGCAGCGTCGTCCAGTCCGTGTCTCCGCCCATGATTTTCTGGCGGGCTTCCTTGACACACTGGGGGCAAAGCGAGTCGGTTTGTCGCGGCCAGCCCAGAACCGGCTTGGTCTTTTGCCAAGACTTCAGCAAGGGCTTTTCGGTCCATTTCGGCGTGAAGGAGGGGGTGGGATTGAATCGATTGATGTATTGGATCGTATCGAAGGCTGCACCGGCGGTATAGGAAACTGCCGCATCCACGTACTTCATCAGGCGCTTGCTTCGTTTCGCTTTGACCTGGTTTCGTTCGGTGTAGCCGGCCTGAGGGGTCTCAACCGCTGTTTGTTCCAGACTAGACAAGATACCTCCTTTGATGGGGCGCGCTTACAAGTGTGATGATTAGAAAAGATCTGATTCCGAAAAGACGCGTTCAAACGAGGGGTAAGAATAGCGCAGCAATTTTGGCTCTTCAACAGAAATTTCGCACAACTACTAAATTTTAGAGTGAATTAGCGGGCACGAATGATCTCGACCAAAACGTAGCTGACGCGCGGTTCCAGGACTGGCGAGACTTTGCGGACCACGACTCGAACCTGTGGAGTCGGAAAGTCCGACAGAATCCGGGCGGCTAGGACCTCCGCCACCGTCTCGATCAGGTGAAAGTCGCGGCTCCGGCAGACCTCCATGGCTAGGCCTGCCACCTTAGAATAATCGAGGGCGTCCTTAAGCGAGTCCTGTTGGGCGGCGCGAGAGATGTCGGTCCAGATTTCAATATCGATGGAGAGCCGCTGCTTCATGGTGCGCTCTTCGGGAGTGACACCAATCGCCGTGACGCAGTCGATTCCTGAAATTAAGATCTTGTCCAAAAGTTATCCCAATCCCGTCCTGAACGCGGGCTAAAGCCCGCGACTACATTTGGTGTGCCTCGCTTCTTATCGATCCGTTTCATCCAGCCGTTCCCGGCCGGCGAAGCCGGCCTCGATATCATGCCAGTACTCGATGGCCTCCTCACCGAGCCGCCAGCACAGGTAAACGAGGCGGCCCTGCCGGATGTACGGAAAATCGCAAAGACCTTTGTCGACATCCTTGAGCACGACACCCATATCCTTAATTTGATGGATCAAAAGCATGAGGTGGGAAACGGACTCGACGTAGATGACACCGAATTTGCTGAAACCGTCATACGGCGCCTTGTCACGAGCCTTTTGAATTTCCGGATGAAGCTCCTTGATCCGCTTCCACTCCTGGTTGATTTCCTCGAGAATGGATCGAAGCTGGGGAATCAAGGCCTGCGCTTCGGCGAGTGTAAAGATCCGGTCCTCCATGGTCAGTGCTCGAGCCACTTTTCGGCTTCCATCGCAGCCATGCAGCCCGTTCCGGCTGCAGTGATGGCTTGTCGAAAGACGGGATCCTGAACGTCGCCGCAAGCAAAGACACCGGGGATGTTGGTGCGAGTCGAGTTCGGCTGAGTTTTGATATAGCCACGATCATCAAACTGAATTTGGCCCCTGAAGATTTCAGTGTTCGGGTTGTGGCCAATCGCAACAAAGAGCCCGTCGACATTCAGTTCTGAGAGTTCTTGAGTCTTGATGTTCCTCAGTCTGAGCCCGCTCACACCGGCGTGCCTGGCGCCCAACACGTCATCAACGACAGTGTTCCAAACGAATAGGATCTTCGGATTCGCAAACGCGCGGTCCTGCATGATTTTCGAAGCACGGAGCGTGTCGCGTCGATGGATGACCGAAACCTTCGTGGCGAACTTTGTAAGGAAAATAGCCTCTTCCATTGCCGAGTCGCCACCGCCAACGACTGCGATTTCCTTGCCTCGGAAGAAAAACCCATCGCACGTGGCGCAGGTGGAAACACCGTGTCCCATGAGTTGCATCTCCGATTCGATGCCGATCAGCTTCGCGGAAGACCCTGTGGAGATGACAACGGACTTCGTCACGACCTCATCGTCGCCGTAGTACACGCGGAAGGGATGCTCTTTCAGCTTGACCGCATGGACAAACCCCTTGACGATTTCCGCTCCAAACCGCATGGCCTGCTTCCGCATTTCATCCATGAGCTGCGGCCCCATGATGCCTTCAGCAAATCCCGGATAGTTTTCCACCAACGTCGTCAATGTGAGCTGGCCACCGGGTTCCTTTCCCTCAATAAGCAGGGGGAAAAGGTTGGCGCGAGCCGCATAGACGGCTGCAGTCAAGCCTGCCGGACCCGACCCAATAATGACCATGTTGCGCATGAACCCTGCTCCATTCCCGTAGGAATCCTATAAGGTACCACACCGGAATAGGGGCCCCCAGGTTCTGCTACAATCAACTCAACGCGCCCGTAGCTCAGCTGGATAGAGCGCCGGACTTCGAATCCGTAGGTCGGGGGTTCGACTCCCTCCGGGCGCGTTCAGATTTGCGGATGATTCAGCGCCGAGGCCGCGCGCGCTTCGATACGAAATCTTTCGAGCGCCTGCGGGTCCTTCGACCACTCTTCCGGCAGGAACTTCATCGCGACGGGGCGGCCCAGACGAGTGTCTTCGGCTTTGTAAACCACGCCCATACCGCCCGATCCCAACCGTTCCAAGATGCGATAGTGTGAAACCGTCTGGCCGACCATTGCTGTATCGTATCAGACCGCTTAAACAGCCGTCACACCATCGGGAACGCGGTCATGGATGAAACCGGCCAGCGCATCGATGTCGCTCATGCGGCCGAAGCGTTCGCGGCATGCCAGAACAATGGTTCGGCCTGGAGCCTTCCCTTCGAACTGGCGATACCTGATCAGATTCTTCAGACGATCGTCCATCTGGACAGCAAGCCAGGGAATGAGACTATAACCAAAACCCGTAGCCACAAGGTGGCGCAAGGTCTCGAGACTTGTGGCATGGAACTGTCGAAAGTCTCCGCGACGGTTTGATGGACATACCTGAATGCTTTGGTCTCTCAAACAATGACCATCTTCCAGCAGAACCATGTCCCTCGAATTCAGATCCTTCGTTCGCAACGGTTCCTTCGATGCAAGCGGGTGCCCTCTAGGTGCCGCCAGCAGGAACGGTTCATAAAATAACGGTATCAGCCTCAGACCATCGCTTTTGAACACCGGCGCTGCGAGCACGGCATCAAGCGCACCCGTTCGAAGATCTCCCACAAGCGGATCGGTCAGACCCTCTTTGAGGAGCAGTTCGAGTTTAGGAAAGCGTTTTCGGAGCGCTCCTAACAAGTGAGGCATCAGGTACGGCCCGAGTGTGGTTATGGCGCCCAACCGTAAGGAACCCGACAAAGGTTCACTCTCTCGGTGAACGAGAGCTGCAATCTTTTGCGCCTCTTCCAAGACGACTCGTGCCTGGCGTGCGACGCGCTCTCCCACTGGAGTAATGACGACATTCCTGTTCGATCGCTCAAACAATTGGACTCCCAGGAAGTCTTCAGTCTTTCGGATCTGAGCGCTCAGCGCCGGCTGGCTGACGTGACACGATTCCGCCGCCTTTCTGAAATGCCGGTGATCCGCCACGGCGACCAGATACTCCAGGTCACGAAGGGTCAAGGAAGATATATTCATAAGCATGTCTTATCACTATTATAACAATAATCAGTTAGATTTATCGCTCGGATCTAATGGAGAATAGTCTCGAAAGGAGCACTAACGATGGATGTCAACATAGGTATCAATGAAGAAGATCGAAAGCAGATTGCGAACGGCCTGTCGAAACTTCTGGCGGACACGTACACGCTCTATCTCAAGACTCATAATTTTCACTGGAACGTCACGGGACCGATGTTCCAATCCTTGCACGTCATGTTCGAGCAGCAATACCGGGAGCTCGCCGAAGCCGTAGACTCTATCGCAGAGAGGATTCGGGCTCTGGGTTTCCCCGCCCCGGGGACCTACGCGGACTTCGCCGACCGAACTTCATTGAAGGAAGAACGCGGCGTTCCGAACGCGGAACAGATGATCCGTCAACTCGTCGATGGGAATGAGGCGACGATTCGTACCGTACGCTCGGCCTATCCGTTAGCCGAACGTCTCCATGATCAGGCCACAGCAGACCTCCTGACCGAAAGAATGCAGGTTCACGAAAAGACCGCCTGGATGCTGCGCAGCCTTGTCTCGTAGCCTCCACCCTGGGCTGGTCCCTCGGCCGGCGGAATGCCTGTACCAAGTAAGAATTCGCAGGGGATTGGGAAATATGCCCGCTGGATCTTTATCAACCCAGCGAGCGGGGTTTTTCAGATCCAGCGATTTCAACGAATTGCTCTTTTGGTATACGCATTGCATGTTATTTTGTGCTGAGAGCCTGCCGATTCGAGGAAGAAGGACGAGGGGACGTGGCGAGATCCGGAGACGTAAACCATCAATTTGGGATTTACAAGAACACCTGTTGCTCCTCCGAGATCGTGCTCGTCAAGGGCGCCCTCTTCCCCAAGTGTGAGAAGCATAAACTACCGACCACTTGGAAGCTTGTCACAAAAATTGAGCCGCCACAGCCGTCCAAAGGCAAGGCGGCCTGAGGCCGGCATGATAACGTCGGCGTCGTGCGGCCGTTTCGGAAAACCGCCTCTGGGTCGCCTCTCCTGGCTCTGAGCTTGCTGGCTGCATGAACAAAAATTCCTCGCAGTTTATTTCATCTGCGAAAAAATGCCCGGTTGTTAAACGAGGACTGGATCACAGAAAATCCCGGAGTTGCTGAGCTTGTGGGCACTTTTGGGCAGGTGACTCTCCAGTTTGCCTTAGATACCCTCGGTCACCATGCGAAAACTCACAGTCTTCCTTATCGTTGTTCTTTTTGTGGTCCTCGTGAGCCTGATAGTGCCTCCAGAGGCAAGTCCAAAGGAAATCCTCCTACTAGCACAGTACTCTTGCAATGCTCAAGTGGCTGATCTGGTGAACTGGTTGCTTGGACTGGCCACTGTCCTGGAAAAGGCCGTCTGTGATAAATTGTGTTTTTCTCTTTCTTATCCGGAACGAAGTTCCTTATTTGCGCCCGTAGCTCAATTGGATAGAGCACCAGCCTCCGGAGCTGGTTGTTACAGGTTCAAGTCCTGTCGGGCGTATTTACCCGCGTAGGCTCTTATGCAAAGCCCCCTCTCGCTTGCCTTCGCCTGAAGTTTCTCTTGACAAATACTCCTTGGATTTCCACGACGATCTGCGCGACAGACGTCTTGACAAACTCGAGAAACCAGCGTACCTAGTCCGTGTCATTGGTATCCAGACGGCGCAATTTTGAAGCGGAAATTCTTCTCCTGAATTTCTTATGTCATCGCCAAGCGGTGGGCAATGACCAGTATTACTGCGCCCTCTTACGCGCTCTTAATGGAGGGGCCGTATTCAACACATGCAATTTTTCTGCAAGCAGTAAGGGCTCAGGAAGAGCCGGCAGACAACGCGGGATCTGTCCGCTGTGGGCGATGACAAGGCGTAGAAACTTGCCATCGTGATTCTTTGAAGCAGGCGGAATCCGAGCGGGACCGTGGTTTCGACGAAGTCAGTCGCATTCAATTCAAAAGGGGGGATTATGTTAGACAGGAGACGAACAGCGCTGCACGCGCTGGTCAGATTGGGAGCAGGGACTGTTGGATTGATCGTATTGGGAACTTGCCTGATTTTTGCTCAAGGCTCCACGGCCACCATCTCGGGTGTCGTGCGGGACGCCACGGGAGGAGTGGTGCCGGGGGTGAGTGTTACAGCCAGGCATTCGGATAGCGGGCTGACGCGCACGGTTCAGAGCGCGGAGGACGGCGGCTACCGTATGCCGTCCCTTCCGGTAGGCCCATATGAAGTGACCGCAGAAAAGTTGGGCTTCAAGCAGCAGGTGCGGCGGGGCATCAACCTGGCAGTGGCTCAGGAAGCGGTTGTGGATCTGACGCTGGACGTAGGAGCTGCTGCGGAGCTGGTAACGGTGACCGAGGAGGCTCCGCTGGTGAACACGACGCTGAGCTCGACCTCAGGATTGATCACCGAGCAGCAGGTCAAGGACTTGCCGCTGAACGGGCGCAGCTTCGATCAGCTTCTGACACTCAACGTCGGCATTGTCAACAATACTTCGAATCTTGGAGGTGGTTGGCCCAGTTTCTCCGTGGCGGGCCATCGGCAGGAAAACAACCGATTTCTGATCAACGGAGTCGACTGGGTTGGGGGGAACTCCACCGGCCAGTTCATTACGCCTTCCGGGGCGAGCGGGCAGCTGTTGGGGGTCGAAGCCGTCCGGGAATACAACGTCCTCGAGCACACCTATGGCGCCGAGTACGGAAAACGGAGCGGAGGGCAGGTCAGCATTGTGACCTCCTCAGGGACGAACCAATGGCATGGGGACGCCTTCGAGTATCTGCGCAACAGTGCTCTGGATGCCCGGGGCTTCTTCGAGCCCTCCAAGGGTCCGTTCAAACGGAACCAGTTCGGAGGCGCCCTGGGAGGCCCGCTCAAGAAGGACAAGCTGTTCCTGTTCGGAAACTATGAAGGATTCCGGCAACGGTTGGCGCAGAGCAACCGCGCCATTGTGCCGGATCTGCAATCCCGCCAGGGTCTCTTGCCTTGCAACCTGATCACTCCCGCGCCTAGCCCATGCCCAGCCTCCGGGTACGCTCCAGTTCCGAATCTCAAGCAGGGCATGCTACCGTATGCGAACGCCTTTTGGCCGGTACCCAATGGCCCAGAGGTAATCACAAATGGCCTGCCCACCGGAACCGCCTACAACTACAATGGCTCCGTGCAGGCAGTTCGGGAAGAGTTTGGCCTGCTCCGCTTGGACTATGTCGTGTCCCCCAAAGACTCCATTTATGCAAACTACACCATTAGCGATGGGGAAAGAGATGTTCCGCAGCCGGACACGAATTTTATCCAGTTAGTTCCACTGCGCAGCCAAACACTGAGCATGACGGAAACGCGTGTTTTCTCCTCCCGTATCGTCAATTCGGCGACGATGGGGTTCGCTCGTACGTATGCAACCCAGGTGCAAAATCCCACAGTGGCGATCCCCGCAAGCCTGGTATTTCTTCCTGGTGGTAATCCCGGTTCTATTGTCATCGGGGGCGGGGCCACCACCGTCGCGCCGGCCGCGATCACTCCGGCAAACGGCATCAACTCCGTTCGAGGAATCCGAGAATACTACACCGTGACCGATGACCTGCACTTCAGCAAAGGCAAGCACTCCTTCACTGCGGGCGGATGGATACAGCGAATACACCAGAACACCCTTGGGGCTGCTCAGTTTTCAGCAGGAGGCGTCAGCTATCCGACCCTGCTGGCATTTCTGCAGGATGTCCCGAGCCAGTTTAACCTGAACCGGAACCCGGTTGGGCTTGGCTACCGGACGCTCGAAGCAGCCTGGTATTTCCAGGATGAAATGAAGCTCCGTTCGAATCTCACCTTGCGTCTGGGATTGCGGGACGAGATGACCGATGGGTGGAACGAAGTGGCGGGCCGGTGTTCCAACTATGTGTTTGACCGAAACTTTGTGATCTCGACAGAACCGGTCATCAGCCATTCCTGCCTGAGTCAGAACCATGCAAAACTGTTGTTGCAGCCGCGCGTGGGTCTGGCCTGGGACCCAACCGGCACGGGAAGCTGGGCGGTGCGGGCCGGTTTTGGAATCCACAACGATCTGCAGGATAACCTCGCCAACCGGACCTACGCCAATCCACCCTATAATGCCCGCGAGCAGTTGTCGGGCCCGATGCTATCTCTGCTTCCGCTTCAGAAGACAGCAGCACTGCCGCCCACGTGCGGCCCGTCGGTGCCTCAACCTTGCTCGATCTATGCTCCGGCCGGAGTCGATCCAAACCTCTTCACACCCACTCACCAGCTATGGAGCCTGACGGTGGAAACGTCAGATCGCGAGAAACCTCATGCTTCAGGTGGGCTATGTAGGCAGCCAGTCCTACCACACTCCGCTTTCTATTAACGCCAATACGGCCGCGCCCCTGGTGTGCCAAGACGCGCAGGGATGCGTCAGCGGCGGCACCACGACGGGTGGCACGCCTGTTCCAGTCAGTCAAAGGGGATTGGTGCCAAAGGGTACGTTGTACATGGCGCCCGGAACCCGACCGAATCAATACGTCGGTAACGGCGTGACATGGTTCGATACGGGTACCAGCAGTTACAATGCGCTGACTGTCTCGCTGGTCAAGCGTCTCACGCACGGGCTTACTTTTAAAACGAATTACACCTACGGAAAAGTGATCGATTTGAATTCCGCGATCCTGGCGCCTTCCGCCGGAAATGAGCCACCGGATGTTTTCAGTCCTTACAATCTCAGGCTGAACCGGGGCGTCGCGTCCTACAGCCTCGCGCATCAGTTCAATGGGAACTTCAACTATCAGTTGCCGTTTGGTAACGGGCAGCGCTTCGGAAGTGGCGCCAGTGGAGTTGTGGACAAGCTGATCGGCGGCTGGCAATGGAATGGGATCGTCAACGTTCAGGGCGGGTTCCCCTTCACGCCTCTGGCTGGCTCCAATACTTCCGGCACCGGCGACGCCAATCAATCCGACACACCCAACTGGAATCCGAATTTTAAGGGGCCAGTGATTTTAGGGAAACCGGATCAGTGGTTCGATCCGAGAGCTTTCGTGTTGCCGACTCAGGGGACCTTCGGGAATGTGTCGCGCGGATCGCTCCGTGGCCCGGGCCTATTCTCACTCGACACGTCGTTGTTCAAGAAGATAAGAATCAGTGAGGGATTGAACTTGCAGTTCCGCGCTGAAACGTTCAATGTTCTCAATCATCCCAACTTCTCCTACCCGAATGAGGTCGTTTTCACGGGCAACAACTACAGCTCCTCGGGGGGAGTCATTACAAATACTGCCACGACCTCTCGGCAAATCCAGTTCGCGCTGAAGCTCCTGTTTTGATTTTGCTCTGCTCGCCGTTGACTGAAGAGTAACCGCTGGTGAGACCAGCGGTTACTCCGAAGGGGGGCGGTCTTTATGACCGCCCCTACCTCGTTGAATCTAGGAACAACGGGCGCTCATAGAAACTGTGAATGAATTGGCGAAAGCAAAACGTGCATATTCCGGGCGATGTGAATAACCGTTCCGATTTGATGTGAATATGGATTCCGGGCATGTGAATAACGGATTCCGGGATGAAATGAATAGAAATTTCCAGTGGATCGGAAATGAATATTCACATGCCCGGAATGAA
>WNGK01000624.1_pt1 | contig 36183 bp, 22 predicted proteins | sample 5400601 | NCBI WGS metagenome assembly WNGK01 (sample SAMN13153376, study PRJNA577476) | soil metagenome | isolation source: 60 cm soil or saprolite under Garry oak tree replicate 1 | place: USA:California | collected 2016-06-15 | reverse complement strand
GGCATGATGGTTAGGTTCGTCGCCGTGGCGGACGACGCGCCGGCCGGAAGGCCCCAGCCTTCGGCGATGCGGAAGAACTTATACGGCGTGGGCAACGAGAGGCAATAAGTCACCGCGGAATTGGTTGCCATGATGGTCGTCGATGCGGGCAGCCACGGCGAGGAGACTAAATCGAACGTGCCTTGCACAAAGTAACGGACGCCGGGCAGGGCATTGGTCCAGGTAAGGCACAACTGGTTGCCCGTTTGCAGGATCTTCGTGATGATGAGATTGGTCCCGGGCACGCTAAATTCCGTGGCTTTGATTTGATAGTTAGTAACCGCGCCGTGGAATACGCCGATATACCAATCTCCCGCCGACAACGGCACGGGGCGGGCGTTGGTGAAGACCGCGATGAAGGCGTCGGGTGTAAGTCCGTTGCCACCTTTGTAATCGAAGCTTAGAAGGTCAGGCAGCGGCAGACCTTTGCGCACAAACAACGCCGCGCCGCCCGGAGCAGCCTGGAGCACTTCAAACTGCGCCCGCGCCGCGTTGCTGGAGACATTATAGACATAATAATCGGGGCCGCGGCCGTCATCACACGGAAGCTCGGAGGCGATGTTGAAATTAAACGGAATGCCGTTGGTCAAACGCACGATGGTCGCCGCGCTGAACGAGTATTGGATTATGCAGAGGCAATACGGCGCGTCATTCGTCTCGGCATTGACCACCGCCAAATACCAGTCACCGGAGCTTAGCGGAACGGGACTGGAACCTGGGAGCACTCGGATGGTTTCATCCACCAGCCCAGGATTGGCGCTCACATAATCGAAACTCCGCGGCCCGGGCAAGGGCAATCCGTTGCGGAGATATAAGTTTACATCGCCGCTTAGCTGGAGCGCGGCGAGGTCCAGCTCCACGGTATCGCTGGCAACATGAATGACATAATAATCCGCTCCCGAATTCGTTCGGGACGCCGCCGGTACAGAATGACAGTAAGCCGGGCCATTGGTGAGCACGACGAAGTTTGTCGGCGTCCACTGAGTCGCGCGGACATAATAGGTCACGGCGTTGGTATCACGGTTGACGACCGCCAGATACCAATCGCCGGGGATAAGGCCGACGGGCACTGAGTTCCGCGTGACTTCGATAAATTCTTCACTCAAACCGGGATTCGCGCTGCGGTAAGCTTCGCTGCCGGGAATCGGCAACGGGAAGCCCGGCCGGATAAACAAATCGACGTCGCCATCCGGCGAGAGGACTTCGAAGTTGGCGACCAGGGCATTGGAGGAAACGTTGAAACGGTAGTAGTTAATGCCCACCTCGCACGATCCGTCGCCCGCTGCCACCCGATCCTGGAGCGGGATCCCGCTGATCAGGGGGATCACGCCATTGGTGGTGGCGATGGTTTCCGTGACCCGCACCGAATAAACCACATTGCTGGGGTCCCGATTCACGACCGCCAAGTACCAGGCCGGCGAGGTGAAGGCATAGAAGATGCCGACACTTACTGGTATCGATTCATCGGAATTCAGTGGATTCTCGCTGGAATACAAGAAGTTCGCCGGCGTAGGCAGCGGCACATCGGGGCCGATGAACAAATCGACATTCCCAGAGGGGCTGAGGACCTCGAAGGTCGCCGTCAGGGCGTTGGATGACACGGTGAACACATAGTAATCCAGGCCGTTGTTCATCTGCGGATCGTTCGCCGCGACCACGGCGGTATGGATCAGACAATTGGTCAATCGAACCAGGTTCGTTGTGGCCGGGACGTATTGGGTCGCGCGCACCGCATAATTAACCGGGATAGGATCGCGATTCACGACCGCCAAATACCAATCGCCCGGAGCCAACGCGAGCGGCGTGGAGTTGGTCGCCACCGCGATGAACTCATTGCTCACCGAGGGATTCGTGCTCGAGTAATCGAAGTGATTCGCATCCGGCAACGGCAACCCTTGCCGGACAAACAGATCGACATTTCCGTCCGGGGCCAGGATTTCAAAGTTTGCCTGGACGGCGTTGGACGACACGCTGAAAACATAATATTCGACGCCCAGGCTCGGCGGGCTGTCGGCGCCTGCGACCTGGTTGTTGAACGGAACCGCATTGGTCAGCGCGATAATGCTGGCGGCCTGAATTTCCGTGACGCGCACCACGTACGTAACGGCGTTGGTATCACGGTTGACGACGGCGAGGTACCAATCTCCCGCCGACAATGGCGTGGGAACGGAATTGGTCGCAACGGCAATGAATTCATTCCTCGCCCCGCCGTTCGTGCTGGCGTAATCGAAACTCGTTGGCGTCGGCACCGGCAAACCCTGGCTGATGAATAAATCCACGTTGCCGTTGGCTTGCAACGTCTCGAAGTTCGCCTGTACGGCATTGGAGGAGATGTTGAAGGCATAATAATCAACGCCCCCGCTCGCGGCCGCGGCCGACGCCGGAGCGTTCGCTCCCGCGGGACCGTTCCCGCTGCCCAGGGCGCTGGCGATCCCAACGGTGTTGGAGAACGAAGTGCCGTTGGTCAGCGTGACGATGCTGGAAGCGAGGATCTCGGTGACGCGCACGGCGTAGTTGACGTTGTTGGTTTCTTGATCGATGACGGCCAAGTACCACGGGCCGGGCGACAATGCCACGGGCACGCCGTTCGTGATGAGGGTAATCGATTCGTTGCTCGTGCCGGGGTTTGCACTGCTGGCGTCGAAGCTGGTTTGGTCCGGGAGCGGCAGGCCCTGGGCGATGTAGAGATCGACGTTGCCGGCCGGGTTTAGCACCTCAAACGTGGCCTGAATCCCGTCCGGAGAAACGTCATAGACGTAGTAATCGACGCCCCGACCGGCCAGGACCGTGTTGGTGAAGGAGACGCCATTGGTCAGCGTGATAATCGTTGGCAGCGCGTTGGTGTATGCGATCACGCAGAAGGTATAGGTCACAGGACAAGGAGGCCCAGGGCAAAAGAACTGATTCCTGACCGCGACAAACCAGTCGCCGGGGAGCAGCGGATTCGGCAACGAATTGGTGTCCACTGTCACGACGCGACTCGCCACGAAAGGCACTGCGTTGGAATAGACATAATTCGTTGGCCAAATCGAGAGTGCAGCCGAAGGCCCGCCTTGAACATAGAGGCCAACATCGCCCCCGGTGGTGGTGGTGATGAAATCCATCCGATAGACTTTGCTGGGAACCGGGACACGGTAGTAATCGACATCGGCAGCCTGCGCCAGCGTGCTGGTGTGGCAGGTCCCCCCACTCACCAAGATTGGAACGGTGCCTCCCGCTTGGCCGCACAAATTGGTGGCGGCATTGGTGGTGAGCACCGAAGCGCGCACCAAGCCGCTCACAGCGTTGGACGACGGGTCCCGATTCACGATGGCGATGAACCAGTTCGTCGCGTTCACGTCGGGAATGAACAAGTTCGTGCGCAGTTCGATTGTCTCCGGGTTGGACCCAAGCTCCAGATTGCTGAAGTCATACAGCTCGCGCGACGGCAGATCGGCGCGCCTCACGATCAGGTCCGCGTCGCCATCCAGATCGCAAAGCTCGAAGAGGACGCCGGCGTTGGTCTGGTCGGCAACCAGCCGGTAAAAACTCGTCAGCGTCGAGAACGGCGGCACGAAGAAATTCGTGGCGACCCCGCTGATGAGATCGATGGTCGAGTACAGGTTGGTCGTCGCTTGCGTGGCGCGGATGGTATAGGTGACCGCGTTGGTATCGACGTTATAGACGCCCAGATACCAGCGGCCAGGCGCCAGTTTGACCGGCAGCGAGTTGGTATTGACGATGATCAGTTCGGAGTCCGGAAAGGTCGTCGTGCTTTCATAATCGAAGAAGGTGGGGCGCGGGAACAGATCCACCACCGGCAAGGCCCGCCGCAATACCAGGTTCACATCGCCGCGTCTTGAGCTGACCCGGAACACGGCCGACACGGCGTTCGTTGACACGTCGAACGAATAATACTGCATCGCCTCGACTTCCAGCGTGCTGTTGGTCATGCCGGCGAACCGGTTAGTGAAGACCGGAATCTGATTGACGAACGGCACGTTGTTTTGCAGCGGAATGATCGGGACATCGAAGTTCACTCGGAGGCGGAAATTATTGGTCTCCGTCCGATTTTTGTTTCTCACGCCGAGGAAATAATGTCCGCCGAGCGGCAATCCCGCGCCGGGCGGGAAATCCGTGGAAAGTCCAAACGTGATGCCCGCCGGCTGGGGCGGCACCGGGTCCGGCGGCGAATTGCCGGTCGGCGGGCCAGTCGTGCTGTAAAGCAGATCCACGCCGGTGCCCGGACCAAGGTCAGTCAAAAGGTTAAACGCGGCCGTGATCTCTCCCGGAACGGCCACCATGAAGCAGCGGATTTCATCACCCCGAACGTCGCCCTCGTAACGAATGCCGTTGGTCAACGACAGGCATGAGGTCTCGTTGGCGTACACAAAATCGAGCTGCCAACTCAACAGTTTGCCCGGGTCCGCGACCGGGCCGCTGCGGTTGTCCCACATTTCCAAGGTCCAATCCCCTTCCGCGAGCTGGCCCTGGAAGGGCGCCATCGTTTCTTCGGACAGGAAATAAGCCCGATTGATCGGCTCGACCAACCGAAACGAATCGAAGAGCATCGTGTAGTTGATGTCCGGCTGCAGGATCAGGTTGGTCGTGGTCGGATTCGCGGCGAACAGGAACGAGGGGTTCTGCCAGGGGTACTCGGCGGTCAGCGCGTTGGTGGTGCTCCCCAAAACATAATCGCCGGTGGTTAGCTGGCACTGCTGCCAATTCGCCGTCACGAGCAGGAAATTAGTTATTACAATGTTGGCGTTGTAGTCATCGTTGTTTACGCCCAGGAATAAATAATAATCACCGGGCAGGGTCGGGGCATTTACTATATTGTTCGTGCCAATAAAGAACGGTTCGCTGGCCACCGTGTTCGAATCGAGTACGTTGGGACTGTGGCTCCAGCAGCCAATCAAGCTGAACAACGGCAGGCCCTGGAAGAGCTGGTTCGTAAGCCCTTCCGGAGGACCAAAGATCCAGAAGACACAGAGAGGTGGGTTGAAGGGACAAAAGTCGGTCGCCGCGATCGCGATCTCTTGTCCGGGACACAGCCGAACCTTCGGCACAGCCACCGCGTCGAAACTGAGGTTCGCGCCCGCCGGGCCGTTCGAGACGCTGAGATGGCGATACAGGTTCGCCAGACCTGGGACTGCCACCGACAACTGTTGGGTCGGCGCGCTGGAGACTTTCTCGTAGGCGAACGACAATCGGTACTCGTGGTCCGGCACCGTCGGCAGGGCGGCCTGCACGCGCGCGTTGCTCAGGGCGAGCAAGTTGGTCCCCGAATTGGCGTTGTTGGTGTCGGTCAACACGGCGCAGCCGTTGGTTAGCACGAACCAGTTTTCATTCGTGCCGATGCCTGAGACCGTGTCAAGCCGCACGTAATTCGACGCCACCCCTTGAGCGTTCGTCACCGTCCCGATCCCCTCAAAACTGCTGGCGAACAAGAGCAAGTCGGTCTGGATGATCGAGAAGGGCGGCACCGCGAACTTGATTGGCGGACCTAAATTCGCATTGTCGGTGAAGGTGGCGTAGTGGAAACTCCCGCTGACGATGGTGGCCGTATAGACCCAGCGGGAGTTGGGGTCGCTGTTGTTCCCTTCGTTGATCACGATGGTCACTTGATTCGACGGCCCCGGGCCAAATGGCACCGAAATTGTATTACTGCCGCTGACATACCCGGAGTCGAAGATCTTCATCGCGTTGTAGTAAATGCGCAGTGTGTCCGGGACCTCGAAGAATTCGTAATCGATGTTCACTACGCCGGAGTTTTGTCCGGCATCAATTACAGTGCGGCTCTCCGCCGCGCCACCCGACGAAGTCTGCGGAAAGACGTTGGTCAGGAGGAAACCCGATCCGTAATTGGTCGCGGTGGTGCCGCCGCGATTTTCCGCCAGCAAGATTCGCCTCCCCTGCGGGCTGACCAGGTGGAGCACCAGGTCCGAAAGGCGCGGGTGATCGATGCGCACGCCGACTTTGACGTCGTCGATCAGGCGATGATCCGGGACGGTAATCACCGAGTTGGCCACCGCGTCGTCGATCAACGCCATGGGCGTATTGATCGAGTCATATCTGGCAACCTGAACCGGCGTCAGGCTGTATTGCAGGGTACACCCTTGCGTGAACGTGACACTCGACGGGTTTGGATTCGAAATCCCGACGTAATACCGCCCGACCCGGAGGGGCGGCCGATCGGTCAGGCCGATGGACACCTCGCCGCCCGGAGGAATGATATGGGCATATTTGTCAAACAAGGCGATGTCCGGGAAATCGCCAAATCGCACGTAAAGGTCGAGCGCGAGTGGGTCCTTTTGCCGGAGCCAGACGATCAAGTTGGTCACGCCGATCGGCACGTCGCACGAGGCAAATACCCAGCTATTACCCGCGACGGTCAGAATGATGCCTCCCCCGTTGGCCGGGGTCATTTGCTGCGGCGCGATGCTGCCGGCGGCGAAATCGACGCGCCCGGTGTGGGTAGGCGCATTGTCGATCATCGTGAGCGTCCAGAGGCCGTAAGCCGGCTCGCCGACGAAATTGCGCAACGTGCCCGGCCCATCGGTCGGCTGGCTCCCGGGAATGCCCCCTTCCCGGCTGTCATCATAAATGAAGCTAGCCGTTCCCGTGAACGAGCGATGGTTATTGAGCACGGCGGACTTCTGGTTGTGTTGGAGAATCCCGATGAGATCACCGCCATTTTCGTGCGTGATGACATTGGTGAGCACCAGGCGGCGCACCATGGCCGGGTCCCCGATTATCCCCACGCCCACGCCGGCTTGCGGCGCTTCGGGCGAGCCGTCCGGCACGTCGAAGGCGATCGGGACAAAATTGAGGCGAATGTTCCCGTTTTTATCGCGATCGCCGAAGGCGTTGGAAGCAATCGCAATGATCCCAAACTCGGCGGCCTGCTGGTCCTCGGACTTGACGCCGACGTAGAGAATGCTTCCGGGGGCCGCGTTGGTGAAGATCACCAGTTCGGAGCCGCCGCGGGAGAGGGACTTGCGCGCGTTGGCAATAGCGTTGACATCGAGGTTGGTCAACGTTCGGTCCGGAGTCACATATAAGTCGATGTCCGCGTCCAGGTAGCGTGTTCGCGACAGGTCGGGCGGCAGGAAGGTCGCGATCGCGACGTTGGTGAAGAAAGTGGTGTTGGTATAAACGTAGAAGTTCCATTGGTTGGCCACGCCCGAATTCGGCACGTTGGAGCTGAGCAAGGGATTGTTCGCGCCGACGCGTTCGTGAAGCAGCGGCACGCCGTTGGACAAGCCCCGGACGAACACCGTCGGGTCGTAACTGCGAGCGACAGGCGAAACGCTGAACGTGTTCGTGAGCGAGCTATTGCCGCTCGAAATCACCAGCGCGTAGTCCTGGAGCACGCCGTTGGTCTGGCTGGTGACGGCGTTGACGTTCACCCGCCGGGCGCGGACCGTGATCGTGTAGCTGGTGTAGAGCGGCGCGTCGATGTACACGTTTTCCACGTTATTGACGACGTCGGGATTGAATGACGAAGGACTGTTCGTATCGGAGACGGCGCTGAAATCGTTGCCGGCGGGAAAGTTATTTCCGACGTAAACCTCATGGAACGGAGGGATGTTGTTGCTGACGATCAGATCGAGATCATTAACCAATTTCAGACTCGCGGCGGGATTGCCCGGCGGATCGGTCCAGACGAGGGTCACCCGGAGCGGGGAGAACAGGGGATTCAATCTGAACGAGGTGTTGGTGTTCTGGAAAGTCAACGTCCACGAATGGCTTTGACCGGTGGCCAGGGCGTTGGTCGGGGACTGGTCGAACATCACAATCGGCCAGGTCCCATCGGTGCCCGCACCGGTGTTCAGCGCGCGGGGCAAGCTGTTGGTAAGCTCCGGCAGGCCCCAGCCTTCGAGCGTGGTTGAGGTCTGGCTTTGCAGACTGTAGGCCGGGCCGACGGAGCGGGCGCCATTGATCACCAGCGCCTTCATCAGCGCGGGACTGTTGGTCCGGCCAAGCCGTTGCTCGAAGAATTCCTGCATCAACGCCAGCATTCCCGAAACCAGCGGCGCGGCCATGCTCGTGCCGCTTTCGTAGCGGTAGGACGGGGCGAGCCTGGCGTTGAGGTTGGACAGCACCGTGAAATACGATCCGGGGTTATTGGTGACGAACAGGATGGTTTGCAGGTCGTAGTCCACCGAGAACGAATTGCTGTTGACGATCGAGTAAAAATAAATCGTCCCTGGGGTTACCGGAACCAGCGCGGAGCCGGTGCCGATAAAATCTCCCGGAACGGTTGGATCTGGCGCCGCTCCGGTGTGACCATAAATGCGCAGGGCCGGAAACGGATTGGGCGAGCGCGCATTCGGCAGGGTGCGAATGTTCAACTGGTTAGCGTCGGTCGGGATGAAGCGGTTGTGCGGATTGACTCCATTCGGCGCCACTTGTTGGTCGGTGAAAGTGCTCACGAGCGGCGCGGTGTTGACCGTGGGGTCCTTCCAGTCCTTCGAGCGGGTCGAAACCACGAAGGTGCCGGGCGCGACCACGTCCGGCTTGAAGCGCCCATTCGGACCTTCCTGTCCCACGCCCACGTTGCCGCGGCTGGAGAACGCCGCGACCTCGTTGGCACTGTCGGTGCTGCCCAAGAACGGCTGATTCGTCATGCCGTCCGCATCGACGGCCGTGTTGGTGATCTGGCGAAAGTTTTCCATCGCCCCGACGGTGATGACATTTTTCGCGTTGGCGGGAGCAACGATCGTATCGGGCACCCCGCCCTGCCCCGCGTCGTCGCCCTCGCCCGAGTTGCCCGCGGCGAACACGAACAGGAGCGGCTGGGACCCCGGCTCGCCCGGCAGCGCGTCGCGCACCGCGGCGTCGTAACTGGCGGAAGCAAGGTTGTAATCGAAGATCCCGAAATAACTCCAACTGTTGTTCGAGATGAAGGCGTTGGTCCGGGCGGCGGTTTCCTGCAAATACGAATCGCCGAGGATTGGGCCGGTGATCAAATCGATCGACTGAACGAAAGCCTTCGCATTGGGGGCGGCGCCGCGAAAATTCGCGTTGCTCACCGAGCCGCTGGCGTTGGTGCCCGGCGTCGGCGAGCTGGCCCCGCTGCTCAGGATCGTGCCGATGACGTGCGTGCCGTGGCCATCGAGATCGGTGGTCGCGCCAAAAACCCGCGGGGCCAGATCGAAATGCATCCCATCCACCCCGGTATCATTCACCCCGACCAGGACGCCCGACCCGCTCAGGCCGAGATGATCGGTCGGGGTGCTGCTATTGGTTGCAATGCTCGTGCGGACCCGCGCGAGATCGTTAAGAAGCTGGCGCGGGCGATGAAGTTCGATGCCTTGGACGATGGGGTTTTTGGCCAACGCCACCAAGCTGTCGGCCGGCGGTTGAACGATGACCTGATGGCCGAATGGGGAACGATCCTCCCCGACAATCTCCGCTCCGAGCGCCTTCAAAAACTGAAATCCCGATTCCCGTTCGCCAGGGAAGAGCAACACGCTGACCTGCGTGCCGTCCGGCAGCGGCTGTTGATGGATGGCGAGGGGCAGCAAAGCGAGGTCGAGTTTGTAGTACGGCTCCCAGGGCAAAACGCTTTGGGTTTGGGGCGACGCCTGCAATTGCTTCGCGCCCGCTTCGGCAACGCGGACCAGGTAAGCGTTGTTCGGAATGTAGGAAACAATGCTCGCCCCGGCGGCCTTCAGTTGCGCCCGGAAGGCGTCGTCCAGCGGAGTGCGCGATTGGACCACGTAGCTGCCCGGATCACCGTCGGCCCGGAGATGGGCAGGAATCGGGAGGCCGGCGACGCCAGTGGTATCAATGAGCGCGTTGCGCAGCAGGACGGCGCGGTCGTCGCGCATCAGTTCCGCGATTGGCCGCGAGGTGTTGCTCAAGCGGTTGGTGAGCGGAGATTTGAACGCCTTGGCCGTGGCATTGGTCACCGCGGCGGCCGGGGGATTCGCCCCGGTAACGAGCAAGGGCGCATTCGGGGCGGCCTGGCCTGCGCCCGGTCCCTTGAGCGGCGCGGCAGTGGTGTTCTGAGCGGAGGGCTGACTCGAAGCAGCGGGGCGAGACGAGCGGAGGAAACGCCACCATCCACCCGCGGCCAGAATGGCGAGCAGGCACAACAAGATCCAGAGTCGAATCTTCCGGTGCATGTGCTATTTAATCACAAAATGCCCCAAGAGCCAAGTGCGGATGGAGAAGGCTGGCTAAGGTTATCGCCCTGCTCCAGCTTAGTCCGTGGGCAAAATGTTGAACGTCTCGATCACCGGTTTGGGCCGGCTGGCCGTGCCTGTCACGCGCACGACCGCGCGCGTGAACATCTCGCCGGTGATTTGGTAATTGGTGCAGATGCCAAAAAATGGCCCGCTGGTCACGATCGAGCGGTCCGCCGGTTTGAGCGACTGGCCCCAGCAGTACACGACGAATCGCGCGTCGCCGACTTTTAGCAGGGACATGATTTGCTGGGGAATGCGCTCTTCCTCGGCATCGGTCAAACCGTAAACTTGCCCAACGACGCTGCCATCCAGAAATGGCTGGGTAGTGGCGCCGCCGGCACCGATGGTCAGTTCGGGCACGCTCAGCAGCTCGCCCAAACTATGGAAGACCTGGCCGGGGCGAACGGCGCGTTGGGCATTGATGCCGTTTAGCATGGTCTGCAACTGTGGCGAGCCGGGTTCGATCAGGTTGGTAGCTAACTGGTTCACGGTCAGCGCGCCCTGGGGGAGGGTCAGGAGATTCGAATATACCGACACGCCGCTGAGCACCGCCGACCAGGCGGCCTGGCCACTCTGGTTGATCGACAATTGTCCCCGCGCCGCGTTGGGATGCTGCGCCACGGTGAAGAGGTCCATCAACCGCCAGTCATTGGTCGGATGCTCGAGCGGGTCCACCGAGAGGCCCTGCCAGAGGTCCATCGGCGCGACGTCGGCCTTCAAATAGATCGTTTGCCAGGGAGTCCCGCGATGCACTTTTCCCAGCAGGCCGATGTTGGCGAATTTGCCGGACTGAAAATCCCAGTCGTCCGATTTGAGGACGCCCGGGTCCTTGACCGCATGGTGAACCGCCGCGGGGTCGAAGCCACTAGCTTTACCGGGTTTGCCACCCCAAGGACGGTAACGGTCGTTAAGCAGGCCGATGTTGAGCGGATGCGTATCACTAGAGGCGCGGTCGGGGGTGCCGTATGGCCGTCGGATAAACCAAGTCGTGTTACGGCTGTTGGCATCGACCAAATCCTCCGCCATGTAATGGACCAATGGATCGTTCGCTTGGAGCCTGGTTTCGATAACGAACCTGCGCGCGGGCGAAAACGGCGCTTGTTGGACCAGGCTGAGATTGGTGCTCGATCCATTAACGAAATCTTTGAAGCTTGCTTGCGAGCTGGCCCTGTCGTTGACAGTCGCGTTGTAGTCGCTCCAGAAAGAAATCGAGTCGAGTGCCCCCAGCGAAATGTCCATTTGCTCAAGGACTCCGTCGGTGGGGGTAAGGAGGGTTGGATTGGCACCCGAACGATTGGTCCGAAAGCAGCGGGCCAGCGGCTCTGGGTCTGAGTTGTCGGCCGGGAAGGCCGCCAGCGTGGCCCCGATATCGATCCTCCGGTCAAGATGCGGCAGAAGCACAAAGTCAAGGATGCGGCGGGTACCCGTGGCGGGATCATCCGCCGATAAAATGTATGTCAGGCGGTTGGAGATTGTCAGAATCCACTCGGGCGGTGAATAGCCAGGGGTCAGCTCGAACTTATTTTGGCCGGCCAGCTCGAAATGTGGCTTTAGTCTTCGATAAACGGAGGCCGACAGCGTGGTCGAATTGGTGCTCAGCGGGACCTTGTAATCGCCCGCGTTATAGTTCGGCGTCGCATTGAACGGTCGAAAACCGGGCCAGGAATTGGGAGGGATATTTGAGGCGATGTTGAATTTACTAATGCTGGTGTATTGCAGCCCTTCACTGTTGGTCAAAGTCATCCGCGCTTCGTTCGCGATGTCAATCCAGAGGCGGAATGGGAACGGGTTAATGTAGGGGTTTTGGTTCGTATAAGAGTTCCAGGCTTCGAGGCCGAAATAGTTGGTGATCCAGAGCAGAAACATCTCGTTGGTCCGATAGGGTTTCGACTTCGTGTCTAGACGCCGCAATTCCAGCTTGCGCACCGCCTGCACCACCGTCCGTTGGACATACTCGTTGAAGTTCGGCAGCCCTTTCTTGGCCCCCACCACGAACGGGATGCCGTTAGTGTCAGACTGCAACGATTTGGCCACGGTCAAGTAATTCGGATCGTTCGTGTAACCACTGATGTAGTTAGTTCCACCCACGTTTCTGAACAGCGGACGGAAGACGGAAGGGAAAGGATCGTTGTTGCCGGCGTCGTAAATGTTCGCCGCCACCTGCAACAGGCGATGGACGCTCTGCGAATAGAAGTTGGTTGGATAGACGGGGATGTTCATGACCCCGAAGTTGAACTGCGAACGGAGCAGGATCTCCGCGACGTTGGTGAAAAACTTTTCCGGATGATTCGTCACCGAGATAAAATCCATCGCGGTTAGGCTTTTGCCAGGCTCCGGAATATTGTCGTAGCTGAGGTTGATCTTGCCGATCGGTTGGAGTGGCAAGTCGTCAACGTTCGTGACAGTGAACTGCCGGAGCAGTTTGGCCGGCTCGGCGGTGGACGGTTCCGGCGCGCTGTCGGTTCCCAGTTGCGAGAGCATGGAGTAGAAGATGTACTCGTCGTAGGAATTGGCGCGAGCCGACGCCTTCGCCAGATTGGCAACAAAGATCAGATTATTGTTCACCGTGACTTTGAAAAAGTCGTGCATGGTGTAGAAATGCCGGATGCTATCCGCTCCCGGCCAAGACCAGTCCCGGCGGTCCTCCATATCATTGACATCGTGGGCGCAACCATCGATTTGGTCATTAACGAATTGATCGGCGCCGCTGCCGAAGAAGGACTGCACATTGTTGTAGGGGGGATAAGTTCCGGAGGGTGGAAAGCGATACCAGAGCAATTTTTGGGCGTTGATAAAAGCAGCGCCCGCGCCGCCAGAGCCGGGCGAGTATAGATAATCCGATGCGGTGAAAAGGTTGGTGTTCAGATCGCGGAGGAAAGCGGCGAGGTTGATTTCGTAAGTGCCGAAACCCTGGTTTCGATAAAAGTGCAAACCCGGAGAAACGGCCTGATTGTGGACGTAATTCAGATCAAGGGTCTTTCCAGCCGGCAAAATGATGAACGCATAGCGGGCGACGAACCGATTGGTGGCCGAGTGCGGCCGGTCGGGCCGGGCGAGTATCCCGATCCATTCCGGGTCGCCGACGAACCAGATCAGATTCGTGCCCACGGGTTTACCGAGATCATCCACCGGCACAAAAAGGCCGTTGCCGTCGAAATGGCGGTTGCGATTGAGATCCAGAAAGAATCGGAAATCGTTGCTGCCCAGCGCATTGGTTTTTACGAAAACCGGCGGGCGCGGATCGATCAGGAGATTGGCCACCATTTCCGGCAGATCCGAAGCTCTGATCGGCGTTCCATCAGGATAGACGTAGCTCACATTGTTCGGATCCGGTGGCTGGGTGTTTTGCGGATTCTTGCTCACGAAACCATTGGTGAGGAAATTGCGCGAGACGGCCAGATCGCCGGCCAGCATATTGGTCGTGGCCACGATGCGGGCCAGGATCTCTGCTTTGGCCCGCTCGCGCGCGGAATTGGCCGCCAACTCCGCATCGACGGAGTTGGCCTTTTGGGCGACGGTGGCCCGTTCGCGCCGGCTGATGGCGAGGAAAGCAACCGCGATCACGGTGATGACCGAAAGCATGATCAATGTGATGACGAGCGCGACGCCGCGTTGGGAAGGACGTTTCATGACGATGGCGCGTTGCGGATGGGGATGCGCTGCTTGAACAGATGGATGCTGCCGACGTGGTTGATCAGATAACTCCGCGCCAGAACCGGATTATTCGTTCTGGCCCGGAATTGGGCCACGGCGCGCGGATCCAGAACGCCCAGCTCCACGTCGAGATAGGACGGCAGGGCATCGCCCCTGAAATAATAATCGTAGTCGCCGTTCAAAAGGTTGGTCATCACCAGGCCGATGGGGAGATTGGTGAGGGAACTGTTGAACAGCAGGCCGTTGGCATCATAAGCGAGCACCTTAAAATGCACGATGCCATCGGCCACGCGGTGGAAGTCGGTGAGTGGCGCATTTTGCAACGTGCTAATCAGAACGTTGTTGCTGACACCCGGAAAATTCGGCGTGACGTACCGGTACAGCGTCCCGACTCCGAGACCGGCGTCGACAATGGTGTAGAGGGTGCCGGTCCACTGATCATTTTCCTGCGTCAGAAAAGTCAGGTTTTGCAGCCGGTATTCGCGGCTTTCACCGGTCCCGCCGCTGGTCAACGGCAGCACCAGGGGCGGATACGAGACTGCGGCGAAGTTGATGGCGGAAGGGAACCGCGCCGCCGAAAGTTCTTGGAGTTCGCGGGAGAGGAGCTGGTTGATGGCGCGGCCGGATTCGAGCACGTCCACCTGCATCGACCCGCTGCGAAAGGCCCGCTGCGTTTGATAAAACATCGCCAGCAGGCCGACGATGATGATCGCCAGGATTCCTACCGCGACGAGGATTTCCAGGAGCGAGAAGGCGGTGGGACTGCGCCGACGCGCGGACCGGTGTGAGTGCAACTTCATTACGGCCTGAAAAAATAATAAGGGGAGCCGGGCGGATCGTTGCTCAACGTGCCGCCGACCAGCGCGCGGAAAACCTGCCGGCCGTTGCCCACACTCCCGTCCGCATGGACCGGCCAGCGAAACTCCAATCGCAGGTCGTGGAGATAACTGCCGACCAGGAAGTTAATGTTGGTGTCCAGTTCGGGAGCGCTGTTGAAGAAGTTGGTCTGCTGCACGGTGAGCCGATATTTGAAGGCGAAATTGCGGCTGCTTTGCCCGGTTTCCGCCGCTGAACCGCCAATGGCGCGAACGATGGCGACGGCGTTCGTCCCGGGGTTTGGGGGGGTGAGCAGGCCAATGATGTCGTGACCGGTGCCGATGTAATTAGGAAAGCCTTGGGTCTGGTAAGTGTTGGGGCCGACCGTGATGGTCTCGACATGATTGGTCAGATCATCCAGACCCATCGCGCCGTTGCGGATGGCTTCCATGAAATATTCGCCGTCCTGCCCGACCAGCGTGTCTTCCCGGTTGTCCTTCTGCACCTGCAACCCCGCCGGCAAGATGCCAATAATCGCCACGAGGGCAAAGCCTATGATGGCCAGACAAATGGCGATTTCCACCATGGTGAAAGCCCGTTCGAGTCGCGGGGCCGAATGGCCGCCATGCGGCGCGCCCGCTGCGTGAGCGGCCCCCGGCCGGGAGCAAAGACTTTGCTCGAGGAACCTGCGATGCGGTGAGCAGTTCATTGGGTTATTTCCGCCCGCTCGACTCGGGCCCGGCCGGTCAGCCAGTCGATACGAATATGATTGGAGTTCACGATGGAGTTGTTGGGGGGTCTCTCCAACACGTCCGCGGGCGACCAAGCGAGAGCGCCAGTGGACGGATCGCGCGCGAAAAGCACGCTGCCGCGCGCCAGCGGGATGATCTCGTCCTGCTGGGAGGCCAATGCGCCTTGAGCATCAAAGGCAATGCGATAGACCGTGACTCGCGCCGAGCCGAGGCCCGTCGATGGAAAGGGGATGGCGGTCGGGGATTTGAAGAACGGGCTAACGCCGTTGACGGTCGTGGTAAATTTGGAAGCGGGGATGAACACACCTTCCGGCAGTGAACGCCACGGAGTCAGGTAACGGTTATTTTGTTGGCCGGGCTGGTCTCCCACCGAGCGGAAGGCGAACAAGGCATAGGCGGTCTGTTGTCCGCGCAGGAAGAGTTCGATTTGGTTGGTGCCCAACGAGGATGATAAATTGGCTTGATCGGCGGGCGGGAGAACATCCAGCGGCGGGCTAAAGAGCAAATAGACAGGCGCGCGAGTGCTGAGGGCGTATTGGCGGGCCAGGGCGATATCATCGAGGAGTTGGCGATTGGCCGCGGCCATCGCGTTGGATTTGGAAATGCCGCGAATGGCGGGCAGGCTGACCACGGCGAGCAAACCGATAATGCCCATGACGACGAGCAACTCTATCAGAGTGAACGCCGCCGCTGGCCGGGCACTCGACGAGAGCGGAGGCGATGCGGCCCGGAAGTTTTTTCCGCAGCAGGCCGCAAGCGTTGCTCTGCTTGCTCGTGACGTGGAATGGTGATTTCGCATGATGCTACTGCCAGGAGAGAAGGTTGTCCTTGTTTATGCCCCCGTTGGCTTTGGTGCTAGGATCGGCTTGCTTGTCCGGGCCAAAAGACCAAATCATAACCGAACCGTTTAATTGATAGAACGCAGGGTTGCCGCCCGTGCCGATCAAGCCGTTAAGCCCCACACCGGATGGGCCTTGGGAAACGGTCTGCGTGCCGTACCAAAGGTCGGTGCACTTGTTATCGTCATTCAAGTCCATCGTGATGATGTAAGGCATTCCCCAAGGGTCTCTGAAAACGTAATCCGGGCCGATGCCCGGCAGAGTTTGGTCGCTTACCTGTTTGCCGTGAAAAAAGACCGCGTTCCTGGGATTACGCGCATGCTTGGGATTCACGGAGATCGGTGCGAGCGAATCGTCGATATCGAGCAATATTTTGATGACCTCCGAGTTGTCGCCTAGCGCCAGGCCGTTAGGCAGCCCAATGGTGACGTCGCCATTCAAGCCGACGGCCGGGTTGTTGCCGGGGGCGGCGAGCAGTTCGGTGTTTTTCGACATTGGGAACCGATTGTACTCCGCTTCGTAGGCTTTGATGGCGGTGGCGAGGTTGCTCATTTCTGTTCGGGCCAGCGCGATCTTCGCTTTCTTTTTCATGCCGGCCAAAACGGGCAGGAGCAGGCCGGCGAGGACGGCGATGATCGAAATCACCACCAGCAACTCCACCAGCGTGAAGGCACGCGGGCGGCGCGAGGGGGGAGTAGCGGATGGTTTCATAGCGTTTAGCTGGATGAACTGAGCGCCGCGCGCTTTGCGCATCCTGGCCGGTTGAAAAAAGGGAGAGCGCAAGACGTGGTTGAGGAGCGGGAGTCGTTCAATTGCGTTCCCAGTGGCATCGCAGTCAACCATTCCGGCGTCTCGCATCCCAAACGGTTCCGCGCCACGGACCTCCAAGCGCCTGAGCCAATCCCAATGCGGCGGTCGCCGCTCGGGCATCCGGACTTTGAAGCACGGCACCCAGCACTGCTCGGACCAACTGACTTTTAGGCGCCGAGGCCGGGGCAGATATTTTTGCGATGTTTTCATAATTCAATCCCTCCAGTTCCCTATTGTAATGGTCTTGCTGCCAATTATCACGTCCGCCCACAAATCATAAGAATCGGGGTTGTGCGCGGGCCTCGAAGAGTTGTAGCGCCAGGTGTTCGGGGTGGTGGGTCCCTTATAGGGCACCACTAGCAGGGTGACCCCGACGAGGGTGGTGTATTGGCTGGGCTTCAGATTCTTGTAGAAATTCTTTATTTCGGACTTGTCTGGCGAGGCGTTCAAAAAGCCAGCGGCGTTGAAATTAGCCTGAATTGCCATCGTGGTAAGCGGGAGCAGGCCCGAGAGCACCGCACTGGAAAAACTAATCGGACTCGCCGATCCCGCAGGGATGATCGGGATCGTTCCGGTCAGTTCATAAAAGAGCGAATTCATCACCGGATCGTTCGTATTGTTGCTCACGTTATCGGGCGGGTAAAAGCCCTTGTCTTGTTTGTAACTTTCGATGGCGTTCACTAGAGCGTCTCTTTCCGCTTGCACGCGGGCGCGGATCCGCTTGTTGAAGCCTGCGGAGGCGGCGCCGATGATCAAACCGGCCAGCGCTGCGATGAGGCCGAAAACTACCAGCATCTCGATGAGCGTGAATGCCGGCCGGCCGCCGTAAATCGCTCGCGGCTCGCCGGTCCTCGAAGGAAGGACCCTCGCGCCGCGTTCGGCGGAATCGGATTGGGTTTTTATTCTCATACAGCGGCAATATTTTGTTGGCGCGGATGATTATGGAATGATTCGGCTGCCGCGGGTTTCGGTGGTGCGTTCGCGCAGTTCCTGTTCCATTCGCTCGCTCAACCACTGTTTGATCATGCTCTGGTAATTGAGATAGCGGGAGCGGGCCAGCCGCTTGATGCGGGCGAGCATCCGCGGATCGATGCGCAGGGTGATGGTGACCGACTCGGAGACTTCCGAGCTGGCGGCGACCGTGGCCTCCATCAACCGCAGCTCGATCCGGTTGTCGGCCCAAAAGGCCGCCTCCGCCTCTTCGTTGTCGAAAAGCGGCACTTCATCCCAACTGACAACTGGATTCATTTTGCTTGAAAGGACTGGTCTTGATTGTTCAAAGCCTGATTGAGCCTACGGTGATAGAAAAAGCGCTCTTCCGGCTCGAACAACCGCGCGAATATGATTCGAACCGATTTGCCGTTGGTCCGGTAGAGACTGAATATCCCCATCCCATTGGCCGACATGCCAAGGTTGAAAGAACGGGACTGCACGGCGAAGCGGGAGGAGTCAGGGAGTAGCCGGACCGCGAATGGGTCCTCGAACGACTCTTCGATGTCCTTGATGCTCAAGGAGCTATTGAGACTGAAAGGCGGATTGTTCCAATCAAATTCCATAACGTCCATAACGACGCGCTATTGTATGTCCATCGCCCATGCAATGTATTGACAATGTATTTACGCGGAAATAGGCCCTTGTGTCAACAGAATAATAGCCTTTTTTAACCAAAAAAAGTGGCTGCCGAGCAGACCCGGCAGCCAGGGCGTTCAAATCAGGCGCGTTCTTTACTCGGCGGTTTTTGCCCCTTCATTGGGGTTGTCTTCACCGACTTTGTTCATGAGGTCAATGAGCGGCAGGAATAATGCGATCACGATGCTGCCGACGATGACGGCAAGGAACACGATCATGATGGGTTCCAACAGCGAGGTCATGGCGGCGACCGCGTTATCGACTTCTTCATCGTAGTTATCAGCGATCTTCATCAACATCTCCGGCAGGGCGCCGGTTTGTTCGCCCACGTCAACCATGCTGATGACCATGGGGGGGAAAACGTTGGACGCTTCCAGCGGCGCGGTGATCGTTTCGCCCTCTTTGACGCTTTCATGCACCGCCCCAACGGCATTGCCGACGATGACGTTGCCGGAAGTTTCCTTGACGATCATCAAGGCCTGGAGGATGGGCACACCGCTGCTGACCAAGGTGCCGAGTGTGCGGGTGAAACGCGAGATCGCCACCTTGCTGATGACGGTTCCCAGGAGCGGCATGTTTAATTTGAACTTATCAAACAATCGCCGGCCAAAGCGGGTACGAACAAACATCACCAAACCGATCACGAACACTGCCACACAGGACCCAGTGACCAGGAAGTGCTTCGCGATGGCATCGCTGATGCCCAACACAAAGCGGGTGAAAGCGGGCAGCGGTTGGCCGCCGAGCATGTCTTTGAAAATTTCCTTGAACTTGGGGACGACCCAGACCATGAGCACGGTCAGAATGGCGATGGCCACCGTCATGACGGCGCAGGGGTAAAACATGGCGGCAATGACTTTGCCCCTGATTTTCTGGGCTTTTTCCATGAAGTCGGCCAGGCGGGCAAGGACTACCTCAAGCACGCCGCCGATTTCGCCGGCTTTGACCATGTTGACGAAGAGACGGTTGAAGACTTTGGGGTGCTGGGCCAGGCCTTCGGAGAACGTGCTGCCCCCTTCGATCGAAAACGCCAGTTCACTAACGATCTGTTTGAGCGTGGCGTTCTTCTCCTGCTTCTCGAGCACGCGCAACCCGCGCAACAGCGGCAGACCCGCATCGACGAGCGTGGCGAGCTGGCGGGTAAAAGCGGTGAGGACCTTGCCTTTGACTCTCCCGCTGAGGCCGGGGATTTTGATATTGAGGTTGGCGCTGAATCCGCCCTTCTTGGCAGCGGGCTTGGCGCCGCCTTTGGCTTTTGGCTCGGACTTTTCCTTGGTTTTGTCGATTTCCACCACCTTGGTGGGAAAGAACCCCATTTCCTTCAGGCGCCCGATAGCCTCGTTCTGGTTGGTGACTTCGAGGGTCCCCTTGGTTTCCTTCCCTCGGGAATCCATCGCCACGTAATTGAATTTCGGCATAGGTCTGCCTTTCTCAAGTATATTTCACGACTTCTTCTATGGTAGTATCACCATCGAAGATTCCACGCAAGCCATCTTCGCGCAAGGTCACCATCCCCAGCTCGACGGCTTTTTGCCGGAGCACGATCGAAGGGGCGCGTTCATTGATCAGAATGCGAATCGGTTCGCTGATCACGAGCAGCTCAAAAATCCCTCGCCGCCCCCGGTAGCCGGTGTCGTTGCACACGCTGCAGCCCCGCCCGTAATAAAAAACTTTGTCGCCAATATCGTGCGGCGAGAGGTTCAGGAGCGACAACTGGCTTTCCGTCGGCTCGAACGGCGTGCGGCATTTCTTGCAGGTGGTGCGCACCAGGCGTTGGGCCAGCACGGCCATGAGCGTGGAGGAAATCAGGAACGGCTCGACCCCCATGTCGATGAGCCGCGTGACCGCCCCCGGCGCGTCATTGGTGTGGAGGGTGCTCAAGACCAGGTGTCCGGTCAGGGAGGCTTGAACGGCAATTTGCGAAGTCTCCAGGTCGCGCATTTCCCCCACCATGATGATGTCCGGGTCCTGGCGGAGAAAGGAGCGGAGTGCCTTGCTAAAGGTCAGGCCCATCGAATCGTTAATCGCCACTTGCATGATGCCCTCGATGTCGAACTCGACCGGGTCTTCCGCGGTGAGCAACTTCGAATCCATCGTGTTGACCTTGCGCAAGCAGGAGTACAGCGTGGTGGTTTTGCCGGAGCCGGTCGGGCCGGTCACGATGAAAATTCCGTTGGGCTGAAGGATCGCTTCGCCGACGAAATCATAAACGTATTTGGGCAAACCGAGCGTTTCAAGATCCAGGCTTACCGCCGAACGGTCCAGCACGCGCAACACCAGCGACTCGCCAAATTGCGTCGGCAGCGTGGAGACGCGCAGATCGATTTGCCGGTTGCCCAGTGGCAGATTGATGCGACCGTCCTGCGGCAACCGGCGCTCGGAGATATTCATGTTCGCCATGACCTTCAAGCGGGAGATCACCGGCAAAGCGAGGTGCTTGGGCGGGGGCGACATTTCGTAGAGCGCGCCGTCCACGCGATAGCGAATCTTGAACTCGTCCTCAAACGGCTCGAAATGAATATCGCTGGCCCGGTCCTGCACCGCCTGCATCAGGACCAGGTTGACAAAGCGCACGATGGGCACTTCGTTGGCCAGGTTGGCCATGTCGGCCGCGTCGTCGGTCGCGGCCGCCGCGGAGGCTTCCTTGGCAATATCAGTGTCCGCACTCAGTTCTTTGAGGATGTCGCCGACACTTTCGCTGTCGTCGCCGTAATGCTTCTCGATCAGCCGCTCAATGGCCGTGGGGTCGGCGACCACCAATTGGATGTCCTTGCGCACGATGTACGCCAGCTCATCGATGGTGGACGGGTTCAACGGTTCCGCGAGGGCCACCTGGACGGTCGAACCGGATACTTCCACCGGGATGCACTGATACATCCGGGCAGTTGAGGCGGGAATGGTCCGCAAGATCTCCGGGGTCAGTTCCCGGTTGGACAAATCCACGACCTGAGTGCCCAGTTGCCGGGCGATGAGTTCGAGCTGCGTGTCCATGTCCACCATCTCGAAATCGACCAGGATCTGGCTGTAGTTCTTGCCGCTGCGGGCCTGTTCCTGCATGACCTCCTCGAGTTGCAGGTCGTCGATGAGGTTCTGCTCTTTGATGAGCGCCAGCAGGGGATGGAGAACCGGGTCGGACATGGCCGTTAGCCCTTGGGCGGCTTGGTGGCGTGGCTGGCCTCCAGCGCCTGCGCCAGTTCATATTCCTGCAACTTGGCTTGGATGGTGACGGGATCCTGGGCCTTGGTGATGACTTCTTCGCGCGCGATCATGCCTTGTTGATACTTCTCCATCAGAAAGCTGTCGAGGGTGACCATGCCGTATTTGGCGCCGGTCTGGATGTCCGAGTTGATGCGGAAGGTTTTGTTGTCGCGGATCAGCGCGCCCACGGAAGGGGTATTGATCATGATTTCAAACACGGCGACGCGCCCCGGCTTGTCAATCCTGGGGATGAGCAGTTGCGAAATCGAAGCCTGCAGGACGGTGGAGAGCTGGATGCGGATTTGCTCCTGTTGGTTGGTTGGGAACGCGTTGACGATCCGATCGATCGTTTTGGCCGCGCCGGTCGTGTGCAACGTGCCAAAAACCAAGTGGCCGGTCTCGGCCGCCGTGATCGCCGCGTCCATCGTCTCGAGGTCCCGCAACTCGCCGACCAGGACCACATCGGGGTCCTGGCGCAACGCGCGGCGGAGCGCCTCCGCAAAATTCGGCACATCGACGTTGACTTCGCGCTGGGTCACCAGCGCCTTTTTGTGCTTATGATAGTACTCGATTGGGTCTTCGATGGTGATGATGTGGGCATCATCGCGCTCCTCGTTAATGATGTTGATCATCGAGGCCAGCGTGGTGGTCTTGCCCGAACCGGTCGGCCCCGTGACCAACACCAGACCCCGGGGCTTGTAGAGCAATTCGCGCACCGACACCGGGACGCCGATTTGCTCCAAGGTCAGCAGTTTGCTGGGAATCTGCCGCAGCACGATGCCGAAATCGCCCTTGCCCTTAAAGACGCTGACGCGGAAGCGGGCGACGTCGCCGAAGGCGAAACCGAAGTCGGCCCCGCCTCGCTCGCGCACGTGCTGGATGTGGTCCTCCGAGGTGATGCTGTGCATCAACTCCTCGGTGTCTTCGGAGCGCAAGGGCGGTCCTTCGACGCGATGGAGGATGCCGTGCAATCGAATGACCGGGGGCGACCCGACGCGCACGTGCAGGTCGGACGCGCCTTCCGCCACCACCAACTGCAACAGATCGGACATCGAATAGGACATACCGGGTTAGAATTTATCGCAGGGGTGAAAAATTGACATGGAGATTTTCTTCGCGTTCAAGCGGGGCCAGGCACCGTCTTGGTGGAGTCATTGGCCGGCCCCATGTTAATCGACATCGCCGACGGTGGCGCGAATAACTTCCTCGGCGGTGGTCAAACCGGCCAGGACTTTTCTGGCGCCATCCTCGCGCAGGGTGCGCATGCCCATTTCCCGGGCGCGGGCGCGCAGGACCGAGGTGGGCACCTTGCCATAGATGAGCTTGCGCCCCTCGTCATCGATGACGAAAATCTCGAAAATCCCAAATCGCCCGCGATACCCCGTCTTGGAGCATTCCCCGCACCCTTTGCCGCGTAAAAACGCGGCGCCCTGGGTGCGATTCGGGTCGATGTTCAGGGCGCGCAGTTCGGCTTCGCTCGGCATGTGCGGCGCGGCGCACTTGCGGCAGACTTTGCGCACCAGCCGTTGCGCCATCAACGCCCGCGTAGAGGAGGCGACCAGGAACGGTTTCACCCCAATGTCGATCAAGCGCGTCACGGCGCCGGGGGCGTCGTTGGTGTGGAGGGTCGAGAAAACCAGATGGCCTGTAAGCGACGCATTGATCGCGATGGAAGCGGTCTCCAGGTCGCGAATTTCCCCCAGCATGATCACGTTGGGGGCCTGGCGGAGCATCGAGCGCAACGCCGCCGCGAACGTCATCCCAATCGCCTCGCTCACCTGCACTTGATTGATGCCCGACAGAATGTATTCCACCGGGTCTTCCACGGTGATGATCTTGCGGTCCGGGCGGTTGATGAAATTGAGGCAGGAATAAAGCGTCGTCGTCTTGCCCGAACCGGTCGGTCCGGTCACCAGCAGGATCCCGTCGGGCAAACCGATCAGTCGTTCGAAGGTCTGCTGGTCATCAGTGAAAAAGCCCAGTTCCGGCAGGCCCAGTCGCAGGCCTTCCTTGTCCAGGATACGCATGACGATGCTCTCGCCGTGGTTGGTCGGCAGGCAGGAAACACGCAGGTCGATCATTTTCCCGCCCACTTGCGTCTGGATGCGGCCGTCCTGGGGCACCCGTTTTTCGGCGATCGACATGTTCGACTGGATTTTCAGCCGGCTGATGATCGCGGCTTGCAGGCGTTTGGGCGGGCTTTTCATCTCGTGCAACACCCCGTCAATCCGGTAACGCACGCGGAACGATTTGGACATCGGCTCCAGGTGAATGTCGGAAGCGCGCATCTTGAAGGCCTCCACGATCAGGCTGTTGACCAGCTTGATGATCGGCGCGTCGGCGTCCACGGTCGCGCCGTCGTCCGCTTCGTCGGCGGCGGCGTGGCCGCCGATCTCCACCTCCCCTTCCGTGATGTCCTGGATCATCTTCGTCACGGAGTCGTCCCCGGCGCCGTAGTACTTGCTCAACGCCGCGTCGATGTCCGCCTCGGAAGCGACGCGCAATTCAATCTCGGCTTTGAGCAAATGATGCAGGCTGTCAACGGTGTCGAGGTCGGAGGGATCGCTCAGGGCGACGGCAATATGGTTGGCATGGCGGTGAACCGGGACGACCCGATACCGTTTGGCGACGTGGCGGGGAATGGCCGAAATCACATCATCGGCCAAACGCATTTCGCCCAAGTTGACCATTTCCACTCCGAAGTGCGCCGCCTTCGCAGTGGTCACCGCCGGGGCGGCTACCAGCTTGCGCTCGAGCAAGAGGTCCACCACGCCCGCGCCGGTGGACTGAGCGTCCGCGCGCAAATCGTCCACCTGAGCCTGGGTCACGTAGCCCAACTCAACCAACTGGTCCAAAACGTAATCGTCTTTTGCGGCCACTGTTAGTCTTCCCGACTTGGCAATCCTGTCACTGGAAATGTTGAGCGACTATGATGAGCCGGCCCGCCAATGTCAAACGCCGCGGGATTACCAAAATGTAATCTTCGGGTAACGGCTTCACTTGCTTCGTTGCCGTCGTTCACCGCAAATCTAACCGCCAAAAACCCTTCACGCAACACGACCCGAAACCCAATCGGCCTTGTTACCTGATACGGCGGCGGCGGCTTCTTGAACCGGCCCCGGATTCGGCCATCGGAGCAGCAGAAGAGACTTTCTTCCAAAGGCCGGCGAACTTAAAGTCCCTGAGAGCAAGTTCCGCTATGCCCAAAAAGATCTTGATGGTGACGGATGACGCCGGTGAATCGCTGGACTGTTACCGGAACGTGCGGCTGGAGTTGGAACATGGCGGCGGCACGTGGGTGGATCAGCCGAGCGTGGTGGACGGAAGAATCATCACGGCCCAGACCTGGGAAAGCCACCCGGAATTTTACCGGCACATTTTTGAAAACCTCGAGCAATAGGAAACGAATGACTCGAAATTGCCACAATTGCGGCTGGGAATACCGGTTGCCCGGCCTGCCGGGCCGCACCGAAAGTTGTCACCAGTGCGGGGCCGATCTGAAGGTCTGCCTGAATTGCGTGAGCTACGATGCGCGCGTCGCTCATCAATGCCGCGACCGCCGCACGGATCCGGTGGCCGACAAACATCTGGCTAATTTCTGCGAGTACTTTGATTTCATCCGCCGCGAGTGGACGCCCAAGGCCGGAGAGAATCCGCGGGAGGCGCAAGCGCGCGAAAATCTGAAGAAGCTTTTCGGCGACTAGCCGGGGGCAATGCCCGGCAAGAGGTCAGTTCCCGTTATCACTGCCCGGCGGTTCGGGCAAAATGGATCGAGTCGCGGTAGCGTTTGTTGTCGGCGCGAATGCGGGCGGTCAGCGTCTTGCCCATCGAGAACAGGAAGGGCGCGGCCAGGTCGGGCGCCGCGTGGATCAGCTTTCGAAACGCGGAGGCCGAGATTTTGAGCAGCACGGCGTCCTGATTGGCAATCACGTCGGCCGAGCGCGGGCCATGATCGAAAAGCGATATCTCGCCGAAGAACTCTCCGGCGCTCAGCGTCACGAGAATGGTTTCCTTGCCGGCGATCATCAGGCGCACGCGCAGTTCGCCTTCGAGCACCAGGTACATCGCGTCGCCATGCTCGCCTTGCTTGACGACTTCGGTCCACTGCGGCACGCGCTGAATTTCCATGCATTGCAGGAAGCGCGTAAGTTGCTCGTCGGTCAGGTCGGCGAAAATCTTGATCCGGCGCAGCGAACCGGGCTGGAGACCGCCCACGGCATCGCTGGCCGGCTGGGCGGCGGCAACTTCGGCTTTTGGTGAGAAGAACATTCGCAGCTCCGGCGCCGTGGCCGCTTTCTGCCAGCAATCGTCCTTCTCGCTGAAGACCCAGGTCTTGGCGGTCACACGCTCGTCCTTGACCCAACCGATCAGCGTGGGCAATTCCACGGGGCCATAGACGACGTTGTCAAACGCCCAGATTTTAAAGTTCGTTCCGGCCGCAGGCTGCTCCATGAGGCTCATCTAGCAGAACGGCCGAAGGAATGAAAGGAAAAGCTTTTTGCTTCGGCAAGGGCGAATCAGCCCGGGAGGGGGGTACAAAAAAATACCCTCTGCCGAAAATCGGCAGAGGGGTGAAAAGGACCGGACTTCGATCAGAACTTGTAGATCAAGTTGGCCGCGATTGTTACTTCGTTCTTCTTGTCCGGCGGCGAGCTGCCGAGAGCGCCTTTTCCGCCGAATGCTGCGTTGCCATCCGCAGCATGATCCCAGCGCAATTCAAGCCGGCTGATGACGTTCTTCCACAGGTCATACTGCAACGTCGCTGTTAGAGCCGCGACCTTTCGCAACGGATTCCCGACCGTGCCGTTGTTGGCATCGGCCAGCGCACCGAGGTAAGCGCCACGAGCGTATTCGCCACGAAGGTTCGCAGTGGCTTTCTCGCTGAGCTTGTAAGAGACATAGCCGACGAGGTTCATCCCGTAACCCGTGTCGATGCCGGCCACATCCGTGTTGTAGATGGAATCGTATTCACCGCCAAAGGTCAGTCCGGTCACCGGGGTGTTGACGGTCGTGCCCAGGTACAGATGAGTTCTGTCGTGCGGGGGGCCGCCAGTGCCCGGCCCATGATCCAGGCCAGCGTAAACGACCGAGCCGCTCAGGAAACCCGAGTTTGTAGGAGCGGTGAAGGTGAGCAGGCTGACGATGGCCTTTTTGCTTTCCACGAGGCTTTTTTGATTGATTGGCCCCGTCGTCACTTCATTGGCCAAGCCGAGCTGAGCGTTAAGCATGTCATTGACTTGGTAGATGGCCAAAATGCCGGTATGTTCCGTCGGTTGTATTGACCACGCGTATGAGTGGGTGTAGTTCGGATTACTGGGAGATGTGGTCGACTCGTAGCCGATGATGTTGCCAAAACGGCCAACCTGGAATTGCACGCCGTTGCCGATGGGCACGCGGAGATCGACGTGCGCTTCCCGCACGAATTCACCCCCTGCGCCCGTGACGCCTGGAGCATCCGGACCAAACATCAGCATCGCTGTGTAGCCGGCAGCCCATTGGCTTTCATCCAGCGGTTTCTGGATCTCAAGCACAACGGAGTTCACGTTGAACCCATCCTGTTTCCCGGCATTAAAAGCGTATGGTGCAGGGTTGGCATTGCCCGTGCCTGGGTTCCAATGGAGCGAAGTATCAACGTAGCCGCTCAACGTTGTTGAGGAGAGAGCGGTTAGAACTGGGCTGGGTTTTTCTTCAGCCTGCAGAAGCGAAGGAAGCGTCACTATGCCTGCCGCGGCTAAAGCCAATGTCCGGCGATTATACTTCATGGTTTCTCTTTAGGTTTATTTGTTGAGTTTGTTAGGAACCCAGGCCACGCCTGCGCGCTGAACCAGTGCTCCGGTTGTGTTCAGTGAACGTTAGCAATACGAGTGCCAGGACCGAGTCAGATTCACAAGCTGCCTATTTACAAGTACTTAACGAATTGCAAGAGCCGTCCGACTCCTGCTTCGCGGTTGACTTTTGTTCTCGCTGCCCAAAATCCTACAGCGGCATGGCGACCGCCGACCAGAGGAGGACGCCCGATTGATTGTCGCTTCAAACTGGAATGCTGGTTTCGGTTGTTGTGCTGGTCGAGTCCATCGGCCCCGGTTCTCCATCGGTCCGATTGTAAACGGTTGGGGCCGGGAATGGACTGCCACAGCCCCAACCCAACCGGAGGAACGGTTCACCGCTGAGTCTCATTCATAAGCAGCCGACATGCCGATGCTGGGAGGGAATTCAGATGTCGTTCAAGTTCAACAGGTTTAATTTTTTGGTGCCCCGAGTCGCCAGACACCTGGCTGTGCAAATCTCTACAGTCTGATCTCGCATCTACACTGCCTCACTGAATGCAAAACATTCTTAGGCATACCCTGCGCTCCTTCACAAGCGAGTCGCGCGTACCGGCACCGGTGGGTCGCCACGGACTTGACGGGCCAGCCCGTGTGGAGGGTACAAACAAATACCCTCTGCCCCGAAAGCTTTCGGGGCAGAGGGGTGAAAAGGACCGGACTTCGATTAGAACTTATAGACGAAGTTGGCCACAGCCATGACGTTGTTCTTCTTGGCCGGAACACCTGGGACTGTGCCGCCGAACGCCGGGCTGCCATCGGTAGCGTGGTCCCAACGCAGTTCGAGACGGCTCAACACATTCTTCCAGAGGTCATACTGGAGCGTGCCAGTCCACTCGAAGATGTCGCGCGCCAGGCCGGGGGTTGCCGGCGGGTAGCCTTCAGCGTATTCCAAACGCCCGTGTACGCTCAGCTTTTCCGTCGCTTGGAAAGAGGCATAAGCCCCATAAGCGCGCCCAGCCGGACCGGGTGTGGCCCCACCGGTCCCTGGGTGCTCAACGTAATCGTACGAGCCGCCGACTTTCAACCCCTTGACAGGGGTATTCAACGTGGCGCCGATGTAGAAGTTGCTTTGATCTTCGGTCGCTGAGCCGAAGCCATCGATGACGCCCGTGTAAAGCGAGGAGCCGGCGATGGCGCCCCAGTCATCCGGCGCGGTCAAGGCGACAGAAGCCAGGTAAGCCTTGGCGGATTCAGACCGCGTCGAGCGCGCGTTGATCCCCAGTGTCGTGGCGGTGTTGGCGATGCCGGCGGAGACGCTCACCAGCTTGTTGCACTGATAGCTGGCCAACACGCCGGTGTGCTCCGTCGGCTCCATGGAGTAGCCGTAGGACCGGGTGAAGTTCGGGTTGTTCGCCGAGTCGAAACTTTCGTAACCGATGACCGAGTTAAACCGGCCGATCTTGAAGTCGAGCCCGTTACCGACCGGCGCGCGAACCACCACGTAGGCCTCCTTGATCGGGAATGTTCCAAACCCACCGGAGCCGAGCGAGCCACCGGTTCCAGCGGGAGTTGCTCCGTCCGGTCCCAGGGCGAGGTCGATCTTGTAGCCTGCGGCCCATTGTCCTTCATCCAGCGGTTTTTCCAAGGTGATCTTCACCACATTGACGTTGAATCCGTCCTGCTTGCCCGCGTTGTACGCGAATGGGGGAGAATTCGCGTTTCCGGTGCCCAGGTCCCATTGCATCGACGTATCGACATAACCACTGAGGGTGGTCGAAGACAGCGCGGTCATCACCGAACTGGCCTTTTCTTCCGCCCGAACCAACGATGGGAGGGTGACCAAACCGACGGTCGCCAAGCCCAATGTCCATTTATGTACTTTCATACTCTGTTCCTCCTGCGATCTCTGTTTGTTTGTTTCGTTTTATGCGTTGTAAAAAGGGTAAATCCGGTTTACCCGCGCACCAAAACGGTGCATGTGCGACGGACGATAGGCAAAATGCACCGAGTTGACAACTTTTTTTTTGGCAATTGAAAACGGCACCATACGACTCGAGTCACGTTCTCAAGTTGCAAATCGCGTTCGATGCGTGCTTTGGCGCGCTGCGATCCCTTTCGGCAGGGTTCTTCAGCGTGCGACTCGCAATTATTGCGTCGAGGTGATGCGAGGAAATCCGATTTCCTCGGCGGACTAAAACCGTGCATTGGGGCGAGTAGATAGGGGAAACTGCCCGCCTTGGCAACAACTTTTTAAAAACCGAGCGAAATTGCCACCGACTGCGGTCGCCTGAATGATCGCAAGCTGTTGATAATCAAGCTCATGCAACATTGATCCTCGCCTCCGTTCCGCTCGCCGCAAATCCGCTTGCTCTGCCGCGCCGCGCCAGCCTAAAGCAGGAGCCAATAGCCGCCAATCGACAGAGCAGCCAGCGAGCAAAGACTCATCAACGCGGTATAGGCCTTGGCGCCGCTGAATGAAAACTGCTTCGCCAGCGCGCCGACCACCGACGCAAACCCCGCCATCGCCACAACCGTGCCGACGCCGTAGGCAGCCAGATATGCCGCCGCTTGGCCCGGCGAGGGAAACGCCAGCGCCGGTAAAACGCCGAGAAAATGCGAGCTGCCCGCCAGACCGTGGAGCGTCCCCACCGCAAACGCCGCATGCGTGTGCGTGTGCGGCGCCCGTTCCGCGTGCGTGTGCGCCGTCTGATGGTCATGCGCGTGGATGTGCACGTGGTGGCGTCCGCCGTGCGAATGCTCGTGCGCGTGCACGTGGCGGCGGAAGGCCTTGCGCAACCCCCAGAGACCGATGCCGATCAACACCACGCCGACCAACCGTTCGGCCCACGACGAAAGCCAATGCACCGGCAGAAGTCCGCGCAGGAGCAAAGAGAGCAAGCCGACCATGATCACGCCGCTGGCGTGGCCCAACCCCCAACGCACGCCGCTCAGCCACGCCTTTTCGCGATCGTCCACCGACAACGGCGCGATGGCGGCCAGGTGGTCTGGTCCCGAAAAGACATGGACCAATCCCGCTACGAATCCGGTAACAAGGCAGATCACGAGCGGCGCGCTCCGTTGGGTTGGCCGGCCGCCGCCGATGTCGCGCGGCCACGCTGATTGCGGAAGCTGAAAGTCTTCAGGCGATCCAGTGTCGCCACCGACGGGAATAACTCACCGCGGCAGTTCGATATCCCTCTGCTGGGCCACAGGGCCAGGGCGGTCAGAATCAAACTCATTTTCGGTGGAAGAAGTTGCTTGTTGGCATCGGTCTCGGGCGCCGAAACTATTTCATCCGATCGACCCTGTAAAGCCATCCCTTTGTTTCCCGCAGGAGTAAATGTCGGCGCCGTAGGGCAGGCGTCCCCGCCTGCCGGTTCGAGCGGCTTCCAGCCGCGCGTTGGTGTTCGTTTACCTCGGCATTCCAGAATCTTGGGGCAGGATGCCCCAAGAACCGGCAGGCTGGAAGCCCGCCCTACCCCGTAGCCCGCACAACGCTTCATGCCGCGAACATTCCTGCTCTAGTCTCCTTCAACGCCCGCGGTCCCTGGCGAATTTGGGAAGCTTTTGTCCGCGCTTTTGCGCCTGCCCCGCACTCGAATCCGTGCTCGCGCCTGGCTGGCTCCCCAAGTGGAGTCCTCAGTTCGCGGCTACGGTCGCGTCGAAAACGGCCGTCATTACCCGGCCGTCGATCTTGATTTGCACCCAGATGCGGTAATCGCCGGCGGCGGGAAACTCATACGGAAGGGAAATCGAAGAAACTCCGCTGCTGGAATGACTGCCATGTCCCATCTTGGAATGGTCCATCTTGGAATGGTCCATTTCGGTGGGCATTCCGCCGACGCCGCCGGTTTCGCGCTCAAGCTTGGCTTCGAAGAACGACTGCGCCGCCATCGAAAAATTTCCCGCCGGGTGCAGATGCGAAAAAACCGCGCCGTCCGTCCGCAGCACCGCCGCGTGGCTCATCATCCCCATGTACGGCTCCAGCTCGACCGGGTGGCCCGTCGCATCGCGGACTTCGAACCGCAGCGCGGCGTCCTGTCTGACGCGCAGGGGAGGATGCGATTTCCACTCGACCTGCTCTCCACCCGGCAGGCGGCAAACGGGATTGGCCGCCGCGGCGGCCGGCACAATGTCTGCGGAATAGCTGGCCCAGGAATCATCCGGATCTGACTTCAGCGCCGCCGCGCCCGCGACTGGCGCGGGAATGGCGGGGAGCTGCACGGAATTGGTCGCGGTGGAACTCACACCGGACTGCTCGAAGGTCAGGTCGCACAAAATCTTGTAACGTCCTTCCGGCAAAGGCGGCAGCGCCACCTCAAAGGTCTTGCCCCCCTTGCGCACCGGATGGAGATGGCCGAACGCATCGCGGCTCCCTTCGCGAACCAGGAAAAGGTGTATCAACTTGCCATGATCGGGCAGCAGACGGATCGAGTAGTCCGGCGCGAAGGTCTTTTCACCCACGGTCAGTCGGAGAATGCGTTGCGAATCTTCCACGCGGACATCCGCGGCCAGGTCGGGCCACGCCCCTTCGCGCAAATGCCGCCGAAAAGTCGTCTCCTCAAAACTCCACCACTTTCTGCCGCCGACCAGCAGCAGGGCGAAAATGACCGCGGTCAGCGCGCCCGCGCGCCAGCCTTTGCGCCGTTCGGTAGGCCCAGGCGAAACTCCGGGCGCCAACGCGCTCTCGCGCGCGGCGGCGGCCACGATGCCCAGCCCGCCCAACACGAGCAACGCCCCAAGCCCGAGCAGCAGCTTCCCCAAATATCCGGGGAGCGGCAATTGACGCGTGGCGACGGAGTTCACCGGGATTTCCACGGCGCCTTCGCCGGCCTCACCGCGCATTCGGACCGCGATACTGTAGGCGCCGAAACTCATCAGCCACAGTTCGCCGCGGTAAAGATTTTTTTCCCCGGGGACAAGCTGGCCCAGGTCCGGCGGCGGGGCGTTCGTCACCGCCGTTTTCGAGTAAAGCGGAAGGAAGGAGATTACGACGGGCCGGTCGGTCTGCACGCGGGCGCTGATCTCGGCCCGGCCCGGCACCACTCCCGGCATCCGGATCGTGATCCGGGCTGGATAGGGACCGATGAGGCCTTCGTAAAAAACATCCGGGCTGCCGACGTGGGCCTTCGCCGGCCAGGGAAAGGCCAGCGCTAACGCAAGGCACGAAAGCCAGCGCCGGTTCATCGCTTGACCTTTCGCATCCAGCCGCCCCACAGAAGTCCGACCCACGCGCTGAAGCTGGCCAGCGCCCAGCTAACCACAACGCTGGAAACGCGAAGGAGATCGGCTTCAGCTTCCGTTGGGTCGAGGTGCCAGAACCGGGAGCGCCAAGCTCCGGCGCCGGCCCCATAAGTCCAGAAACGATTTCCGGCGAAAAACCAGTTATTGGCGCGCGGCGAGAGCAGGAACTCCGCGAAAAACCATTGCACGCCCATAAACACCGCCAGGAAAATCGCGCCGAGCGCGAGCGCGAGCGCGATTCGCCGCAACCATCCACCGGCCTCGCCGGCCCGGCGCAGGACAAAATCAATCGCCAGCGCCGGAAAGATCAGCAGCAATGGAAAGGCCGGCGGGACCATGTGCGTGACCGGATTGAAAATCGGGGCTAGCCTCGGTTGCGCGGGAAAAAGCGGCAGGATCCAGATCATCAGGCATTCCACTCCGAGATAAACCGCGGCTACGCGCGTCGCGGACCAGGAAACCCTGCCGGCGTAACCCAACGCCACCAGACGAAACGCGAACATGAGGGCGGCAACCTTGTAAAAGAGCGCGGCGTGTTGGAGGTTCGGCAGCGTGTACTCGGTCACGAAGACGCCGCCCAGGGTCAGGAATATTCCGCCCACGTAAATGAACAGCCCGCCGCCCGCGCCGTCCGGCAAACGATTCTGGCGGGCGAGCGCCAGCAGCAACGCGCCCACGCTGATGCCAAACATCCCGAAACCGAGCAGCGCGTGCGGCGGGCTGACAATTTTTACGTCCAGACCGTAGGCATTGTGCCACCAATCGTCGAACGGAGCCGAAGTCAGCATCGCGATCGCGCCCCACATCGCCACCCAGGCCCCCAGCGGCGCGCGCGCGCCAAAGACGCTCACCCCCGCCGCCCTTTGTCCCGCAGCGTCCAGGAACGTCTGTTTGATCGCCAGCCATCCTCCGACACAACCGCCCACCAGGCCCCCGAGATAAATGGCGATGTGGGCCGGCGTCCAGAAAGCGTCGCGCCCGACGGTGCTGTGCCAGGAGATGTCCCAAATCAACCCCACCGCGATGCTCGTGGCGGCCAGCGCCAACAAAAACGCAGGCCAGGCGGCCGGCGCACTCGCATCCCGTTCTGATGGTATAGCCGAGGGAACGGCTTGCGCCGATGCCGAGATTCCATCCATAACTGGCGCCTTTATGTCGCCGGCGGCACGTCGAGTCCAGTTGAATCAGCGGCTAGTCGCCGTAGGAGAGCGTCTTCTCGAAGGCGGCAAACAGCTTTTCGTCCTCCTGGGCGAAGGGGAGCTTGGAAATGTGGACATCTACCCACCGATCCCTGAATGCGAAGTAATAGTTCACGTTGCGCATGCTGGCGGTCGAATAGCTGACTTTTACGAACTTGTCTTTTTTCTCCACCTTGACGGTCGCTTCGTCAATGAGCGGATTCTTGCTGGCCTTGGGCCAGTAGTAGTCGAACACGTCTGAGTGCTGGCTTCCCGCGCCACCGGGCTTCTCGACAAATAACGAGAGGTTAAACCCGCTGTCGGCGCGGGAGCTGCAAGAGAACCGGTTCGCTTCGAACTGCTGCTGAAGTCCTCTTAACCGAGGGTTCAAAAGGTGGATTTTCCAGCCCCGATTAGGGACATCGATGTCCATGTCCGTCGTGGCGGGGAATTTGAGATAGGTCGCCGTGCGGACCACTTCCAGTCCCGCTTCCCGGTGCTTCTGCGTCGAATCATTCGAGAGGATGGTGAAAATCGGAAGACTACTCCGCCTTCGAACCAGAGGAACGGCTCGGTATGGGTTCCAAAGAATCGGCCGGCGCAGAATCAACTCCCATCATGTCTTGTGACCTGGTTTCAAACTTCTGATTCGCAGCAAATCGGCCAGGAACGGCTGTCTTTGTTCGTTGCAGGACGGGCTGGAGTGCTTGTGCGAGCTTCTCTGTCAAACTCATGACTCGGGAGCATTCGAAAACCACCCTCCAAGGGCTATTGCCATCGGGTGGCTTGAGATAGAAGTTCTCGGTATGGCCTGGTCTTACTTTCCGTCGCCTGGCTTCGGGGAACGGAAACTGCTTCCACTCCCCTGTTTCTGCTTTGCGCTTTTCAATCCCGACCGGGATAAGACAAATCCCATACTCTTTCGGGTTGGCAAAAAAACAAATCACCAGCTTATTGCCCCTGGCGTCGTTGGTATGTCCCTGGATACCAAGGGCAAAGGCATCGCTCGGCGCGTTACGCAAGTCCGGCGGCGGCGGCAAGGCTGGCTTGCGCGGCCACCCTATCACCAGCGCGCCAGCCAGGGTCCCCAGCGTCGGTCCAACGATAAGATAGTGCCTCTTCATTTCAATGGAGTGGAAGCGGCGGCTCTGCCAACAGCCAAAGGCGGGAAAGCACCGGGAACCCCAGATGCGGCCTTTTGCTTGGCGAAGCGGCTGCGGCTGGGGCGTTGCCAACAGTCGCGCTCCGATCGGCTCCGGCTTTGCTCCGTTTCTGATCGGCGCTCGTCGGCGTTACCTGCGGTTACCCCATCTTTTTTCATCTTTTTTCGCCAAATTGCCCACCGTGGGTTAGGAGCCGCGCGCAGCTTATGAGAGGATGGCGGGCGCATGTCGATGCAAAACAAATGCGGAATGCGGAGTGTAGAATGCGGAGTTGGGGAAAACCCTGACTCTGGAATCCGCGATAAAGGGCTTGGGCGCAGGGGCTTGCGGCTGCTGGGGAGGAACCGCGAAATACGCCGAATACCCGAAAGCGAAAGTGAGGTCACGGCTCGGCGGGAGCCTCGCCCTACCGGTAGGGCGAAGCTCCTGCTGAGCCGAATTCAATCCCTGGCAGCCGTGGCCACTGGTCAACTTTCATGGGCGGACAAGCTTGGCGGCCCCGTTGCGAGAATATTCCATTACCGGTTCAAATTTCTCACAGTGAGAAATTTGCTATCCCCCACGGCTGCAAGCACTTATGACTATGTCTCAGTTAACTCTTTACAATGCGGAAACCGAGGTCACGGCCCGGCCTCTCCCCGGCCCCTCTCCAGCGAATGGAGCGCGTGGCCATGCCTACCGGCGGGCAGGCCGCAGCGCGGGAAAGTCACGGCTCGGCAGGAGCCTCGCCCTACCGGCTTGGGGCGCCTTAGCCACATTGGACCTCCTGTTCGCCTGTTTCGTTGCCAATTTAACCACTCAATACATTCAACCACAACTTATTACATCAATTCAGTTCAAATTTCTCACGGTGAGAAATTTGAAGAAAGGAAAGACATTATGTCACATAAAGGAAAAATCGCGCGGCTGCCTTTG
>WNGK01000623.1_pt1 | contig 36193 bp, 34 predicted proteins | sample 5400601 | NCBI WGS metagenome assembly WNGK01 (sample SAMN13153376, study PRJNA577476) | soil metagenome | isolation source: 60 cm soil or saprolite under Garry oak tree replicate 1 | place: USA:California | collected 2016-06-15 | reverse complement strand
ACCTGGCCATGTCAACTTCGTTTCAGCCGGCGCAGTGGGACTATCAGTTCTTTCAGAGTTCTTTGAACGCCAAGGCTACTTTGCTGGGCAATCCGCAGCCGCAGCACATCCGCTTGCAGAGGATTTCGCAGGGCGTGCCGCAGGGCGCTGAGGGAACTAGCTCGACCGCATGGGATTTCACAGTCCTCGACGCCATCACGCAGCCAGTTCTGGGCGTGGGTGATCACAGTCCGGAGTTTCAAATTGCTAAGGCCCCCGCGTTCATGTACCTGAACGACGACAGCAGTCGTTCCTTTAATGATCCGAACTACACGCAGTTCGCCGCCTATGCACCCTCGTTCGCTACTACAACAAAGGTGGGTTCACGCCATCCGGAGGTTCATTGCTCGTTTCCCCCTCTCATCCAACCGATACGATCACATGGTGGGGTATCTACAACGAACCGAGCATCAATAACTTTACTGGACCGATAGCTACGACCGACGCGGCTGACTACACAATGATGTACAACACGGTTGTACAGGCTATGCAATCTGTGGACGGTACCATAAAGTTTGTCGCGCTCGAAATGTGTTGCGGTTCTGAAAACTGGGTTCCGGTTTTCGCCAGTAATGTGACCCAGCAGGTGGACGCAGTCGCCAGCCATTACTACTCCTCTTGCGACCAAAGAGACTCGGACGCGCAGGTGTTCGGTACGGTTCCGGGTTTTGCCAGCAGCGTACAGACGATCTACGGCTCGCCTGCGGCAAACCCAGCCCTGGCCGATGTTCCAGTCTGGATTACCGAGAACAATGTGAACGCCGACTTCGACAAAGGCGGCGGGATCAGCGCGTGCACCGGCGGAACCTTTGTGACCGACCAGCGTGGCTCGAGCGCGTTTTTTGCGGCGTGGCGGCCTTACGTGTTCTCGCAAGTGGGCAAAGCTGGAGCCCAGGCGCTCTACCACTGGGACTTTGACGCCGATGCGCAGTTCGGAGAGGTGGACTACAACACCGGCCAAACGCAGCTCAGCTATTGGGTGGATTACTGGCTCGCGCAGATGTTTCCGGCGGGATCAGCCCTGCTCAACTTCAGCAATACCAACAATGCGGAAGTAGAAGTGCTTCCCGTGCTCAATACCGATGGTAGCGTCGTAATCCGGGTCTCAAACCACGCCGTGGCTTCATCTACGGACAACAATGGTAAAGGCCTGAAGGGAACGGTTACAGTCAACGTGAGTGCTCTGGGTGCGTTTACCAGCGCATCGCTGGTAACGATTGATTCCACCACCAGCGCGGCGAATGGGCCTACTCCGGTCTCGATTTCCCCGAGCTCGACAACTCTGACCTTTAACGGCTACAGTGTCGCTTTACTCAAGCTGCAGTGAGAGCTACTGCTTTTTCTTTTTGCCGAATAGTCCGCCTACCGCGTCTGTCAACCCCTGGGTATTTTTCCCGCCGGGAATTTGCCCGCCGAGCCGGTTGCTGATCTGGCTGCCGAGCATGCCTTTCACATCGGGAACGAATTTCGGGTTCGAAGTGGTGCCCTGAATAAAGAATGGAATGCTCGCACCCTTGCCGCTCATTCCTGCCATTTGCGAGAGTCCGCTGACCGTGCCGCCGCTTAGGCTTGCGGTCATTTTGTAATCCAGCGCATTCTGCGGGCTAATGGTGCCGCTGCCGGTGACGGTGCCGATAGATGGAATGACCAGATTGACGTTCTGGGTCTGGATGCCGCTGGGGGCGACGTGCACATCCGAACTGAAATTTTGAATACTGGTGTCCGATCCCGTCTTGGCGCCGCTCAAGGCCGAAATCGCCGAGAGTTTCGATCCCATATCGAAGCCAGCCAGCTTGGTGTTCACCAGCTTGACGGGACCGGTAATAACCAGCTTTTCAATTGGCCCAGTGATGCCGAGATCGGCCGAAAGCGTTCCGCCTTGCAACGAAGAACCGGAGGGCAGGGTGACGCCCAAAGGAGGCAGCATGGTCTCAAGGTCGTCTACGGGCATGTTGTCGGCGTTCAGCTTTAGATTCACCACCGCGGATTCGCCGTGCAGATCGTAGGCCCCGCCCAGCTTGGCGACGGCCTTGCCCACGCAGACGTCTCCTTGGGTAAGCTGGCCGGTTTGTTTCTGCAATTCGTACGTGGTGGCGTATCGCACCGACACCGGGCGCTGGGCAAGAGATCCTTTGGGTGACAGTTTGAGCGATTGGGCCTCCATAGTCCCATTGCTGCGCGCCTGATTTCCGTCGGAAGTCACGGTCCCGTCAAAATCAGCGACTCCTGCGATTCCGGAGCTGGGATCTACAAACCCCGACTTGCCCAGATCCAGCTTCTTTACTCCCAGCTTGGCTTGCAGGGGAGTCTGCGACGCGTCAGCGGGATTGATGGGGCCTGCGGTGCCGTCAAGCTTTAGACTTCCGCCGCCCGGCAGCCCCGCGGTCAGAGTGAAAGGGAATTGCGTGGTAAAGGAGAAGTCTTTTACGGAGACATCCACATTCTGATAAACGTGGGCTTTGGCGGGAGCTTTGGTGTCGGCAATCGATACCTGGCCGTTCTTGATGGTGAGTTTGCCCACTGACAGGTTTTGCTCGATAGACGAGTTCGAGGAATCAGCCGGCTTTTTCGCCGAGTTGCCGCCGAGGGTGGAAAAATTCCAGCGTCCGGAAGGCGCGTGCAACAAAACCACCTGGGGCTCAGTCAAACTCAAGTTCGTAACGTGAAGCTGTTTGGAAAAAATCAGAGGCAGCATTTCAACGCCAACCTTTAGTTCTTTGGCGCGAATGAATGGGGCGTTGGCGAATGCGGGGTCGTCGGCAATGGCGATGTCATCTGCCGCCACACTGCCGGAAAGAATGGACAGCTTGAGATTCCCCAGCGTGACCTTTCGCCCCAGAGCGTCCGTTAGCTGCGACTCGATTTGTGGGCGGAAGGTGTTGACATTGATCAAAAAAGGCAAGGCCAGAGCGATGACTAAGATAGCTGCAAGGACGATGGCAATCCATTTTAGGGCACGCTTCATGATGAGACCTCCTTGAGAGCCGGCTGGAAGACTCAGCTCTACATGAAGTGAGCTGGGAACTCGGCTAGTGTAACAAAATTGCTAGTCCAGCTTCACCCAGCGGCGTTCTTTTGCACTGCGCTTAATGGCATCGCAGAGCAACAATTCTTCGTGTCCGGTCTCGAAAGTGGGGAATGTACGCGGCTTTGAGAGGTCGTCCGTATCGAGGTAAGCGTAGAAATCCTTGAACAGTTGAACGAACGTATCGGGATAGCCTTCGGCATGGCCACCCGGGTAGGCTGCATATCGGCGTGCCTCGGGGCTCATCAGCGTTGGATCTTTGATCAGTTCCTGATTGGGCTCGCGGCGGTGGCCGATCCAGAGCGTGTTCGGATCCTCCGAGTTCCAAGCCAGCGAGCCCTCTGATCCGTCAACTTCGAACCACAAGCGGGTTTTGCGACCGGCGCTGACCTGGGAGACGGTACACACGCCATGGGCGCCTCCTTCGAAATTTAACAGAATGGAAGCGTAGTCGTCGGTGGTGACTTTGAAATCGTCACTTTCGCCGACGCTCTTCTGAAACGTTTCCACTCGACCACGGGGACGGTTTCTCACTGGAACTACGGTAGCGAGGTTGGCGCAGAGCTCGGTGATTTTTCTGCCCGTGATCCAAGTCAGCAGGTCGAGCCAGTGGGTCCCGATGTCGGCGACCGCGCGCAGCTCGCCGCCAAGCTCCGGCTGCAATCTCCAATTCCAGTCGGTCGGATACAGTAGCCAGTCTTGCAGAAAGCTGCCGTGAATCAGACGCGGCTCGCCAATGGCGCCTTGCTGCACCAGGGTGCGAGCTTGGTGACAAAGCGGATAATAGCGCAGATTGTAGGTGACCGCGCCGACTAGGTTCAGCTTGCGCGACAATTCGACCAAGGATCCGCTTTCCCGCGTGTTCATAGCCAACGGCTTCTCGCACATGACGTGCTTGCCCGCTTCCAGCGCGGCTTTTGATTGATCGTAGTGAACGTGGTTGGGCGAGCAGACATGGACCGCGGTGAGACTGGAATCGTGCATCAGTTCATCGAGTGAGGAATATGCGTTCGCGATTCCGAGTTCTCGCGCCACATCCCGGCTGCGATCAGGAGAGCTGCCGAGAATGCCACGCACTGGAATGCCGAGCCGGCGCAGGGCTTCGAGGTGCGCTTTGCCGACGAATCCCAGTCCGATGATCGCGGCTTCGGCTCTCGCTTTCATCGTTGTCAGCCGACTTCGACTTGCTGGGTTGCGGAAGAAACCACGACGAGGGCCTGCTCCAGGTCGGCGACTAAGTCATCAACATTTTCGATTCCGACTGAGAGACGAATGAGTTGTTCGGTGACGCCCATCTTTTGCCGCAGGTCGGCCGGGATCATGGCGTGAGAGGTCAGCACGGGGATCGAGACCAGCGATTCCACTCCTCCCAGGCTGGGGGCTAGAGTGAAAAGATGCAGCGCTTCGCTCAAGCGCTTGGCGTCCTCTCCGGTGCCGTCAACTTCGAAGCTGAGGACGCCGCCTCCACCTTTCATCTGCTCAATGGCTAGCGCGCGCTGGGGATGCCCCTGCAGGAACGGATAGTTGACCGACCGCACCTTGGGATGCTGCGCCAGGAACTCGGCAACGCGCACAGCGCTCTCATTCTGCCGCTCGACGCGGACGGCGAGAGTCTTGATTCCGCGCAGCAGGAGAAATGCAGCATGGGGATCCATGACTCCGCCGAGTGTGGTGCGGGTTTCTTTAATCTTGTCGATGATTTCGCGGCGCCCGGCGGCGACTCCGCAAATCAGGTCGGTGTGGCCGCCGAGGTACTTGGTGGCGGCGTGCAGCACCACATCGATGCCAAACTCTGTGGGGCGCTGGTTGATGGGCGTAGCAAACGTGCTGTCAATCAGCGTGAGAATCTGGTGCTGGCGAGCCAGCGCCACGGGCTTGCGCAGGTCCACGACTCGCAGCGTGGGGTTGGTCGGCGACTCAAGATAAATAAGCTTCGTGTTCGGGCGAATAGCGCGCGCGTGCTGCTCGTAGTCGGTAGTGTCAACCAGCGTGCTCTCGATGCCCAGCTTCGGCAGCCAAGTCGAGAGGAACTTGGTTACGCCGCCGTAAATATCGCGCTGCGCAACAATATGGTCGCCGCTTTTTGCCAGAGCCAGAATGCTGGTGGTGATTGCTCCCATGCCAGAAGCGAACAGCAGCGCGGCATCTGCGCCCTCCAGTTCGGCGATGGCCGATTCGACCGCCGTGTGAGTTGGATTGCCATAGCGGGTATAGAACATGTCGGTGCCAGTGGCACGGAGTTGCTGGTCGGAGTCCGTGACCTGGAAAGTCGAGGTCTGATAAATCGGCTGAGCCATAGGCGCATTGCGCTTTTCAAGATCGGCCGCCCCATGGACAGATTCCGTTTCGGGATGAAACCGGTGCCGCTTCATGACTGCTCCTTGGTTTGCTCCTTCAAGGTTAACGTTTTCGCGGAGGCATCGGCAAGCAAGGTCTTGGAGGGAATTGTTTGCAGGTCATGAGTTGTCTTCGACCGAGTTGTGGCACTATGGAACTACAACGGTATGAGGCAGGGCGGGATTAAATGGCGAGTGCGATTGCGGGGCTTTGCCGCGGGGTCTGCGCTCATCGTAGTCGGGTATCTGAGAATAAGGCAGGGTGTCCAAGTCGTAACGAACTGGACCGGGCAGCCGATGTTTTCGTGGGGGTTGGTCACTGCTGGCGCGCTGTTGATTGCTGCGAGCGCAGTTCCGTCGTGGCTGATTTACCGGCTCGTGCACACAAGAAAGCGGTAGACGTTCGCAATTGATTATGGAAACAGGTCTCAAAGGCAAAGTCGCGATCGTGGCAGCCTCCAGCCAAGGCATCGGACTTGCCACCGCCGGAGCCTTTGCCGTGGAAGGATGTCGTGTGGCCATGTGCGCGCGTAATGGCCAGAAGCTTGAAGCTGCAGCGGAAGAGATCCGCAAGAAATCCGGTGCCGACGTTTTCGCGCAAGCTTTTGATGTGACCGATGCGGGCGCGGCGCACGACTTCACAGTGGCGGTCGCCGGAAGATTCGGCAGCGTTGATATTTGTGTGACCAACGCCGGCGGCCCTCCGGCAAAGGGATTTCTGGCGGCCAGCATCGAGGAATGGCGCAAAGCGGTGGACGCCAATTTTATGAGCACGGTGTATTTTGCGCGCGAAGTCATTCCGCACATGCAGCACCGACGGTGGGGACGGATCATTACACTCACTTCCATCAGTACCAAGCAGCCGGTTCAGGACCTGGTGCTCTCGAACGCGGTGCGCGCGGCCGTGGTGGGGCTGGTCAAGAGTCTAGCCAATGAATTCGGCGAAGATGGCATTACGGTGAACAACGTTGGGCCGGGATATACCGCGACGGAGCGGTTGAAGGAGCTGGCTCGTGTGCGATCGGCGGCGCTGGGAAAAAGCGAAGCCGAGATTTTCGCGATGTGGGCGAGCGATGCGGCGCTGAAGCGCGTCGCCGAACCGCGGGAAGTCGCTGACGCCATCGTCTGGCTGGCTTCTGAGCGTGCATCGTACATCACGGGACAGACTATCCTGGTGGATGGCGGAGCTTACAAAGGACTGTGATCTCGATGAAGCAGAAGACGGTTTCGAAGAACAGAAGGAAAGCGGAACCAGGCAAGCGAATCGCGTTAAAGAGTACGGTGAGACGCTCGCCGAAATCCGCAAACATGAAGTATCTGGCCTGGGACAAGGTTGAGGTGGAGATTCTGAATCCACTACTGCACCGGCAATTGATCGTGGGCCAGGAAATTATGCTGGCGCGCATTCTGCTGAAGAAAGGTTGCGTTGTACCCTGGCACAGCCACGTGAATGAGCAAGTGAGCAGCATCTTTGAAGGTGCCCTGAAGTTCTGGATCGACGGAAAAGAAATTGTAGTGGGACCCGGCGAGGTGCTCACAATTCCGCCAAACATGCCGCATAAGGCAGAAGCGCTGGAAGACACGGTTGCGATCGATGTGTTCAATCCCCCGCGCGCGGACTGGATTAACAAGACCGACAGCTATCTGCGCAAATAAGACGGGTGGTGCAAAAACGGGGTCCGGCCCGCCTAGTTCCGAACTCTTAGGCTTCGTCAAGCCAGGCTGAGGACGTCCCGGGCTGCGCGAACCTGCTCTGCTATTCTTATTCTTCCGAAATGGCCGAACCGGCAATCCAATCCGAGAAATCGGTGTCCCAACTGCGCTGCATTGGCTGCGGCAGAACCGCCCTTGCGGACCGGTTTCGCTGCGAGCATTGCCGGGATCTATTGGAAATTATCTATCCGGGTTGGGAAGAGCAGGGGCCCGGAGGACACGACGCAACGTCGCTGAAACAGCTGTGGCGTGACCGCCGGTCTTCGCTGGATCCGGCTGACCAGAGCGGAGTTTGGCGCTTTCGCGAAATTCTTCCCGACATTTCGCAGCCGCAGGTCATCACCATTCGCGAAGGCAATACGCCGGTTTACGAACTGCCGCACTGCGCCAGGAGCGCCGGGATGCAACAGCTTTTAGCCAAACATCAGGGGATGAATCCAACAGGTTCTTTCAAAGACACCGGCATGACTGTGGCGGCGTCATTTGCGCGGCAGGCGGGCTATCGCTGGGTGGCTTGCGCTTCCACCGGAAACACTTCCGCATCCATGGCGGCATATGCCGCGCGGGGCGGATTGCACAGCCTGGTACTGATTCCGGAAGGAAGAATTTCGTGGAGCAAACTGTCGCAGTCGCTCGACTATGGCGCGATCACCTGCCAATTGAAAGCCGACTTTGATGGTTGTGTGCGAGTGCTAAACGAAGTGGTTGAGCGGATGCCGGTGTATCTGCTGAACTCAGTCAATCCTTATCGTGTCGAGGGGCAAAAGACGGCCGCGTTCGAGCTGCTCGAACAGCTTGCCTGGGAGCCTCCGGACCATATCATTGTTCCCGGAGGCAATCTCGCTAACTCTTCGGCCATGGGAAAGGCTTTGCGGGAGATGAAACAGCTGGGCTTCATTTCGCGGCAGCCGAAAGTTTCGGTGATTCAGGCCGAGGGCGCGAATCCGTTGGTGCGGACGATCCGCGAGAATGGTGGAGAGAAACTTATTCCGGTGCACGCCGACACCATGGCGACCGCAATTCGTATCGGCAATCCCGCTTCATGGAAAAAAGCTTTGCGCGTGATCCGCGAGACCGGCGGCACGGTCGAGCAGGTGAGTGAGGTCGAGATCGCGATGGCTAAGGCGGAAATCGGAGCTGAAGGAATTGGCTGCGAGCCGGCGTCCGCGGTGACTCTGGCCGGGTTGAAGAAACTGGTGAAACAGGGATTCGTTAAGCCGAGCGAGATGGTGGTTCTGGTACTCACGGGCCACGCATTGAAAGATGCGGACTTCACGCTTAAATTTCATCGCGGAGATTTGTTTACTGGGACGCTGCATGAGGCCGAGAGTGCCAGGCTAAAGCCACTGCAGCGCTCACCGCTAGTGCTGGAACCTAGCGTGGATGCGGTCGTCGAGTTATTGCGTTCAGCGGAAAACTGAATCTACATGCACACGTTCAGCATCAGTCTTCCCGCGACTTCGGCGAACCTGGGGCCGGCCTTTGATGCCGCTGCGATGGCGCTTGATCTCACGCTTCGAGTCGAGGCCCGGAAGGCGAAGAAATTTTCTATTGTCGCTACGGGACGCGATTCGGCCATCTGCAGCTGGGTTGAGAACCACCTGATTATTTCCACTTACAAAGAGGTTCTGCAATCGGAGAAGAAAGTTGTTTGTCCGCTGGCGTTGACGATCGCCAACGAGTTTCCCATCGGCAAAGGCTTCGGGTCTTCGGCGGCGGCGCGGTTGGCGGGAATTGCGCTTGCAGTTCACTTCGGCAAACTGCGGTGGAGCAGTGCGCGCATTATCGGCGAGGCTTCCCATCGAGAGCATCATCCCGACAACGCCGCGGCGTGTTGGATGGGTGGAGTCACAGTCGCGCGCATGTGCGCCGAGGTGGAGGCGCAAGTGGCACGCTTTGTGCCAAAAGGTAAATGGCCGCTGCTGGTGGCCATTCCGGATGAGAGCCTGCCGACCGACAAGGCGCGAGCCGTGTTGCCCAACGAATATTCACGCGCCGACACCGTTGCCAATATCCAGAATTCCATGTTGTTGCTGGCTGCGTTATTTCAAGGCGACCGGCAGATGCTGGCCTCATCTCTTGAGGATCGCATCCATCAGCCTTACCGGGCGCAACTGTGCCCGCTGTTACCCGCACTGCAGGACTTCCCGGCAAATAGCGGCGTGTTGGGAACCGTGCTGAGTGGCGCGGGACCATCTGTGCTTATGTTTCTTAATCCCGAGGCGCGCGCGGAGAAAACCAAGGCCAGAGTGGAAGCGTGCTTGACAGAGCGAGGCCTGAAAGCGGAGTTGCTGCTTACCTCAATTGCGAAACGTGGCGGCGAAGCTTCTTTCCGGCGCCGCTCGCACTAGCCGAGTTTAGAGACGAATCAGCCGGAACGGCGGCCGTCGAGTAAGACTTCATCCAACGCATTCAAAAGCTGCCGGGCGCGCTTTGAGGAATCTGAGGCGCCGCCTTCAGCGGTTTGCTTGAGCAAATGATATTCATCGGCAATGTTGAGAGCAGCCAGCACGGCCAGGCGGGAGCTATCTACGGTGTGCGTCTGTTCGGCAACGGCGCGCATTTTGGAATCCACGTATTCGGCCAGCTTCAGGATGTAGTCGGGATCGGTTCCGCGCAGGTTGTAGCCCTGATCGAAAATCTCCACGCGAACACTATTATTATTGTTGCTGGCGTCGTGAACGTGCGGCTGTTTTGTGGCCGTTGCCATATTCTGCCCCCTCTCCAAGTGACGGCCGCTTTCAGCTTGCGGCCTGCTCTTCCGCTATGCGATCAATCTGCACCAGCATCTTTTCCACGCGCGAGCGTATTTCTTCGCGCTCCTTGCGCAGACCGACCATCTCGCGGCGCAAGGTCTCAACTTCTTCCTCACGCTCTTCCAGTTGCTCGCGCAGGCGCTTCACATCCCGCTCAGCGATGGAACGCGCTTCCCGAGCGGACTTGTATAGCTCAATAGTGCGATAAACCTTGTCTTCAAGCGCCTGAAAATCGTCAGCCGGAACCTGTGTGGATACCTCTTCACCCGTTCGTAAGCTCATGATTGCCGTTCCCTGGAAAGATTGGTCAACTCTTGAGCGCAGTATACCGCAGAACGCCTTGTGGGAAGTCGGGTGAAAAGGTCAGAAGTTAGAAGTCAGAAGTGAAAAACGATCGCGGAGCAGAGTCTTACCTAGTTTCTCTCTACGGCGGCTTCGAATCCATCCAGTGACAAAGAGCGCAAAAGATTGCGTCTGAGGCCGCGCTGTACCTCTGCCAGACGGTCGGAGGCTGAGGAGAGCCAGTCAAAGTTGGCGGCTGGGGCTAGCTTTTGCAACTCAGGAACGACATCTGTGTTTCGGACACGTTCCGGCGCCCCTGAGTCAAGAAAAAGCAGGTCTTGCAGTAGGGAGTAAAGGCAGCGTAAGAGGAGGTCGGTTTTCTGGCGGCCTTCGGCTCCTGCCCGGTAGGTTTCGGTGGTCTTAAACAACTCCGTATGCTCGCCGGCGTGCAACGCCGTCCTTAAAATAGTTAGTGCATGCTCACGGGCGGCGGCGTAGGCCGGCAAATCAAACGTTCGTGCTCGGCCAACCGCCCCTTCGGAAAGCCTAGCCACCAACCCGCGCTGGTGCGGCTTCCAGTCTGGACGATGCTGGGCGAGATACTGTTCAATCTCGGCCACAGAAAGGCTGTGCAACTGGAGGATCATGCAACGGGAGCGGATGGTCGGCAGCAACTGCCCGGCACTCTCTGCCAGCAAGAAAATTGTGGCAAACTCGGGCGGCTCTTCCAATACTTTGAGCAGCGAATTCGCCGCCTCCTTCATGAAGGCGGCGGCGGTAAAGATGAACACCCGCTCTTTGCCCTCTGACGGACGGAAGTAAATGTTCTCGATGACCCGGCGCACCTGGTCTACTTTGATCATCATCTGCGGTGGATCAGGTGGAATGATAAGAACATCCGGATGAGTTTGAACGAACAGCCGGGTTTCTTTTTTGTCTGTCTCCTTCAAGCCTTCGCGCGCGTCGGTAGCTTCGGCAACACGCGAGTCCAAGTCTTCGAGTTGCGCGACACGGAGACAGTTCGAGCACCTGCCGCAGTAGCCTGGAAGTCCTTCGCTAGTGGGAGGTTCCAGGCAGTTCATTGCGCTGGCGACCATGGTGGCAAGGGTGTACTTTCCAGACCCACCGGGTCCCGCGAGGATCACGCCATGGGGAAAACGTTCGCGAGCCAGCATCTCGCGAATGCGGCGAACGGTTTCCGCGTTGCCATGGAAGTCAGAAAAAGGCATGGATTCAGCTCTTGGCGCCGGAAGCTAGGAGATGTAGCTTGCGGCGTATGATATCTAGAATCTTCGCATGGGTCTGGTCGGGCGTGCCGCGCGCGTCCACAACTGCAACCCGGGCGGGTTCGCGTTTCGCGATGTCTAAGTATGTGGCCCTGACCCGGGCAAAAAAAGCACGGTTTTCCCGCTCAAACCGGTTTTCGTCAGAAGAATTAATTTTGCTGTGGGCGCGATTGCGCCGGCGGGCGCGATCCACGCTGGAGACTACATCGGAGTCCATCAGAATCGTTAGGTCAGGCTGCAAGTCACCAACCAAAGCACGGTGCAGATTATGCACTGTCTCGCTGCCCAGCTTGCGTCCGCCGCCCTGGTAAGCTTCGCTAGAGTCGGTGAACCGGTCGCAGAGCACAATCTGCCCGGCTGCCAGCGCGGGAAGAATGACTTCCTCAGCATGTTGGGCGCGGGCTGCGAACATCAGCGCTAATTCCGCCATTGGAGCGAGGCCGGAGGTACGGGTATCGAGCAGCAGTTGCCTGATTTTTTCCCCGGCTGCGGTGCCACCGGGTTCGCGGGTCACCGTCACTGGGATCTCCTGTTTCCGCAAGACGCGGGCGAGGCGCTGCATTTGCGTACTCTTGCCGCAGCCGTCCAGTCCTTCAAAGGTGATGAATTTTCCGCGCCGCGAACTCACGCAGGAAATCATACAGGAGGGGTTTGCCGGGTGACGAAGAATCCGTTCCGCTGCTATATTCAAACGTTTGAGCAGGAGGATGCATGAGGGATTCGCGCTTTGCTGTTTTCTTGACCGTCGTGGTTTCAATGATGTCCGTGGCTCTGCAAGGTGCGACCGCCGCCGCGCCGCACATCACTATTGCGCTTGACGCAACGGATGCTCCTCGCAAAATCTTTCATGCGCAGCTTACGATACCGGCCGCCCCCGGGACCCTCACCCTGTATTACCCGAAGTGGATTCCCGGGGAACATGCCCCCAGCGGGCCGGTAATCGATTTGGCAGGCCTGAAGTTCACGGGAAACGGCCAGCTTCTTAAATGGCACCGCGCTCTGGACGACAACTGGACGGTGCTGGTTGAGGTTCCGGCCGGGATCCAGGAAGTGCACGCCAGCCTCGACTTTCTGTCCCCAACCGGCGGCGCCCAAGCGCTTTTCTCGGCCGGCGCCTCAGCCACCGAGAAGCTCGCCGTAATCAGTTGGAACCAGGTGTTGCTGTATCCAAAGGGCTGGACCGCCGATCAGCTCACCTACTCGGCTTCTATGAGAATCCCTGCGGGATGGAAGTTCGGTACTCCTTTACCCGTTTCTTCACAATCGGGAGATGAAATTCATTTCAGCCCGGTTTCGCTCTACACGTTGGTGGATTCTCCCGTGATTACCGGCGAATATCTGAAAATCGTTCCTCTCAACCCGGGACAGAACCCTCCCGTGGAGATGGACATTGCAGCAGATAGTGCGATTGCCCTCGATGCTCCGCCGGAACTTTGGGAGAGTTATCGCAACTTGGTAAAGCAGGCAGGCCTGCTGTTCGGCGCGACCCATTACCGCGACTACCACTTCCTGTATAGCTTGAGCGATCACGTGGCCCACTTTGGCCTGGAGCATCACGAATCCAACGACAGCCGCACCGAAGAACGCACCATGGTTGATCCCGAACTCAGGATTGTGCATGCTTCGCTTCTGCCCCATGAGTACGTGCACTCGTGGAACGGAAAATTTCGCCGCCCCGCAGATCTGACGACTTCCGACTATCAGCAAGTCATGCAGGACGATCTGCTCTGGGTTTACGAAGGGCTGACGGAATATCTGGGCGAAATCCTTCCGGCCCGCAGCGGTCTGTGGACTCCCGAGCAGTTTCGTGAGGAGTTGGCCCGGGTGGCGGCGCAGATGGATCATCGCCCGGGGAGATCGTGGCGCAACCTGCAGGACACGGCGGACGCTGCAGCTCAACTCTATTACGCCCCGAAAGGGTGGGACTCGTGGCGGCGCGATGTCGATTACTACGATGAAGACGAACTGAACTGGTTGTGGGTAGATTCGATCATCCGCAGCCGGAGCAACGGCAAGAAATCTCTTGATGATTTCTGCCACATCTTCCACGGACAACCCAGCACTCCGCCGGAAGTGAAAACGTACACCTTCGATGACGTGTTGAGCGCGTTAAATCAGGTGACGCCGTACGACTGGCGCGGGTTCTGGACGGATCGGCTTACCAACCACGGTCCGGGTGCTCCCCTTGGCGGCATCGAGGGCAGCGGATGGAAGCTCACCTTTGACGAAAGCCGGTCGGAAATGATGAAAGCCTGGGAAGATGATCACAGCGAGATCAATGCGAATTTCTCGATCGGCCTGCTCGTTAAGGAAGACGGATCTATCGAAGATACGATTGAAGGCATGGACGCCGCCCGTGCCGGAATTGGACCGGAAATGAAAATTCTGGCGGTCAATGGCCGGCGCTTCACCTTTCAAGTGTTTCGCGATGCGTTGTCCGCGGGCAAGAACAGTTCGCAACCGTTGCAATTGCTGATTGAAAACACGGATTATTTCCGGACATTCAGCTTGGGCTATCACGGCGGAGAGAAATATCCGCACCTGGTTCGTGACGAGTCGAAGCCGGATGTGCTGACGGATATTCTTCGCGCGCGTTGAAACGTCTTTTTTTTACGATGTCATTCCGAACCGGCGCAGCCGGCTAGGACGCTGTCGTTTGCCGGTAGTTTTTAGCTATCGAGGAAAGCAGGTTCTTCTGCGCCTGCCATGCTTCGGAATGACAGGGCTAAGGGGTGGCAGATAATTCCGAGTCTAGGACTCCCCCGAACAAATCCGCTTCATGCTTCACCGCGCCGGTTTTGATAGAAGCTGCTAGGTGAAATAACTCCTGCCTTCCGCGCTTGCGCGCGTTTTCTTCGAAAAGCAGCCATAGGGGCGCCTGGGTTTTGTGGGCTTTGAAGGCAGAGATCTTGGTTTCCAGATGATCAGCAATGTCAATGACCGTGGTATGCGGCGAGAAGGTGATGGGTTGCCGGTTGGGCAGCGCAGCGCCGGCGGTCGCAAGGTAGAGCTTTTGGGTGCGGTGAGGAGACAGGCCATCATGAAGCTGATCTGAGTATTGATTGGCGCGTCCTGCCCAGTGGAATGCAAGTTCCGCGAAAATTCCGGCCATGGAATGGTCGGGATGGCCGGTGACCCCACCTTCTGCGCCGAACGTGAGCATCACCTGCGGGCGAAAGCGTCGAACGTGTAGTGTGAGGTCATAGACCACACGGTTCAATTCCTGCCGGTAGAGTTGTCCGTCGGGATAATCGAGAATCACTGGCCGGGAGACTTGCAGGATTGCGCAGGCTGCGGCGAATTCCCGCTTGCGGATGTCGGCAAGTTCCTGGTCGGATTTGGCGTCGCCGCGATGGGACGCCGCCTGTCCGGCGGTGAGGCAGATCACGCAGGTTTCAACTCCGCGGTCTTTGTAGGTTCGCAGCGTGCCTCCAAAGTTTCCGGCTTCGTCGTCGGGGTGCGCCGTGATGCAGAGGAGCCGAAACATGGGCTGATTGTATCGGAGATGCAGAGCTTCGCAGAAACTGTGCAATCCTTTGCGTTTGCAAAAAAAGGTTCATGAAAGGGTGGATCCAAAATACAATGGGGCGAAGCATTGCCGCTTATGCACGTTCTGATCACGTTCGACACACTGAACGGCAACTGGACCTACACTCGCGAACTGGTCTCGGGACTCATCACGCGTGGCTTGGGTGTGACCCTGGTGAGCTTCGGGGAAATCCCCCTGCCGGAACAAACTGCGTGGATGGATCGCTTGCACGGTCTTGCCTACCACCCGACCGCTTTTCGACTGGATTGGATGCAGGAAGGACAGCAGAATATTGACGATGCGTCCGATTATCTCTGTTCGCTAGTGAAAGAAACCAAGCCGGATGTTTTCCATTCCAACCATCTGTGCTATGGTGCACTGCCAGTTACGATTCCGCGGATCGTGGTGGCGCACGGCGACATGGTCACGTGGTGGAAGGGAGTCCACGGGCGCGAGCCCCAAGACAGTGCCTGGCTGCGCTGGTATCGGCAGACGATGTCGCGCGGGCTGACGGAGGCTTCCGCACTGGTGGCCCCCAGCGAATGGATGTTGAATGCCATTCGCTCGTGCTATTCCGGATGCGCGAGGGAGACGGTGATTCACCACGGAAGGAATCCGATCTTTTTCAATCCTTACGTGACGAAGGAAGAATCAGTGCTGGCCATTGGACGCCTGCTTGATCCGGCCAAGCAAGTGAACCTGCTCACGCAGCAGACGCATCCGGTGCCGGTATGCATTGTCGGCGACGATGCCGCAGAACCATTCCCCAGGACCCCGGTTCGCGCTGACATCAAGTTCAGCGACGGGGCCGCGGGTGTTTCGCTGAAGGGCCGGCAATCCGAGGCGGAGTTGCGGCTGCTCTACAGTCGCGCGGCATTATACGCGGGAACCTCCCGGTACGATCCCTCAGGAATGGCGGTCCTCGAAGCGGCGCTCTCCCGTTGCGCGCTGATTCTGAATGATATTCCGTCCCTGCGCGAAATCTGGGGTCCGGCTGCGGTTTACTTTCGGACCAATGAATCCGAGAGCTTGGCGGAAGCGGTGCGCATCTTCAGCGCGGACGTGCAGCTGCGACGCGATTTCGCCAATCGCGCATTCCAACGGGCGCGCGAGTGCTTCAACGCCCATCGCATGACCGACAACTACATTCAGCTTTATCGCAGCGTGGCGCCGCAGAAGGTATATGCGGTTGCCTGAGCATCGCTGGCGGCCTCTCTTGAAAAACTGATATCTTCATGAAGTCAACTATCAGCTGTCAGCTATCAGCTTTCGGCGAAACCGCCAGTGCATTGTGATTTAGCTGAAAGCTGACGGCTGATAGCTGACAGCTCCCGGGAGGAATCATGTCCGCAGTCAAAATCACGGTCAGGAAAAACGGTCCTTATCGCGTCGAGGCACCTGAAGGTTCGATCGAACTATTCGACGCCGACGGCAACAAGTTCGATCTGACCGGCAAGCCCGCGTTCTCGCTGTGCCGCTGCGGAGGATCGGTGAACAAACCTTTCTGCGACGGCACCCACAGCAAGATCGGCTTCCTGGGAGCTGAATCCGCAGTGAAGGCGGAAGATGGCGGCGGCACCAAAGCAGGCTCTTGAAATGCTTTCGCGCGTTTAAATCACGGTAGGAGAGTTCAGCCTGAAAATGCGCGAGGGGCCATGTCGGAACCGAAAGACGAAGATCCGAGCGACGACCTGAAAGACGGACTGAAGGGCGAACCACGAGACAAAGACCTTGGAATGGATCGCGGCATCACCCGCCGCGATTTTCTGAACGGAGTGGCAGTCACGGCTGGAGCCGCCGCTTTCGCACCTCATCTGCTGGCAACTGGCGCACACGATCTTGATCCCGAGAAAGCTCCTAGTTACTATCCTCCCGCGCTGACCGGCTTGCGCGGCAGCCATGTGGGAAGTTTTGAAGTTGCACACAGCGTTCGCGATGGCGATTTCTGGGAGAAAGCCGGAAAGCCGATCGAAACCGGCGAGCGGTTTGATCTGGTTATCGTCGGCGGAGGCATCAGCGGGCTCTCCGCGGCGCACTTTTTCCGCAAAGCGAACCCCAGCGCTCGCATTCTGATCCTCGACAATCACGATGACTTTGGCGGCCATGCAAAACGCAATGAGTTCAGCGCCGCAGGCCGAAAGCTTCTCGGATACGGGGGCACGTTTTCGATCCAGAGCCCGGCACCCTATAGCGCCGTCGCCAGGGGACTGGTTGATGAACTTGGAATCTCGGTGCCCGGTTACTCAAAGTATGTTTCGAAGAACCTTTACCGCTCGCTGAGTCTTGCGCCCTGCGTCTATTTCGACAAGAGAACATTTGGTTCGGACGCTGTCGTAGAAAATCCCATTCCCGTCGGCGGCTCGGAAAACGAGCTCGACAATACGTCCGGTTCGGATGAGGTGTGGGATCGTTTTCTAGCAGCCGCCCCACTTTCCGCCGCGGCCAAGAAAGACCTGCAGGAGCTCCGGCACCCGAAAGATTATTTTCCGGGGCTCAGTTCTGACCAAAAGAAGGCTCGTCTGGCTAGGATAAGTTACTTGCAGTTCCTAACCGAGTTTGCGGCCGCGAGCCCGGAAGTGCTGAAACTCTACCAAGCCGCACCCCACGGAATCTTTGGCGTTGGAATTGACGGGGTCTCTGCCCAGGATGCCTGGGGATTAGGTTTTCTCGGATTCGCAGGATTGAACCTTGACCCCGCGCCTGGCAAAGGGATGAACCGCGATACCATTCCCAGCGCGGATGCGGAAAAATATTTCTTTCACTTCCCGGATGGGAACGCGTCCATCGCACGACTGCTGGTGCGAAGGCTGATTCCCGAGTCCGTTCCGGGTACCTCGTTAACTGATCTGATCACGGCCAAGGCGAACTATGCCAAACTGGATGACTCGTCGTCGCCGGTTCGAATTCGTCTGAACAGCACGGTGGTGAGGGTGCGGCATGACGGCAATCCCGCGACTGCCAAGAACGTCGAATTCACGTACTCGCGGCTGGGTAAGCTCTATAGCGTGCGCGCGCCCTTCGCTGTGCTGGCCTGTTGGAACATGGTAATTCCCTACATTTGCTCCGAGCTTCCGGAAAAGCAGACGGGGGCTTTGCATTCGGCGGCTAAGGTTCCGCTACTCTATACCAACGTTGCAATTCGGAATTGGACTTCCTTTCAGAAACTCGGAGCCAGCGCGCTGTACGCCCCGGGCGGTTACCACTCCTATTTCAGGCTGGACCTGCCGGTGAGCATCGGGGACTACCACTGCTCGGAATCTCCCGATCAGCCGATCGTGATTCACATGATGAAGACGCCATGCCGGCCCGGGCTTCCTGCGCGCGATCAGCATCGCTTGGGACGGATCGAGCTGTTTACCACTGACTTTGAAACCATCGAGCGCAAGATTCGCGACCAGCTTGCTGGCGCGCTTGGCCCCGGAGGCTTCGATCCGGCACGGGACATCACCGCCATTATCGTGAACCGCTGGCCGCACGGCTACGCCTATGAGTACAACTCGCTTTTCGATAAATTCTGGCTCGAGGGGGGAGAGATCCCTTGCGAAGTCGCACGGCAGCCCTTCGGCCGGATTACGATTGCGAACGCCGATGCCGGGGCGTACGCCTACACGGATGGCGCGATTGATCAGGCTTGGAGAGCGGTGCAGGAGATTCTAAGGTCATGAAGCTCGCACTCGGCGGTAGTGTGTCAAGGTGAATTTGCAAGCCATGCTAGAGGGACCGCTCCAGCCAGCATCAACCAGCCATTGGCGAACAAAATCCATCTCTCGATCCTAACCTTTCTCTGCCTCTCTTCCCGCGAGAGATGGGCACGGGACGCAGGCTTCTCTCGAACTCTAAAGAAGCTTTGCGGCTAACCTAAAGGATGCAATAGGCTGACGAGGGAGACGACTACCGGGAAAGTAATAGACCCGTGAAAGGGCCGCTCTGTTCTTAGCTGGCAGAAGAACCATCTCTCTAGTGACCAGACGTGATCCGCGATAGGCCACGGATCGAATATGCCACAGATCGATGGTCATTTTGAAAATGAGACACCACGCATATGGTCCTCCGTTTTTAGCGGTAGCACCATAATGGTGTATAATGGTGCAATGACAATTACAAAGCGAGTCCGGCGGAGCCTGACCCTTCCCGCCCGAGTGGCAAAGCAAGTGGATGGGATGGCGAAGCGCCGACGCCTGAGCGACAACCGGATAATGGTAGAACTCATCGAGTTGGGCATCGAGGCCCAAAGGGAGAGAGAGAAGGCTTTCTTTGATCTGGCGGAGCGATTTCGCTCGTCCGACGACGCCACAGAAGTCAAGCGTCTCGGTGACGAACTGGGGCGCTTCGTCTTCGGTGAGTGATGCCGCAGATTGAAACCTGGCCGCGTCTCCCGCGGCCGTTTCGCGAACATCTCGCCGAAAGAATGCGCGACCGCAACATAAGCCTTGACGATCTCAACCGTCTCCGAATCTGGATTGAGACTCATCCCAATATTCCGGAAGGGCTGTGGTACAGGGATTTTGGCTCGTGTAAGCTCTGCGGCGAAGGCAAGTATCCGAAGACATTCCTGTCGGCCGGGCAGGCTGCAGCAGGTCAAAGGCTTTAGCAACAAGCGGTTTCAGTGTATCGTCTTGGTCTTCCGCGACATGTAATCCATGAGCAGATACTGGCCAAGCGTATAAGGGGTAGTGAAATAGGCTTTGCCGCGGCACATCTCCGTGACGTTCTGCACGAACTGCACCAGACCGTAATCGGATGCCAGCATGAATGTATTGATCAGAATCCCGGCGCGCTTGCACTTGGAAACCTCTTCAAGCGTCTGGCTGACCACCAGGGGATCCAGGCCGAAGGCATTCTTGTAGATGCGGCCATCTTCAAGCGTGAGCGCCGAGGGCTTGCCGTCAGTAATCATCACAATCTGCTTCATGTCCTTGGGCTGGCGCTGCAGAATACGCTGGGCGAGGCGCAGGCCCTCGCGCGTATTGGTGTAATAAGGGCCAACTTTGACCCTCGCGAGCTGCGAAAGCGGGACCTCTTCGGCGGAATCGTGAAATAGCACCAGCGACAGCGAATCTCCCGGATACTGGGTTCGCAACAAATGCGAGAGCGCCATGGCGACTTTTTTCGCCGGAGTGAAGCGGTCTTCGCCATACAAGATCATGGAGTGCGAGCAGTCAAGCATCAGAACGGTCGCACAGGAAGACTGGTACTCACACTGATGAACCTGCAAGTCGGAATACTCGATGTTTAGCGGAACCGACATGCCCTCACGCTGGACGGCGCTCGAAAGCGTGGCCGTGATGTCCAGATTCAGCGTATCGCCGAACTCGTACTGCCGTGACGCGCCGCTGGCCTCGATTCCGGTAGCCATATCGCGTGTGTCGTGACGGCCGAAACTGGATTTTCCCAGCGACCCCAGAAGATCGCGCAGGGTCTTGTATCCCAGAAAGTCAAGGCTCTTGTCGGTGATTTCAAATCGCGCCTGTTGCGCATCTCCGACTTGGCCTCCGACGCCGGAGCGTTTGGCAGGATCGTGAGGCTGGTCAATGCTGATGTAATCCTCTTGTTGCATCCGCTCGATCAGTTGCTCGATCAATTCTTCGAGCGTACCTTCGGCTTGCATCTGCTGCAACTGCTCGCGCAGTTCGTCATTCAACAGATCGCCTTCGAGCAGGGCTTGCTCAATGGCCCGGCGCAGTTCGTCCAAAGTATGCTCGCCGTTGGGCGGATCGTAATAGGAGAGATAATCCTGAAAACCGCTCTGCAGAAGATAGTTAGAGAGCGCGCTGAGCAGATCTTCCATGCTCATTTCGCCGGCAGGGTCGGGAACGTATTTGCTATAACGGATGCGACGCATAGAAGCTATCAGCCATCAGCTCTCAGCTATCAGCCAGAGCAAAACGGGATACTCAAGTTGATTTTGCTGACAGCTGATGGCTGATAGCTGACAGCCTAATTCAAGGGTCTCCTCGGCCGATACGGGCCCTCTTCGCGCTCAAATGGTTTCTCCGCAACCTTCGGTGGCTTCTCTCCGGCTGCGAAGACCCGTTCTTCATTGCGGCCTATGCGCTTGTGGGCGTGCAAACCCTCCAGGGCAAACTCTGCTGCTGAAACCTGCGCCTCCGGGCTGTCTTTCGGTCCGACATTCACCCTAGTCAACTTATCCATCAAGCCCTGAATATTGCGTAACAACTGCAGGACCTCCCCCGCCGCCGCGCCCTCAGCCAGCCGAATCTCTCCGCCCAGATCGAACCACTGAATGACCTGCTGCATGTTGATTCCGCTGAAGTATTGATCGTAAGTCTTGGCAATAGCGCTGCGGATCAGTTCGCGCCCTACGTGGTCAGCGCCCTTCATTTCACCTTCGTATTCCAGTTCTAGCTTGCCGGTGATTGCGGACAGCGCAGCGTAGATATCACCGGCGCGCGGAACTACGACACTCTCGCGATGACGGATCGCGCGCCGTTCGGCGTTTGAAATCACATTCTCCATGCTCGAGATAGGAAGGCGCTGGCTCACTCCTGAGCGCTTGTCAATCTTCTTGTCTTCGCGGGCGGCGAATGCGACGCGTTCGACAATCTCGCGTATGTACTTTGGGATGATAAGTTTCGTGCCGTTGCGCGCAGCCCACGCTTCCTGCGTGGTAATCGCGATGCCCTCTTCTACCGTCGCCGGATAGTGGGTGCGAATCTCTGATCCGATGCGGTCTTTCAGGGGCGTGATGATTTTTCCGCGCGCCGTGTAGTCTTCAGGATTAGCAGTGAAGACGAGTGCAATGTCCAGCGGGAGACGCACTGGGTAGCCTTTTATCTGCACGTCGCCTTCCTGCATGATGTTGAACAGTCCGACCTGGATTTTCCCAGCCAGGTCCGGCAATTCGTTGATGGCGAAAATGCAGCGGTTGGCGCGGGGCAATAATCCGTAATGCACGGTCAGTTCGCTGGAGAGTTCGTGTCCGCCACGCGCAGCTTTGATGGGGTCAATGTCGCCAATCAGGTCAGCGATGGTGACGTCTGGAGTCGCGAGTTTTTCAACGAAACGGTTTTCCGGTGTGATCCAGGCAATGGCAGTGCTTTCTCCACACTCGGCAATCAGATCGCGGCAGGGTCGGCAGATCGGGGCGTACGGGCTATCGTGAATCTCGCAGCCGGCGACGTAGGGCATTTGCGGGTCGAGCAGCGAAGTTAGAGCACGCAGGATGCGGCTTTTCGCTTGTCCGCGCAACCCCAGCAGAATGAAATTGTGTCGCGAGAGGATTGCGTTCACAATCTGCGGGACGACGGTGTCGTCGTAGCCAACGATTCCTGGGAACATCGGGCCGTCCTGGCGGAGGCGGACCATCAAATTGTCGCGCAATTCGTCCTTGACTCGGCGGGCGCGGAGCTTTTCTTCGGAAAAGGGGCTTCGGCGCAGTTCGCCAAGGGTTCGCGGGAGACTCATCACAGCACTCCAGGAAGCTTTCAGCCGTCAGCCATCAGCCGTAAGGAAAAGCTCAAGCAGTTCAGCCGAATGTTTCCGATTATACGCCCGCGGCGAACCAGGCTTTAGGCTCTGGGCTTCGGGCTTCAGGATCGTCGTAAAGATATTCGCTTCTTAAATTTCAGTTCCACAGGAGACGTAAGATCACAGGCCTGTCCGGAGAGCTCTGCAACCCTTGACACCCGGGTAAGCCTAGAGCCCGGAGCCTAGAGCCCGCACTAACTCACGTGGCCGTTGCCCCCGGCTTTTCGCTTGGCCACAGCATTCCGTTGCAATGCCGGGAGGATGCGCTCAAAAAACGAAATAATGGCCCGAATGCGATCCCCTTCCGAACTCATCTCCAGAAGGGCTTGCTGAAAGTCGGGATCGAAAGGCAGCGAGCCGGCAAGTCGGTATGCCAGTTGCGCGGTCTCAGATTCCTCAATCTCTTCGGGTTGAGCGCCCGCCAACTCCATGATCTCTTGATGCAGGCGGATAGCTTTTTGCACATCGGCCGCCGCCGCAGGCTCGTTCTCGTCGTCGAGATAGAAAACGGCAGCCTGCAGGAACGCGCGCTCCTGATTGACCTGCAACACCTCAAAACGCTTCTTGCCTTCGGCCAGAATATTCATCCGGCCGTCGGGATACTTCTTCAGCACATTCATGATCTCGGCGGTACAACCGATCGTGGCTAGCGACTCTTCCTTGGTGCGAATAATTCCAAAAACGCTTTGGTGGTCAAGGCATTCTGCAATCATTTCTTTGTAGCGCGGCTCAAAAATGTGCAGCGGCAAAGGGACGCCCGGCAGCAGCACCAGATCCAGCGGGAACAATGGCAAGAGCGTATTCAATAGCGTTCCATTACAACGATTTCCGAAGGCGATTTCCTGATTGTACGCGCGCCTTGACTTGCACTGACTGTCAGGATACAAACCCCGGATGGATCTTTCTGGCAAAGTCGCAGTCATTACAGGCGCGTCCATGGGAATTGGGGAAGCGATCGCAAAAATGTTTGCCGATCATGGAGCGGAAGTCGTGATGCTTTCCCGCGATGCCGGCCGCGCGGAAGCTGCACGGGCGCGCATCGGTCATCCTGAGCAGACTCTGGCCCTGGCCTGCGACGTGCGGCACCGCGAAGAAATCGATCGCGTGGTTGGACTTACCACGCATCACTTTCGCCGCATTGATATTTGGGTGAACAATGCCGGCCACGGACTGCTGGATTCCATCGCCAGCGTGAAAATGGCCGACTTCCGGGAGCTCTTCGAAACCAACCTCTTCGGTACCGTGGATGGGATGCAGGCGGTGATCCCGATCATGAAACAGCAGGGTTCGGGGACAATCGTCAACATATCGAGTGTCGCCGGACATATTCCGATACCATTTCATGGCTCTTACAGTGCGACCAAATCTGCCATGAACGCGATTGGCAAGGCGGCGCGGGTGGAGCTGGCGAGTGCCGGCATCAATGTGCTCACGGTTTGTCCGGGATACGTTAAGACTGACTTCTCTGCAAACGCGGTGCGGGGAAGCGAGCCGATACGGGTACGGCCCCAGGCAGCCCGTGGCATCAGCGTGGAGCGGGTCGCGCGGGCGGTTTTACGGGGCATCCAGAAACAGAAAAGGGAAGTGGTCGTGCCGTGGACGATGCATCCGGCGATCAAGATTTATCAGATGTTTCCGGGAGTGATTGATGCGGTGCTTACTCGGATGGCTAGGAAAGGGTTTTGAAAGCAGATCTTGGCTGTTAGCTCTGGGCTCTTAGAAAAATCACATAACAGGGAACTTGGCATTCAAGAGCCAAGAGTCTATAACCAAGAGCCGCGACTAAAAGCTTAGTTCCTCCAGCATGGCCTGCATCTCTGAACTTGCGTGATTGTCGCCTTTGCGCTGGGCGGCTGCAATTCCTTCCTGGAGCATCTTTTTCGCTTCTTCCGTTCGCTTCGCCTTCACCAGGGTTTGTGCAGCCATGAAGTAGCCGGCGGCGTAATCGGGGTTGGCGGCGAGCAGTTTTTGGAACTCGTCGAGGGCGAGGTCGAGTTCTCCGGAATTGGAGTGCTCCATCGCCAGGCCGTAACGCGCTAAGACATTGTTCGGGTCTTGAGTGAGGAGGGCGGTGAGAGTGGCGGTACGATCCATGTGTCTATTCTTACTTCACCCACTTGTAATTGTCATTCCGAATCGGCGAAGCCGAAGAGGAACCTGCTTTCCTCGGCTGAGCCGGTGCTGCCTGGAGAAAACCGCTTCCTCTGCGCCTGCGGCAATTCAGAATGACAAGCGTTTTTACAGTCGAGCGAGATGGAAGAGGAATTTGGCGGACGCCCGATCTATGATTACAATCATCCCGACGCTACAGGAGTAACTTAATTGGCTTGTCCTTTTTTCGTTCCTACACATCGCGCCGCCGATCTGGCATTGCCACATCCGGTGCGGTTGCCGCTGGGGGCTGCGTGGCGCGGGAAATGCGCGGTGTCAGGACATGAGCATGAGACGCTCGCCGACCGAGAACTTGAATCCTGCAACCTGGGATACGCGAAGGCCTGTCAGCGTCTGCCTAAAGAACGCACTTGCGATGCAGTCCGGTTCGCCGTGGCCAATGATTGTGGCGAAACCATTTCCTTGCATTTTGTTTTCGAGTTAGACCACTTGCCTGCGGGAAACGGCCTGCTGGAGTACGATCGCCTGCTGAGAATTTGGACTATGCCGCATCCGGAGCCACGAACACAAAAGTTGGCGGAAAGTTTTCTGCAATCTTACTTAGAGCGACTTAGTCCAACTTCGACTTTTATCCCCTGCACATGACTATGGACGAAACTCGCGACCCCATGATGCCGCGCCCGGTGCGCGACTCGCAGTCCGAGATGAACGAAATTGTGCTGCCCAATGACACCAACCCTCTGGGCGCGTTGCTCGGCGGACGATTGATGCACTGGATTGATTTGGCGGGCGCGTTGGCCGCGCATCGCCACTCGCGCCATTACGTGGTCACCGCTTCGATTGACCACCTGGATTTTTGGACGCCGGTGCGCGTCGGCGATCTGGTGGTGCTGCGTTCGTCGGTAAATCGCGTGTTTACCACTTCCATGGAGGTTGGGGTCCAGGTCATCGTGGAGAACTATCTTTTGGAAGAGTGCAAGCACGTAAGCTCGGCCTATCTCACCTTTGTCGCGGTCGACGCGGCGGGACGCCATGTGAAGGTTCCACCGGTGATTCCGGAGACGGAAGAGCAAAGGAGGCGTTACGAGGACGCCGGGCGGAGGCGGGAAATTCGAAAGCTGGAGAGGGAGCGCAGGCGGAGTAACGCGCGATGAGATACTCCACAATCACTTCGACGTTGTTGCTCTTTTGCCATTGCAGAGGGGTACAGTGACTCAGTGGCAAAGTTACTCGCGAACCATTGGGCGGAATTTCAGGATCTGAGAAGGCTGACCCTTGAGAGCCCTGAGTTCTCAAATTTCGTGCTGAGTCACATCGATGAGTTGATGTCTCCTGATGAGGCGAAGTTGATTGAACAAAATGCGCGTTTGCGCTGCCCAGCCAACGGCAAGGCGCTCTGTCGATCGATCCTGGAACAACTCAACAAAGCACATAGACTACGGCTGATTTCCACCCGGTTGGAAACAACCCAGGCAAGTCGGACCCCGTATAATCAAACCTGGACTCTTCCTTTAAGGTGATCTCTTGAGCGCACAAATGCCTCCTCGTCCCGGACAGCCGCCGCCAGGGCCTCAGCCGCTGCCTGGAGTTGACGCCATTGTTGCCATCGGTTCAGGCAAGGGAGGCGTGGGCAAGACCACGCTGGCCGTGAATCTGGCACTGGCACTTGCCAGGCTCGGCCACAAGACCGGACTGCTCGATGCCGATGTCTATGGCCCTAACGTTCCACTGATGCTCGGAACCAGTGCACCGCCGAGAGTGCTGGCTGAGAACCGCATTGAGCCGCTTGAGGTCCATGGGTTGAAAGTGATTTCGGTCGGATTGCTCAATCCTGGGGACAAGCCGCTGATTTGGCGGGGGCCGATGCTGCACTCGATCATCCGCCAGTTTCTCGGCTCGGTGGAATGGGGGACGCTGGATTATCTGATCATTGATCTTCCTCCCGGGACCGGTGACGTGGCTCTGTCGCTGATCCAGACCGTCCCGCTTACTGGAGCCATCGTGGTTTCGACGCCGTCTGACGTTTCGCTGCAAGACGCGCGCAAGGCCATCGAAATGTTTCGCCAGACGAAGGTTGATCTCGTCGGCATGGTCGAGAATATGAGCTACTTCGTGTGCCCGCATTGCCAGCACGAGATTGATATCTTTTCGCGTGGCGGGGCGGAGAAGACGGCACGGCAGTTTGGTGTGGATTTCCTAGGCAGCGTGCAACTCGATCCCGAGATTCGCAAATCCGGAGACGAAGGCAAACCTGCGGTATTGGAGGGCGAGGCCTCTCCTCATGCCAGGCCGCTGTACGAGTTCGCGAGGAAAGTTGCTGCGAGGGTGGAACAGATGAGGGCCAGTGCGCCGGAGAGCGTGGTGCAAATCCAATAAGCCCCCGGCAATCATCTAACCATGTGTTACGTCTGGCAGACTTCAGCGACTGGCAGTGAAGGGTCTGAGCCACTAGAATCGAAGTTGGAGGCTACTTTTCAATGGGCGGACGAGCTTGCTGGAGGCGCCAGCGCGAACCCAGCTAGTTTCTAACCTCTTGTTTCCCAAGCTGTTACTCTGGCGCATAGATGTATCGGCTGGGATAAAGGGCTGGGATAAAGGATGGATACGGCTGATATAAAGAAAGAAAGGGTATGTCGGCAGGCCAACCCATAGGCGATCGGGAACGCGAAATCCTCACGGCCATTGTGGAGACTTTTATTTCCACGGGTGAGCCGGTGGGTTCACGCATGATTTCGCGCGCCAGCCGGGAGGGATTAAGTCCCGCCACAATACGCAACGTCATGGCGGACCTGGCCGACGCCGGATTTCTGGAGCAGCCGCACACGTCCGCAGGCCGGGTGCCGAGTTCGGCAGCGTATCGGTACTATGTCGAGCAACTCAGCGGTAAGGCGCGACTCTCGCAGGCGGACGAAGGGATGATCCAGGATTCGCTGCAGGGCGTGACCGATGTGCAGGAGTTCATGGAGCGTACCTCGCATGTGCTTTCTCTGATCTCGCGCAATGTCGGCGTTGCAGTTGCGGCCAGCGGTCCGAAGAATGCGTTGGAGCACGTTTACTTTTCGCGTCTCGGCGATCAAAAAGTGCTGGCGGTGGTGGTGACACGGTCGGGCGTGGTGCGCGACCGAGTGATGCGTCTGGACCTGCCGCAGGCTGACCTGGATGCAGCCGCGCGCTTCATCAACGACAATTTTCACGGCTGGACTCTGGAAGCTGTGCGTAATGAGATTGCCCGCAGGTTGGAGCAGGAGCGCAGCGAGTATGACCGGCTGATGAAATCGGTGGAGCAGCTTTACAAGCAAGGCGTGCTCTCCGCAGGGGATTCGGCGCAGGTGGTTTTCGTGGAGGGTGCGGCGAACCTGGTGGCCGGTGAGCAGGATCGGTCGCGGCTGCAGGAGCTACTGCACGCTCTCGACGAAAAACAGAAGCTGGTCGAACTGCTCGGAGCCTACCTGGATGCCCGGCAGGAAGCGGTGCGAGTAGTGATTGGGCTGGACGAGGCCTCGCCTTCGATGAGGAACCTGGTGCTGATCGGTACTCCGGCGCGGGTTGGGGGCGAAGTCATGGGGTCACTGGCGGTGCTCGGACCTCCGCGGATGGACTACCAGCACACGATTACGGCTGTCTCCTACATCGCGCGATTGTTTGACAAAGTTCTGAACGAATCCGAGTGATCAGTTATGGCTAGAAGGAACGGAAAGACCGAACTGGAAGAGCAGCAACTCGACCCTGAGCACGAACTGCCGGCGTCAGACACGGACGACCTCACTGGAACGGTGGCGCAAGCCAGCGCGCCAGCGCTTTCTGAAATAGAAAAGCTTCGCGCCGAGCGCGATACCCTGTTGGATCGCCTCGCGCGCATGCAGGCGGAGTTCGACAACGCTCGCAAGCGCGCATCCAAGGAGCAGCAGGACTTTCGCGACTACGCCCTGGCGGACACGGTCAAGGCGATCATCCCGGTGCTGGATAGCTTTGAGCGCGCACTGCGGACGTCTCCGGAAAAATCAGAGTTTCACGCCGGGGTTGAACTCATCCATAAGCAATTGCAAGATGCGCTGGCGAAGCTCGGGGTGCGGCCGATTTCGGCAAAAGGCGAGCTCTTTGATCCGCGTTATCACGAGGCCGTCGAAATGGTTGAGACCACGGACGCCGAAGATCATCACGTGCTCGAAGAGCTGCAGCTCGGATATCAACTGAAAGACCGGCTGCTGCGCCCGGCGATGGTGCGCGTGGCGAAAAATCCAAACCGCTAGTCCATAAGAGGGAATTCTGGCCAGCAAAGTGAAGCGAGACTACTACGAGATACTGGGAGTGCAGCGTGGGGCCGCCGACCAGGAGATCAAGAGCGCCTATCGTAAGCTGGCGCTGCAGTACCATCCTGACCGCAACCCCAACAATCCTGACGCCGAAGAAAAATTCAAGGAAGCCAGCGAGGCTTATGCCGTGCTCGCCGACTCGGAGAAGCGAGGCATGTACGACCGCTTTGGCCACGCCGGCATAGGCGGGAGCGGAGCGGGTGCAGGCTTCGACGGCACCGTTTTTCAGGATTTCAACGACATTTTCGGCGAGTTCTTCGGCTTCAGCGACATCTTTGGAGGAGGCGGCGGCCGGCGACGCACTCGCGCGCAGCGGGGCGGGGATCTTCGCGAAGATATCACTATCGAATTCGAACAAGCCGCATTTGGCACCGAGACCAAGGTCACTTACCGCAGGCATGAAAACTGTGACTCCTGCCAGGGATCAGGCAGCGCGCACGGCAAAGCGCCTACAACTTGCCGAAGCTGCGGAGGGCGGGGTCAGGTGCGATATCAGCAGGGTTTCTTTAGCGTCGCACGCACTTGCCCGTCTTGCCAGGGCGCGGGCAGCGTGATCAGCGATCCCTGCACGAAATGCAAAGGCGAAGGCCGCAACGTTCAACAGAAAACTATCGACGCCAAGGTGCCCGCAGGGGTTGAAGACGAAACTCGCATTCGCTTTTCCGGACTGGGGGAAGCTGGCATCCACGGCGGCCCTTACGGCGACCTTTATGTGGTTCTTCATGTAAAGGAGCATCCATTTTTCGAGCGCCGGGGAAATGATCTCTACTGTGTGGTGCCGATTTCTTTCACCCAGGCGGCTCTAGGGACCGAAATTCAAGTCCCCACCCTGGAATCCGAGCAAGCGTTGAAGATTCCTGAAGGCACCCAATCGGGGGCTGTTTTGAAGATTCGCGGCAAGGGCGTTCCCGTGCTAAATGGCCACGGCAAGGGGGACCTTTTTGTTGAAGTCCGCGTCCAGACTCCGAGCAAGCTGAGCAAACAGCAGCGCGAACTACTGCAGGAATTGCAAGGTATCACCCAGGTCGAAAATATACCTGAGCGCCGCTCTATTCTGGGCAAGATGAAGGACATGTTCAATTAGTCCTGGCGATATTCCTGATGACACGCCGCCGCTGGATTGCCGACGAAATCTCGGATAATCGCGCCGCTCTTACCGGAGCCCACGCCCGCCACCTGGCGCAAGTCCTGCGCGCCCAAGTCGGGCAGGAATTTGATATCTCAACCGGAAGTGAAGTTCGGCGTGGCCGGATCGCGTGTATTCATCCCGATCGCGTGGAGTTCGAACTGGGAGAAGTAGTGGCGTATCCCGCCGGGAACGCCATCACCGTAGCGCTCTCGATTTTCAAGTTCGATCGCATGGAATGGGCCATTGAGAAATGCACCGAGCTGGGAGTGGAGCGGATTGTTCCGGTCATCGCGGGCCGCACTGAGTCCAATCTGGCTGCGGCTGCTCCAAAGCGTGTGGAGCGCTGGCGGCGGATTGTGCGCCAGGCAGCAGAGCAGTCGAGAGGTGTTTCGCCGCCAGACATCTCCGCGCCGGTAAAATTCGAAGAGATAGTGGCCATGACTGCGGATCTCCGAATCGTTCTAGCGGAAACCGAAGAGGAACTCTTACTGAAAGATAGTCTACGTCAGAGCGCTGGAAGTGTGCTGCTGGCCTTCGGCCCGGAAGGCGGCTGGAAGACGCAAGAGCTTGCGGCTTTTCACGATGCGGGATGGGTGGCAGCATTTTTGGGCGACACGATTCTCCGCGCGGAGACAGCTGCGATTGCGGCAGTGGCGATCACGGCTTCGATTCTGCAATAACCCAGGACCGCTTTTCCGCAGCGCTCTCTGATATTCTCCTGCTCAATGGCTGTTTCCAAGTCGAAATCTACTGCGGCCATCCAACTTGACCCTGAGCAGCAACAGGCCGTCGAACACGTAGCCGGGCCAATGCTGGTCGTCGCAGGCGCCGGCACTGGAAAGACGACGGTGCTCATCCGTCGCATTGCGCGTTTGGTCCGCGAAGGCCACGCCCGTCCGGATGAAATCCTCGCACTCACTTATACCGACAATGCGGCCAAAGAAATGCTGGAACGCGCTCAACATGAGCTGCGCGGGTCTGGCACTGCGGGTCTACAGATTTCGACCTTCCACGCTTACTGCAACAACTTGCTCATACGTTCCCAGTGCAGCTTTGGGGTTCTGCTTGATAAGGACCTTTGGATTTTCCTGCGGCGAAACATCCGCGAGTTGAGGCTGAATCATTTCGTGCGCGCGGCCCACGTTGCCAAGTTTCTGGACGATCTGATGGAGTTCATGCGCCGTTGCCAGGATGAACTGGTCGGGCCTGCGCAGTATGCGGAATACGTGCGCCGGATCGAGCGTCGTGAGCTGCCGGTTCCTAGGGTCAGCAAGTCTAAAGACGCGGACGAACTCTCGGCGAACGAAGCCCTGGGTCGCTGCCGCGAAATCGCTTTTGTCTTCGAAACTGTGGAGCGTATGCTCCGGGAACGCAACCTTGGTACCTTCGGCCACATGATTCTGCGTGCCAGCGAGCTGCTGAGGGAAGATCCGGCACTGCTGGCGCGTGAGCGTGCCCGCGCGCGGTTCATCCTGGTGGATGAATTTCAGGATGCGAACTTCGCGCAGATCAAGGTCCTGGAGAAGCTAGCTGGAACTCAGGAACTCGGGGGCGAGGACCCGATTCGACTTCGCTCAGGGCAGGTAGGCGCCGCACAGGAGAACGTATTCGCAGTCGGCGATCCCGATCAGGGTATTTACCGCTTCCGCGGGGCCTCCAGCGGGGCCTTTGAGCTTTTCCAGAAGCATTTTCCGGAATCGAAACTGGTGGTATTGGCGAAGAACCGGCGGTCCACCGCGCCGGTGCTCAATTGCGCTCACGCCTTGATCGCAAAGAATCCTGAGTTCGCCCTGCATGCAGCCGCAACCCAGTATCGTCGCTCACCCTTGATTTCGGCGCGCGATGAAGCGCAACCGTCAACCGCCGCACCACGAGCGCTGGTTGAAGCGGTTTGCGTGAGTGGCAGTTTCATGGAGGCCGCCGATCTAGTCTCGATCCTGATGGAGAAGCAGATGCGCTCCCGTTGCGATTGGAAGGACATCGGCATTCTTTATCGCAGCCACTTCCATCGCGACGACGTTGCCGCGGAGCTGGCCCGGCACAACATCCCGTTCTCCATTGAAGGCCTGGACGTGATGGATACGGCTGAGGTTCGGGATTTCTTGGCCTGCCTCGGCGCCGTCATTTCAGGCAACGACAGCGCCGCTCTGTTTCGCGTAGCTGCGTTGCACCAGTTCGCGGTCGATCCGAACGAGCTTAGGAGCGCGTTGAAGGAACTGCCGCGAGACGCCAAGGCACCCGTGGAATCCGTCCTGCCGCAGGTGAAAGGCGGTGCCGAACTGCTGGCGGCGGTAGAGCGGGCGAGGGAACAGGTCGCGGGTAAAAGGATCTACGCTGCGCTGTTAAAGGTGGCGCGCCATTTTCAGGTTCCGCGAAACCCGGCCATTGAGGCGATCTTAAAATTTGCGAATCAATGGGAGGAATCGCCCATGACCCAAAGTGGAGGCCCGGCGGAGTTTCTGGAGTATCTGACTTACTTCCGCGAAGCGCATGGAATCGTACCGCTCGCCTCCAGCGAGGACAAGAACTCGGTGAAGCTGATGACCGCGCATTCGGCCAAGGGGCTGGAATTCGATCACGTCCTCATTCTCCACGCGGTCAGTAACAGCTTCCCGTCGTCCTATCGAGAACCCCTGATCGAACTCCCGGCGGAGCTCCGCAATTCGGGATTGGCCGCTGATTGTGACGAGAAGGAAGTGCACAAGCAGGAAGAGCGGCGGTTGTTCTACGTGGCCATGACTCGCGCCCGCGATACCCTCAGCATTTATGGCCAGTTCGGCAGAGGGAAGAACGATAAGACTCCGCCGGGATACCTGCGAGAGCTGATCAAGGATCCGAAGTTAAAGAACAGTTTGAAAGAGAGAAAATGCCGTGAATTCCAGGCCGACATTTTCGGTGCCGCCGAACCGCTGTCGCGCCTGGGGGAATGGATTGCGCTGCCGCCGACCTCGGATTTGGCGGCGACGCTCAGCGCCAGTTCCATTCAGCACTACGAAACTTGCCCGCTGCAATTCAAGCTGGAACGCGAATGGAGAATTCCGGCCGAGGTTTCTGCCGCCCTGCAGTACGGGGCGTCCATGCACCGCGTGCTGCTCGCCTATTACGATTCGGTACGCGCCAGGCGGACTCTGTCCGAAGCCGCCTTGCTCGAACTGCTTCTCGCGGACCTTGCGGATGCGGGCTTCGCCGATCGCTACCAGCGCGAACTCTACGAGCAAAAGGGAACAGCCGAGTTACGGGAGTTTCTCGCGAGTTCCGGCTCGGGGCAAGCCGAGGTTCTGCATACCGAAGAGCGATTCAGCATAAAGGTCGGCCCCACGAACCTGGTCGGCAGGGTGGATCGGATTGACCGGGCTTCGGGCGACGCGGTGGTGATCACGGACTACAAAACCGGGCGACCGCGCTCCCAGGAAGATGCGGATGAGAGCTTACAGCTTTCGCTGTATGCGCTCGCAGCGCGCGAAAAGTGGGGATATCACGCCGAGCGCCTAGTCTTCCATAATCTCGAGGGGAATACCACGGTCAGCACCGAGCGCAGTCAGATCCAGATCGACGAGGCGAAACTGAAGGTGGAAGAAATCGCTGAGAAAATCGCTGTGGGGAAATTCGAACCCAAGGTCGGGATACATTGCGGCTGGTGCGCCTACCGGGTCCTGTGCCCGAAGACGGAGAAACGCCTTCCTAATTTTCTAGCGGCTGCGGCGATCAAGTCGGCTGACTGAATTTTCTTGGCCAGCAAAGCTTCTCCCAAAAAAACTTAGGGGACGCTTTACGCGTCCCCGTGGTTTACTTTGCGACCGGCCAATTAATGTTTCTTCTTGCTGGCCTTTTTCGCTTTCTTTTTGGTTGCCATGGTTGCCTATTCTCCCTTCCATTGTTCATGGATCACGCAACGGTCGTTTGTTGCGACTGTCTGAATGTATAGAGTCAATAAAATGCGAAGTCAAGAAAAAAATGATGTCTGAAGACGAACGGACAGGAGTACGAAGGTCATCACAACGCAATCGCGACGAAGAATTCTCGTGTGATGCAGCTCGGTTTTTAAAATCTCCCTTGTTGCTGTGTGATCCTCTGTGTCCCCTGTGGTTGAAGAATTAAAGAATTGACCACGGAGGCCGCAGAGGAACGACGGAGGAATTCACGGAGATGAATCGAGATGCGGAGGCTCTCTCATCTAACGTTCGGAGAATATAATTCGAATAGAGAAACATTCGCAGGAGCACACAAATGGCTGCTATGGACGAAGTCGTGATCATCTCTGGTTGCCGTACACCGGTCGGGAAATTCCAGGGATCGCTGTCGGATCTTGCCGCAACTCAGCTAGGCGCAATCGTGGTTCGCGAGGCGGTGAAGCGCTCCGGTATTGAACCCGCAAGCGTGGATGAGTGCATCATGGGCAACGTTCTCCCCGCCGGACTCGGACAGAATCCCGCGCGGCAGGCCGCAATCTATGGCGGATTGGCTCCGGAAGTGGGTGCCATGACTATAAACAAAGTTTGCGGCTCCGGGCTGAAAGCAGTGGCTCTCGCAGCGCAGGCCATACAGACGGGGAATAGCACGATAGTTGTAGCCGGGGGAATGGAATCCATGACTAACGCGCCATATCTTCTGCCGCAGGCGCGCAAAGGATATCGCCTCGGCGATGCTCAGATCATCGACTCCATGGTGCGCGACGGACTCTGGGATACTTACAACGACTACCACATGGGCGTCACCGGCGAGAACGTTGCCGAGAAATATGGCATCACTCGCGAAGAGCAGGACGAGTTCGCGGTGAACTCCCATCGCAAGGCAGTCGCCGCCATCAAAGAATGCCGCTTCAAGTCGCAAATCGTTCCCGTCGAGCTTGCGGCGAAAAAGAAGGGTGCGCCCCCGGTCATTTTCGATAAAGACGAATCTCCGCGTGAAGACACCACCATCGAAATCCTGCGCTTGCTCAAGCCCGCATTCAAGAAAGATGGGACCGTCACCGCCGGCAACGCTCCTGGGGTAAATGATGGCGCGGCCGCCATCGTTGTGACCAGCGCTGCCAAAGCCAAAGAACTTGGAGCGAAGCCGATGGTCCGCATCGTTGCCCAAGCCACCAGCGGAACCGACCCCAAGTGGGTGATGATGGCGCCGGTCAGCGCCGTCCGCAAAATTTGGGAGAAGACCGGTTGGAGGAACGACAACGTTGATCTTTACGAACTGAACGAAGCCTTCTCCGTGCAGGCCCTGGGAGTGATGCGCGAGCTCGACCTCAATCCCAAAAAAGTCAACGTGAACGGAGGCGCAGTCGCCATCGGCCATCCCATCGGCGCCAGCGGCGCGCGGGTTCTGGTGACGCTGATCTACGAAATGATCCGCCGGGATGTGCATCGCGGGATTGCGGCGTTGTGTTTGGGGGGAGGAAATGCGGTGGCGATGGCAGTGGAGAGGTAGGGGAAAGATTCGGTTCTTCTTGTCGCCCGGAGCGTTGGCCAATGCCAGTGCGGGAGTCAGGGCCTTTTCCAGAGCGATCAGTTCCTGCTGAACATCTTTGTGCTTTTCGTGAAGATCAGCCAGCCGACCATAGAGCTCTACAACATAATTCGGTTCCACACCAGGAACGCTTATATCGGAACCGACCAGGGACTCCGCATCCTTCAGTGCGCTCTCAACACGATCCACGCGCCTCGTGCCATCCAGTATCTCTGCGATGGCGAGGTTAACAAGGAATTGCACCGACACATTCTTGGAAGCCTTCGCCAACGGCAAGAGCTCCTCATTTATCCGCAGGGCGCTCTCTTTTTCGCCTTGCTGAAACAGCAGGACCTCTTCTGACACGAGAGCCTCAATCCGGGCCTGCTCATTTCCTGCAGTCGCGGATGCCTCGGCAGACAAAGCGTACAAGTCAACGGATTTGGTCAACTCCTTTCTCGCTTTGTAGAGATCAGCCAGTTTATGCGCACTTTCGGCTCTCGCCTGCGCGAAGCCCGATGCTGTAGCTGTTTCGTACATTTCTTGCCAATTCTTCAGAGCGTCGTCAGGTCGCTTGGCGGCTTGATAAGCAGTGGCTAGAGCTTCTAGGAATGTGATCTTAAAATTAGGGTAGCGTCGCGGTTCGGTTGTACCTGTCGGGAAACTGGAATAGTGGTTTGCTCTGCTCTGAGATACCCTTTCGGGAAAGTTCCATCATCCGGATACCTTCATCCACTCGGCCGGTT
>WNGK01002237.1_pt1 | contig 36213 bp, 28 predicted proteins | sample 5400601 | NCBI WGS metagenome assembly WNGK01 (sample SAMN13153376, study PRJNA577476) | soil metagenome | isolation source: 60 cm soil or saprolite under Garry oak tree replicate 1 | place: USA:California | collected 2016-06-15 | reverse complement strand
TTATGCTAGGAGTAGGGTAGAAAATCAGACTGCACTATCGCAATGATGGACGAAAACTACACACCGTTTCAGATCAATCGCCTTTACGAAGAATTCTTCGAGCGGGGATTGAAGTACTTCTTTCCATTCGCGACCTTCAAGCGGATTGGATCTGACGTAGAGGTTAATGGCGATGTCATCGATGGGAACGCCGAAACGTCCGTGTTGAGCCTGACGGCGCTCGGTTCCCGGTATGCGTTCCAAAACAACGTGGCATTCACGGAATACGGTTTGCGGATGCTTGAGAGCGTCAGCGCAGTTCTCACTGCTCGGTATCGCATGCTTCGCGACGCCGATCGCAACGGCCTTGATGTCGAGCGTTTTTGGGGATTACCGGAGGACCGATACGTTTCGGCGTTCCTTGACCCACGGCCCTATTCGGATAAATCCCAGTCGCTTGGAGACCGAATCGCAGACGCCATTGAGGTGCTGCGTACCAGCGCTTTGACGACTTATGAGAACCGGCGAATCTCAACCGGCGCTCTGCTTTTTGGAAGATCACCTGATCCATGTCATGAGCTTCCTGAATCTCCACCGCACCCGCTGCAATATTCTTCAGCCCTCACGCGCGCACGTAGTTTCCATCGGCTCTCCGATGGCCTGAACACTCTCGCGTTGGTAGATCAAGATGGGCTCTTCGTCGACGTTATTGATGTTCAGAAGTGGTCCGAACCTTACTTGGCCTTTCCTCTTCCTGTTCCGAGTCCCGCGCGTTATGAGGCACATAGTCGAGCGACGCTATGCGGCGGTCATCTCTGCCTCATTCTCACGTCGACTGGAGAGATGAAAATATTTGCAGACGGAGTGCAAGTATTTCGATTCCTGGATGGGCGCTGGCGGATCACAGACGCCGTCGAAAAATATCGTTTTTGGAAGGAGAGTCTGAGTAATTCCAAATTGGCAGAAATGCTGTTCGTTACGGCCCTGAACCTCGCGGAAGATCGCCGCGGCGGCCTTCTTGTTGTGCTCGATGATGCGAGCGCAGCCGGCCGCCTGATTTCCAACTCCGATCTGCTGACCTCGACTCCAAGGCAGCAACCTGCACCTGGGCATGCTTCGAAGGATCAATTTCATTATTTGCTTCGCAACAAATGCGTGTTGGATCTTCCAACCACGATTCTCGAGACCATAGCTCGCATCGATGGCGCACTCATCTTGGATAACGACTCGAACTTGCTGGCGTTTGGCGCGATCTTACATTACCCGGACCTCGCTGATCTCCATCCTGAAAACATTGAAGGCGGCCGTGCCTCCGCCGCAATTGCGGCCTCGCGCTTCGGGAGAGCTCTTAAGATTAGTGAAGACGGGTTGATCTCCTTCTATCAAAACGGCAATCACGTTTGGGACATGTAGGCGCGGGTAAGGTCCCTCTCTCCACTGCCCAAAATCCGGCATTTCCCCAAATTGCGCCACTCGATTTTCTTTGTCGAGCCTGTTTTCAATGTGGATCTAACGGTCCAACATAGCTGCTCGTTTGAGAGTTTCCGACAGGAGAATAATCGTGAGTTCGACAGAAACGGCACACCACTACTGCTCCGACGCAGTACGTCACGGTAGGGACAAATGAGACGCACGCCGGATCGTCATCGGAGGTGGGAGGCAACGATCAGCCACGCAAAGCTGACCTGCATCTTCACGAAGATTTCGCGCGGCGTGGATAAGCGGCTATGGATGGTAGAAGCCCATCTTCAAGAGCGATAATCAAAACTGCGAAGATGGCTGATAAAGATCCAACGATCGAATTGTCGCCTGTCTCGGCTGCCGAACCTTGGCGCCCCCACGTCAATCCCTGGCTGATCGCAGTGGTGGTCGCGATGGCCGCATTCATGGAGGTGCTCGACACAAGCATCGCCAACGTTGCTCTGCCTTACATGGCGGGCAACCTGGGTGCGAGCAACGACGAGAGCACCTGGGTGCTGACTTCCTACCTGGTTTCGAACGCCATCGTGCTGCCCATCAGCGGATGGTTCGCCAGTGTGCTCGGCCGGAAACGATTCTTCATGACGTGTCTGGCAATTTTCACGCTGAGTTCCCTGCTGTGCGGGATTGCGCCTAGTCTCGGAGCGATTATCCTGTTTCGGGTTCTACAGGGGGCCGGCGGCGGTGGCTTGCAGCCTATGGCTCAGGCCATTCTGGCGGACACTTTTCCGCCGCGGCAGCGCGGACTGGCATTCGCGCTCTATGGCATCACTTCGATCATAGCGCCGACGGTCGGACCCACCCTCGGGGGCTGGATTACGGATCAGTACACATGGCGCTGGATTTTTTTCATCAACCTGCCGGTCGGTATTCTGGCATTGTTCCTCATTTTCCGCCTCGTCGAAGATCCACCTTGGGCGAGACGCGTCGCGGGCGCGGGAGTAAAAATCGACTATATCGGCGTGAGTCTTCTCGTCATCGGGGTGGGCGCGCTGCAAGTCATGCTCGATAAGGGACAGGAGGAGGATTGGTTCGGTTCGACTTTCATCATGACGCTGGCCGTGATCGCCGGCGTCGGACTTATTGCGCTGGTCATTTGGGAATGGTTTTACAAAAACCCTATTATCGAAATCCGCCTGTTCAAGAATTTAAATTTTCTCGGTGCCAATGCCATGATGTTCATACTGGGAATCATGCTGTTCTCCAGCCTCGTGATGATGCCTCAGTTCCTTCAGACCCTCATGGGCTACACGGCTGAGTCGGCAGGTCTCGTCCTTTCCGGTGGCGGCTTGCTGCTGCTGTTTCTGATGCCGATCGCGGGCACGCTCGCATCAAAGGTTCAGGCGCGGTACATCATCGCGTTTGGTTGGCTGGCGCTCTCCGCGGCCATGTACTACTCCACACAGCAGCTCAATCTTGCGATCAGTTTTGGATCCGCCAGCCTGCTACGCATGGTGCAGGTGTTCGGCCTGGGTTTCCTGTTTGTTCCCATTAACCTGGTTTCGTACGTCGGAATGCCGGCTCAGAAGAGCAACAGCGTTGCAGGACTTGTGAACTTCATGCGCAACATTGGGGCAAGCATCGGAACATCGATGGTCACCACGTTGATTGCGCGCCGCGCGCAATTTCATCAGGTAAGTCTCGCGGCCCATTTTACCCGGGGGCAGCCGGCCTTCACTCTCGCGGCGAAGGGTCTCGCGGCTCGTTTGGCTATTTCCGGTTTGGATGCGTCGCGGGCGGCGAGTCAAGCATACGGCCGGCTTTACCGGGCGTTGATTGGTCAAGCGACCACGCTAGCCTACATCGATACGTATTGGGTTCTGGCTGTGGGAGCCGCGATTATGTTTCTGCTGTCCTTCGCGCTCAAAAAGAATGAGCCGGGCGCCGGAGGAGAAGTGGCGGCGGGTTGAGAGGCAGTTATGACGATCCGAATCATCACTCTTGATCGCGAATACGGCAGCGGAGGCGGCGTGATCGCGGCCAGGGTCGCGTCCCGCCTGGGTTGGAAGCTGTGGGATCAGTTACTGACGGATGAAATCGCGCGCCGGATGGATTGCGATTGCCGTGACGTAGAGAAGCATGAAGAGAAAAGAGATCCAGCCTTTTATCGGCTCGTCAAGTCTTTCATGCGCGGCAGTTTTGAAGGGAGCTTGAACGCCCGGCGGTTAAAAATGGTGGATACGGACTGCGTCCGCGAGGTCGTGAAGCAAATCCTTCCGGAAGTGGCGAACGAGGGCAACTGCGTCATTGTAGGACGAGGATCAGCTTATTATCTCGGTACCCGCCTCGACGCGTTTCACGTCTTCGTCTATGCGCCGTTTGATGAAAGAGTCCGCCGGTTGCGCTCAACCGGCAAAAGCGAGAAGGAGGCGATCGAACTTGCGGAGACGGTAGACCGAGAGCGCGCCGAATTCGTCAAGCAATACTTCAACATCGAGTGGCCTGACCGGCATCGCTTTCACTTGATGGTCAATTCCGGAATCGGGGAGGAAGCCGCGGTCGAGACTATTCTCGATGCGCTTGCACTATATACGAAGCAGCGGAGTTGATCGATCATCAGCGCTTCGGTGAGGAGTCGTAATGATTGATAACGAACGGGCCCGGTTTTGCGCATTTTCCCTCTCTGCCTTCGTGATCTTGCTCATCGTAACTCCCAGAGCCGGCGCGGCACAGGCGCAAAGTCCCTTCCTCGGGAGCGTACCTACCGGTCAGGCTACGGGGACCACGCTGGAGCTTTCTCTTAAGGATGCGTTAGAGCGGGCTCTCAAATACAACCTGGGCGTCATCGAAAGCAGCCAGAACACTCGCGCAGCGCAAGCCGCGCGTCTTCGCAGTTTGAACGGACTGCTGCCGAACCTCTCGGCCCGCCTCACCGCAGCGCTCGAACAGATCAATCTGAGAGCGGGAGGGCTCAACATCCATATTCCCGGCGTCCGCGTCCCAACCCTTGTTGGACCTTTTGGCGTTGCCGACGCGCGAGCTTATCTCTCGCAGCAAGTCTTTAATTTGTCGGACATCAAGAACTGGAGGTCGGCATCGGAATCCGAAAAGGCATCGCAGTACACGTATAAGAGGGATCGAGACCTGGTGGTGCTCACCGCGGGTGACGCTTATCTTTTGGTGATTTCGGATATCGCCACTACCGATTCGATTCGTGCCAGGGTCGAGACGGCCCAGACGCTCTATCGAAACGACGTCGATCAGAACAGGCAAGGCGTCATCGCGGGCATCGATGTCCTGCGCGCGCAAGTCGAACTGCAGACCGAGCAGCAACGGCTGATTTCCGCCGAGAACCAACTATCCATCGACAAGCTTACGCTTGCGCGGGTCATTGGGCTGCCGAGCGGCCAGGAATTCCGTCTTGCGGACTCTGTTCCCTACGCGCCCTTGACGGGTATGAGTCTTGATGAGTCGCTCAAGCAAGCCCGACTCACAAGACCAGATTACCTGAGTGCCGAAGCCCATGTACGGGCGGCAGAATTGGCTCGCCGAGCCGCCGCCGCCGAAAACTATCCCTCATTGTCAACGGACGCGAACTATGGAGACATCGGCAGCCCGAATTTTGGTACATCGCATGGAACGTTCTCTATTGCGGTCGGGCTGAATATTCCGGTTTTTCAAGGCAGCCGCGTCCGTGCTGACAAACTGCAAGCCGATTCTGCACTGGAGCAACGCAAAGCGGAACTCGCGGATCTGGGAGGCAGGATCGACGACGAAGTCCGCACGGCTTTTTTCAATTTTCAATCATCGTCCGAGCTCGTGACGGTCGCCAGAAGTAATATCGACCTCTCCACTCAAACACTGACGCAAGCTCAAGACCGGTTCCGAGCAGGCGTCGCCGACAACCTCGAAGTCGTTCAGGCCCAGGAATCCCTGGCGTCTGCAAATCAATCCTACATCGCAAGTCTCTATTCCTTTAATGTGTCGAAGCTGTCGCTCGCATTGGCGCTCGGCGTGGCGGAGCAATCGGCGCTGCAGTACCTCGGAGTGAAGTAACTATGGATAATTCGCCATCAAGTGGGACAGGAGTCGGTCCGGGCCGTCCACCTTCACGCCGCCGCGCGAAACTACTACGACGAACCCTGTTTGTGCTGCTCGGGCTGATTATTCTCATCGCCATTTCCGTTCGACTGTATCGCGACTATGCCGCATGGGAGACCACGGATGATGCCCAGATCGATGGGTATATCTATCCGGTGAATTCCCGAATCCCTGGTTACGTGACCCGCGTGACGGTTGACGATAACCAGTACGTCGAAGCCGGCACCGTCGTGCTCCAACTCGACCCCAAAGACTACGAGGTTGCCGTGGCGAATGCCAAGGCAGCGCTGGCGACTAGCGAGGCCAGCGCCGCCGCCGTATCTACCAATGTTCCACTCACTTCTGTGAACACGTCGGCTCAACTGTCCAGTGCACAGGCGGATGTAGAAAACGGCAATGCGGCCGTGGTTGCTGCCGAGCGGTCATTTGACGCCGCACAGGCCTCGCTACGACAGGCCGAAGCCAATGATCTGAAGGCTCAAGACGATGTCAACAGATACAAGCCGCTGGCGGATAAGGATGAGATCCCACAGCAACGTTACACTCAAGCGGTGAATACGGAAAAAGCGACTGCCGCCGCGGTCGAGGTTGCCCGAGCATCCGTGTCCACCGCTGAACAAGGTGTTGCACAAGCCAGGGCCAGGCTCGAACAAATTCAAGCGCAACTACGATCCGCGCAGACGGCGCCTCAACAAATATCGGTACAACGGTCCCGTGCTCAAGCAGCCGCGGCGGAAACCCAACGAGCCGCCGCGAGTCTTCAGCAGGCCCAATTGAACCTGCAATACACAACGATTGTCGCGCCAGTGAGCGGGATCGTCGGACAGCGATCGGTCCAGCCGGGCCAGAACGTCTCTCCAGGCCAGCAATTGATGACCATCGTTCCTTTGGACAGCCCCAATATCTGGGTCACCGCTAATTTCAAAGAAACACAATTGACGTATATGCGGCCCGGCCAACCCGTAAAAATCTCCGTTGACGCCTACGGCCAAATCTACGACGGTCACGTTCTGAATCTTGCCGGCGCGAGCGGAGCCCGCTACAGCCTGCTGCCGCCGGAGAATGCCACAGGCAATTATGTAAAGGTGGTACAGCGGCTCCCAGTAAAGATCGTCTTCGAGAAAGGTCAAGATCCCGAGCATCTGCTGCGCCCAGGAATGTCGGTCGAACCTAGCGTGAGAATCAAATAGCGGAATGTGAACCACTCGCCAGATCAATTCGAAATCTGACTCGTGCCCCCATCTGTCGCTGCTTCGTCTGCAGCGGCCGGAGCGCCCTTGTCCGAATTAGGCTTAAGGCGCACACCTTCTATCCGCGTGCATGGATAACATAAGTTCACCCAGGTCGCGTTTCATCAAAGCAGTTCGCCCAGTTATGTCGGCCAGCATGGCGATTCGATCCGACAGATCGCCGATTGAAAGCTTGGTGTTATCGTCCAGGCTCGACGTCAGCCGCGTGATCTTCTGATCCATTTCTGCGGAGCCGGCCGCCCCCAGGCGTCCGAACCGTTTCCACTCCGCCATGAGTTGGTCGAGTCGCGTTCCCTTATCCAGACTTTCACCCGGCGGTACACTGCGCAGATAAGCCAGCACTCTTTCCGGGTAGTAGCTGTTCAATGCAGCTTCTCGTGCAAACAGGGGAGCGAGCATGTTGGGAATTCTGCCGACGCTGCGCTGCGGACCGCGCTGGCGATGAATGCCGATGATCGAGAGAACGGTAGAACCGATACCGGAGCCGACTCCAAGACCGTTGCCGATGTTCGCGGTGGAACTGCTAAACTGCGCGGCATTGACCGCGATCCCCAGCCCGGTCCCCGTAATCAAGTTCGCTACATTGATCAGATTAACGGCTCGATCCCTCCGCGATTGCAATGCCGCACTCAATTCGGAAAGATGAGCACGCTCGTTGTCCAACTCCGCGATAACACCGTCAACCTCAAATGAGGTCGCTACCACGGTCTCTACAATGTCCTGCCTCATCGAAAGTTCTTCGGCTGTGGCAGCCGATTCGCAAGGTCTCTCGGTACGCATCAGGCGTGCATTACTGACCAATTGAGATATTCCCAGAATCGTCGCGACCTGCTCCGCATTCTCTGAGTTATGCGGATTGTTCTGCGCGAGGGTCGAAGGAACAATGGCCTTCAGTACAACAGCACAAAAGAGACATGACCACCGGAGTGTTTTCGTATTCATGGTATGTCGGCGCCTCACTCACCATCCGTTTATCCCATTAATCCTCCCCGCCAAAATTAAATCACACGAAATGTGTTCAAACTTGAAGAAGCGATGATCGTTAATGTCGGACAGCGAGCCCGGCGAAGATCGTCTTCGATATAGCCGGTCGTTATCGCTCTTGGTGTCCGCCAAATTCATAACGCATTGCAGAGAGGACGTTTCTTTCTTACCGTAAAATTTTCTTCCGCGACTTTCTATACGGGGAGTTCGGCGCCAGAGCCACTCGCCCGTCCTCCTCTGAATGAGCCCGAGCCTGTAATTCGACTTTGTAATCCTTGCCTTCCCATCGGTTCTCGTCAACCCACAAGAAGGTGAACCGAATCGTTGTTTTGTATTCAGGCAGGAGGAGGTCGACAAATTCGATATCGACACTCGTCGGGGTCGATCGTGTGTCTGCAGAATGCAGCCAATCATCGCTGGTCCAATGCAGCGAGAACGGAGAATTCGCTTGTATGCGCAGGCGCGTGCCGATCGCGATCGTTGGGACCTGACGATTAGACTTCCACACCTCAATCGGACGGTGTTCCCGATGGCGCTGCACGTAGCGTTCATATGCCGCTTCGATCAAGTCAAAGCTTTTGCCGTCCGCGGCGGAGCGACGCAGTTTCACGTATTCCGCATGTGCCCATAAGAGAGGCACTGCCGCGCCGGTCTCTCTGCCAAAGAGAAAATGACGCGAAGGCAGGTCCGGTGCGTCCCAGACCTGCTCGGGTATGAGACCAATGCCTCCGGAAAATTTCTCGAGGGCACGGAGATAAGGCTCCGGATCACGGCCGGCGGCAAGCTCATAATGACCTCGCTCCCCCGTCAGCAGAGGCCACGGACGCCCGACCCCCCATCCCTTAAACGGGTCCCCGTCCTCGCGTTGGCCATAACCATCATGGTTGTAGCGGCGCCAACAGGGACCGAAGGGTGTATCGACCTTGAGCACAGCGTCCACGACGCGAAGGGAGTCACGGATGAGCGGGTCGTGCGCGCTACGAATTCCATAACGAACCAGTTCGAGAAAACCAGCATCCACGATTGCGTTGGCAGGAAATTCAACGCGATCACCGGGCCGCTGATTTACCAAGACCACTGTTCCACAATTTGGATCCTCGTCCGCACAGTTCTCAATATTGCCTGGGTTAATACGGATGTAGTGCCGGGTCAGCCCGGGGACTAGAGTCCCTTGCGTCGTGACTGTCCAGCGTTCGACATGGGATTCGAGGAAATCAGCATAGTCTCGGACGAATTCGGCTGTGCTTTCGTCGCCTCGGTCAATAAAGAATTCGGCCGCGCATATCAGTGCCGCAATGTGGACCGCGAGCGTCGATGGCGAATAGCCGCTCGCTTCCTCCCACCGCTCCTGCGCGGTGACCGGACCTTCTCGGATGAGGAACCCACAGGCGCGACGAACCATGACGTAAGGATCGAAGTTTCCCAACGCGCCGAGTTTCCATAGCCGCCATGCCAGAAGAATTGGAAATGCGACCTCGTCCAACTGTACACCCAGCCAATGGGGCCGCCCGTCGATCCAGAAATTCTGGTAAAAGCCGCCATCCTCGCGCTGCGACACGGCGAGATAAATCAGCGCCCGTAGCGGCGTGCTGAAATCGCCAACGGTCAGCAGCGCGCTCACGCACTTCACCATGTCGCGTGTCCACACCAAATGATAGCCGCCAAGCTCATCATCACTTTTCTCATCGCCCCAGGGAATGCTGAGCGAGGCAATCATAGCCCCCGGGTATGTTTTGTCTTCGTGCGCGAGCAGGAGATTGACGCTGCGCTCGTAGAGCTTGGAATTGTTCGATCCGGCCGTCAGCGCAAACCGCTTGGATGTCCGCTCCCATTGCCGGATGAAAGCCTCCCGCGTCTGTTCGAACGGAATACTCAACGACTGCGCCAGCGTGCTGAGTGCGTTGTGCTTGGTAGTGCCGAACGCCAGGGCCACCATGAATTTGCTACCCTTGGAAAGATCGAGGCCGCCAGTCAAAGCGACATTGCCGTCAAGGGCGGTGTCGTATTGCCAATCAAGCCGATAATTGTCCGCCAGATCCGTCCAGCCGTCATTTACCCCAACGTAACCGCAGGAACAATCTGTAAACGGAACTGTGGCTCCGATCACGAGCCAGGTATTACCTTTGTAGGCGGCTAGAACAGTCTGGCCTTCCAGCCGAAGTACCTCTCCGTTGTTGTGCCAGCCCCCGATCTCCAGGTGTGGTGCGCATAGCACATACATCCGCAATTTTTGCAATAACTCCGGAGCAGCTTGCAGGTGGGTTTCGACCAGAAGGCAGTTCTGATGCGGGTCGCCAAGGATCGTCTTGTGGATGCTGTAGCGGCCTTCCCTTTCCCGGTTCGTAACCTCAAACCCGAGCGCCGCTTCCGAAATGCAATCGATATCTCCGACAAAGTTCCGACGCTCGTCGTGAAAAAAATTCTCGCCGTCGGTGACCAGGAATTGCAGGTCACGGATTTGTGGTGAATCGATGGTTGGATAATACACCTCGGTCACACAACTGTAATCGAGGGTGTACCAGACGCGACTGGAAGTTGAATATGCCGTTCCAACCGCTACTTTCGTGCCTCGCGTCCACCGAGGTTCAATGCCCGGACCACCGGGTGCGAAGCGTGGAGCATTGGTAGTGATCAATCTTGAGGCTCCTTTCCGAAGTGACATGCGGGACTCATGGCTCGCAGGTCCTACTGGCTCAGATCCAGACTATGTGGGAAAACGGCTTCGAACATCCCACAATAGAACAGTCTTTCGCTAACACGACAGGTGAATAATGTCATACCACTATTGTGGTATGGGCGCATTCACCTGCGGCGGCCTCTGGGAGCTCTGGGAGAGGGACTTGGCTGTGCCTTTGTGAACTCGTGGAACGATCTGATCGAGGTGATCTCTTCCAAGAGCGTTTCTATTGCGAAGCGCTCTATTTGAAGTTTTGCTAAAGTGAGCTGAGTCGAAGGAGGATTCGCATGAGTAGTGAACATTCTGACGCACTGGTTATCTACGGGGTGACAGGCGATCTGGCTTTTAAGAAAATTTTTCCTGCGTTGCAAGCGATGGTTCGGCGTGGACGTCTCGATGTGCCCGTCATCGGCGTAGCCAGGTCGGCTTGGAGTCTCGATCAATTCCGGCAGCGAGTGCACGATAGCCTGGAAAAGTACGGCGGAGTTGATCCTGCAGCATTTGAAAAGCTCTCTCGATTATTGCGCTACGTCTCTGTCGACTACACCGATCCCGCGGCTTGCCGGGCGATTCACAGCGAACTGAAGGAGGCGCGGCGCCCTGCGATTTATCTGGCGGTTCCACCGCATCTATTTGCTCCCGCAGTCGAACAACTTGCCAATTCTGGCTGCGCCAAAGACGCCCGCATCATTATCGAAAAACCTTTCGGGCGCGATCTTGCCTCAGCGAGGAACCTTAACCAAATACTCCAAAGAGTGTTCGACGAATCGTCGATCTTTCGCATTGATCACTACCTCGGAAAGAAGCCGGTGAACAATATGCTGGTCTTTCGGTTCGCGAATACGTTCGTGGAGTCATTCTGGAATCGTAACTATATCGAGAGCGTACAGATCACCATGGCCGAAGATTTTGGAGTTCAAGGCCGAGGAGGTTTCTACGACGAGACCGGCGCCATACGTGATGTGGTCCAGAACCACCTTTTCCAGGTGATCTCCAATCTGGCGATGGAGCCACCGGCCCGCAACGACAGCGAATCTGTCCGGGATGAAAAGGTCAAGGTACTCAAAGCGATTTCGCCCATCGAACAAGACGATATCGTGCGTGGTCAGTTCCGTGGCTATCGTGATGAGAAGGGCGTGCCGAAGGACTCCCAAATGGAAACGTTTGCCGCCTTGAGGTTGAAGATCAATTCATGGCGCTGGAAAGGAGTGCCCTTCTATGTCCGCGCTGGCAAATGCCTGCCGGTAACCTGCACCGAAATTGTTGGGCGGTTCCACAAACCGCCCACGCTGATGCCTGAGGCCGTTCTGAAAGAGAACCACCTGCGGCTGCGCCTTAGCCCGGAAGTCACGATCGCTATGGGAATGATGACGCTCGCTCCAGGCGACAGGTTCTCCGTCGAGACCAGCGAAATGGTCGCGTCCAGCGCTCCCCGCGCTGGTGAGATGGAGGCGTACGAACGCTTACTGGGTGCAGCAATGGAAGGTGACGGCACCCTCTTCGCCCGGGAGGACTACGTGGAGGAGGCGTGGCGAATCGTCGATCCGATCTTAAAGAAGGACACACCGGTTTACGACTACGAAGCGAATACTTGGGGGCCGCGCGAGGTCGACCGGGTGACGCCCGACCGAGGCTGGTACAATCCAATTATCGATCCGGAAACTCTCGAACGCAGTAGGCGCGCCGGTTGACTGGAGAAACGACGGTGAAGATTGAAATATTTTCCGACGCGACGTCGCGCCTGCCGGAACCTACCAGCGCAGACGCCGGATGACATTGGCGTATCCGATCCTCAATCGAGCCCGCTGCGTACTTTGGTTGGTGACTGGGGTGGAAAAGGCTGCAACGCTTCATCGTCTCCAAGCCGGAGATCCCTCAATTCCAGCTGGCAAGATTCGCCGGGACAGGGCCCTCGTTTTTGCCGATCGTAAGGCTGCAGGCGTGCTCAAAAGCTAGAGCCTGTCAGCATCCTACTCGATGGCAATGAGCGGCTGCGAATGCAAGCCCGATAGGGCGCAGCCATCAAATAATGAGCGGCTGCGAATGCAAGCCCGATAGGGCGCAGCCATCAAATAAGGAGACGTCATGAGCAGAAAGCCACTTAATGCATCTTTCACAGACGAACAGCTCGAGCAGCTATGCATCAACACCATTCGCACGCTCTCGATTGATGCCATTCAGCAAGCGAAATCCGGACACCCGGGTACACCCATGGCCCTCGCACCACTCATCTACACGATCTGGAACCGAATACTCCGTTTCGATCCTCAAGATCCGATCTGGCCCAATCGCGATCGCTTTGTGCTGTCGAACGGTCACGCCTCGATGCTGCTCTGGTCCGCACTCCACCTGACTAAGACGCGAGCCGTGAACCCCGAATACGAGATACTCGGACAACCGGCGGTGACACTTGATGATATCCGCCATTTTCGCCAGCTCAACAGCAAGGCACCGGGTCATCCGGAGTATCACTGGGTATCAGGCGTCGAGGCTACTACGGGCCCTTTGGGACAGGGAGTCGCCACAAGTGTGGGTATGGCGATCGCAGAGAAGTGGTTGGCGAGCCGCTACAACCGCCAGAACTTCGAAATCTTCCACTACAACATCTACGCCGTCTGTGGCGATGGCTGTCTTATGGAGGGCGTTGCCTCCGAAGCAGCGTCATTGGCCGGCCATCTCGGGCTCGACAATCTCTGCTGGATCTACGACAACAATCACATCTCACTCGAGGGAAGCACGCAGTTGGCGTTCACCGAGGATGTCGCGTCACGATTCCTGGCGTATGGGTGGAACATTCTGCGTGTCGGCGATGCAAATGACATCGACGCTATCCAAGGGGCACTCGAGGCCTTCATGAAGACGAAGGGCCGTCCGACATTCATTGTCTTGGACAGCCACATCGGCTACGGGTCACCGCACAAACAGGATACTGCCGCAGCCCATGGCGATCCGCTCGGCGATGAAGAAGTCAGGCTCACAAAACGCAATTATGGATGGCCCGAAAACGAGACATTTCTCGTTCCCGACGGCGTGTACGAGCGCTTCGCCGAAGGTATCGGTGTACGTGGAAGCCAAGCCCGGCGCTCGTGGACGGAACTGTTCGATGCGTATCGCACGAAATATCCCGATCTCGCCATCGAGATCGGCCTAATGCAACGCCGTGAACTTCCGGCGGGATGGGATCGCAACCTCCCTGTTTTTCCGGCGGATTCGAAGGGCATAGCTGGGCGTGACGCGTCAGGCAAAGTGCTGAACGTGCTCGCGCAGAATGTTCCCTGGTTTCTCGGTGGCTCCGCAGATCTTGCGCCCTCGAACAGGACCACCTTGACCTTCGGGAGCGCGGGAGACTTGCAGTCGGATAACCCCGGTGGAAGGAATATGCACTTTGGTGTTAGGGAGCACGCGATGGCTGCGATTATGAATGGGCTGTCTTTGTCCAAGCTCCGTCCGTTCGGAGGGACCTTCCTTATATTCAGCGACTATGCGCGGCCGGCGATCCGGCTCGCGGCGATCATGGAATTGCCGGTTGTCTTCGTCTTGACCCATGATGCGATGGGTGATGGAGAAGATGGTCCGACGCACCAACCTGTCGAGCAGCTTGCCTCACTTCGTGCAATGCCGGGCCTGACTACGTTGCGGCCTGGCGACGCCAATGAGGTCGTCGAGGCCTTTCGCTACATCATGCAGCTCCGCCATCAGCCGGTGGTCTTAGCCTTGTCGCGGCAAGCCCTGCCAACGCTTGATCGCGGCAGGTATGCGCTGCCCGCCGGTGTCGCACACGGCGCGTATGTGCTTGCTGACGCTCCTGGCTCCGACCCGGAAGTGATCATCATTGCGTCGGGAAGCGAAGTCAGCCTTGCGGTGGAAGCTCATGAAACTCTCGTTGCTGAAGGCATTCGCTCGCGAGTCGTATCAATGCCGTCGTGGGAAATTTTCGATCACCAGACAAAAGAATACCGGGACAGCGTGTTGCCGCCGAGCGTAAGCGCGCGCGTCGCGGTAGAACAGGGCTCCACCTTCGGTTGGGAACGTTATGTTGGAACGTCTGGTCAAGTCATCGGCATGCGCACGTTTGGAGCTTCGGCACCACTAAAGGAATTGCAGCGAAAATTCGGGTTCGAGCCGGGGCAGGTCGCTGTCGCCGCCAAAGAGCAACTGCGCAAAAAGTCGGATTGAATCGTTCGAGGCGCGGCGGTCCTCGCCCACTGGAGATATGAAGGCATACCGGGGACTTCGATTGGAGGCCCCGCCGCTTCGTCTGCGGCTAAAACCTTAGCTTCCGACTAAGTGCACCATTTCGTAAATACGGTCACGTATAGCACCCTCACCCGCCGCTTCGCGGCACCCTCTCCCAGAGGGAGAGGGACTAAACTTCTGAATGGTCCTTCTCCCTCTGGGAGAAGGTGGCCCGCGCGAAGCGCAAGCCCGCTAGGGCGAAGCCCCAAGAGAAGGGCCGGATGAGGGCAAATACGCGCTCTCAGGCGCCGTTCCCAGATTCCGGGGAGACTTTATTGCCTTCTTTGGATCCACACTCTTGTCGACGGTGATCGCGAAAAAAGGCGTAAACATCTCCTCCCAAGTCATGTTGCCGAAATAAACGGTCCTGTTCGGGTCGGGATTGAACTTGTTGTTCGCCGAATTGTCGTAGTGCGCGACGACGACCATTTTGGTGCCTTTCGGAACCTTAATCGATTCCGTCAGATCGTAACCGAGCTGCCAATTGAAATCGTAGTGGGGGACGTTCAACACAACCTGTTCCTTCCCGTCGGGAAAGACCAGCTTGTAGGTCATATCCTTGCCGCGCACATGCATATGCGGCGACATCCAATGCAACTCCGCGTCCACCAGGAACGTGAACTCGGCCGGTTGCGGCTCATAGTTGGAGGCGTTGGGTGGAATCGCAAAATTCCTCGGATCTGTTGCATTACCGGTCTCAATCAACCGGCGTTGTGGCAGTTCTTTGGCAATCGTGAGACCCACCTCCGGCCGGTCGGTGGCTGCGACACCGTTCGGAGTGTAATGGATACTCCATGAGATATCGTAGCCTGCTGGGACCATCAGCGCCGCATTGTAAGGCCGAAAATCAGAGAGGGCACGTCCGGGCACGTAACAGCTAATGTTCTGTTCCGCATTAGTGTCACCAGTGGCCGCATTGGGAGGAATGTTGTCTCGAACGCGAGTAGCGACCTCGCGGCCTCTTCCATCGACGGTCGGAAGCAGAACCTGGCGCGCTGACGGAGCTACCTCGGCCCCCGTCTCGTCGCGCTGCTTGTCCACCCAGAGGAATGTGTTGTACACCGTGTCCGGTCTGTGCGGAACAAAAGAAACACATATGTGATGCGTGACGCCCAACTCACTCGGTTTGATCTCGACGGAAGTTATCCACGTGTCTTTGGCGAAACCGGTCGGTGTTACCAGTGTCATCCATTCAATCACGTTCTTGGCAGGAGCCGTCGGCACAGTGTACGGCACTCCCTTCAATATGACATCTGGCTTCGTCGTCCATCCGTTTTCAGGCCATTGGACCGCAGGCCGCGCGTCGTTGGGATCGCCCTGTGGAGCGCCGCTGTCTGCCCATTGCACGATTGTGTCGATTTCTTCCTGCTTCAGCGAACGGTCGTTCGAAAAATGACCATACTGGGGATCGGCGAACCAAGGCGGCATCTTCCGCGTAATGACCGCCGCTTTCATGGCTTTGGCCCACGGACGCGTGGTCTCGTAAGTCAGGAATGACATTGGCGCAATATTCCCCGGCCGATGGCAAGTTTGGCAATTCCGCTCGAGAATCGGAAGGACGTCTTTATGGAATGTGACCCCGCCGACTGCTGACGCTTCAGCACACATCATAAGCAGAACAGCAGATACTGATCCGGCGAGCCAAGCTCGTGCACCCATGTTCGCTCCTATGTCCACTTTTTGTTGTAACAAGTTAGCACGCTTGCGTACAAAAACATACGGTTTGCGACGATTTTGCCGGACGACTTATCGAGTGCCGTACCACAAAGAACCCGCGAAGCTCACCCAATTGAAGAAGGGCGGGTTCCCAAGCACTAGCCCGCATTTCTCACCGGAATCTTGGGCAGCTATGCCGAGGGCGCGTCCCTCTCCCTCTGGGAGAGGGTGGCCGAAGGCCGGGTGAGGGTCGATAAGACTCCCTCTCCCAGAGGGAGAGGGACTTGGCTGTGGATAGTCACAAGCCGGTGAGAAATCCGGGCTAGCCGCACATGTTGCCGAGAAGGCCGCGGCCACCGCAGTAGCTGACGTCCTGGAGCTGGATTTCGACCCCGTCGGGGGCGTCAACCAGGATCTCGGTGGTCGCGCCCTCTCGCAGCCTCGTCCGCGCGCTCACGCCATGCTCGGCGAGCCTCGCCTTGATTTGATCGGGAGCGAACCCTTGGACGCCGAATCCTATGTGCGGCCGGAAGGCTGCAGGTCCACTTCCCTCGACCAACGCGATGAACTGCGGTCCGGACCCGATCCGGAGGATCGGAATCGGAGGTCCCTCATATCCGGCTGTTCGCGGTCCTCCCTCCGGCTCCTGGTATGTCTGCCGCTGCATGTCGGTCAGCCTCAGATACCATTCGAGCGTGCGCTCCACATTGGGCACGATCAGCCTGACATGGTTCAGCGTTCGAACCGGGATCGGCGGGGGGCTGCCTGGCAGCCGAGCCGCTTGGGCGGCGGTGTCGCACACGTCACCAAAGAATCCGCCTCCGCCGCAAGCGTTCACAGGATTGAACTGAAGCGGGAAGCCGTCCGGGTCGTCGAAATTGACGCCGTTTATGGTTTTACCCTCCCGAAGAACCGCCTGAGCGGGAGCCTGCATTTCCGAGAGAGCCCTTAGAATTCTGTCGACATTGAAATCCTCGACTCCCCAACAGAAATGCGGACGTCGTGATGCCGGCTGCCCAATGCTGTTCAGGTTCCGCTGCGACAGCGCCATATACGCTGGTCCGTCGCCGATTCTTACGACCGTCTGGCCTCCTCCGTAGTCCTGAAAAGCATGAACCGGCATTCCGAAGACTCGCCCATACCACTGGACGGTGCTCCGCAGGTCTGCACACCCGAAACTCACATGGTTCAGCGTGCTGACGCGTACGGGTAGTTGCGAATCCTGCCGTTTCGACTGGAGTTGTGCCATCGCGGCGCGAGGTCGCCAAAGCCCCGCCGCCAGGAGAGCCATGAGAAAGTGCCTCCGCGGAACCTGACCACCCTCATTCCTATCCGCTGATTGCTCGTTCATGAGGCCTCGCAACCAAGCGCCCCACAACTGGTAACGTGGGAAAATCTGAGCCGCGAATTGCGCGAATTGCGCGAATGGGCCGCACAGAATTCCTGTCGTTACCAACGGCATTAATGGCGTGCGGCCCATTCGCGTAATTCGCGCAATTCGCGGCTAAAACCTTCGCAAAAATCGAAGAAACCCGGCGACAGTAGCATACGAAGCATAAGCGGCCCGCCCAGCGAGTTCAAGCTTCGAATGTCCTCACGTTGCCCGCAAATCTGACATCTTTTGGGCCATGAAAGCTCCTGCTGTGATTTGGAGGAGGTGTCTTAGCAAAGTTTTCAAGCGAACAAAAGCGGATTGTGGCAACATTGCCAGAATCCGGTAGCAGAACTATGCAGGCCATCTGAGCATTGCCGTTGACAAGACGGGTCGCGTGAGCGGCGCAGTGCAGAAGCTGTGAACGAATTGACAGATAGGGAAAAAGAACTTCTCATCCGGAACGTTTTTTGATTGTTTCACAGCTCCTGTAGCTCAAGGACGGGGACCGGCCCCGATTCTGCTTGCGGCCCTACTTGCCCCGCTCAGTCGATTGACGGCGAATCAACTTTCAGGGAAAGGGTTACGATCATGCTTAAAGACAAGTTCATTGAGTGGGTTGGAACTGGTTGGGTTGCCCTGCTTGTTTTGTTACTCGTGGCCATTCCAAGTTTTGCTCAGCTCCCGACGGGGACAATTCTGGGCGTGGTGAAAGATTCCAGCGGTGCGGTCATACCAGGCGCGAGTCTAACGATAATCAATATAGACACGTCTTTGACTCGTACTGGGACGAGTACCGAGGACGGTTCCTACCGGTTTCCAGCGTTGCCTGTCGGCCGCTACCGGGTGGAGGTGACGAAGGAGGGATTCTCGTCACTCACCAGGACGGGCATCACACTGGAAGTTGGACAAGAAGCCACGATTGACGTGACTTTGGAAGTTGGTTCGCCGGCGCAAACCGTCACGGTGGCCGAAGAAGCTCCTCTGGTCCAGACCACGAGCAGCACCATGGGCGGAATTGTGAATGAAGAACAGGTCGCGAACCTGCCGCTGAATGGGCGGAACCTGATAGCTCTAACGCTGATGCAGGCCGGCGTCCAACAGACCCCTGTGATTCCCGCAACGACCATTGGTTCCGCCTTATCGACCGGCGTCACCATCAGCAACAATGGCATGCCGATCCATTCGAATAGCTACATGCTCGATGGCGCGAACATGATCGGGGTGTTTACATTCAACAACTCATCCATCATCGGCACGACGATGGGGGTGGACGGCGTCAAGGAATACAAGGTTATCACGAGCACACCCAGCGCCGAATACGGGCTCTCGATGGGCAGCCAGACGACCATCGTCAGCAAGGGGGGCACAAACCAGTTCCACGGCGATGTGTTCGATTACTTGCGTAATGATGCGCTGGACGCGCGGAATTATTTTGATGCACTCGACAAGCTCAATTTCAATGGCTTCGGCACGGACAAGAGCCTGAATTATCCCAGCAAGCGGCTTCCACCCTTTCACCGCAACAACTTTGGGGCCTCGTTCGGCGGCCCGATCAAAAAGGACAAGACATTCTTTTACGCTGTGTATGAAGGTTTGAGACAGACCTGGGGACAGACGGTCGCAACGAATACGCTGCCCGGCAATTGTTTCGACTCCGTCACCCACGTTGTTACTGCAACAAGCTTATCCGCCTGCAGCGGAGTTCCAACCAGCAACATAAACCCGTCCGTGCTTCATGTCTTGTCCGCTCCCATCATTCCGGGCCAGGCGGGACTGTTCCCGTATCCCAATACGAACATAGACTCCTCTGGAAATAAGCTCCCTGGAGCGACATTCAACTACTCTTTCCCCTATATCCAACCGACATCAGAAAACTACGGGCAGATCCGTCTGGATGAGAATTTGTCGAATTCCGACACGTTTTTTATCCGGTACACGCACGATCACTCAGAACAGGTCGCGAACCGGGCGTACTGGTATCAGCGGGATTATGAGTCTGGCGCCATGCAGTTCGCGACGCTTTCGGAAACGCACATCTTCTCGCCGGCCTTCCTGAACACGGTCCGGTTTTCGTTCAGCCGAAATTTGATCTCTGGCCAGTCGACGACGTCGCCACGGATCACTGACCCGCAGACCATCCTTCAGCCGGGTCAGGACATGGGCGGCTTCACTCCGGCAAGTACCGTGACAGGCTTGGGATTCATTGCGGCCGACGGTCAATACGTCAACAACGTTTACACGTACAGCGACGACCTTTACTGGACCAAGGGAAAGCACGCGTTCAAGTTCGGTACACTGATCAATAAGTTCAGGATTCCGGAGGATGGCCATTTCAACAACCGGGGCACTGTAGCCTTTACCAATCTTTCTAATTTGGCCCAGGGAATCTACAGCAACATGACGGCATTGGGAGGCACGCTCTCTCCCTCCCAGGCCCGCATTTGGGGACAGCGCACTTTTGGGTTCTACGTTCAGGACGATTACCGGCTTATACCCCGGCTGACGTTGAACTTGGGATTCAGATATGAGTTTGGCACGATTCCGACGGAGCTCAAGGGCCGCAACTGGCAAATTCGAGACATCGCCACGGCCGATGGGACTAGCCCAACGCAAGGGGCGGTTCCCAGCGCGATCTGGGGCAACAACCCTTCCCTGCACGCCTTCAGCCCGCGAATTGGTTTTGCATGGGACCCCTTCGGCAACGGGAAGATGGCCATCCGGGCCGGCGCCGGCATCTACTACGATATCGGGAATCTCGGCGCGATGCTCTTCAATGGGGGATGCTGCCAGCCGCCGCTCGATTTCTTCAACACGATCAACAACCCGTACTCGTCTGTAGCGGCGATGACAGCGGCGGGACTGCCGAGGTTTCAGAACCCGCTTCCGATCGCTTATGGATCAGCCCCGCGAACGCCTTTCAATCCGAACGGTGTGGTTTCCACTTTTACCGGTCTGGCTTCACCGCGGAACATGTCCTACCACTGGAATCAGCCCACAGACTATCAATGGAACTTGACGATTGACCGCCAATTCCCCGGCAATCAGTCCGTAGCGGCCGGTTATGTGGGCGCTCGGGCGATCCACATCATTCAACTTCAGGAAGGAAATCCAACCACCATCCTTGGATACGTTAACGGTCGGCCGTACTATTGTCACCCCGCGGACAACCCAACGGGTCCACCCACTCTTGACGATCAGTGTCCGACAACGGCCGGCTTCCCGCCCAAATCCAATCCCACCTACGGAATCGTCAACAGTGAAATGGACCAAGCGCTTTAGCCATGGACTCTCGGGCGGAATCACGTACACCTGGTCGAAGATGCTGGATTACGGGTCGGGGCAGCAGGGGGTTGAGGCAGCCGTCGGTGAGGCGGTCTTGTTTCCGCAAGCCCGGTTTTTGGACAAAGGCGTTGGCGGATTTTCGATTGCGAGCAACTTCAAAGGCAACGTCATGTACCGTATCCCGGCTTTCACCATGTTTCAGCGGCGGACTGGAAACGCGCTGAATGGGTGGTGGATCGCCGGCATCATTTCGATGCAGAGCGGCCTTCCGCTAAACCCGATCATCGGTAACCGCTCGCTTTCGAACAATCCCGCGGCCGCGGGCACCGCAAACGATCGGCCGAATCTGGACCCGTCGTTCAACCGTGCCACGGTGATCACTCACAATCCAAGTAACTGGTTCAACGAAACCATGTTTGGCGTGCCCCTGGCCGGGACTCTGGGCAACGAGCCGCGGAATTTCTTGCGTGGCCCCGACCTGAAGAACGTGGATTTCGCGATTAACAAAGACACCAAGGCTGATTTCCTTGGCGAGCAAGGGATCGTCCAATTTCGGACGGAATTTTTCAACATTCTGAACCGCCCAAATTTCGCAAATCCGAATGCCACCATCGCCTCATTCAGCTCGCCCGCGGCGATTCAGTGCGGTCCCAACTATACTGTTACTAGCTGTCGGTTCGGATCATCATCGGCCCTGGGCATCAATTCAACCGCAGGGCAAATCACCTCCACCGTAACCACATCAAGGCAAATCCAACTTTCGCTGAAACTCATTTTTTAACGCAACCGTCTGGAAAGTCGCGCTGGGTGTCACCTAAGGCTGACGTAACCGTATGTCGAAAACCGTTTGCACGCTGATCACGAAATGGCCAAACTGGACAAGGCCGAGACCTAATTAACCGCCGGGCCGCGAAATGCGAATCGTCACGTACAACTTTCTCCGCGCAGGAAGCCTGAAGCGCTGCGGTCACTGGTCACGAGTGATCCGCAATCTAAAACCCGATCTGGTGCTCGCGCAGGAATGTCGTCCGCCACAGAGTTCTCCCGGTGAGCGATTCCGGCATGACCAGCACGATGCATTCGCGTGGCAGTCCACCGGAAGCAGAGGTTGGGGAAGCGGACTATTTGCACGATCCGCATCGTTGGTTCCGATCGCGATTCCGGATTACGACGGCTGGGTGGTCGGTGGCGAGATCCGGAACACTTCCTGGTCGGAACGTCCTTTGATAGTGTTCAGCGTTCACGGACCTGTCGGTGAACGCGGATACATCCGCACGATGCAACATATTCTCGATCGTGTTGCCTTGCTTTGCGGCCGTGCCGACCTTGTACTGGGCGGTGACTTCAACGTCGCGGTTGGATATCGGCAGCCACGTGAGCGAATCAGAATTCGGCGTGGCGAACGCGACGTGCTCGACCGCCTGACCAAGGAGTTCGATTTGGTGAGTTGTTGGCAAGCAGCGAATCCGGACCGCCCTTTGGCTCAAACGCTGCGATGGATGGGGAACCCTAGTGCGCCCTACCATTGTGATGGCATTTTTGTCCCGCGTTCCTGGCTGCCGCGACTAGAGTCCTGCCGTGTGGTTCGCGGCTCGCGTTGGAGTCAGATGAGCGATCACAATCCGGTCGTTGCAGACTTTCAGGCCGCCAAGATCGGCAGGCGCTGATGAATCGATTGAAGAGCTTCGTGACGCCACACACCGAGCTTGCATGGAGAGTCTGTCCGGAACATTTGATAAGATGCCAGTCGGACGCGAGTGATGATCGGACGCCAACTCAACCAATACGAAATCACCAAACACCTTGGCTCGGGCGGAATGGGAGATGTATACGAGGCCGTTGATTCCAGGTTGGGCCGCAGGGTCGCGATCAAGATTCTTCCGGAAACATTTTCCAGTGATCCGGAACGGGTGGCCCGATTCCAACGGGAAGCGCACGTGCTTGCCCTGTTAAATCATCCCAACATCGCAGCCATCTATGGACTGGAGGAATCCGGCACGCAGAAATTTCTCGTCATGGAACTGGCTAGCGGCGAGACGCTGGCAGCCTCGATCGCGCGCGGACCGATTCCGTTGGACGAGACGGTTGCCGTCGCCCGGCAAATTGCGGCAGCGTTGGAGACTACGCACGAGCAGGGGGTCACTCATCGCGATTTAAAGCCGGCAAACATCATGGTGAGTGCGGAAGGCTATGTGAAGGTGCTGGACTTCGGATTAGCCAAAGCGGCGGATAGTGCCGCAACCAGTCTCTCGAATTCGCCCACTCAGCTAACGGGAGCAATATCGGGAGTGATTCTGGGAACGGCGGCGTACATGTCGCCCGAGCAGGCGAAAGGAAAACCCGTGGATCGCACAACGGACCTGTGGGCATTTGGTTGTGTGCTTTATGAAATGCTCACGGGCCGTCCGGCGTTTGAAGGCGAGACGCCAGGCGAGGTCGTTGGGGCGGTGTTTAGGGCTGAGCCCGAATGGAACCGGCTTCCGCGCGAGACACCGGAAAGCATACGGCGTTTATTGCGGCGTTGTCTGCAGAAGGATCCGCGGCTGCGCCTGCACGATATGCACGACGCGCGAATCGAAATTGAGGAGTCGCAAAGCGGGCCAGCGACCAGCGCCTCACCTGGGCCGAAGCCCTCACGCGGCATACAACGGGTCGCCTGGACAACAGTAGTCGTGCTTACACTGATTGCTGCGATCGAAGCTATAGGGTTGCGACGTCCCGGGGTGATCGTTATGCCGGCGCCTGAAGTGCGCCTGGAGATTTCGACGCCGCCAACAACGGATCCGCTGTCGCTGGCTCTTTCACCCGATGGCCAGAAGATCGTGTTCGTTGCCACCTCTGCAGGCCGGCCGCAATTGTGGCTACGGCGTCTGGATTCCGTTTCGGCGCTTCCGCTGCCAGGAACCGAATATTCTTCCATGCCGTTCTGGTCGCCAGACAGCGAGTCGGTAGGGTACTTTGCCAATAGCGAAATAAAAACCGTGGTTATCGAGAGCGGCTCCGTCCAAAGGGTCGCCGGAGCAGTTGTGCCTGCGGGAGCGACATGGAATCGGGACGGAGTCGTCCTCTTTCCCATCGTTCCGGACGGCCCTCTGTTTCGCGTATCAGTCAAAGGAGGCCCGCCAGTTCCAGTCCCGAATCTGGAGCCGCAACAAGCGGGGCAGCGCGATCCGCAGTTCTTGCCGGATGGCCGCCATTTCTTGTACTACGTCGCCGGCAATGCGCAGACTCGCGGAATTTACATCGGCGAACTCAACGGCGCAGCGTCACGCCGCTTGCTCGATGCAGACAGCGCCGCGGCCTACGCGCCCTCCGGCCACCTGCTCTTTGTGAGGCAGGGAACCTTGTTTGCCCAAGCTATGGATACGGTCCAGTGGGAACCAGTCGGGAATCCGCACCCAGTGGCCGAACAAGTCGCCTTTGGTGGGCAGGCGATCGCCGCAGCGTTATCTGCCTCTGCGGCCGGTCCCATCGCATACCGCACGGGTTCGACCGGCGGCAAGCGTCAGCTCGTTTGGTTGGATCGATCGGGAAACCAACTCGCGGCTGCTAGCGATCCCGGAAGTTTCGGCCCGGCATATATGTCGATTTCGCCCGACAATACACGCTTGGCCGTAAACCGATCGACAGACGGGAATGTCGACATTTGGTTGCTCAGCCTTGACCGACGAGGAACGGTCCGCTTCACTACGGATCCGCGTCCGGAGATCGCTCCGGTCTGGTCGCCTCAAGGAGACCGGATCGTGTTCAGCCTCGCCGGCAAAGGAGGTTTTGATTTGTATCAAAAAGCCGTAGCCGGTTCGGCGAGCGAGGAACTGCTGGTAACAGAGGAATCCAAGCAAGCCACGGACTGGTCGCGCGACGGGCAATACCTGCTTTACAGAAGCTCGAACCCGAAAACGGGTTGGGACATTTGGGCTCTCCCGCTTACTGGAGATAAAAAGCCGTTTCCTGTCGTTCGGACTAATTTCGAAGAACGTGATGCGCAGTTTTCTCCGGACGGAAAATGGATCGCCTATCAGTCCAACGAATCGGGCCGTTTCGAAATTTACGTACAACCATTTCCAGGACCTGCAGTCCGGCTGCCCATCTCGACCAGCGGAGGCGCTCAGGTAAGGTGGCGACGCGATGGGAAAGAACTGTTCTATATCGCGCCAGATGGCGAACTCATGGCCGTGTCGTTCGATGGCGGTTCATCGCTTGGACAACCTGCCAGAATCGGCAACCCTGTTCCTCTGTTCCTCGCGCGTGTCGGCGCGTTTCAGGACATTTCACTTCCTCATTACATCCCATCTCCGGACGGTCAGCGGTTTCTAATGGACACCGCTGTCGAAGAGAGCGCAGCGCCGATCACCGTAATTCTGAATTGGAAGCCTCCTGCGAAATAGCCCATTACCGCTTAGTAGCTCACAACCTGACCGGCTCCCTAATACGTAGCACGCATAAAGGACAAGAACTCGTCAGACCGAGCCATTTGTGCGGGCTCTCGAGGACCTATGTTTTGGGAAGTCCGTCTTACCAGGTCACGTGCTCGGTAAACCGATATCTCTTCCTTTCTCTTCCTTTTGCTGGACATTTTGTGATCGAGATTCTCAGTTTCCGGGAACCGGGCTTCTCGGGAGTTGGGAAAATCGATAAACCACTTCGGCGTCGGAGAGTAATCGTCCGCGGACAATGCTTCCAGCACGAGAGCGTAAGAAAGTCTCATGGCCGTGCGCCTCTGGCGCCACGCGCTCAAACCACGAATGGCTCTGAATGCTCGGTCAAAACCGGGCGTCCCAGGAACTGTATCCGTGTTGAACTTCGCTTTCGCTCAATAGCGTTCCTTTATAAAATCAAAAAGGATGATCACCTGGACGATCGGAACTCGGCTCGGCCCCTACGTACTGGTTTCGCCGATTGGTACTGGCGGCATGGGAGAGGTATGGAAGGCGCGTGATACGCGTCTCGATCGTGTCGTGGCCATCAAGCGGTTGAAGGGTGATTACAGCAATCGGTTCAAGCGCGAAGCGCGCGCTATTGCTGCGCTGAATCATCCCCACATCTGCCAACTGTACGACATCGGACCGGATTATTTGGTGATGGAGTACATCGATGGCAAACCGCTCCGAAGTCCCTTGCCAGCGCAAGAGGCGGTACGTTTGGCGATTCAGATCGCAAGCGCTCTCGAGCAGGCGCATCGGAGAGGCATCATCCATAGCGATCTGAAGCCATCGAACATCATGGTCACCGAGGGCGGCGCGACGAAACTGCTCGACTTCGGACTGGCCAGGCTGGTGCCAAGCGCGGATTCGGCTATCATCTCTGGTCCGAACGCTACGACCGTGAGATGGCCGATGTATTCGCAATACAAGATGAAATCGCGCAAGCGATCGCTGCCGCGCTCGAGGTGAAACTGTCGGTCAGGCCCGCAGCGGTTCCGCGTTACACGCCCAACATTCCTGCATACGAAGCTTTCCTGAAGGCTGTGTATCACGGCGCAAAATTCACTCCGGAATCACTGGCACTGAACCGGAAGTATTTGGAACAAGCGATCGCATTGGACCCAAAATTTGCATTGGCCCACAATGCGATCGGCGGCCACTTCTTTGTACTTGCGTGTGGCACTCTGCAGCCGGCACACGAAGCAATACCGTCGGCGCGCGCAGCGACGCAAACCGCCCTGGACATCGACTCCTCGCTTCCGGAAGCGCAAGCCGCGCTGGGCGTGATAGCCGCTGTCTACGATTACAACTGGAAGGAGGCCGACCACCGTTTTCGTCTGGCAATGGCTCGGGATCCGATCCCACCGCTTGTTCGACACGCTTACGGGTTTTGGTATCTGATGGCTGTCGGCCGGCCGCAAGATGCCGCAGACGAGTGTGAGCGCGCGCTCAAAAAAGACCCGCTCAACGTCGCGGGTCATACCAATCTGGGGTATTGTTTGCTGGCGGCAGGCAGAGAGGCAGAGGCATCCATGGAGTTCCACAAGGCTTTGGAAATCGACGGGAATTTCTGGTTTGCGTTCTATGGCCTAGGCATCAATCATGCGTTACAAGGAGCGATGACGGAAGCGCTACCCTTCGCGGAAAAGGCGCACTCTTTGGCTCCCTGGTTTCCGGACACCATTGGACTTCTCGCGGGCGTGCTGGTGCGCATGGGCGACATGCACCAGGCGGAAAGTTTGCTCGAGAAACTTAAACCCGGGGAGAAGTATGGAGCTCCGCGCGGGCTTACTATTTTCCATGTCTTATGCGGTGACACCGACAAGGCCGCGGACTGGACGGAGAAGGCCATCGAACAACGCGATCCCTGGGTCGCCCTCTTCATGCACAGTCCCCTTCGGAAAGCCTTATCCCCCAGTGCTCGATGGTCCGTTATAGCGAGACAGATGAATTTGCCAGAGGTGAGCTAGTCCTCGGGTCCGCACCGCGTTTGTCGTTGGTCAATTTTCAGGTGACCACCATTGGTGAAGCGGCAGTGATGCCGGTTTCTCCCAATCAAAATAGCGGTCGAAGCCGGGGAACCGCCGATGCGCGACAAATTCCAGAAGCATCGCGACAGCCACGCTCCTGTTTCTCGTATTCCTTCGCGAAATTATCGTCATCGGGATGGGATTGTGCTAGCCCGTGCGGAAATCGTGGAGAACGGTGGCGAGATTTTCGGGACGCTGAGCGGAATCGTCAAAGACTCCACCCCGGTCTCGTACTACTCCTAGGCGGTAGCAGAAATCTCTGCCGCCGGACCGCCCCGATCGGTTCGATCAGCCGACTTGGTTGGAGCATCCTTTGTAAAAAAGTGCGGGTATGTATTCGCAAAGACACGAGGACGACCCAACATTTCGAAAACGCGTCTGTCGAAACTGTTTATCCGGCTCTTCACCTGAATTAGATCTTTTACGAATGCACCATGACGGCCGGGGGCGGATCGAGCGAGACAACCGCTCAATATTTGGCGCAGAAAAACGAAATTCACCGGTCAACCGCGAAAATCGGCGGTCTTTGATGCGCTACGCGTTCTTCATGGCTGCCTTTTGTTTCTGTTCGCTTTCCGGCGGTCCATAAGGACCGACATTGGCATTTCGCGCTCCTTCTTGGCGGCGCCCACTGTCGGCGCAATGCTTCATCGCCGGAATCCAGGAAAGACGCACAGCGGGACGCCGCTTCGCCTTAATCTCTTCAGTGTTCGACAGACAAGGTTCCAAACAATCCGCTCTTTGAACGGCCGCCCACGAATAAACGGAAGAAAACTAAGACAGTGAGCAATCTCTTAAACCGGAAATTGCTCACTGTCCCCGTTTTCGAAAGATGTTTCCGCAGGCATGCATGCCTTTTGCGCAATCCGAAAAAAGTCCCTGCAGGCATGCATGCCTTTTGCGCAATCCGAAAAAAGTCCCTGCGGGCATGCATGCCTTTTGCGCGATCCGAAAAAAGTCCCCGCAGACCTGCGAAACATTTTCGCCGTCGGAAAAAAGTCTCCGCAGGCGTATATGCCTTTTAAAACATCCGCGAAAAGTTTCCGCAGCCATCACCACCTTTTCCGCGACCGGAAAGTTTTTTGTTCAGCGGCGCCTCCGAGCGTGAAACAGAATTGCGTAAGCCGAATTTCAAAACTTCAGCCAAACGGCTGAAGGAACCGCTCGCTGAGCCTTCCTGTCACAAGGAGTGTTTATTGAAATCAAAGCCTAATAAGCCGGATTGAGTAAGGAGGTGGGCGTAAGGAAAATAAGAGCCTCGGGGAAGATTCCCCTCGGCAGGCTCGGCAAACCCGATGAGATTGCCAAGGCCGTGGTGTTTCTCGCGTCCGACGATAGTAGCTACATCACGGGAACAGAATTATTTGTGGATGGTGGTTTCGCACAAGTCTAGGCTTCAGGGCCTGTCTCTATTTTCACCAGATGGTCGGAGCTGGTTCACTGTCACATAGACGACCGCATCCCAAGCGTTATGGATTCCGATAAACACGAGCAGTAGCGTCGCTGCACCAATCGAGAACAGAAACGGAACCGCAACGTAAGGAAGCATGACGCCGGCCACGATGAGTGTCAGGTATGCCGCAAAGGGCAGTACGACATGCCAAAGCCAATCCTCGAACACCGCCTTGTAGCCCGTTTGGCGCGCTCGTCGAGCAACAACGATCGAGTAGATGGCTCCAGCAAGTCCACAAGCGATAAGGGTAATGCCTACGCCACGGAGCGATCGCCATGGCGCACTCAGGGTCGCGGAAACAAGTAGAGCCGCGCAGAAATGCAATACTGTGGGACTGCCAAAGGCCGCGATCTCGCCGCTGCTTGCACGCGTTTGTGATTGCGCAATAAGCGCGATAACTACAAATTGGAGACCCGTCAGCGCCCCAGCGGAAGAACCGACGATCACATAGAAGCTTTCCCAGGCCGTGAGCGGCACACTACCGTCCTCCTCTCTGTTTCGGTCATGTCCTCAGATCGTTGCGATATGTTTCAACTGGACGGACGCTCTCTACTTCTTGACGTATTTCGTCACCCCCCTCAGTTGTGCTTCCGCTGTGTAGACGTTGCCAGCGGCGTCGATGGCGATGCCTTCCCCCATGGCGCCGTCCGGAGAATTCGGCGTCATGTGAGGCGGAATGAACATCGTCACTTTCCCGTCTTTGAGACTCCCGATCCGGATCCCCCTCTGCCAGCCCGGGTGGACCCTTTCGGTCGACTCTGAGTCGGCCGTGTAGATCACGTCGTTCTTGTCGATGGCCAACCCGCTGGTGCGGCCGAAGTCGTCGTATTCACGGACGAACTTCCCCGCCTTCGTCAGGACTTGAATGCGATGGTTGTGGCGATCGGCAACGACCAGCTGGCCCTGGGAATCGAACTCTAGCGCGTGCGGCGTGCGGAACTCGCCCGGCCCTGTTCCTGTTTTGCCGATGACTCTGAGAAATTTCCCGGTCTTGTCGAACACCGAGATGCGCCCGACCAGATCGGGGTCTGCCACGTCCGTATGGCTCTCGGCCACGTAGACGTCACCATTGCTCGGGTCGGTCACGACGTCCGTCGGGTCGGTCAGGGCTTCGGGAGGGTTTCCCCTCACGCCAGGCTTCCCCAGCGTCATCAGGATCTTCCCTTCGGGACTGAACTTGACGACAACGCTTCCCTTCTTGTCTTCTCCGAGAAACTTCTTGAGGTCGTCGGTGCTCGGGGCTCGTGCGTCGGTCACCCACACATTTCCCTCTCGATCGACATGGATGCCATGCGGCCACACGAACATCCCGCCGCCAAAGCTCCTGATCTCCTTACCTGAATCATCGAAATGGTGGACGGGGTTCGCTTTGGTGCCGAGACAGCCCGGGCTTGTCCCGGGCGAGCATCGGTCGGTCGCCCATACCGACTTGCCATCCCGGTCGATGGCCACGCCGTTGGAGCCGCCCCATGGCCTTCCCTCTAAACTTAGCTGGGCCCAATCCCTGATGACGCGATAGGGATTGGCACCAATGTTCACGGGCTGGACCTTGTCCGTCTGAACCGTGCCGCCCCGCTGCTGCGCCTGAACGCGGGTTCCCAGTAGAGCGGCGCAGATGACAATGATTAGCGTTGTGAACCCGAATCTCGCGATACCTGATACGGACATCTCGATGCTCCTTTCCGATTCGACGACTCACTTCCAGTTCTGAATTGCCTTGTAATGCAGGACTCCGAAGTGAGTTCGACAGCTCAATGCGGCCCATATATGAGTCGGTGATATTGGCGAGGATCGCTTTTGTATCACTCGTATTCGTATCACTGACCATCACACCGCTCTTCCTGAATCTCGCAACGGCCTGTGCCGCGTTCTCGACCTGGAGCCCGTGGGTAAAACCGGCCTCAGCGATATTTGGCACACGGATGCCGACGCGATTCATCATTATGACACCGCCGTTGGCATTCTGCGCCATCCCCCGTTCGCCCGATGTTCGACGCGCCTCCGCATTCCGCAAAACAAAGTTAAACCGGAAACCACCAAGGAGAAAAAAGAGCGGGAGACGGGGGATCGACCGGTGAACGCTGCGGCGTTTATTCTCTGCAGCACTGGAAAATTCTTGGCTGAAAGGTGAAAGAGGGCGGAGGATATAGGGCATTGCACAACGCGCATACAAAGGAGATTTCGTTATGAAGCGATGGTTGAGTGCCTCAGGAGTTCTCTTCATAGCAGCGATTTTTGCGGCTACGCTTTCCGTCTTTTCTCAGCGCGGTGGGGGAGGCGGTCAACGCGGAGATGGCGCGCCGGCCGCCGGCGTGGGGCAGCCTGGCCCAAACCAGGATGTGCCGATTGTGAATGATGTCCCATTGATCCCTTTTGAATCGGTTCCGAATTTCTTCAAGATCAATCCCGACATGAATTTCGGCGAAACGCTCGGTGTTGCGGTCAACTCGAAGGGAAACATCGTTGTGGTGAATCATCCGGGAACGGCGACAGCCGGACCGTTGTACGGAAATGCGACGACACAGCTATGGGAGTTCGATTCAAACGGCAAATTCCTGCGAGAGATCGGAAAAGGCGCGTACGGTCTGGGATACGCTCACGCAGTCCGGTTCGATAAGTACGACAACTTGTGGGTTGTCGATAAAGGTACGAATTCCATTATGAAGTTCAACCCTGCCGGGTATGTCCTCATGAACCTCGGACGCCGTCCGGAGGGTTATGAGGGTTTCGAATTCAGGCGAGCGAGACCGGCGGACAAGGTTGCGGTGGACGCATTGTTTGACGGTCCAACCGATGTCGCGTGGGACACCCAGGACAACATCTATGTCAGCGACGGCTATGTCAATTCACGCATCGGCAAGATGAACAAGAATGGAGACTGGATCAAGTCGTGGGGATCTTACGGCACCGGACCCAGTCAGTTCAGAAATCCGCATAACATGCAGATCGACAAACAGGGAAACGTGTACGTCGCTGATCGCGGCAACGGACGTATTCAGGTTTTCGATCCGGATGGCAACTTCAAGAAGTTTATCTGGCTGAACGTAACCTACGACAAAAAGCGGCATCCCACACTGGGTAATCCGAATCCCAATCCGCCGAATGGGACGGCTCCCTGGTCGCTTTGTATTACAACGAATGGCCCGACTCAATATCTCTTCGCGATTGATCAGGAGCCTGGCCGTCTCTACAAGCTGACATTGGATGGGAAGATTTTGGGAATGCTCGGCGAATCAGGTCGCGGACCCAGACAGTTTAATTGGCCGCATGGGCTCGCTTGTCCGTCGGAGGACGTTGTTTTCGTCGCCGATATGAACAATTGGCGGGTGCAGAAGCTCGTTCTGAATGCGAAACAGGCGGCGAGCCGATAGTGAGTAAGGTAACTTTCTCTCCTTGAGCCTACGCAACGTCGAGGAGTTGATGGCTGAGCGCGGCCTCCGCCGTGTACGAAATTGGTGACGGACGGTGCTGTAGGATAAGGCCCTATCCGTAATAATTGCATTGAAAGCGTGGGGCTAGCTCTTGACTGAGGGATGCCACGCGGGGGCCGCATCCTCCCACGTCCCATAATCGGCTCAGCTATGTGGCTCGTACCCTGCTTCTTTCCAGATCGTTTCGGCTTCGGGTGACGCGAGGTACTGTAGGAGCGCCTTGGCAGCCGTGGGGTCGCTCGCGTGAGTGGAGATGAATCCCACAACCGGAACGGGCGTACAAATCTTCCGCGGCAGAACCCCTACAATGTCGTATTTGTCCTTCTCGGGAAGCATGTCGCTGAGCATGAGCAGGCCGATGTCAATGTCTCCGTTTTCCAGCCGCTTGGAAGTTTTGATGGCATTATTGGTGGCGGTCGGGGAGATGCCTTGAGCACCGGGACCAAGTTCGACCTGACTCTTCGTGGCGACTTGGTCGGCGATGCCGAGCTTATTAAGCGCTTCCCAAGGTCCCTGCCCGGCGACCGTGAAGTCGGGGTCCTCATATCCGATGCTCTTCGCGGCCAGGAGCGCTTTCTTGACTGCGGCGGGCGTGGAGATGTCGGGCTTGGGCCGGCCCTTTGGCACGCCCACAGCCGTGAGAATGCTGGCAACCAGTGTGGCGCTGCCGGGGACGATGGCTCCTGAGGCGATCGCTCCCGGGAAGGGCGCGATGATGAGCGACACATCAAGCGCCTGGCCTTTGGCAACCGTCCTTCTGGTCTCCGCACCATTGCCGTAAGTCACTTTTACTCTGTGGCCCGTTTTCGCCTCGAAGTTGGCAACAATCTTCTGGGTGGGCGCACGCATGGGACCCACCGCCAGCAGAGTAATCTCGCTCTGGGCGCGCGCGCTTGCCCAACCGCCAAACACAAGCGCGATCACGAAAATCGCTGAAGAAACATTCTTCGTGTTTTTCATGGATTGCTCCTGCCGCATCGGCCTCGAACGAGCGCATTCACTGAGTGCGCCTATAGTGTTCGGTCGTGGTGCGAGGAGCGACCTTCATCGTTTTCATCTTCTTGATGTACTCGGGGTACGTGGTTTCCGCGCCGCCCAACGCAGACTCGGGAGGTATCCCATATTCAGTCGCGAAGTCGCTAAGAATGTCATTCTTGCCAGGCAGAAAACTTGGCACTTTTCCTGCCGGAACGAGGGTTCCGTCCGGAGTGATTTCACAAGGGAATGGAGGTATCACCTGGTTGGGATCATAGACCCAACTGGATTCGCGAATGTAAGGTTCCGTCAAATACGCTGGATCGTTAATGATAAAGATGATCGTCAGAATATTGCCGTATCGATGGACTCGCGTTGTCACTGTGGCCTTGTCACTCTTGGGAACTCCGGTGCGGGTGAGATACGCTTGCTTGAGATGGTCGGTCATGTATACCAATGTGTTGCGTTCCCAGTGTCCGGTCGAAAATCCCGACCATTTATGAGGCGCGTTCGCCGAAGGGTGTGGGCGGCCATCCATGTAAATCACTTGTTCAGGCTCCTGCCAGGCCACGTGGAGGCGTAAGCCAACGGGCTGTCGTGTTTCGTTGTCTAACTCCGTGGTAATGCGCAGCTGCGAAACGGAGACACGTAACCCGATGTCGATGGGGTGCGGTCTGCACAAATTTTCCGGGAGATCGAGTTGTTCCGGATGCCAACTCTCGGCTCTCAGGCGCCCCGCTTCATTGAGTGGGATTCCGGTGTAGTCGCCGATATCCATGGCGTCGTTATAAACCCGCGGTGACCACTGGCCGGTTAGATCAACCTGGGCCCTGGCTGGCCGGCTCGGTAGCACCACCAGTAAGAGCAGCAGAAACCAAACGCCGTTCATTTTCCTGTTGATCTTTGTGAATCTCATCTGCTGATCCTCCCGGTAATCGTGCTAGCAACGAGCTGAGGAGAAACTCGCATCAGCGTGGTTCGTTGGCGCGACATGGCGTGGGATCCCACCCGGAACTGTCCGGAATTTTCTTGAAATGCACATGGGTAATAAGAGGTTCTATGAGGTATTGAGGATCGGTTACCACGGTCGTTACCGATAGCCAGGTGTTGCGAGTATAGGGGTCTGAAAAGCGATCGAAGTATTCTTCCAGGATCGCGTTGCCACTGTAAGGAACGCCGTTCTTCTGCAGATATCCCGGACGCATATGTGTGGTAACCACCTTGAGATAATCGGCATCCTTCCGCAATTCTTTTGCTATTACCAGCCTGCCCGCCGAATCCTGCACAGGTCCGCCTTGGCCGTCACGCCTGTCCCTGGGATCGTCTCCCCCCCACAGGGCAACCGAGTATCCTTGCCACGTGGGCGCTTCATTCGGGGGCGGTGACCCACCGAAATGCAACAGGCGAGTCTGGGTCCCGGAATCGGTATCCATACGCAGCGTGTTATCGTCCTGCCAATAAATATGCAGCCGCCCCGGGACTTGCAGGATGGCGGCAGCACCGTACGACTTGCATTCGTTACCGCTCGCTTGATCTTTGGCTGGATCCCAGGCGTCTGCGACTTTACGGCCCTCGGGGTTGAGCGGAACCTTCACGTAATCGCCTTTGTCCGGCACGAGCATGCGGTAACGCCACATTTCGGTTACGATCGATACCCAATATCCCGTTAAATCGTCCGGGGCAGCCGCGCGTGCCGTTCTTGGACCTGCACCTTCGGCATCACCTGGGCGTTGCGCAGCGAGATTAGCCGAAAGCAGCAGCGATAACGCTGCGACGAGCAGGAATACTCGACTCGCTCGCACTCGTACCGTTCCGCAACGTGTTTCCATTTTTCGTCTGTCTGTCACTGAATCGCTCTTATAGAACTGTCATCGGGATGAGCGGCCGCGAATGCAAGCCCGATAGGGCGCAGCCATCCAGAAAATGGTCATTGCCGGGCGGCGGGGCCCTGCCACTTGAAACCGTCCGATGGCCGCTGCACGCTCTCAAGCAGTAGTCTATGGTCCTCCGCAATGCGCCCGGGCTGCCCCGTGACGATGACGTGATCGCCAGGTCGGAGGGTATTTGTCTTCATGCCTTGTTCATTCAATTCCGCTGGTGCAGCGCCTTCGATAACCCAGGTCTGCATCTCCCCTTTTTCGTCGGGCGCCAGCACCTTCATAAAGGAGTGCGGATTACGCCAAACAAACTCCTTTAACGTCCCTTCGATCTTTACAGACTTGCCGTGGATATAAGTTGCCGAAGCCGAATGATGCGCGAAGGTCAGACCACCGCCCAAGGTCAGAAGGGTCAAAGCACTCAATGAGACTAAGATTGGCAATCTATATTTCATAACCATGCTCCTGGCAATGACTAAAATTCTCCACTCCGCAAGTTAAAACGCGGCGCGCGAATCGCTCCTAGTTATTTCGACGACCTCCGCGAGTGTCGGGTTTGCTGCTCAGACTCTTGTAGGCGGCCTCAATAAACATATCCGTCGTCCAATTCCCCGTATTGCTGCCATAGATCGGATCGTAGTCCCGGGTTGGCTTAGCCGCCTTCACCTGATCGAGAGTCATGCCCCTGTCGATCATGTCCTGAAGGCGGTCTCGGACGATGGTGACCATTTGCTGATAGATATCCAAATCCGCCACGTCACAAAGCCTCCCATGTCCGGGGACGATCATCGTGCCCCCTTCCATATGGTCGGCCGGAATCGCCATCTGCCTCAACCGGTTCAGTCCCTCGAGCACTCCCTGAAGACTCCCTCCGTTCTTCAAGTCGATGATGGGGTATTCCGTGGGATCGAAAATATCCCCCGTGCTCACTACGTCCGAGCGCCGAAAAAACACGATTCTGTTGCCGTCCGTGGTCGCTGGTTGATGAAATATCTGGATCGCTTCACCGTTAAAATAAAGGTTCTTCTGGGGCACCGAATACGTGTCGTTTGGCCAAGCTTTTT
>WNGK01004048.1_pt1 | contig 36216 bp, 54 predicted proteins | sample 5400601 | NCBI WGS metagenome assembly WNGK01 (sample SAMN13153376, study PRJNA577476) | soil metagenome | isolation source: 60 cm soil or saprolite under Garry oak tree replicate 1 | place: USA:California | collected 2016-06-15 | reverse complement strand
CTCAGCGAGGGCGTTGGGGCACGCCTCTGGGTACTCTACGGATCGATAGGCATAATTTTCCTCGTCTTAGGCTCCACGATCGAGCATTCGATCCAGTATGTCGTGGGAAGAGTGCCCGTCACGAGTCCTCTTGTGGACCGCAAATCTGCAAACTAGAGAATTATCCTAGCAGTGATTCCCCGAGAATCGGTAGAGACCGGCTCAGGCAGTTTTTCGGCCGGTCTTCTTCTCGACGCTGCGAAGGTTGACTTCCCGGACGAACGCTTCTGTGATAATGTCAAGAGAGTCAATCTTCTCCTGCATCAGAGCATCGGTAATCTTGAGCGGATGATCGGGGATTAGGAGGTGTCGTTTGAGGCAACGAAGTGTTCCCAGTTGATTCCCACGTCGAGCACGGTATCAGCCAAGTCCTCGTCTGTTAGCAAGACAGTCTGCGCCTCATTGACGAAGTTTTGAAATTCCTCATCTGGAACTTGCAGGTTAGCAACAGTCCGAATGGGCCTAGGAGTCGTTCCTCCAAGCTCGTGAGCGAGAACGTGCGCGAGGAAAGGTGAAGTTTTCGACCTCCGTAAAGTGTTTCATCCGAATCTCCAGCGGAGTATCTCCGGCAGGGTTCGAGTCTGGAAAGTCCGAGATCTGGGGAGCTCCCGTCTGCGGGTCGACGAATCGGAATACTCTCGACAATTTCAGTGGGCTTGACTGGCTGACGTTTGTCTCTTCAGACTCTTGTTCGGTCCACGACTCTCTCCCTTTAGTTTCCGATGCCATGTTTCAACCTGGCTCAGTTAGTCGTCGGAATATTCTTCTTTGATCTGCAACCCATGCCTCGTCTCAAGGGTTCTAGAAGCAGTCGGTAAACAGACATATCCATTCAGGAAGGTTCCCGTTGAAGGAACCAAGCGAAGACCTTGGACTGGGACTTCGCGAATGGAAATCTTTTCTCAGGAATAGGACCATCGCCTGCCTGGTTGGAACTTGTCCAAGGAAAATTCGACCCTTCGGATGTACGCGCCTGGCTCTGTCATAGACCTGCTTTGCATCTCTGCCATGAGCCACAACCCTGCCATCGACCATGGCGATGTACTGGCCCCCAAACCGGCTGACCATGAAGGCCAATCGCTCCGTGAAACTGGTGTAAGACCTACCGTCTCCCGCGGCCATGACAACACCGCCAGACTAGTTTGCTCATCTGTACCAATATTAACTATGTCCCATCGTACCAAGTAGAACTTGGGCACTTAGGGGCTCTTGTTCGGCGATGAAAAGTTAGTCAGCGTGGTTATCTGGTGATTCTTAGGGTTCTCATGCCCCAGACTCTTTCGACCGTGTAGAGTTTGACCTCGCTGATAATGAGGGGAGTCTTGATCGACCGCATGTTTTGAGGCGTGAACTCCATGTAGAAGGGTAGGCCGGGGGTGTTGGTGTAGAGTGCGCGGTCGACCATGTAGAGCCTGTTGAGGTCGCTGAGGCTGTTGCAGACGAGTGCTTTGATGCGAAGAACCTCCTCGCTGACAGTGTCCAACTGAACCTGGTCTGTATATCCCGAATCCAGAACCCGCAGTTCGCCCGTGGGACCGTGGTTAAGCTTCATGTCTCAACCAACCGAGTCTATCTTACGACCGTTACTCAACACTAGAAGGGTGGTTCCGGCTTATAATCAGTATTGATACCACACGCCTACTGCGTGGAATATCCACCGAAGTATATCCAAGGGTCAATTATCGAATAGGCGTGGCGCCGTCGTGGGTCCCTACACGCACGGAATAAACCCCCCTTTTCTACTAGACACTCATGTGTTCGTGGCAGAAGCTGAGGACCTCATGAGTGAGAATCGAGGTACTAAAAGCGAACGTAAGGTGTGGGAAGATATTGCAGAAAGAGACCCTTACTTGGGTACCTCGGGGCCGACTCGCGCGATTCCCAGGGCAGGTCTATTAGCCAAATCTGATGACTCTCTTTTCAAGGTCATCAATCCGGGGGCGTTCGTTCTTGACGTTGGTTGCGGATACGGACGGAACTGTATTCCCCTCGCCAGGCTGCATGGCTGTCACATAGTTGCATGCGACATATCCTCAGCAATGAGCTCTAATGTGAAAGAAGAAGGCATTCCCATAATCTTGTCCGACTTGCGGAAACTGCCTTTTCGGTCCGGAGCATTTGATTATCTGATATGTAGCGTCGTTTTGATTCACCTGCCTCGTAGAGATACTGCGACTGCGATTACGGAACTGAGGAGGGTGGGAAGGCAAGTTCTGATTATCATGCCGAATCCATTGGGTCCAGCATCCTACTTCGGACTCCTGCCAGTCTTCGCTGCACTCCTAGTCTGGGTAAAAGGGCAGAGGGGATTCTCAATTCTCAGAGATGTCCCTACGCTGAGAGGTTACTTGGTGAACTATTATCTTCCCTGGCGTTTCACTAAATTGCTCAAGCACCAGTTTAGCGCCGTCACACTAAGATCTGCCAGCGGCGGTAACCCGAGTCCCTACCTTTCGGATCGCGTTTTGTATGTCTGCACGGGGACCTCCCAGACTGTAGTTCGGGATCGAGGAATGAAGATCCACGAGAGTCCATGCCCACACTCACCGACATAGCCACCCTCAAAAAAGCACTCAAAACCGTCCCAGGATTTCCTAAGAAAGGTTCTTTCACGAAGGGTGTGGCGCCGCCAAGAGGGTTCGACGCCCTTGGAGAGAATGAATCCTTCTTTTTCTGAAACCAGAGCGGTGGGATTCGAACCCCTAGGAGGGGAGAGCGGATTCCCGCTGCTTCTCTACTCTCCGAACTTGTTGCCACAGTTGGCGCAGAACTTTGCTGTGTCCGGTATCGTTCCCCCGCACTTTGGACATGTTCGTTTTGAAGCCATGCTCGTTTTCAACTCGTTGGTTGACCTAAAAATGTAAACTGCTAGGATTCCGACGAGCGAGATCTGGATCCCCATAAACGCCAAGTTCAGCCCGACATTCAGGATGTCGTTGTTAGCCAAGAAGACAGTGACGTATTGATCACTACTTTGAGATGTGCAAGCAGAACAAGATTCTCTTGGACAGGGGGGCATCGTCTGGACCTTTCCTAGCAATCCGAGATTGCGAAGACTACTCGGGAGCAACGTCCGGCTATGCTGTAGTGCCTCAGTGTCACAAGTCGCGACCCGTCGTCAGATGCTCAGAGCTTGTAGAAGATGGCCATTATTTGTCTGGGAGACTTCCCAGACTTTGTCTGAACCTGCCTCTTATCCAGAGAAGCAGGATCCAAGTGACGATTGAGAATCCAAATGCGAAGATTATCGAAGCGGAGAGCAGTGTTATGATGAGCCCGTAGATGGAGATGGCTTCGGATAGTATGGCGCTGAGCATGGTGACATGGTAGGTGCGGCTTATCGGATCGTATTTTGCTCTGAGGGGCATGAACCTCTTACTGGTCTGGATGTAGACGACGAGCCCAATATTCATCGCCGAGACGAAGGCTAGTGCTATGAATAGGCTGAGGATGAAGGTCGGGTCGTTACGGATTCCCGGCTTTCCAAACGTTGCTAGAAACGCGGTTAGGATGTAAACTCCAGGAGCGACGAATAGAATGGTGAGAAGCGCACTTGCGGCCCTAACCATCTTCTCCTTGTTCGGAAACACGTTTCCGCAGCGGTCGTGTCAGGTGATAAGCTGATCAGGTCGAGACCCCCTATGGGCACAGCGCCTCCAACGGGTTCGGAATCATGCTCAAAACCGTCCCAATGAGTCTAGGCGGGCCAGGTTACTCGGCTAGTTCTTTAGGCGAGCGTTTCACGATGAAGAGCCATCCGCTCTTCGCCGAGCTCCGGAAAGATCCCCGCTTCGCCAATTTCTGCAAGAAAATGGGCCTCCCAGACTAGCTTTAGGTCTGTTGCGGGATGGGCGGCAAGAACCTCGCCGTATCTCCTAAGGCAGTGACAATTGGGCCAGTTCAACGAAGGTTTGGGTCCCTGAGGTGCCAAGGAAAACGCCTTGAAACAGTCTAAGACTCAAATCTCAGGCAAAACCTGGGCATCTAACGATAGAACGCGATACGGCGACGGAAGCCTTACATGTATCCCGGATGGATGATTACATGTGATTGGACATGGAGCATAGGGTGGCCCAGACGGAGCTGGACTCTGAGGAGTATTCGGCCCTAGCAACCACGGCCAAGAAGAACAACCTCTCCATCAAGGAAGCTCTCCGGCAGGCAGCCCTACAGTGGGTCCAAGAAAAATCAGGCATAAACCCTGATGATCCGATCTTCCACCTCAAACCCGTCGTCTTCCGAGACAAGAAGGGCAGGATCGACAAGAGAGCCTCAGTAGACATCGACAAGATAGTCTATGGTGAGGAGCTCTCCCGCAACCGTTGAGACTCTTCCTTGACACGGGACCCTTCATAGCCCGGTATAGCAAGACGGACATTCATCACGCGGACTCTATCGAAACTTTCGGCAAGATTGGCCGGGGCGAAACCGCCTATCGAAAACTCTACACCTCCGACTACATACTCGACGAAGCTGTCACAGGCTGCAGGCAGCGGACCCGAAGCCACCCGGCCTCCGTCGAGCTCGGAAACGCCATATTATCCTCAGAATCAATCGTGCTCTTGAAAGTGGACGAGCAGACATTCGCGGATGCCTGGGATCTCTATAGGGACCGGAGCCAAGTCAGCCTTAGCTTCACAGACTGCACAACTGCCATCCTAGCCAGGAGGCATGGAATCGTCGATGTCTATACCTATGACGAGAAGGACTTCCACCCCTTAGGATTCCACACCCTTAGCAAGCTATGACAAACGCTTCGCGGCATCGACCAACGCGTTGTAGAACCGAGTCCAATACCGTTGGAAGAAAATTCCGATTCCAGCAAGTAGGCTCTCTTTGAACGCCCGCGAGCGCGGGTCATTTCTGAATCGGGTCTACGGGGATTGGATGGATATCTTCTTAACCGGCCTGGACATGTTGGCTGAATCATGACCGTTCAAACGCAAGAATCAGTTGGTGTTAGAGAGACGATCACTGTGATTACGGTAAGTGATCATGCGAAGTCGCAGGAGTGGTATTCACGGCTTTTCGGGAAGGGTCCGGATTTGGAGCCGTTTCCCGGAAATGTCGAGTACAAGATTGGCGGTGCGTGGGTCCAGATATCGAAAGGCGATGTCAATCCGTCAAGCTGGAGGTTCGAGATCGAAGTCTACGATTTGCAACGTGAGCGAGAACGGCTGAGAAAAGCTGGGATTTCAGCGACGGAGATTCAGACGAGTCCAGGCGTGATCAGCTGGTTCGATCTTAGGGATCCTGATGGCAACAATATGAGATGGTTCCGGGTGCTGACAAATGATCCTAAAGTTACAGGTGGCCGCGATTAGGGGCTAAACTGTACTAGGCGTTTGCGGTCGAAGAGGTCGTTGACTTCATCATGAATTCTCGATTTTAGAGGATGCTCGTCCTCTTCTGACCGGGGTCTTCCAGTCTCTTAGGAGGATCGCATCCTTTCGGCCCTTCAGTCTTCCAAAAAGTTTCTTGTCAGCCGTCACGAGGACGGCTTTTGATTCCTCGGTGGCTGTTAGATAGCTTGCGTCATAGAACGTGATCTCCAAGCTTCGAGCCGTCTCGAAGACTCGTGTTAGAACCTTCGGATCATCAATGTCAAGCGTTGGAATAGCCATCTCTGAGAGCGATTCGAAATCTTCCCTGACGCTTTCGATCCTCTTAGCTGGATGTTTCCAGAGAACATTTCCCAACTCGTAACGGAGGAGGGAGATGGTTGAGACTCTGTGCTTCTTCTGGATGAAGAAGTCTCGAATCTCCAGGGCCTTGTCCGAGTCCTCGTCTTGGACAAACCATTTGGCGATGACGCTCGAGTCTAGGAGATAGTGAGGGCTACCGGGCATCCCTCATCTTCCTAATCTCCCTAGTGCTATTGAACCGTACCCCAACCGTCTTCTTCCTCGACGCATCCATTCTAGCCGCGGCCCGTCTGCGCTTCTCAAGGAGAATTCTCTCTTCAACTATCCTCCGGAGCATATCAGGCCAGTCAATACCCGTCCGTTCCATCTCCTCGCGGAGACTGTCCGGGACCCGAAACGAGACAACCGCCAAATCAGGCTCGCCAAATGTTTACATGAATCGTCTACACTTAAGGCTAGCGAAACAGGCTGACACTATGTCAAGATTGACAAGCTCAATCCTGGTATGGTTCTAGTAACAAAGCTCGAAAGGCCTACGCTCCAGGTCTATTCCTGAATCAGCCATCTGGGACCCTGAGGGTGCCAAGAAAATCGCCTGGAAAACGCCTGAGGGGTCCGGGGGGATGATAAGATCGGCTTGACGGTAGAGACTTGCGAATGGGGTTGTTGATGGGTCCCTACTAAGACCCGGCTAGCAGTAGAGCGTCTCGAAAAATAAGGTATGCGTGCTCGTCTCGCGACGCAGTACTGCCTGCTATTCTAGATTCCCGTTATTGCTAATAGAACGAAATCAGAAACGAACTTGTTACGCGGCCTTCTCTAGCACGATCTCTATCGTCGAGACGTTTCGTGTGTCTCCTTCTTCTCCGAGCACTTCCGAGGCGATCCGGACTTCTTTGATGGTGAGTTTTCCCTGGAAGAACCTTCGCCGGACAACTTCCACAACATCCACCGCATGGCTAATCGACTGCCCCCGAGCCTTGACCGTCAGAACGTTACTGCCACTGTTGAAATGCATCATAACAGCAGTCGCATACGCCATCAAAGGCTTCTTGCCGATAAACACGGTATCAGGCGGAATCTGGCCCCGAGGCCTTTCTACGCGTGGTCTCTCTTCGCGATGTTCGGGGGCGTGTTCTGTTCTCTCTGTGTGGGGCTCGTGGTGTTCACGTGCAGGCTTGTGCTCTACTTTCTCACTCATTGTTGTAGTCTCAGTTGTCAATCGATTATGCTCGAATAACGAGCACGACGCTAAGCGTCGCGTCTTAAGGGTTTGCTACCGAAGCAAGGAAAACAAGGTAAGAGAAAGGAGAGAAAAAAAAGGATACGAGGAGACGGGTTTACCGGAAGGTCGTGTTTAGAGTATCTCTCTTGTGAGAGCTTCTCTAAACTTGACCCTGCAGTCCTGGCACTGGAAGAGTCCGATCAGCACGTTCTTCTTCGACTTGCCACCCTTCAGCTCCCAGACCTTCGCCGGCTTCGGAACATCAGCACCACACTTTGGACAAACCACCTTGTAGAACTGGCTTGGAAGCGTGAGGCCCGTCGAGGAAACGTCCGCAGAAGGCTGTACACTCGGTATAGTCTCTGTGCCTGACACTGCTGGCTGTATCTGAGAAGTCTCGACTGTAGCGACCGTAGCTGATGCGTCCATGACGGGAACGTCGTCCACAACCTTCACCACAAGCGCATCGGCCATATCCTCGACAACGTCTTCCGACGGTGCAGAGTTGATCGTTGCATCAGGGGAGGCTTCTGCCTCGACCGTTGCTATAGGCGACTCGGAGACGGTTGATGCAAGCTCAGGCGCAGATGCTTCAATCGGAGCTGCGATGACAGCGTTGCTTGACTGCGGCGCTGGCAGGCCAGTGCCATTGTTCTGGGGCACAGGAGGATTCGTGTCGACGACCGGTGCAATAGATATCGTAGGCGCTGGAGCGATCTGGGAAAGTATTCCCGGAATCGAAATCTGTGCCGCCGGAGAAATAATAGGCGCTGGTCACTCGCCTGGAGAGAGTGGCTTGGTCTCGATGTGGGATAGCACGTCGATCATCTGCTTGATCTCTTCGATGCTGTGAAGGTTCTTCTCAAGTAGGCCTTTGAACTCTTGTCGCTGCGAAACGTAATCGTTGTCGCTGACTTCGCCGGTGACATACTTCGCCTCCAGATTCAGAAGCCGTTGAGGAGTCGTAGCCATCTGGTCCTTCGTCTCCTTGAGGTGCTCGTTAAGAGTGTAGCCAAGAACGTTGATCCGGTCTTGGAGGTCTTGCGAGGCACGTCCATAGTCTTCGTGGATAGCGCGCATCTTCTCTTTGTAGCCGTTGATCTCAGTGATCAGTTTCTCTAGGGTCAGATCGTTTAGTCCCATTTTTCCACCTAGAACGCGACATCTATGAGGTAAAATGGTAAAAGCGTTCGAGGCAAAAACAGCCCCAATAATCGCGTTAACAAGCGTCATTTTCGACAATCAGTATCAATAACTCTGTCAATGAAGACCCGCAACAACGGCCGATTTTAGCTGGCACTTCTAAATCGAATTTGGGGAAAACACAACTTTTCCCCCGATTTCCAGGTTCGCATATAAACCAAAACCGGATTGTGGACCCCACAACACGCACAGACAAAACCTGTCGCAAGCAAGGCGCCTGTTGCCCAAGCTAGACAAAACAATCCCACAAACCCGCCCAACCATACCATGACATGTCAAGAATTCAATTGGCAAATCCCCCAGCCAGACGGGATTCCAAGAGGAAGAAATCCCCGTGTCATACAAGTCCTTGAAAAATTGGGACAGGGGACAGAGAGAACCTCTGCTCTCCAAACTGACAGAGCGCGTCCACCACCAGGAACCCCTCAAAGAACGAATCTCCCAGTGCGTCTACAGACTCAAAGTCCAACAGAACAGGCTTGAAGGTGCAAACCTCAAGACACAGCAGCACGACAAGGCCCTATTCGACAAGTGTGTCCAAGCCCAGATGGCAAAGGACACAGCCAGGAGCACAATGTACGCGAACGAGATTGCTGAGATGCGAAAGATGGCAAAGATCACTGTAAGGAGCGAACTCGCACTCGAACAAGTAGTACTCCGACTTGAGACTATACAAGAATTCGGCGATGTCGCTGCAACAATGGGCCCCATCGCAGGGGTCGTATCCGCGATCAAGAACCAAGTCCAAGGCGTAATTCCACAGGTCGGCTACGAACTCGGCGAGATCTCTGACTCACTAAACGGCGTCGTCATGGAAGTCGGTGAAGCCACCGGACAATCCTACGACTTTGAAGCGTCAGGGGCAGAAGCCCAGAAGATTCTTACAGACGCCAACACTATCGCTGATACCCGGATGCGCGAAAAATTCCCGGAGCTACCCTCCCCAGCTCTCGCATACGCGGCAGAGAGCCCGGTTCCGAGGTAGGAGCTCCGACCATATTTTTTTGGTGACATGATCATGTCGTTAACCTTGGAAGAGATCAGAAGATTCCTGGGGAGAACCCTCCAGGACCCGTACGGCCGAACCTTCGGCAAGGTCGTAGGGATATCCGCGAACCTCAAAGACGAAGTGACCGGAGTAGGAATAGAAGTCGGAAACGGCGAATTCGTCCAATGTCCCGGCGACAGACTGGCAATCAGCACGGACACACTCGTCCTAGCGCCCTCATGGAAGGTCGAAGCTGAAGAATTCCGCAAAGAGTTCGACGTTGTCACCAGACGACTAAGGGCTCTCGACGAGCTCTTCAGCGTCGGAGACATCCAGAAGGACGTCTACGAGGATCTGAGGAAGCAGCACGAGGATGCGATAAACGAGCTAAAGTCGAAACGCAAAGAGATCCTCGACAATCTCAGCCAGAGAACCACAACATTGACCACTCAGCTACGCCAGCTACAGACACATCTCGCAGGCAACAAGATGCTTCACGCTTCTGGCGAGTTCGACGATCAGAGCTACAAAGCTGCCGTAGACGCAATCGACACCGGCCTCGTCCGAGCCATGGCAGAGAGAAAGGACGTCGAATCAATCTACAACTATCTCTCCAAGCCTGATGGTGCAAGCCCAGCGACGGTCCAAGTCCCCGCCCCCAGCCCAATCCCGACTGCAGCTCCCATTGCACAGGCCCCAGTCCGGGACCAGCCTGTGATCCTTCATGTGAGGGAAACCTAGGAGCTTTCGACGAGTGTTTCGAAAGTTCGAGGATAGGGTCCACCCGATTCCTCTAAAGGAACGGATAGACCAAGCTCTCTACCGGCTAGGCACTCAGAAAGAGAAACTGGAGCACATGTCCTCAAGGCTCCAGCAGAGAGACAAAGAAATGTTCCAACGATGCATTGGTGCCCAATTATCCAAAGACTCCGGGCATGCTGCTCTCTACGCCAACGAGTGCGCCGAGATCCGAAAGATGGCGCACATCACATTGAGCAGTGAGCTTGCGCTTGAACGAGTCGTGCTGAGACTCCAGACGATAGAGGAAACATGAGCCTCGAAACTGGACAAGTTCAGCAGCAGGATCCAGATCTCCAGGCCTCAAGTGCGGATGCAATCAAGGTGCTTGAAGAGTCCAGTCTCATCGCATCTCAACAAATGAAAGAACGCTTCCCAGAACTACCAGTACCACCCCCAAGACAAGTGGCACCCATTGCACCAACTCCAGCCCCTGAGACAAGGATTCCCATTGCAATCGCAGCCAACGGCGAGGAAGAGGAAGCTCCTCCTTTGGAGGAACGCCTAATGGGATACATCAAGTCCCATAACGGCGAGCTGAACCTATCCTCAGCCTCGACATTTCTCTCGGTCTCAACTGATGACGTTCGAAGGTCCATCCAGAAACTCAAAGATGACGGCAAGATAGTGACCGACTAGAGAGACCACACCTCCGCAAAACTCACGGTGACATGGAGGGAAGACAGGTATCAGCCTCAGACGAGCTCGAAGGGCTAGCAGTAAAATACGCCAACGAAGCGATAGAGCTGGAGAGGAAAGGCTCCAGAAAAATCGCTGCGACAAAGTACCAGAGAGCCATTGAGATACTGCTGAAACTGTGCTCGCTCTACCCCAACGCAGTACAAAATAAAGTGTACATGGAACACGCCGAGGCGTACAAGAAAAGAATTCAAGAGCTCCAATCAGATTCTGAGCCGATCGCTCATCCGGCCGACTCGACCGAGACAAAGGACTCGAAGAATATCAAGTTCGACCAGTGGGTCCTAACCGAGAAACCGGACATCAGCTGGGGCGATATTGCTGATCTTGAGAAGCCGAAGCGGGCTATCGAAGAATCGATAGTCTTCCCTGTGCGACGGCCAGATCTGTTTCCGCTTGGATGGCCCCGAGGAATACTATTCTTCGGTCCTCCAGGGTGTGGCAAGACGCTTCTCGCAGCCGCGGTCGCTAGCGAGATCAAAGGGGTCTTCTTCTGTGCAGACGCTTCTTCGCTGATGTCAAAGTGGCTTGGAGAATCTGAGAAAAACGTCTCACAACTCTTCACGAAGGCCAGGGACAGTTCTGAGAAGGGACAGCCAGCAATCGTATTCATCGACGAGATCGACTCTCTAATGGGAGTTCGCGGCGAAGAAGTAGGCGGCGAAGTCCGGGTCCGAAACCAGTTCCTCAAGGAGATGGACGGAATCCTGGACAAGAAAAGGAACTATCACGTGTACCTGATAGGCGCCACGAACAAACCCTGGGTCCTGGACGAACCATTCATACGCAGATTCCAGAAGAGAATCTACGTTCCACTACCCGATATCAAAGCCCGGATGGACATGTTCCAGATCTATGCTCACGATCTGAAGCTGGACAACAACGTCGACTTTGCAGAACTCGCACGGATGACAGAAGGCTACTCTGGAGGAGACATCCGCGACCTATTCCAATCAACACAGTTGAAGGTAGTTCGGAACTTCTTCACGCATGGAAACGTGACCGATCTCAACTCGGTGCCAGACCCGATAACCATGGAAGACTTCCAGTCCATAGTCACCGGACGAAGACCCAGCGTTTCACCCAACAACCTGAAACGATACTACGACTGGGACGAATCGTTCAAGGCGAGCTAGAAAGACCAATGATGAATCTAGACGGAACAGACCTAAAGATCCTAGCAGAGCTGGTAGAGAACTCGAAACAATCCTACGTAGAGATCGGTCGAAAGCTCGGCCTGCATCCGAACGTAATAGCCTACAGGGTAAACAGACTCGAGGACGCTCACATCATTCGCGAATACACGACCCTCGTCGATTTCTCCAAGCTGGGCCTTTCGGAACAGGTCATTGTTGCCGCAAACTTTCCCAACAGCTCGTCCAGAGAGGATGTTCTGAAGCAGATCTGCGAGATACCGGAGACGGTGAATGTGATCAGTTCTCTCGGCACCCCCGAGGGGCTGGTTTTCATTGTAGCTCGTAACAAGGAAGATGTGAACGCGGTCCTCTCCAAACTGCGGTCAATGAACCTCGAAATCGACTTTGCATCGTCCGTGATTCGGACTTACGATGAGGGACGTTTAGGGACATACCTTCGAGCAATGGCCGGGTCGGACGAGCGGTAATAGCGATTGGACCGGCCCAGCTGGGCTCCCGTACTACTCATGGGGGCTCTTCCCAGAGAATCTTCGGACCTCATTGCAATCGCTATTCTCGACCTAGCAAGTCTTCAGCTAGTTTTCTCCCAAACACATCTGTTCGCTGGCATCGACGTTTCTTGGATCCTCATTTTGCTCGTTCCGTTGACCGGAGTCTTGGCCGCTCTTTCAAATTCTCCGAAAAGAGAACGGGAAGAGCTGGCTCTGGTCGCATACGGTGGATCGACGAGACAGATCGAGGCCCGATATCTCGTGAGAGGCTGCATCATCACGACGGTTGGTCTATTGCCATTAGTTCTGAAGTTCCTTATCGACAGATTGTCATTCACCCCAGGCTTAATCGTGCTCATTCTCATCGTTCTGATTGGCGGCTCAGCCTACGCGACGCCCGCTCTGAGAAGAACCCGATCACTGAATTTCGTTGAACAATACAAAGGATGATACGATGAACCATCTTCTAGAACTCAAGTCAGTCACACTAGAGTATCCCACCTCTGAAGGCGCGCTGAAGCTCTACGGCGACGGCATAACTCTCAGTATCGAGCAAGGAGCCTTCGTTTCTATCGTAGGAGCATCCGGATGGGGAAAGTCGACACTTGTGAATCTGGTGCTCGGACTAGAGAAGCCTAGTCGTGGAAGTATCTACATTCGGGGCGAGAATGTAACTGATTGCTCATTCGTGAACCGTTGTGCGAGAGTTAGAACTGCAGCCGTGTTTCAGCGACCGACAGCAGTCCCTCACCTCACTGTTCTCCAGAATCTCCATCTGGCGCTGTCAATGCTCAGCATTCCGAGAAAGGATAGAGAGGAACGGATCAGAGAGGCAATAGGGTTCTTCGGTCTGGAAAACCTATCACACTCTCGACCTGACTCGTTGAGTGCTGGGCAGAAAAAACGAATCGACCTGGCCCGAGCACTGGCCGTACGACCCGAGTTTCTCGTGTTAGACGAGCCCACGGGAGATCTTGATGCTTCGATAGCCAACCTCGTTTTGCCGCTACTTCGAGGGATCAACAGGGATCATGGGACAACTATTCTGATGACCACGGCCATGCCGCGACATGCGTCCACGACTAAGAACCAGGTCCACCTTAGACCCCCCGCGTTGATTGCAATGCAACCCGGAATCGTGATGAGAGGAGAACATGTTTAGAGAGAACGCGTCACTCGCGGACAAAATTCGTGAGGCCATCAAACCAACACCGGTCAAGAGAAGAATCCAGATGGCAGCCTACAAGCTGCGCAACCAGACCACAAGGCTCGGCAAGTCAATCGCCCAAATGGAAGCTAGGGATCGGACACTCCACGACAAATGTGTGAAAGCTTTGGAGGCCAGGGATACCCAGACAGCGACCCTGTTCGCAAACGAGTGCGTACAGATCCGCAAACTGATCAGAACATCACTCAGTAGCCAGATCAGTCTCGAACAAGCCCTACTACGGCTGGAGACAATCGAGCAGTTCGGCGACATGGTTCACAGCATGGGAAGTGTCCGAGGAATACTTACCACAGTTAAGGGCGACCTTGAGGGCAAACTACCCGAGATCTCGACAGGAATTAACGACGTTGAAGACTCGCTTGAGAACTTGACCTCGGAAATCGGAGAAGCTGTGGATGCCGATGGGACCTATGTTCTTCCCAGCGACGACTCAGCCAAGATACTCAAAGAAGCTGATCTGATGGCAGAGCAGAAGATGAAGGAGAAATTCCCAGAGATACCCCAGATACCAGCAGACGCGCACAGAATTAGGTAGACCCGTCATGATTTCTCCTGAACTCGAGACAAGAGCCCTCTTGGGACATGCCGTAATCGATACCTATGGCAGAAGTCTCGGACGAGTCATAGGACTCGAGCGAAACGCGTTCGGCGAACTGGAAAGCGTTCAGGTGGAGGCTCCAGGAGGACAGATCGTCGTAGCCAAGGCACGCCAGATCGCGCTGACGCCAAAAAGTATCACCCTGACACCGGACTGGAAGCTAGAGTCCGAGGATATTATTTCGGAATTGTCGGTCCTGCGGAAGCGAATTGGCGCGCTGGAGTCCTTGAAAGAGGCGAAGGAGATCGACAATGAAATCTTTGCGGAGCTGGTCGATTCTCAGAAATCAGGCTATTTGGAAAAGGTGAAGACTGCCGAGGCTCTGGCAGCCACAATGAAGAGACGCCTCTCGGAAGTAACCAGTAATGTCACAAGTCTTACTAGATATCTGGTAAACGCGAAGCTTGATCATAAGAGCGGAGAACTTGACGATGAATCGCTCAAACTGGCCGAGGGTTCGATTGAGCCGACTCTACGACCACTTATCGCTGAAAAGACAGACTTGGCCAGTTCGCTCAAGACGTTAGAACAGATTCTGCCGTCACGAATCAACATCAGCTAGTCTTAGATTCGGCCAACTGGATTACTGGACTTGGATTATGACTACGTTGCACTTGTAGCATCTCTGAGCTGGAGCGATGGGCACTCTGAAGCTCCATTGTGTAACAATCTTCTCCCCCATTCCGACTCCGACAATCAGAGCATTTTTGTGAGGCTCTATGTCCCACCACAACCCCTTCGGGGCCATGACGTAGCCCTCAGTCAACGGCCCCCCGCATCTCGCGCATTTCAGCTCACTTTTGCCATCCAAATTCGACTCCTCGAGACCCAACCCTCGCTAACATCATCGATAATTGTTTTTTGGGATTCCGGGAGAGAACGGGTTTGCAGGCGCACTTCGTTATCTAGCCGAGCGGTCGTGTTTCGCGAGATATTCCTTGAGTGCCTCTGTGACAGCGTCAGTGAATGTTAGTTCGTGGTCGATACAGTAGTGCGCGACCGCTTTCTGTAGGGATTTCGGTATGACGATGCTTGTGCGATAATCTTCGTTTTCTTCGTCGCTGTCTGCCATGCGTTTTCTGCGGGAAGGCGCTTACCCAGTATATGTGTATGGAAGTTACTTGCGATTATGTGGTTGAGTGACTACTTGCTATATGTGTAGAGATGTTCCAAGAGATTATGTGCTAGGGTGTCTATGCGCCTATGTGGCTGTGTGTACAACGTTACCATTGGGAAGGGATGAGAGAGCGATGCATGATGATGAGATGAATCCCATTCCGTCGCTGATGAACGACGACGAAGAGAACGATTGGGAATAGACCAGCTCATCGTTAGGATCCGGGGGACGCTGCTAGGGGCAGGCCGGGGATTCACTGCCAAGGCTTCCCAGCCTGTCCTCAGCTAAGACCGATAGAACACGAGTAGGATCGCTCTTCCCCTCCAGCGAGCGAGCCAAGAATGGAGCTCCTTGATCCTTGGGTTCGGAACCTGATCTGTCCGAATAGGCCAGAATGACCCTGCCTCAAATCATGTTATATCCAGCTGTGACCCTTGAGGAAAATCGGTGCAGGTGCCTTGATCAAGGACATTGACAGAGAGATGGAGAAGAAGAATATTCGGTCGATGATTGTTTTTGGCGATGCCACAACTGGAAACCCGGACCTATGCTACGTGGCCGGCGGTTCCCTTCCCCGTGGCGGAATCTACCTCAAGCGAAGATCGCAGGATCCTGCTCTGATTGTCAGCAACATCGATGTCGGCAGCGCTCGGAAAGGTAGGGTCCAAGACATCCGGACATATTCCGACTTTGGCTTCGAAAAGATCTCGTCTAAGTTTGAGAGAGATGAAGCTAGGGCGCGCCTCTACGAGAAGATAATTCGAGCTACGGGACTTGAGGGACCCTCCGTAATCGCAGGAAGAAACGACACGTCCAACACGCTGCTGCTAATCGACGCCCTCCGAAAGAAGGGCATCAAGATTGTCGGAGAAAAATCACCTACGATCCTGGAGGTTGCTCGCGAGACGAAGGATCGGTCTGAGATTGAGCGACTCAGAGAGATGGGAAAGAAGACGAGTAGGGTTGTGGAGCGGACCCGTCGGTTTCTGGGTAGCGCCCGGGTTCGAGGGTCGAAGGTGCTGTTGAGGTCGAAGCCGCTCAAGGTCGCAGATGTCAAGAGAACGATTGGCCGGCTTTTGTCGGAGGAGAGTATCATTGCGCCTGAGGATACGATTTTTGCGGTCGGCCGGAAATCAAGCGACCCGCACTATAGTGGGGAGAATCATGATGTTGTCCGGGCGGCTGAGCCGATTGTCTTCGACATATTCCCAGCCGAACCTGACGGGTACTGGCATGACTGCACGAGAACCTACACATTCTCAACTCCACCTAAGAAGGTCAAGGAGATGTTCGACTCTGTACTGGACGCACAGACCGCAGCACTCGACATGATACGCGAACAGGTCCCTTGTTAAGGGCAACAAGGAAGCCAGAACCAGAGGGTTCATACACGGCCTAGGCCACGGAGTCGGCCTCACGATAGGCGAGAGACCCTACCTCTCCCTCTTCAGCAAGGAGCCGTTGAGGAAGAACTCTGTGGTCACCGTTGAACCAGGGCTGTACGACCCCAAAGTGGGCGGAGTAAGAATCGAAGACATAGTCGTAGTCGGCTCACCCTCCGAGAACCTAACACCCCTCGCAAAAGACATCGAACTATGACAAGAGGAGAGACAGCCATCCCGTTTCAGAACAGCTAACTTTCCGCAATGGCCGAATGGGACTACAAAGCAAAACTCAGGAAATCGCCCTTACCACCCAAGTTCTGGGGAAATAATCCAGTCAGTAACGACTGGAACAATTGGGACGAATACCCACAGGGGAGCACAGCCATGAGTGCCTCCCAGACCGAGGCGAAGGCAATGATATTGGGAAACCGCCGTTGGCGTCTTGGAAGGCCGACCCGGCTCGGGAGGAGGACTGCGTCATCCACCGAGCCTGTGAAATACGATGCCCCGTCCAAGCAATTAGGATCACAGAACCCTAGTCCAGGTAACGGCTTCACCAGACTGACGCAGTTCTAGCCGAATCCCTCGTCCGATGGACCTTGAGGACGGAGAGTTGCTCTGGGTGTTGGCTGCGTATACAAGGACAAGCGGAGCCAAGCCGTGATTCCCATAATGATTTATGACTGATTCGGCATGGACCTCACTAGCCACGTTGTCGAAAGGTGAACGCAGGCTCGCTGCAATCATGTTCACCGACGTGGCGGGCTACACCACTCTCGGACAACGAAACGAATCCCTCTCTATAGCTCTCATCGACGCACAGAGGGACCTGATCAAACCGATTCTCGCCCGACACAACGGCAGAGAAGTGAAGACGGCGGGGGATTCATTCCTTGTCGAGTTTACCAATGCTCTCGACGCGGTCCGATGCGCCTACGACATTCAGAGGGCGACCAGAGAACTCAATATTTCACTGCCGGACGAGCGAAGGCTGCATCTCCGCATCGGCCTTCACTTGGGCGATATTACGAAGTCTAGAGGTGACATCTATGGGGATGCCGTGAATGTGGCCTCTAGAATAGAGTCGCTTGCGGAGGATGGCGGTGTATGTTTGACCAGACAAGTCTATGATCAAGTGCAGAACAAGTTCGAACTTCCTCTGAAGAGCATCGGAAGCAAGCCTCTGAAGAATGTGAGAGAGCCAGTGGAGATCTACAAGATGGAGTTTCCTTGGGAAAAGAGTCGCGTGCCGGAGCAGTTGAACAGAAGAAGGATTGCAGTTCTGCCTTTCGCCAACATGAGCCCGGATCCTAACGACTCGTATTTTGCTGACGGCATGACCGAAGAAATAATCTCGACACTTTCAGGCATGAGCGGATTCAGCGTTGTTGCGCGCACCTCTGTTATGAGCTACAAAGGCACGACGAAGAAGGTGAAGGAAATCGGTAGTGAGTTGGAGGCAGGCTCAATCCTTGAGGGCAGCTTCAGAAAGGCTGGCAACAAGATTCGAGTAACCACGCAGCTCATCGACATTGACAGCGACAAGCACGTCTGGGTACAGAGTTACGACCGGGACCTTGACGATGTTTTCGCTGTTCAGACTGACATCGCAAAGCAGGTCTCAGACGCACTGCGAATCAGAATTCTTGCCAAAGAGATCGATCGAATCGAGATGAAGCCGACTGAGAGCACGAAGGCCTACTCACTCTATTTGAGAGGCAGATTCTTTCTTAACAGGCGCAGAATAGAGGATCTAATCAAGGCCGCAGAATGTTTTGGAGACGCAGCGAGAGAAGATCCGAAGTTCGCACTAGCGTACACTGGTCTAGCGGAATCTTATGAGGCACTCGCCGGCTGGGACCGGGACGTTCGTCTGAACCATGAGAAAGCAAAGGCGGCCGTTGATAGAGCCCTTGAACTCGACCCGGAGCTCGCAGAAGCACACGCTGCAAGGGCGTTTGTGCTTTATTCCGATTTTCGCCTGCGAGAGGCCGAAGATGAGATCACAACAGCAATTAGGCTGAAGCCGAGCTATGCCACAGCGCACGTGTGGTACTCAGTCCTCCTAAACAGGAAGGAGAGATGGGACGAAGCTCTCGAGCACATCGAAAAAGCAGTCGAACTCGACCCGCTTTCACAGATAATTTGTCGAAGCTATGCCGAATATTACGAGTCAAGGAGAAACTATCCCAAGGCCGCGGAACTGTTCAAGAAGGCAATGGAGCTAGATCCGAACGTGTCGATAACACATTTTGCGCTTGGCCGAGTATATCACAAGATGAAGATGTTTGCTGAGGGAAGACAAGAGGTTGAGATCGGTTTTGGACTCCAGCAGATGGCATCTCCTCCAAAGATTCGGAACGACGCTGTGAGAGCATATTGGGAGAACGATGCGGAGACGGTCAGAAGGGCCCTAGCGGAGTTGGAGGCGCATTTTGGCGAGGTGCTTGTCGACGCTTTCCTTATCGCCGGCCTCAATTTCTATCTCGGCAACATTGACAAGGGGTTCCGGTGGCTGCGGGAGTCCTACAAAGGAAAGGAACCTGAGCTTCTCAGCATCAGGATCGACGAGAAACTCGATAACGTCCGGTCCGACCCGCGATATAGGCACCTTGTCAAGAGACTCGGACTGGGATAAACCGTCTCCAAATCACAAATACTGAATGTAGCCATAGCTCCCTTCGTTTTCGCCGATCACCATCGACGATATTACGCTCGCGTTCATCCCCACATTCATCGGCCTCGCCGTAACACTCCCCGTCACCTACCTTGTAGTCGATCGGATTGTCGAGAGGAGCGAGAAGAAGCTCGGACCTGTAAAGAAGTTCGCAAAAGAAAGATTGCGATCCAAACTAGGAGTTGGATTCCTCACAACATTTCTGCCCCCTCAGTATCCGGCCGCTAGCCATTTCGGACGAGCATCCGGCTGGTTTACGTGTGGGGCTGACCCTAGTCTTGATGGGAGATGGGAATGACTGACACAACATACCCAGAATCCAATATCCAAGCTCCCTTTGTTTCTCGGAGCGCAAGTCCGTTATTCCCCAGTTCTGGAGTAGTAATCGCCCCAGAACAAGCCCAGATCAGCAATCAGAACAGCCGATCTCACTTCGCAGAGATTCCACGCTTAGCCTAAGGGCAGACTTGCAGATCCGTAAAACAGGAATCACGCCCATTATTATTCCAGAATCGGACAACTCACCTGAAAACAGTTCGACTGGCGAGACCCTTCTAGAAAAAGGGGGAGCATTTATGAGACGTCTAAGACATGGGAGAGACTCTGGGAAATAGTTCACGGCAAAGGCTGATTATACGTTTCACGAACGCCGTGAGGCATCCAAATAGATCGACCGAGAGAGAACTCGCACCTACGATAGTGCCGAGCTTCTGCACCAGACCCGATTCTTGTAAACGAAGCTCATAATATCCGACAGTTTTTCTGGCAGATACCGACTTATGGTAGCTGTGGGGATATCCTAGGCATGGCTGACTGGACGGGGATGCAGCCGAGGCCTAGAATAAAGGTCACATCCTCGGGCGGCGTCGTCTACCGATGGGAGAACGGCATCGCTCTATTCCTGCTCTTGGGCAGCAACAAGAGAGGGGTTCGATGTCTACCGAAGGGACTCATCGAAGAGGACGAGGACGAGGTGACAACAGCCATGCGAGAGGTGCGAGAGGAGACAGGAGTTAGCCGCGTCAAGCTGCGGGGAAAGGTCGGACAGATCAAATACCAGTTCGGATATAGAGCCAAGACCTTCGATAAGACAGTCCACTTCTTCCTCTTCGAAACTGACCAGACTGACTCGAAGGTAGGGACCGAGCATGACTTTGAGGAATGGCTACCCTACGACCAGGCGCTACAATCCTTGTCTTATCCAATGATACAAGCCAAAGCAAGCCAACCGAAAACTTCCTCGGGTTAATCGCCAAAGATACTCCATTTTTCCTGCTTCCTGAATGTTACTGCCATGCAATTGCATGGATCGACAAACTGTTGCCAGCTTCGTGTTTCGAGATCTAAACGTTTCCTTTCAGCGATTCTCGAACGTCAAACGCGCCCGTTACGTGCAGGCTTCATTACGCAGGTCACAATCGCGTCGCCAGGAACGGCACGGGTTTCCGGAGTTTGTCGAAAATTCTGGGCCCTCAGGTTTGAGTTTGATGGACAGAAAGCATTTTCCCTAAAGGAATCAGGCCAAACACAGGAAGAATTCGAGGAATCGACCACGGTCCACCAGCCAAAGCTACGCGTCCATAACACTCTGACCCGTCGCCTAGACGAGTTCGAACCAATCCGTCCCGGACGCGTGAACATGTTCGTCTGCGGGCCAACAGTTTACGATGTAAGCCATATCGGCCATGCCAAGACATACGTCGCCTACGACATTATCGCCCGCTATCTGCGCCGTAAAGGATACAGCGTCTTCTACGTACTCAACATAACCGACATCGACGACAAGATCATCAGCCGGGCTAAAGAGACAGGCGAAGACCCGCTCCAGCTCTCGGAACGCTATGCCCAGATGTTCTACAAAGACATGAAAGATCTACATGTAGAAAGCATCAACCTCTACGCCAAAGCCTCAGACTACATCCCAGAAATAATCAGCCAGATCCAAGGCCTAGTCGACAAGGGAATCGGCTACCAGATCAGTAGCGGCATCTACTACGACATATCCAAGGACCCGGAATACGGGAAACTCTCAAGACAGAACCTCGAACAATTAACAGTCCACCGAGTAGACCCCGACCCTGACAAACGCAACCCCGCCGACTTTGTCATCTGGAAAGCCCAGAAGCCAGGAGAGGTCGCGTGGGACAGCCCCTGGGGCAAGGGAAGACCCGGCTGGCACATTGAAGACACGGCGATAACACTCACCTACTTCGGACCCACGTACGATCTCCACGGCGGAGGTAGCGACCTCATCTTTCCCCACCACGAAGCCGAAATCGCACAAGCCGAAGGGCTCACAGGAAAGAAACCTCTGGCCAAATATTGGCTGCACACAGGGCTCCTAACAATAGGCGGCCAAGACATGCACAAGTCACTCGGCAACTTCGTCCCGATACAAGACGCGCTCAGAAAATTCGGAGTCGGAGCCTTACGAGTACTCTACGCTTCGACCCACTACCGCAGTCCGCTCGATTTTACGGAGGAAGCGCTGGCCCAGGCGGGGAGCCTCGCTCGCAGATTCCGTCGTGCCTACGACCAGCTCGAAAGGGCAAGCTCGGATAACGCAACTTCGAAGCCGGTGGATGATAGGATCAAGACACAGACTGACAACATCGCACGAGAATTCTACGCGGCGATGGACGATGATTTCAACACTCCGGGTGCCTTATCCAGTTACATCAAGATTGTTGGGAAGGCGGAGGAGCATCTCAAAGCTCCCGATCCCGCAACGGTCAGAGTATTGCTCGACGCTATGACGGATCTCGGTTCGATCTTGGGGTTCTTAGAAACGGAATCCGTTCCGAGAGCAAGCTTCTCCCAGCTGGTAGAGCTTTTGATGTCGCTCCGGGCCGATCTGCGGGCCAAGCGTGACTATGGCTTGTCGGATAGGATCCGGGAACAGATGGCGAATCTTGGGGTGACAGTCGAGGACGAGAAATAGCTAACGCGTTTCCTGTTCCAGCGAGCACTATTCTTTCTTGATTCTGGTCTTGTTTGGTTTCAAGATGCTTTTAGCTTCGTCCAGCTGTTTAAACGAGCCGATATCGTGGTGCGGCTCGGGAGTAAGGAAGCCATAGAACTTGGCATTCTTAGCGAGTAGCTGTGGCAGAATATCGGCAGCAAGGTCTTTTCCGAGAGAGAGGTATTGTAGAAAATCGGGCTCGCAGACATAGACACCAATAGAAACGGGATACTCGGGTAAGACGGGCTTCTCGGCAAAGTATTGTATTCTGCCGTCACTGTCAACCCTTCCCACTCCATATTCAATCCTGACACTCGTGCTGAGAGCAACCGTGCATACGGCACCTCGAGCCTTGTGGAATCTTATCATCTCAGACAAGTCTAGGTCAGTAAGGACGTCGCCATAGTAGACGACGAACGTTCCATCAACATGTTCAGCCGCCTCTTTCAGGGCTGGGGCGGTTCCGAGACGTGGTGAGATGCTGTAACCGATGGAGACTCCAAACTTGGACCCGTCCTCTAGATGGTTTCTGAAAACCTCAGAGTCCTCGTCCGACAAGAGCATCATAATGTTCCGGATACCATGCTTGGAAAGATAACTCACAACATAGTCAATGAAGGGTCTACCGCCGATAGGGATCATGCCCTTCGGAACATAGCTGGTGAGGGGCGACAGCCGGGTTCCTGCTCCTCCAGCCAAGACGAAAGCCTTCATCGTGCCACTGTCAATTCAGGAAACGCAGAACGCCCAGTATAAGTTCTTCATAACACCCAGCTCGCACAAGCAGAGTCAATGTTTGACCTGCCGGACAGCCTACCGCAAGACCAACGCTCACACAACCAACTCCTCCCGCCTCTTAACCTCCGGAGAAATCCTCCTAACCTGGACTAGAAATCGTTCAGAACAAGCCCTGATAACGAATCCGGGAGGATGTGCTGTTTTCACACTCTTTTCTTCCGCTAAACCAACGCTTTCGAACATGCCATATTGGCCCATTCTATGCCCTGATCCGTGAGACTCGCCCAGAACAGCTTCAGCCAGCGAGAACCTCCAAAAAAAAATCTCGAAAAAAAGTTATCCTCGCGACACAATACTGCTTTCTGTAAAGAGTCAGACTCAGAGAATCGTTCCGATTAAGCCTAGCTCGCGAATTCGGAAGGGCGTACTTCAAAAGTATCGTTTTCTATCCGGATAAAGTAATTCAATAGTTGACTATTCCGAAAACCGGAGACCAGCCTATTCTGTGCCCTGTTCCATTAAACTCGCCCAAGACAGTTCCAACTCGGTTGAGACCCTTCCTAGAAAATCTCAAAGGCAGATGCTTCTCAAGACATAAAACTGGAGTTCTCCGCACGCGACGGTCCTATTCTATTCGTATTGGTCGCGTGGGTTTCTTCTCGTCGCTCTTCATGAACCGGACCTCCAAAACACCATTCTTGTACGTGGCCTTGGCAGTACGCGGATCAACCAAATGCCCCAAATCCAGTTCTTTCAAATAACGACGCTTCGCAGACTCAACACTGATCCTCAACGCGCGATCCGTAGAATCCAATTTGATCTCGTCCTTCTCAACCCCCGGCAGCTCTGTCACGACCACCACTTCACGCCCCTCATCCATAACATCCACCAACGGCTCCCTCTCCTCCTTCAACAAGGGCCCTCGAGCGCTAGGCTCCACGTTCCCAAACTCTCGAATCACTGGCTTCCCATCTGACCCGACAGACATGGAAAACCCATAGACGAACGGAGAGACTCCCTCTTGCATCTTCGGCATCTCGACAGCCTTCCTCATCATATCATCCATCAACCGGTCCATACGTTCCATCTCCTCGAACACGTCAAACCACCAGCCCGACCGGCCATGGCGACGACGAGACTCCTTCTTCGGCGCCAAAACAGACAGCGACCCAGCCAGACGCTGATCCGGTAGAAGTATTTGAGTTACTAGAACTTCTCGGCTAGATCATCCGCTTGACGAGCAGATTGATTTCTCCGCCCCGGTAACCCAGCTCGCCACCGTCAGTGGCCGCCCGTCTCAGACTCCGTTTGAACCCGCCTCGGGGAGGATGCAGACGAAAACGCGGCTTCAAACCCGCACCATACAGGGCCCGTATAGAAAGCTCGCCCGCCACAACAGCCTTCGCAAGATCTTCAAAACTCTCCTTTCCAAGCATCCGAGTAAAACCGTCATCAAGCCCATCTGGACCATCACGCTCCCCACGCTTCTCCAGGACGCGCCCGAGAATCTCGGGATCAACCTCGCCCCAGGCAACCAGCGCCTTGACAGACCGCAGCATCCCAAGATTCGACGGAGTATTATCCAGCAGTCGAGCCTGGAAAGTCTTCTCCAGCTTCAACGACTCCATCGTCTTCCGGACATCCGGATTGTCCGCTGCAGTCCCACGAAGCCTCACAGCCAGCAAGGGACCCTTAACGGCCGCTTCCATCCTAGTTCACCCAGTCGCCTTGCGTAACCACACTGTACGTCCGGGTCAGAGCGTCAAACACGGCCAACGCAGACGAGGTCAAGGTCGAGGTAGACCCAAAAGTCCGTGTCCAACAGTCCCGCACACCGGCTAATCGCAGCACTTGTTTAGGAATTTCACCAGCAACCAGACCCAAGCCTCTAGGCCCAGGCAACACCTCCACCCGGACACTACCAGTCTTACCCGTCACGTTAAACGGAACAGTATGCATCGTCCCACAACGACACTCCCAACTACCACAACCCCTACGAACAGGAATAACATTCAACTTCGCCTGAACAGTCCCCTTGTCAATAGCAGTACGAACCTGACGAGCCTTACCCTCACCCAATCCAATATATCCATCACCATTACCGACAGCAACAATAGCTCGAAACCGCGACCGTTCACCAGCATCAGTCTGCTTCTGCACAAAACCAATACCCAAGACCTCTTGCTGAATATTAGGCAACAAGGTATCCACAATCTCAGGCTCCTTAATCCTCAAACCCTGCGTAAAAATCTCCTCCATTGAAACAATCTCGCCCTGCTGCACCTGCCTACCAAGCTTCGTCTTCGGAACCCAGCCAACCTCCTGACCTGGACGCTGACCCATCAAGCAGCCCCCAACGGTGCAGACATCACACTCTTCCTAACCTGCTCAAAATGCATCGACAATTCCTCTGGCTTCAAACCCCTCTCCAGATAAGCGCTGAACCGTTTCTTGTACAAGTCCTGCTGCCCAGACAATGATTTCGCGTAACCAGCGATGTGAGAACCGTTAATCCTCTCGAGCGGAGGTAACCGATCATCGGAGTGGGGAACTACGAGTCCAGAGTCCGCCAGCCCCTTCAAGGCAGCGAAAATCTTCGAACCCTTCGTTGGGCCACGAAGCCCGATGTCAAGGACAGCCTCCTTGACGCCGTGAGCGACCGCTCTTCGCGCCGCCAATATTCCCGTAAGGTATGCTGCGGGCAAGTTGCCAGCTCCGCCCTTCCAGCCCAATTTGACAAGCTCCTTCGATGACGCGGCCGCCCTAACATTGTCCCCCTTGGCTTCCGCTTCGGATACCTGGACTATGACGTACTTGTTGGTTAATCGTACAACAGCCCTAGGCTTTCCCGATCTCACTAGTGCTCGGCGTAGCTTGTAGTCTGTCCTTCCTTCTCTTCGTCGCCTATAGGGGACAGAGTATCGTGGACCGTCAGCCATTATTCTATCGCTTCCTCAGCATCTGATGGGCCTTTACATAGTCATCCGCGTGAGAGCCGCTTCTAAACGCTCCACCCTTTGCCATTGCAAGAAGAGTCTTGTAATTGCCAGGCCCAAGCTGTCGCTTGTCTCTAAGCCATCGCAAATGCCTACGAATCGCTCGAATCTTTAGAACCCATGCTTCTTTGCCCGGCTTCTGTCCGCCCTTCCGACTGCCCGCCTTTTTGCGTCGGCCGGATCGTGCCCGGACCCTTCCTCTACTGACACCAGTCTTCGGCAACAGTCTTATTCTTCCCTCGCGGATGAGCTTCTTGACTTCGTCCCTTGTGATCGCGGACTGGACTCTATCGTTCTCATCAGGGTCGATCCAGACTCTGTTCAAGCCTCCACCCAGCAGCTCTGAAGCCAATCTCTTCTGACCCTTGAGGCTCATTCAGAATCCTCGCTTGTCGTGGACGCTTCCTCGGTCTCAGACTCCTCGACCTGTTCAGCCGGTTGTTCTATCGGAGTCTCGACTTCGCCGACCGGGGCTTTCTGTTCTTCGACAGCAACCTCAGTTATCGGTCGACTCTCCTCCTTTCCAGGGTTCGCGATGTGAAAACTTTGCTCCTTTGCCTTTGCGAGGATTCCAAGCCGTTTCCTCTCTCCGACACGTCCCGCGATTCTGAGAATATGGATCTTCGGATCCAGTTCGTCTAGTTCAGACTCACGCCATACGATCCGCTCGACAAGCCCTCGCGGATGACGACCACGGGTCAACGAGGCTGATCCGTATCCGACCTTGACTTTTGCTGGGAACCCGCTCTCTTCTTTTCTCATCTTGCTAGTTACGCCACGGGGCCGACGCCAGTTCGCGGCAACTCGCTTGTAACGCCAGCTTTCTTGGCGTCTAAACTCTGGTCTTGTGCTCGTCATTCTTTCTCACCCTTGCCAGCAGCCGTCGACTGTGCCGGTCCCTTCGCCGAAATGTAGATGCCGTCGAGGAAGACCCTCATGTCTTTCTCCTTGATCTTTGTGCTATCCTGAATATTCGCTGCCGTCTGGCTGACCGACTTTAGGTCGACCCCTTCAACGGAAATGTCCTCGCCCTTGATCGACACTTTCACCCCATCCAAAATCTTAGCATACCTAGGCGTTTTCTCACCGGTGAAATTCTCTATCTTCAACACCTTCGCTTTCTCGTCCACTTTGACTGTCACCGGAAAGTGGGCGTAGACTGTTCGCAAATCATAACGGTAGCCTTGTGTGACTCCCTTGATCATGTTTCTTACATGCGCCGCAGCCGTACCCAACATTCCTACCTCGCGTTTCCGCGGCCACCTTGTCTCCAGTTTAATCTCATTCCCATCGGCACTCAGGGTTACTGGGAGATGCGATAGATCCTCGACGAGGGAGCCTAGCGGCCCTTTGACCCGTATTGATCTTCCCTCGACCTGTACGCTGACCTGGTCGGGGACTGGAACTGTTCTCTGAAGAGTCTCATAGCGCGCCGTAGCCGTCTCACCCTTCTAGTATACGTACCCTAGCAGTTGCCCGCCTGTTCCAGCTTCGCGAGCATCCTTGTGAGCTAGGACCCCCTTCGGCGTCGTGAGTACGAGTATACCAACGTCTCGTGACGGGAGGTAGCGTTTGCCCCATTTTTCGAACTCTCCCACTGCCGACGAGAACCTGGGTCGTACGCCTCCGCAATCATTGACGCGCCCTAAGAGTTGGATTTTGAATTTGCCTCCTCTGCCGTCGTCTACGAACTCGAACTCTCCAACGTAGCCGTACTTTTGAAGGACTCTAAGCACTTGGCCCATCAGCTTGGACGCGGGATAGACTATGCACTCGTGCTTGTGTCTCCGCTCATTGTTGAGGATGGATGAGAACATGTTTGATATCGGTTCCATTCAATCATCACATGTATTTCTTGAAGCCGAGTCCCACAGCCACTTCTCGGAAGCATTGTCTACAATAATTAAGCCCGTACTTTCTAACGATCGGACCATACTGGCCGCACCGTTTACATGGACGAGCTCCCTTGCCATACTTCCTCTGCTTCTTCGGCTTGATCTTCGCCATGATTCTCAGCTCGAGACAGTCGTCCCGTAGATGCTCTGCATGAACCTTACCGCATCCTCTCGCGACACATAATGGCGATGACCTATTCGGGCAGGTCGGATTCCACGAGATCTGATCCTGTAGCCTGGCCGTCCCATTGTCACGTGTATTGTTGCCCCAAATATGCCAAGTTCGGGAATATATCTGGTTCCGGGGATCTCGATGTGTTCCTTGATCCCGAAAGAAAAGTTGCCGTAGCTGTCAAAGCTAGATTCTTTGACCCTGTTGCTCACCGCGTCCAGCGCTCTTCTTAGGAACTCCCCCGCGTCTTTTCCCCGAAGAGTGACGACGGCTGCGATGGGTTCTCCCTTTCTGACGCCAAAGTCTTTGATCGCCTTCTTCGCTCTCTTGGTCGCGGGAGTCTTCTCTGTTAACTGGGTGAGAACCTTCTTGGCTTTTTCTAGCGGTTCGCCCGATTTGCCTGTTGCAATGTTCAAGGTGACTTTTTCTATCCTGACGATTCGTAGCGGATTGCTCGCAATGTCCTCTTGTTGGCTTTCGGACATTCTGTTAGCTCTCCCCCCCGACTAGAGGCTTGTCTGTTCCCACCGGTATTACATACGCTGCCGGGGTCTCGAATGTTGCACCCGCTGTTTCGATCCTGACGGTCTTTCGGCGCGCGTGTGTTCCCGGCGTTATGGATTCTACCCTGCCTACTATGCCTTGGTTTCGTCCGTCCACGACGAGCCCGAGGGTTCCCGTCTGGAATGGGACCTGGCCAATAATTTTTTGACCTGGGAGTGCGAGCTGGATTGCGGCTCCAACCGTGTAATCTTCTCCAGTCTTCTGTCTCGGATCCCGAGCTTGCAGGATCAGGTTACGTCCGTCATGAAAGTTCAGCTGAGTCTTTCCTCCCGAAACGGTCTTCTTTCCAACTATCTTGCAGAGTTTGAATCCGGATTCCTTCTGTCCTATTGGGGTTGGTGTTAGACCTGTGTTGGGTTTCGGTAATATCCTGAAATTCTGTGCTGTGCCTTCGATCTGGAGAACATCCATTAGGCCTAATGGGAATCGATGGTCCTTTCGAACCGTGCCGTCTACTTTGACCCTGCCGGTGTTGATTATGTGGATCGCTTCCCTTGAAGTCTTTGCATAGCCCAGAATCTCACGTAGGGCCATAACCAAGGGAAGACTGTTTTCTCGCGGGTGCGGCCCGGGTCTTGTCCGAGTGGCCCATGCCATATTTTTCCGGTTAATAGTCCAGAAGGCCGGGGCGGGTTCTCTCTTCAGCTGTCTTGGTCCTGATTTTCTCGCCGTGTCTTATTCCCCCCCCGCTTTTGCCTTCTCCGATAACAGTCCGCTGCGCCATTTGTCGGACATGTTTAGTTCGGTGACGAGGACCTTGCTTGAATGGACTGGAAGCTTGGAGGAGACCCCTGCTGCCTTTTCTCTTGTCATTCCTTCGACGAAGACTCTTCCTGTTGAGTATTCTACGCGCTCTACTTTTCCCTCGAGCCCTGCGAATTCTCCTCGCATTACTCGGACTCTGTCTCCGGTTCTGACAGGGACTTTTCGGACTCTGTATCTTCCGGTCAGATCGTCTGAGAGGTGCGATGACAGCATCTTGCGTTGCCGATGCTTGGGCGCCTGGAAGCGAAGTTTTCGTTGTTTAGCCGGCTTTGAGCTTCTCATCGTCTAGATCACTGTCGACGCGAGGTTGGCTACCCGGGGCCATCTCTCGGCAGCTTCTCGTGCCACCGGTCCTCTGATCTCGGTTCCTTTCATCTCGCCTTCAGGTGTCATGATCACTGCGGCATTGTCCTCGAAGGAGAGTCTGGTTCCGTCTGGTCTTCGGAGTGCTCGTGCCTGTCTGACGACGACCGCTGGGAAGACTTGTTTTCTGAGATCAGGTGCGCCCCGTGTGACGGATACCATTATCATGTCACCGACGCAGGCTGATGGTACGCGGCGGAGGCGGCCGTGGTATCCTCGGACGTTTATCAGTTTCAACTCTTTCGCGCCGGTGTTGTCGGCGCATGCCATTCGTGATCCGACTGGGAGTCCTCGGGCGATTCTGGGCCGGTATTCGACCATTCCGCGGGCGCTGACTGCCCTCGTCTTGGGTGCGGGCATTTCTATTCCGCGGCTCCTTTCCTATCGATGACGACGAATGAGACTTCTTTGCTGAGTGGTCTGCATTCCGCGATTGTTACGTGGTCGCCGATTGTCGCTGCCATGCATGGTGGGTTGTGGGCGAGGGTTTTGCTTCTTCTTCTCTCGTATCTGTTGTATTTCGGGTAGAAGTGTAGGTAGGCTCGTTCGACCGAGACGGTTCTTGGAGATCTTGAGGTTGCGACCGTTCCTTCGAAGACTCTTCCTCTCACGGAGAGTCTTCCATGGAAGGGGCATGAGGGGTCGTTGCATCCGGACTTTGGCGGTTTGACGTTTAGCCCGATGTCTCGTACTACCATCTTGCGAGCGCCTTCTTTACTCTGTCCTCTGGCCGGTATCTTATCTGACTCCCATCAACGGTCAAGGTTTCTCCCGTGGGGAGTGTGGCGGCGAATGTGGTCTGGTATTTTGCAACTCTGAGGATTCGTCCTCTGCTTTCTATCACGATAGTGTTTCTGGTCTCGTTTCTGACGAGACCTGAGATGCCTCTGATGCTCGGGTCGGTGCTGTCTTTTACCGAGACTGTTAGGCATGTCCATTCGTGGGCTAGGATGTTCCGTGGTGTGATCGGCATCTATGACGCTTCCTTAGTGGCGGGTTTCAGGTTCTGAGCTGTGAGGAGTCTTGCTACGGTCCTTCGCAGTTCTCTGACTCTCGAAGGGTTATCGACTGTTCCTCCCGATTTTACCTGTGTTCTTATCGTTGTCAGCTCGGCTCTCAGTTCCGAGATCTTCTTCAATCGCTCCTCGGGGAGCATCTGTTCTATCTCACGCTTGCGCAGTACTGCCAAGAGGCTGTTCCTCCTTTTTCGTTTCAACTTCCGGCGGGGCAGGGGCTTCTTCAGGGACCTCTGGTGGTGTCGGTTGCGCGGTTGTTTCGGCGGCGACAGCCGCGACGACTTTCATGGTCGGCTTGTCGAGAAAATCGACTGTAGGTGGCAGGATTCTGACCTTGATCCCGAAAAGTCCCTGTTTCAGCTGGACATCGACAACGGCGACTTTCACGGTCTTCAATACGGGATCTCCGACGCGAGGGAGATAGCCGGCTCTGAACTTTTCATACCTTGCTCGTTCGGTTGTAAGTTTTCCTCTGATTATGATCTCAACGCCTAGGGCTTGCGATTCCATGACGCGTTGTATCGCCCAGTAGGCGGCTCTTCGGAAGTGGACTCCTCGCTGAAGGGCCTGGGCTACTTGTGAGGCGACTACTTTCGGGTCTTGTTCGGGAATCTCGATTGCTGCGACCGAGAGTTGGGGGTTTTCGATGCCGAACTTTGTCTCGAGAAGTTTAGTCAGGTCTTTGATGCTCTGGCCTCTTCGTCCTATTACCATTCCTGGTTTGGCGGCGTAGATTACGACTCGTGTTCCGACCGGGCTTTTTGTGAGTTCTACGTGGCTGTAGCCTGCTCTCTTGAGATCGTTCTTTAACAGTTCGTCGATCTCGAGTCGTCGAGAAACGTCTTTGATGAAATATTTCGTAACTGACAAGAAACTATTCTGCCTCGAATCCGACTAGTTCGATGTGCGTGGTTGTTGCTTGTAGGAGGTCTGAGCGTCCGAAAGCTCTCGGGTTGCGTCTGGGTATCTTGTTGGCGCGCTGGGCTGCTGCGTGTATTATTTTGAGCCGTTCTGTGTCGAGGTTGCGATACTCCGCGTTTGCCTCGAGCTCGTCGAGTAGTCGTAGAATGCGGCCTGCGGCTTTCTGTGGGAATCGTCCGGCGTACCATCCTTCGGCGAGTTGTCTGCGGTGTGGGACTTCCTTCTTGTAGTGCCTGTATGCTACTGCCTGTTTCTTTTCGATTACTCGCTCTAGGAGTTTTTTGGCGTCTGGTAGTTTCATTCCTTTGATTGTTCTGCAGATTTCTACTGACGCTTTGGGGCTGATTCGGAGTTGTCGGCCTGAGCATTTTACCGTCCGGTCGGGGTCGAGGCCTGTGATCGAGTATCCCCGTTCGGGCACTTGTTGTTCACGGAAGGCCGAGATTGCGGGATTGTTTGCCCTAAAAAGGTTCCTTGGGTTGAGAATTGTTGGACGGGACTTGTTTGACTGTTGTGGGGTTTTGTTGGGTTTCTGGTGTGTCTTTGTTACTTGTAGAGTTCGGGATTGGTTACTCTAGTCTTATCGAGGCTTTTCCTAGGTTTTCCGAACGGGATATTATGGCAGAGGCAATTGAAAGGGTCCATACTGGCATTCCCGGCCTGGACCATGTGCTCGAGGGTGGTTTCCCGATGGGCGCGCGTGTCCTGTTGGCGGGTGGTGCTGGTTGTGGGAAGACCATTTGCTGTGGCCAGTATCTATACAAGGGTGCTACACGGTACGGTGAGCCTGGTGTCTACGTCTCTACTGAGGAGCCTCCGCAAGAGTTCATGGCGAACATGCTACGGTTTGGCTGGGACTTCAAGAAGCTCCAGTCTGAGCGTAAGATAGCCATGGTCGATGCGGTCTACCAGCGTACTGAGTCGGAGGTGTCGGAGCAGGAGTCGTTGCAGTCGATACTGTACAATCTACGGTCGAAACTGTCCGAGGTGAAGGTGCTGGTGGAGCAGCTTGGTGCTACGCGGCTGGTTGTGGATTCGCTTCCAGGCTTCGGTTTCCGAGTCACGGACCTCAACACGCTACGAGAGATATTCTTGGAAGTTGGTCTGCTGCTGAAAGATGTTGGCTGTACTACAATGATGACAACGGAGATCGTTGAGGGTTCGGGATTGATCAGCCGCTATGGCATCGAAGAGTTCCTGGCTACTGGTGTTATGGTCTTGGCTTTGGTGAGACAGAGCTCGCCTATCCGGAAATTGTATGTCCGGAAGATGCGTGGTACTAGCCACAGTCTCAATGACTTCGCGTTCACCATCGGCCATGAGGGTGTCGAGTTGAAGGGTCCGATTGGTGTGCGCAGTGTTAGTCGGCAACGGCGCCTCCATGGTTCGCGGAGAAAGCGTCGAAGCCGACGATGACTACGAAGAAGTTGTGACCGGCGCGGTTTCAGTATCCGAGGGTGGGCGGGTAGTGGAACAAGGGGTTCAAGGACAAGGGCAGCCTATCGACGTGCAAGGCTGGAACAACCGTCAGCGTTCGGCAGGTGTGGGCTAGAAAATTGCAGAATGTGAAGAGTGGGATCTCAGCGTTCGACGAGTCGCTGGGTGGTTTGCCTGCTGGGAGTATCCTTCTGTTTCTCGGCGAGGCGGATACGGGCATGACGACCTGTGCCCAGCAGATTCTCTACCAGGGACTGCTTGATGGTAGGCCGGCTGTCTACTTCACTACTGGAAGGTCCTGGGAGGATGTCGTCTCGGAGATGAGCGTGTACGGCTGGACTCTGGACCGGTTTTTCGAGCAGCGGAAAATGTGGTTCATCGACAGTGCTGGGATGAAGAAGGAGAAAGTTTCCGGTGAGGTTAGCTGGGATATTGGTCCCGCTAATCTGTTGGCGAAGGAGTTTCCGAGGGTTGTTGCGCCTTTGGGCTCGTGTACTTTGGTGGTTGATAGTTTGAGTGATGTGATTCGTAGTGCGCCGTTTCCGGCTGTGGAGCAGACGTTGAAGGCGTTGCAGGCTCAGGTCCGCGCGAGTAATGGACTCTTTATTCTCTTGGCTAACAAGGGGATTCACACTGACCATATTGAGAATACTGTGAAGCATCTGAGTGATGGTGTTGTCGACTTGTCCACGGAGCCGTTTGGATCGGAAGATTACGCTCGTAAGATGAGGGTGTTGAAGATGCCGGGCGCGTTTACCGACATGAAAGTATACGCTTACCGTGTTGGCGCGGCGGGTATTGAGATGGCAGCATTGCACAGGGTGCGATAGAGCATGATGACAAGTGTTGTCGTGTTGCAGATTGATGAAGTAGTTGGCTTGCTAGAAAACGCCGGGTTTGTCTGGGCTTTGCTCTTGGCGACCTGGGGCGTGTTGTCCTACTCGTTCTTGCGTCGTCATCGTAATGGGCCGAAGGTGGGTCCGACTCACCAGTCTGGCAGCACGAGTTTTCCTTTGAAGCCGCACATGTCCGAGGAGGATGTGTTCCGGATACTCACAACTGACGAGACGAATATTCAGATCGTCCGGATTTGTGAGAATCCGAAGTCTGCGCGTGAAGTTGCGCGTGGCTTGGGCGAGGTCTATCCGGGGCACAGAGACAAGGGTTTTCCGGCCGACAAGCTAGGCGAACATTTGGCGAACTTGGAAAGACTGGGGGCTGTAAAGTTCAACGGTGAGAAATGGTCCGCGACGGATGTTGGTGTGAAGATGGTCCGGAAATACTTCGGCTAGAAGTATCTGCTATCACAGAACGCCGGTCTAAAGTCGCACCGCATGTTTTGGGAACTGGATTCTGGGCTTTTTTCCAGGCGAGTCGCATTTTCCGGAAGAGCACTTTCGTGTCGCATGGAGAGGCGGAACCGCGATTTTGGATCTGGTCTTTCCCAGGCAACCTGTTTTCTGGGCGAGTCTCGCGGATCAGGGCTTGGAATAGGCTGGTCGGGGCTGATCGAAACCGTTGGTTTAACGGAAGAAAAGAGTATGAAAACAGCACACCCCTCCCGGATTCGTGATCCGGGCTTGTTCTGGGCGATTTCACGGACTGGATTTATCTTGTCTACTCTGAAAAGTAGATATTGTCGCTTCGGGTCGGCAATCGTTGGGGGGATGGCGCGACTCGAAGCGCCTCTAACTTGATTCTCTCGGCAATCTCTATGCTTGCTCGCTTCTGGGCCTGCTTTGTCTCTGCGCCGATATGGCAGGTGACGACTGTGGCGCCGTCGGGCAGATTTACCAGCTCCTTTTCCCATGCGTCCGCGGGCGGCTCTAGATGGAACACGTCCAGTCCGGCTCCTGCGATATGTCCCTCTTTCAGGAGCTTGAGGAGGGCGGGTCCTTCGACTATGTCGCCGCGCGACGTGTTGAGTATGTATGATCCTTTTTTCATCATTCTAAGCCGTGCCTCGTTGAGCAGATAGTGCGTCTGGGGGGAGTAGGGGACGTGGATTGTGACAAGGTCGCAGCGACGGAGTAGGTCGTCTATCGAGTCTGTTATCTCATAGCTCAGCCCAGGGACGCCGCGTGGCCGGATGACGTCGTAGCCGAGAACATCGGCCTGGAATCCGACCGTGAGGATGCGGGAGACTTCGTTGCCGATGCGTCCCGCGCGTCCGATGACGCCGATCTTCTTGGACTGCAGCTCTTCGCCCATCAACTGATTCTTTATCCAGTGGCCCTCTTTGATGCTCCGATCAGCCAGCGGAATCTTGCGTAGGAGACAGAGCATCAGTCCGACTGTTAGTTCTGCAACGCTTGTTGTTGGCGCGCCAGGCGTGTTGAGAACTGTGACTCCTTTCTCCTTGGCCGCTTGTAGATCGATGTTGTCAAGGCCGACACCGGCACGCCCGACAATTCTTAGCCGAGAGTTTCGGATGAGAGTCGAGTCGACCTTTGTTCTGCCACGAACTATCAATGCGTCATACTGGTCGATCATCTTGGCGAGCTTGGTTTTTTCGATTCCAGGCTGATTGTCAACCGTGAAACCAGCATCGGTGAGAATTTTGACGCCGTCATCATCTATGGGGTCCGAGATCAGTATTCGCAAGACTCGGTCAACTGTTGGAAACTGCGGCCGTCGCATGCGCTAGCGGTAGTTTCAACTTCTTCAGCAATGCCTGGGCTGCGATCGTGACGGGGTCCCAGACGGGCGCGAGGGGAGGAGAATAGCATGTCTCAATCTCGGCAAACTCTTGAACAGTTAAACCGAGATGGGTTGCCATCGAGGCGAAGTTCGCCCGAAGAGTCGCCCCTTCTTCCCCAACAAGCTGAGCGCCCAGAAGCTTTCCATTGCTGGAGTTAGCCAGGAGCTTTACAGTCAGTTCCTTGCCGCCGGGATAGTATGAGAGGCGTGTAGATCCTGCAATCCTAACGGAGACATGGGGGATGCCGATGCTCTCTGCCATCGCTGTTGTGGGACCCACCGTCGCAACTTCCAAGCCGAACAATTTCACCGTGGTCACACCGGTTGACCCAGGGTAGCGCGCTTCTCCTCCAGCAGCATTTATGCCTGCGACCATCGACTGCCTCACCGCAGTTGTCGCGAGCTGGAAGAAGACATGCCTTTTTGTTATGAGATCA
>WNGK01001086.1_pt1 | contig 36254 bp, 28 predicted proteins | sample 5400601 | NCBI WGS metagenome assembly WNGK01 (sample SAMN13153376, study PRJNA577476) | soil metagenome | isolation source: 60 cm soil or saprolite under Garry oak tree replicate 1 | place: USA:California | collected 2016-06-15 | reverse complement strand
GCACCCGCAAAAAACCATTCTACTGGCGAATGAGGATTTACATGGTTAATCGGGAGGGCACGGCCTTTGGGGGAGGGCGGTGGACGCGGATTCTACATGCGTTTTGCCAGGGATGTGGCTTGGCGGACGTGGCCTCCGGATTTTTTCAGGGCAGCGCTGGCTTGGGCGCGGGTAACGCCAGCGGCCAGCATAACCAGCGCGACTGGCGTACGATTTCCGGCGGCGGCAAGAGTACGGCCGGCAGTTTCGCGATCGGCTCCGGTGAGGCGTTCGAGTATTCCGATGGCGCGTTGCGTAAGCTTCTCATTTCTAGGGAGGACGTTGACCATGAGGTTGCCGTAGACGTATCCCAGGCGAGTCATGGCCCCTGTGGAAAGCATATTGAGAACCATTTTGTGGGCTGTTCCGGCTTTCATGCGCGATGAGCCGGCGAGAACCTCGGGACCGACTTCGGTAACGATGGCGAAGTCCGCTACTCGCTCTAGCTGTGAGTTGCGGTTACAGGTGAGTGCGATCGTACGGGCTCCGTGGCGTCGGGCACATTCGACGGCGGCGACGGTGAAGGGAGTGCGTCCGCTAGAGGCGATTCCCACGACCACATCGTTCTTGCCGGGTTTTTTCTTCGCCATTTCGACGCGGCCGTCTTCGCTGGAGTCTTCGCTGGCTTCGGTGGCCGCAGACAAGGCCTTAATGCCTCCGGCAATAATGAACTGGACGGTCCGTGGATCGGTATTAAAGGTGGGGCCGCATTCGGAGGCGTCGAGGGCGGCGATGCGTCCGCTAGTGCCGGCGCCGACGTAGATGAGGCGTCCACCCTTGCGCAGCGCGGCGGCGATCTGGTCGATCGCGCGAGCGATTTGCGGCAGGGCACGCTTCACGGCAGCGGCGACGATGGCGTCTTCCTGGTTGATGAGGCGGGCGATTTCGAGCGAGGATTTGCGGTCGAGGTCGGCGGCGGCGGAGTTGGTTTGCTCGGTGCGGAGGCGGTGCACATCGGCGGATTTGCTCGTGCGCTTCAAAGGTCTGCCTTTCGATCGGAGTTCGAATATTGTTTCATGAAGCTGGTGCGGGCGCGGCGGGATAGATTTGTTCGCCGGTCGGGACACTCGCTCGGCACATTTCTACCAGCTCGAAGCCGCGTACCCGAGAGGCTGAAGCCGAGATCAAGGGTCGTCGCCAAGCGCAGCCCTGGAAGCGCTGCGCCACCCAAAATCGTTCACTGAGAACAGATTCGTCATGCAGATTTCTCCAGCGCCTCGATGACTGCATCGTGAAAGTTGGGTCGCAGTTGCTTGATGACGTTGTTCGCGCAATCTGGCCAAGTTCGGTTCGTCAACAAGGTTATCGAGAGTTGGCGCTGGGGGTCGATCCATAGAGAAGTTCCGGTGTATCCGAGGTGGCCGAATGAGGAGGAAGAAAAATATTTTCCAGATTGCGAGGGCGGGGAAGGAGTGTCCCAGCCTAGGGCACGCGAGGTGCCTTCCGGGCTCGACTCGCGGCGAGTGAATCGGGCGACGGTCTCGGGGCGGAGGATGGGAGGGCCGCCGCTGAGGATACAGTGGGCGAACCGAGCGACGTCTTCCGCAGTGGCGAACAGACCAGCATGGCCAGCGATGCCGCCGAGCACGCTGGCGTTCTCGTCGTGCACCTCGCCCTGGATGATTTTTCCGCGGAAGGTGCTCGATTGCGAAAGCGCGAGATTTTGCTTGCCGCCGGCGTACGATTGCGATTTCGGCTTTTCGCGGAGGGGAGTGTTCGTGCCACACTCGTTGGCAGTAGGTGGAATGTTCTTACGTTGCTCCGGAGGCGGGTTGTAAGTGGTATTGGTCATGCCGAGCGGTCCGAATACTTCGCGCTGGCAGAAGCCGTCGAGGGATTCACTGGCGAGGCGTTCGAGGGCGACGCCGAGGATGATAAATCCGATGTCGCTGTATTCGGCGCGCTGGCCCGGATCGGTGGCGAGTGGCCTGGCGAGAGCGACGTGGAGGAGTTCGTCGCGGGTGCGCGCTTTCACAAATAGCCTTTCGTAAGCGGGCAGGCCGGAGGAATGAGCTAGCAACATGCGCAGAGTTACTTCGCGGCGACGAAGATCCCGTTTTGTCTCTGGCGAGGCGGAAATAAATTCGGGAACGATGGCTGCGACGGGAGCGTCGAGATCAAGGAGGCCGCGCTCGTAAAGCAGCATGGACATCGTGGTGGTGGCGACAACTTTTGTGAGTGAGGCCAGGTCGAAAAGCGTCGCGGGCTCTACCGGAACCTTCCCGCTTCTCGCAAAGGACGTGAGAAATGGGGCACCCGCATCGGATTCGTAGATCAACTGACCCGCGGCTTTGAGCGCAACCAGGCAACCCTGATGGGTGACTGCGAGCGAGGCGGCGGGGAAGGCGCGCGTGGCGATGGCATTGTTAAGAATGGAAAAAGCTGAAGAAAAAATATCGTCCTGATGTTCGAAGTCTGGAAGCGGCGATGAAGAGCCTGGTGCGGTACGGTTCAGGGGGAAGACGCTTTCTGAAAACGTTTTTCGATCTGTGCGGTTTATAAGGGTAAAGACGGGGCACAAGTCGTGGCCGGGTCGGTAACCCATGCTTAAGTTTGTTGAGTGATTTTCCGCGGTTGTGTAAAGTCAGAATATTCTTATCAGTCCAAACTCGCAAACGCGATGGAGGCGGGGGATCCTCCTGGCGATCGTGCTACTTCTTATTAGCCCTTCGGCATGGGCTACGGCGGAGCCTAAGCGCACGAGCCCACCGAAACGGCTCGCCGTGTTGGATCCCATCATCGAGCAGGCGATTCACGACGGGAATATTCCGGGAGCCGTCCTGCTGGTGGGGCACGATGGGCACGTGATTTACCGCAAAGCTTATGGGGCGCGGGCGCTGGAGCCTCGACGTGAGGCGATGACGGTGGACACGATTTTCGACCTGGCATCGCTGACCAAAGTTATTGCGACTGCGACTGCCATGATGCAATTGGTGGAGCGGGGCAAGGTACGGCTCAATGATCCGGTGGCGAAGTATCTGCCGGAGTTCGCGCAGAACGGAAAAGAAGATATTACGGTGCGGCAGTTGCTGACGCACTACTCAGGGCTCGAACCGGATCTGGATTTGAAGACGCCGTGGCAGGGCAAAGAGACGGCTTTCCGCATGGCATTTGCCGAAACCCCGCAGGAACCTGCGGGGTCGGGATTCACCTACAGCGATATCAACTTCATCACTCTGGGAGCGCTGGTGGAGCGTGTGTCCGGAGAGACGCTCGATCAGTACACCGTGCGCCATATTTTTGCGCCCCTGAAGATGGTGCATACGCGGTTTGTGCCTCCACTGGCCTGGAAAGCGAAGATCGCGCCGACAGAGTATGACGACAATCACGTGATGCTGCGGGGAGTGGTGCACGATCCGACGGCGCGACGGATGGGCGGAGTGGCTGGGCACGCGGGACTTTTCTCGACCGCGGATGACCTGGCGAAGTTTGCGCAAGTGCTGCTGGATGGAGGAGGCGGAATTCTGTCGGCATTTTCGGTCGAGAAGATGACCCGGCCGGAACAGCCTCCTGCGGCGGAGGTTTTGCGTGGATTCGGATGGGATATCGATTCTCCGTTTTCCTCGAACCGCGGAGACCTGCTGCCGGTGGGTTCGTTTGGACACACGGGTTTTACGGGGACGTCGGTGTGGATCGATCCGACCACCAAGACTTACATTATTCTGCTGACCAATGCGGTGCATCCGCGAGGCAAGGGAAACGCGGTGGGATTGCGCTCGAAGGTGGCGACGGCCGTGGCGGCGGCGTTGCCGCTGACGGTGAGCGAAAAAGAAACGCTGCGCTGGGAGAGCATCACCGGCTATAACGAGGCGCAGAGCGCGGCGCGGCGGTACTCGGTGCGGAATGGCAATGTAAAGTCTGGAATTGATGTGCTCGAAGAGCACAATTTCGACATTCTCGAAAACACTGCCGCTCCGGGGTCGGTAGCGAAGAAAAGAATTGGCTTGTTGACCAACCAGACTGGGGTAGATTCGCAGGGGCGTCGCACAATTGACGTGCTGGCCCAGGCTCCGGGAGTTTCGCTGGACGTGCTCTTCGGTCCTGAGCACGGCGCAACGGGCATGCTCGACACCACCAACCTGAGCAATTCCAAAGATGAGGCGACTGGAATTCCTGTTTATAACGTGTATGGCGGGACGGATGCGGCGCGGCGTCCGGCGCTGGATGTGCTGAAGAATCTTGACGCCGTAGTGGTGGATATTCAGGACGCCGGGGCGCGCTTCTACACCTACGAGACTACGCTGGGATATTTTCTGGAAGCAGCGGCGAAGGTGGGTATTGAGGTGATCGTGCTGGACCGGCCGGATCCGATTACGGGATCGTTTGTGCAGGGGCCGGTTTCGGATGCGGGCCGGGAAAACTTCACGAATTATTTTACTGAGCCGGTGCGACAAGGCATGACCATGGGCGAATTGGCGAAGATGTTCAATGCGGAGCGAGGCCTAAAGGCTAAGCTGACAGTCGTGCCCATGGAAGGGTGGCAACGGGGAGATTGGTTCGACTCCACGGGCCTGGCCTGGGTGAATCCATCGCCGAACTTGCGCAGTTTGACGGAGGCTACGTTGTATCCGGGCGTGGCGCTGATTGAGGGCACGAATGTTTCGGTGGGACGTGGGACAGACACTCCTTTCGAGCTGGTCGGGGCACCGTGGATCAAGGGCAGGGAATTGGCGGCGTATCTGAACCGGCGAGGCATTGCTGGCGTACGGTTTCTGGCGGTCAGCTTCACGCCCGGCGCGAGCGAGTACAACGGCCAAAGCTGTGAAGGTGTGAATATTGTGCTGACCGGCCGAAATGGGTTTGATGCGCCGGAGTTGGGCATCGAGCTAGCGTCGGCGTTGAGGAAGTTCTATCCGGCGGATTTCAAGATGGATCGCATCCCGGAGTTGTTGGTGAATCAGGGGGTGTATGATGCACTGGTTGCGGGACAAGACCCGCGGCGGATCGCGCAAGACTGGCAGCAAGATCTGGAGAAATTCCAGCAGATGCGGCAGAAATATTTGATCTATAAATAAGCCCGAAGGCGGATCACCCGGCTCGAATGAGGCCGCGCATTTATTGTTGGTATTCTCAGCCTAATCTTCGGCTTTGGCATTTTTTTTTGGGGGGGGGTTGTTATGCGCTCTGTGATGCAGACGGTCTGGGCAGTTTTGCTGGTGACGGGGATTTGTTGTTGCCAAACTACGAGGCGCAGGCGAATGAAGCCGCGGATCGAAACGCGATTACGATTCCTGCGGGAACGAGGATTCCTCTGGGACTCAAGCAGGCCATCTCCACAAAGAACGCGCGTGAGGGCGATCCTGTGTACGCAGCGACCACCTTTCCATTTGTGATGAATGACCGCGTCGTGGTGCCGGCTGGCACCTATATTCAGGGGAAGATTACGCGCGTCGAGCGGGCGGGACGGATTAAAGGCCGGGCGGAAATTCTGATGCACTTCACCTCGATGATCTTTCCGAGTGGGTACACGGTGATGTTGCCGGCCTCAGTCCAGAACACGCCGGGGGCGGAGAAGACTTCGGTGAAGGATTCTGAGGGGACGATCCGGCAGGACAGCGATACGGGGAAAAAAGTTGAAGATGCAGCAAGAAACGGAGCCTACGGCGGAGCGGTAGGCGGCATAGGAGGCGGATTAGGGGGCGGCCTCAACGGCGCGCGTATTGGAGCGGGCGCCGGAGCTGCTGGGGGGATTGCCTGGGCCTTGCTCAAGCGGGGTAGTGATGTGAGGCTCGAAGTCGGCACATCGATTGAAATGGAAGTTCTGCGGGCAATCACTATCGACGGCAGCAGAAGCAGGCGGATGGCTAGCGTGAATCGGTAGTGTTAGGTGGTCGAGAGCTTTGTTCGAAGATAGAGAAGTCAAAGGCTTGTCGCAGAGGGCGCAGGGCCACGCCCGCGGAGAACGCGGAGACTAACCCGCTTACTATTCTTGTTTTAAATCTGTTCTGATTTCCGACCCGGTTCTTATTTCATCTGCCCTTCTTACTTCAAATTAAATAGGGCATTGACGTGGGCGGTTACCGTGACGTTCTGGGGAGTGAATTCTTCGGTCGGTGCGGGTGCGGCTTCGGCCCTCATGGCCATGGGGCGGGACATTCTCGGAACCGGGCGCGGGTTCTCAAAGGTATCGACCGAGGCGTAGGAGAGCTCGCCTAAGGCACGACCGCTGGCGCGTGCCAGCGTGTCGGCGGAAGCTCGGGCGCGGCGGTACGCATCTTCCACCGCTTTGCTTTTGGCATCGTCCAAGTTATCGAGCGTGTAGTTGACAGACAGACTCTCGCTGATCCTTGCATCGGTAAGCTGCTCGGTGATCGAGCCGATTTTGGAGAAGTCCTTCAACTTGAGAGTTACATCGGTGTTAACGCGGACCGCCACCTGCCTGCGCGTCGGATTTTTCCAGTCATAGACCGGCTGGGTTGAGAAGAAGCCAAGATTTGCGGTCTTTGGGTCGACACCATTTGCACGAAGAATCTGACGCACTTGTTCAGCATCTCTGGAAGCGCGCTCGTAAGCCGCTTGAGCTTTGGCCTCCTGTACAGAAAGGCCGAACTGGATTAAGGCGGTATCCGGCGCAGCTTCGTACTTTCCGTCGGCTCCGACGTACACAGTATTAGCTTGTGCCGTGATTGCGGGATGCTCCTGAGCGAAGGCATGAGTCGTGAAAACCAGGACGATGCTGAGGACGGCGGGGAAACTGCTGGTGGATCGCATTTTCATCGAGGCTCCGAGCGATTCTCAGTTCGAACGCAAGCCTGCCCAGATTCGGGGTGCATGCGTTTGCCGGTTACATTTGAAGAACGCCACCGCGATGATTTCTTGCGACATTCCGCCTTTGGGATAAACCAGGCGACGAGCGCATACCAAGCCGGCGCTCCGGCTGTGACGAGCTTCGCGACAAAGTGGCGGCAGTCCTTATCGTGACCGCAGTTGAAGGTTGCGGTCCAGACGGAGTTCTAGTGCAGTACCCTTCTCGAGTATGAGGTCGTGTCCGGCTTCGAAGGCGGCCAGACCGCTGCTGGCAGCGCCTGATCCTGCGCCGCTTGCAGCGCCATGTTTTCCGCCCGAGTGCGCGCCCTCGGCGGCGCCCTCACCGGCACCGATTACGACCGCCTCGGCTATTTCTTCTTTGCTCATGCCTTTGCGTTCGATTTCGCCTTCCTCGCCGAGTTGCTTCAGGCCGTGTTCGCCAGGGACTCCGGTTACGGTGGCGATCAACGGCAGCCAGCCGTGGTCGGTTTCAATTTCGTCGAAGCTCAATAAGAGCCGGGTGTGCAGGCCGGGCTCCACCGCGCTAACGTGACCTCTTATTTTTCTTCCTGGTGCGAGGGTGAGACCGTTGGCTGCCGTCAAGTCTTCGGCCAGAGTGGCGCGAAAATGATCTCCGCGTCGTACTCGCCGGGTATCCAGTTGGTCGGTCAGCTGAATCAGGAACGCGGTCCCTTGGGGAACGGCATTGAGCGGAGTTTGAGGAACGGTTGCCGTGTCCTGACCGGCCAGCCGAGAACTGCCCAAGGTCAAAGCGACGAGCACAAGGAGTAGTGAAGGAAGAGAGTTAGGAAACCAATCTACGCTCGACTGTCCACCAGAAAACCTGATACGAGAAGACCAAACGATCATAGACACCCCCGCCGAATTAGATGTTGTGAATGGTTGGATGGGAAAGCGGGCAAAATTGCTGCCTGGGGCGAGCCGATTTTGGCGACGCCGCAAAGTCCTGACTCCGGTGTATTCACCCGCCTCGAAGGAAGCTAGGCTTTGCCGCTGGAATAGGCGAAGTGTTGAGCCTGGTTGCCGATCTGTTTGCGCAGGTCCTCCCAAATATTCTCAGGCATCGTCAGGAAAACCTGAACCACTTCGGGATCGAATTGGCGGCCAGTCCAATCCTCGATTTCCTTGCGTGCGGCGGCATCGGATTGTCTCGAACGATAAGGGCGGTCGGAAGTGATGGCGTCGAGAGTATCCGCAACAGCGAAGATGCGGGCCCCCAGGGGAATCTCCTTGCCCTTCAGACCTCGGGGGTAGCCGGTGCCGTCGAAGCGTTCTTGGTGAGAATAGATAATGTCGCAGGCATCCTGCAAAAAGGGAATCTTCTTTACGATCTGATAACCCTTGTAGCAATGCTCGCGCATCACAGCGGTCTGCTCGGAGGTCAGTTTCCCGGGTTTGCGCAATATATCGTCGGGAATGGCCATCTTGCCGATGTCGTGCAGGAACGCACCGCGAGCGATGATCCGAATTTGATCGCCGGCAAGGCCCATGGCGCGGGCGATGGCAATCGTAAACGCAGTCACGCGCCGGGAGTGTCCTTCTGTTTCCTTGTCCTTGAGATCGAGGGCATCGCCCAGGGCTTCAAGCGTGATGTCGTAGGAGCGCGTCAGGTCGTTCATGGCGGTCTGCAACTGGGCCATGGCGGTCTGCAACTGGTCGGTTCGCGCCTCTACCAGCGATTCGAGGTTGGTCTGATAGGTCCGGTTTTCCAGCTTGAGCCGGCGGTTTTCGAGGGCGCGGCCAACCGTCGCCAGCAACTGATCGCGCTCGAAGGGTTTGAGCAGGTAGTCATAAGCGCCGTTGCGCAACGCGGCCAGAGCCACGGAGATATCGTGCACGGCCGTGACCATCACCACCGGCATGTCGGGGAATCTTTCCTTCGTGCGCTCCAGCAGGCCTATACCGTCGAGCTCCGCCATCATCAGGTCAGAGAGCATCAGTTCGAATTCTTCGCCGGAATTGAGCACGGCGAGCGCTTCCATGCCCGATGCCGCCTGCAGGCAGGAATAGCCGGCAAAAGTGAGCATGGAGGATACAATCTCGCGGATTGCTTCTTCATCGTCTACGACAAGAATGCGATCTGACATGACCACACAAAATTCTATGGGCGATTGTACAGCACTGGGCAGGTGCCGAAAGTAACCACCGGGGTCCGGAAAGGTCATCGACAAGTGGCCCAACCATGATATTCAGAAACCCGGTACCTCTACGTCTTTAGGCGCGCGATGAGCTCTGCTCTGTGGTCGATCTGGAGCGTTGCCACGCAGCTTGGTCTTTCCAAGCTGACGGTCGAGGAGTGCGCGTTGCTGATTGTGTTGGGAGCTTTGCTCCTGGTTCTCCGCAGCTTCCGCGAACGCTACCTGATGATCTGGGTAGCAGGCTGGACCGTGTTCCTGGCTTCCCGTTTGATCGCCGCGCACGGAAGCAGAATGCTGATTCCGCAGCGCTATGTGCCGGTGGCCGAACATGCGACGTTCGTTTTGGCCGTGGGACTGTTTGCCGCCGCGATACTGGCTTACACACAAGCGCGACCGCGATTTACCCTTCTGGCTGCGATTACCTTAAGCGTCATCGGATTTGCCGCTGCGCGGGCATTGCTGTGGCCAGATATTGTTCCCTTGCATATCGCTTTGGAGGTCGCTTACCGGATCATCCTGCTGGCAGGGACATTTGGGTTGATTCGCTCCCGTTGGGGACGGCGCGAGTTGACCCCGTGGTTGCTTGGCGTTGGCCTGCTGAGTATGCATTTGGACTGGCCTCCGTTTACCACAGGATTGCCGGGGGGATTGTTTCTGGCCGCAGACTCAACCCTCGGACTCAGCGTGCTTCTTGTGGTCTTTGAGGAGGCGCGCGCCCGGACACGGCGGCTGAGAGTCATCCACGCTCTGACCCATAACATCGCTTGCGCCCAGCAGTACGGGCCCATGCTGCAAACTGCTTTGCAAGAGCTACAGAAGTCGGGCATGTGGAAAGCAGCATGGGTCCGCTTGTTGGAAGGCGGGCACATGGTGGCGAACCATGCCGTGGGTGTTTCTCCGGAATTTTTGCGCGACGGGGGCCTGGTCGAGACCGGCGAGCGGTGGCAAGAGATTCTGGAAAAGCGGCAGGCCAGTGTCGTAGACATCGACGCGGCGGACCCGGAGAATCCTGCCGTCCTGAAGGCCGAGGGACTTCGTCAGATTGTGATGGTTCCGATGTTGGGCAAGAAATCGCCGATCGGGTTGCTGGTCGTGGGAAGTTCGCGTCGGCGTTCGTGGACGGCGGAGGAGCTGGCATTGCTTGAGACCTGCGCTCAGCACCTGGGAATGGCGGTGGAGAATTTCCGGCTGCAAGAGCAGGCCCTGCGTTCGCAACGGCAATGGATGAATACCTTCGACTCCGTCCACGACATTATTCTGGCGCACGACGTCGATTTCCGAATTATGAAGGCCAACCAAGTGCTGCTGGAGCATTTGGGCCAGGCTACCGCCGACGTTATCGGCAACACGTGCGGGTCTGTGCTGCCTCACGAGTTAGGCAACTGGACGGGATGTCCTTATTGCTCGCGGGGCGATGAAGAACTTACCGACGGGGCCGATCCCTGCTTCGGCGGCTATTCGGTGGTGTCCAGTTCTTCGTATACCGAGCAAGGCAGCAAGCAAAAGGGAACCATCCATGTGGTACGCGACATAACCGACCGGCGGTCCGCGGAAGAAAAATATCGCCTGCTTTTCGAGCAAGTGCAGGAAGGGGTTTATGTCGCCAGTCCGACGGGCAGGCTGTTGGACTGCAACGACGCTTTTATTCACATGCTGGGGTATAGCGGGCGGGAAGAACTGCTCGCGCTGAATCTGGATTCGGATATCTGCGTCGATAGCAACCAGAGGGACGAATTCCGTCGCAAGATCGACTTGCAGAATTACGTGCGAAATTTCGATGTCACGCTGCGGCGCAAAGATGGAACTCTGCTGCTGGCGGAAGAGAGCAGCTTCGCGGCCCGAAACCAGGCCGGGAAAATCGATCGCTACCAGGGCTTCGTGCTCGACATGACGGAAAAACGGCGGGCCGAGGATGAAATGCGGCGCCGCAACCGCGAACTCAACGCCTTGAACGCCATGGCGGTGGTGGCCACACAATCGTTCGATCTGGACGAAATTCTCAATCTCACGTTGCGTCAGGTCGTGTCGCTATTCGGGGCCGAAAGCGGCTCGGTTTATTTGTCGGATTCAGACGCTTCCACCTACCGGCGGCGGGCCATGTGGGGTCCACGCAACCGCCCCGGAGCTCGAGCCGCGGAAGTTTCTTTCCTGGAGGGGTTCGGCGACTTGGTCATGCGATCGCGGACCGAAGTCATCACCTCCGAGTATTTGCCTCACCTGCCTAAGCCGGTGGCGGAATTCATCCGCTCAGATAGCAACGGTTCCTGGATCTGGGTCTTGTTCTGGGGCAAGGACAGTCCGATCGGCATCATGGGATTGTGCAGCTATCTGGGATACGAATATTCCAGCAACGAAGAAAACTTGCTGGTCGCGATCAGCCGCCAACTGGCAACGACCATCGAAAAGGTGCGGCTCTACGAAGAAACCTGCCGTGCCTATGAAGACCTGCGACGCACGCAGGAGCAATTGCTGCAGAGCGAGAAAATGTCTGCCGTCGGGCAGTTGATCGCAGGGGTGGCGCACGAGCTGAATAATCCGCTAACGGCGATCCTGGGCTATGCCCAGTTGCTCGAAGCCGAAGGCCTGAGCGAGCGCGCTCATGACTATGCAAGCAAGTTGTTCAAACAGGCGCAGCGGACGCACCGGGTGGTGCAGAACCTGCTTTCATTCGCACGCCAACGCAAACCGCAGCGTGAAGAAGTCGACATCCGGAAGGTGCTGGACGAAACTCTGGCGCTGCGCGACTACGATCTCAAAGTCAATAACATCGGGGTAGAAAGAGATGCTCCGGCGGAAGCTGCCGTTATCGTTGCCGATCCGCACCAAATTGAGCAAGTATTTCTTAACATCATCAACAATTCGGTTGATGCCATTCTTGAAACGGGACGCGCCGGCAAGCTCAAGATCCGCGTCTTTTGCGAGAACGGCCATGTTTGCACACAATTCTCCGATGATGGGCCAGGCATCAAGGATCCCAAACGTATTTTTGATCCCTTCTACACCACCAAGAGCGTGGGCAAGGGGACTGGGTTGGGGCTCAGCATCTGTTACGGCATCGTTAAGGAGCATGCAGGCGACATTACCGCGCACAACGGAGCCGGAGGAGGGGCGGTTGTCGAGGTACGCCTGCCGGTTGCAGCTCAACCTGCTTCTAGCGCAGAGCGCGAGGCGGCTCCGGCGCCGCGGCGGGAGAGCGCGGTTCAGGGACGAGTGTTGTTGCTCGAAGAGGAAGAGGCTGTCCTAGAGTTTGAGCGGGACGTCCTGGCGGGGGCAGGGGCGAACGTGGTGACCGCGACCAAGAGCGCGGATGTGAAAACCCGTCTGCTCTCGGAACACTTCGATGCCGTAATCATGAACGGAAAGATGCCGGGAGACTGGAATGCAAAAGAGGCTTACACCTGGATCAAGCAAAATTGTCCCGGCATGGACGCGCATTTGCTGTTTACCTTCTCCCATGGGCTGGAACAGGGCGAGATCCGCGTTTTCCTCGAGGAAAGCAACATCCCTTACCTGGTGAAACCCTTCAAAGTCGCTGACCTGATTTCGCGGGCACGACGCCTGCTGCAAAAAGCAAACACCGCGACTGCGAACTAGAGTTCTCGACGCAGCATCTTCACCAACCTGCGAATCGCTGGCTCGTTGCGGCGGTACCATCTCCACTGACCTTGTTTCTTTGCCTCCACCAGTCCGGCCTTGGTCAAGATTGCCATGTGATGGGAAATCGTGGGCTGCGAGAGCCGTACGCGTTCTTCGATATCTCCTGCGCAGAGGCCGGCGCTTTTTCCGAGCGAGGTTGCGCCACGCTGCTTGAGGCTGTGCAGGATACGACGACGAGTCGGATCGACAATGGCATTCAGGCTGTTCGTGAGGGTTGGCTCTGGGTTTGCCATGGGGTAGGAATAGACGCTCCATTGACGATTGTCAATGTAGGAGATTGTTGAGGGTTCGAAAGCATGGTGCTCCTGCAATCGGGGACTGGCTTCAGGAGTTTTCTCAATCAACAATCCGGAAGAGGCCTCAAGGGGGCCTTCGACTATTTCTTGAGAATTGGATTGTATCCATCGCCGATGAGGCGGGTGCGCATGGCTTCTGCGGCTTTGATGTCGGCGAAGGGACCGACCTGCACGCGCAAGTACTTGTCCATGGCGGAATTCGTGGCCACGAATGCGGGGTACTGTTTCTTCTTCAGAGCGTCTACCAAAGCCTCCGCGTCGTCCGACTTTGTGACTGCTGCCACTTGCACGGAGTAGCCGTTGGTGGGTGGGGCTGCGACCGGATCAGCCGCGCCGGCTGTCTGTTCAGGCCGAGCTTTGGCAGCGTCCGATGCGGTCGCGGTGCGAGTACCTGCGTCGGCTGAAGCCGGTGTCAACTGCGGGCTGGCATCTTTCCGCTCGACTGCTTTATAGAATGTCATGGGAGGCTGGGCGGAAGTCCCCTGGCTGGACTTGACTGCTGCAGACCGAGACGCCGGTGCCGCTCGCACGGTCGGGCTGGCGGCAAGGGCCGGGACATCGGACCTCCGGCCCAATGAGTAGCCCAGTGCGAAGAACAGGGCGCAAACGGCAACTAGCCCGAAGAACAGCACCAGAAGCTTACTGGTGCCGAGTGTGATTTCCGTATCTTCCGATGGAGCCATAGTCGATACCTCGAAGTATGGGTTTCGATCCCCCCGCACTAGGCGGGCTTGGCTGCTGGGGCGGATTGTGCTCTCGAATCTCCCAGCACCTTCTGTAGCCCCGAGAAAAAGTCCACGGGCACGGGGAAGATCACAGTCGTATTCTTTTCCACACCGATCTCGGTCAAGGTCTGCAAATAACGGAGCTGCACGCTGACCGGTTCGGTGGCCAGCAGAGCGGCAGCGTCCACCAGCCGCTGCGCGGCGGAGAATTCACCTTCGGCGTGAATGATCTTCGAACGCTTCTCGCGTTCCGCCTCGGCCTGCTTGGCCATGGCTCGCAGCATGGATTCCGGCATGTCGACTTGTTTGACCTCGACGTTGACGACCTTTACGCCCCAAGGCGCTGTGTGCGTGTCAAGAATGCTTTGCAGGCGCAGATTGATTTTTTCCCGGTGCGAAAGCAGTTCGTCAAGTTCCTGCTCGCCCAGGACGGAACGCAACGTGGTCTGTGCGAATTGCGAGGTCTGATACACGTAGTTGGAAACTTCGACCACCGCCTTGTTGGGATCGATCACGCGCAGGAAGATCACGGCGTTCACTTTTAGCGTGACGTTGTCGCGCGTGATGATGTCCTGGGGCGGAACCTCAAGCGCTTCCTGGCGAAGGGAAACGCGCACGATGCGGTCGATGGGCGTAAACACCAGAATCACGCCGGGACCCTTGGCCTGCTTGAGCAGATGGCCGAGCCGGAAGATGACGCCGCGCTCATACTCGGCGAGGATCTTGATTGAACTCAGCACATAGATGGCTACGATGACGATGATGACGGTGACAAAGCCAAAGGGTAGTTCCATGAATACCTCCACAGCCCCAGCGCTGAAGACGCTCCTATCGCGGATTGTATAGCACCCGGAAGAGCAGAGCGCTCAATTCGGCGGGGTGAAAGTTGCCTGCCTTGATTCGTTGCCCATGATCGGCCCGGGGGGCAGTCGCGAGGATGAGCGGCTGCTCATACCATAGCGGGTGCCCGCGGTGGCGCTTGTATGGCGGGCAGCGGATCCACTTGCAAGGTAAGTCCATCCACGCGGCGCACGACCACGAGGCGCCCCACAGGGACTTCGCAGGAGGAGACGGCGTCCCACAATTCACCGTGAACGAAAACTTTGCCGCTGGGCGACAGCGCCGACTGGGTTACGCCGGTTTCGCCAACCAGGCCTTCCGCGCCGGTTACCGCTTTATTTCGCCGGGCACGAATCGCAATGGTCATCAAGAAGGCCGTAATGATGCCCAGCGGAATGCTCACCGCCAACGCAGTCAGCAGATGCACTCGCATCTCGGGGATGGGCGAATCCACCAGCAACAATCCGCCTAACGTGAGCAGGGCGATGCCGCCCATGGTGAGCACGCCGTGAGTGGCAAACTTCGCTTCCAGGGCGAATAGGGCGAATGCAGCAATGATCAGTACCAGTGCGGCAAAGCGCGTGGGAAGAAGATTGAGCGCAAAAACAGCCAGCAAGATGAAGACTATGCCGACGGTGCCCGGTATTACGGCGCCGGGATGATTGAATTCGGTGTACAAAGCCAGGGCGCCGACCGCAAGCAGAATGAATGCAATGTTGGGGTCCATCAGGTAAGCGAGAATGTGTTCCTTCAGCGTCATGTCGAACGGCTTTACCGGCCGGCCGGTCAGATGGAGCGCCGTGGTTTCGCCATTGAAACGCTTGAAACTCTTACCCTCGATCTGCCGGAATAAGTCTTCCTCACTCGATGCCACATACTCTATGAGATGCTGCGACAATGCTTCCTGCTCGGTGAAGGACTTTGAGGAGCGCACGGTGCTTTCCGCAACTTCGACATTGCGTCCGCGCTTGGCGACGACCGAGCGCATCAGGGCCGCGGCATCGTTTTCCATCTTTTCCTTCATCACGTCGTCCATTTTGCCGCCGCCCAGGACCACCGGATGAGCTGCTCCGGTGTTGGTTCCGGGGGCCATGGCGGCCACGTCGGCGGCTTCCAGAATGAAAAAACCGGCTGACGCAGCGCGGCTGCCGCCGGGTGTGACATAGATGATTACCGGGATCGGCGAAGCCGTAATCTTCTCGATGATCTTTCGCGTGGAATCGACTAAACCACCGGGCGTATTGATCGCAATCAATAGGGCCTGGTCATTCTTGCGCTGGGCTTCGTCGAGGGCGCGAGCAATGTATTCCTCGGTGATCGGTTGAATGGTGTCGTTGACGACAACCTTGAGCACTTGAGCCGGGGCGGGCAAACAGAGAAACCAGGTTGCTGCCATCGAGAGGAAAGTTCGCGAAATCAGAATGTTTTTCATGAGTGCAAGGAATCGAGTGCTTTCGCTACCGGGTTTCGAGTCCATCAAGGGTCCGACTAAAGCCTATTGTTACTCTATTTTCGCGAAACGGCGTGAATTTCTTCCGCTGCGGAGTCGCGGACATCGGATCCCTGGGAGCGAAGATCCGTCCATCCCGGCAGCTGGGTGCTTCCGGTGATCAGGCGAGCGCCCCGCTCGTAGGTGACGTACGACCACGCCCATTCAATGAATACGAGTAAGCGATTGCGAAAGCCAATCAGGAAAAGGATGTGAACGAACAGCCAAGCCAACCATGCGATAAAGCCAGAGATGTGAATTTTGCCAAACTTCGCGACTGCCGCGGCTCTTCCGATGGTGGCAAGGCTGCCTTTATCCCAATAGTGAAATCCCGGGCGCGGCATGATCGGCCCCTTCGCCGGGGCTTGGGTCGCCGCTTCAACCTCACGCTGAATGATCTTGGCGACGTACCGGCCTTGCTGGATAGCGACGGGGGCGACGCCGGGAAGCATCTTGCCGCTTTCATCTTTGAGAGCAGCGAGGTCTCCGATGACGAAGACTTCCGGATGGTCCGGCAAACTCAAGTCGGGCTCGACCGCCACCCGGCCAGCGCGGTCCACGGGCACGCCCAGTGTCTTGCCCAAAGGCGACGCGGCGACACCTGCCGCCCATAGAATCACCGCTGCCGCCAGCCTGGTCTCGCCCACGTGCACCGCCCCGGGTTCAACGGCGGTCACCATGGCCGAGGTGCGGACCTCGACGCCAAGCCGGTGCAATTGTTCCTGCGCGCTGCTCGACAATTCCTCGGGATAGTTGGGAAGAACCCGCGGACCACCCTCGATCAGCAGGATTTGCGTGCTTTTCGGATCAATCGCACGGAACTCATGGAGCAGCGCGTGACGGCTGATTTCAGCCAGCGTTCCGGCGAGTTCTACTCCGGTGGGTCCAGCTCCCACCACAACGAAATTGAGAGGGAAGCCGGATTCGCCGGCTGCGGCCTGGCGTTCGGCTAACTCGAAGGCCAGAAGTATGCGACGTCGAATCTCCAGAGCGTCCTCAATGGTCTTGAGCCCGGGAGCCAATGGCTCCCAATCGTCGTGGCCGAAATAGGCGTGACTGGCACCGGCGGCGACCACCAAATAATCGTAGGGAATCTTCTGTCCGGGAGTCTCGACCAGACGCCGGGCTAAATCGAAGCCGGTAACCTCGCCCAGCAAAACCTCAACGTTGTCCCGACCGCGAAGGATGGAACGAATGGGCGCGGCGATCTCACCGGGCGACAGGCCTGCGGTGGCCACCTGATAGAGCAACGGCTGAAAGGTGTGGTGGTTTTTGCGGTCGATAACCGTGATGTGTGCTGGTGCGCGAGCCAGCGCGCGAGCCGCCGTGAGGCCACCGAAGCCGGCGCCCACGATTGCCACACGAGGTGTAGTCTTGCCGTTCATCGCCCCACTCTATAAGATTCAGCGCAATGGCAGAGGGCTCCAGAAGTTTCCCGGATGATACCTCCCCTCGAGGCTGGATTCGCCTGCTGATCCCGTCGGTGGGCGACTTGATCTTTATCGTCCTGCTAGCGCTTCTCACCCTCACCCCACTCTCGGTCCGGCTGCTCGGGGATGCGGGCATTGGCTGGCACATCCGCGCAGGGCAGGAAATTCTCGCGACTCATGCGATTCCTCGCGTGGATGCCTTTTCCTCCAGCATGAGCGGGAAACCTTGGTTTCGGTGGGAGTGGCTCTACGACTTGGGCGTCGGAGGGTTGGAACGAGTCACGGGGCTCAATGGAGTTGTTCTTATTACGGCGCTCATGATTGCGGCGGTATTCGGGTGGACTTTCCGGCTGCTGGTCGGTCGTGGCACCAACATATTCGTGGCCGTCGTGCTGGTGATGCTGGCGGCTGCGGCGTCGATGATCCATTTTTTTGCCCGCCCGCATGTGGTGAGCTGGCTGCTCACGCTGGCATGGTTTCAGGTCCTGGACTCATCGGAGAGAAGAGCGTTCGGAGCGGCGCGACCGATATCAGGGCGAATAAGGACTGGGCCCTGGTTGTGGTTCTTGCCCCTGCTGATGTTGCTCTGGGTAAATTTGCACGGCGGATTTCTGGTCGCCTTTGTGCTGTTGGGAATTTACTGGCTGAGCACAATGTGGCTTGGCTTCACCGCAGCGAGCAACAAACTGGAAGATATCCTCGAAAAACGCAGAGCAGGGAAGCGCGCGCGAGACTTTGCTTGGGTCACTGTGCTCGCGGCGATGGCGACATTGGTGAATCCCTACGGATTCAGACTGCACGCTCACCTTTACCGATATCTCTCCAACCGCTTCCTGATGGACCACATTGACGAATTTCAGTCCCCGAACTTTCACGGCGTGGCGCAAAAATGTTTTGCCATATTACTGCTGATTACCTTGCTGACGGCCGCGGCAAAAACCCGCAAGCTGACCATGATCGAGGGTCTGGTTGTTCTGTTCGCGGTCTGTTCCGGACTCTATGCCTCACGCAATATTCCGGTTGCATCGTTGCTCCTGGTGCTGGTGGTGGGGCCGCTGCTGTCAGCCGCCATGAAGCGCTCAGTGGAGAGAAGCGGTGCTTCCTGGAGAGTACGCCGGGTAGGCACAGGCTTGGCGGCGTTCTCGGGACGGATGGGAGAAATCGAATCCAGCTTGCGGGGCCACCTTTGGGCGGTTGTGGCGTCCGTCATCATTTTCGGGGTGGTGGCGAACGGCGGCAAGATTCGATCCACCCAACTCATGAATGCGCATTTCGACAGCCAGCGCTTTCCCGTGGCAGCAGTGACGTTTCTGGAACAGAGTGACGTGCGCGAACCGGTGCTGGGGCCGGACTACTGGGGCGGATATTTAATTTATCGGATATATCCGCAAACCTTGGTGGCGGTGGATGACCGTCACGATCTCTATGGAGAAGAATTCTTAAAGTCTTACTTGAAGTTGGTGAATGTCGAGCCCGGGTGGGAAGATCTGCTTACGAACTACAGCATTCACCGCGTGCTGCTGCCGACAGGCTCAGCGCCCGCCAATATTCTAGCCGAGACCGCAGAATGGAAGATGATTTATGAGGACCAGGTCGGGGTAATATTTGTGCGAAGTTCCGCCAGTTTCTAGCTTTGTCTTTGCCAATGCGCGAGCAGGGCGGCGTAGTCTTCGGGGGTATCGACGTTCAGCGCGATGAACGGGTCGTCGACCGGGAGGTAGGCAATGCGTGGCTGGTTTCGATGTTCGACCTCTCGGGCAGACGAAGTGGCAGGGGCCTGGAGGAAAGCTTCAATCAGCTCTCGACCCGCAAGAAAGGGATGGCCATGTTTGCCGCCATATTCCGGAATAACTGCCCACTGCTTATTTTCCGCCGCGGCCCTAAAGGCGCCGCATAAGTTCTCGATGGTCGTGGTGCGCACCGGAGGACGGTCTACCAGCGTGACAATGGCAGCGTCACGGCCGCGATTGAGCACTTCCCGCAGCCCGACCTGCAGCGAACTGAACTGGCCGCGGCCAGGATCGGGATTGACGGCCATGGAAGCGCCATTCGCGTAGATAACCGGGGCCAGGGCAGCTTCGTTTTTTCCCGCGACAACCAAGACAAAATCCGCAGCTGACGTCAATGAGTGGATGGCGGCTGAAAGAAATGTGTCTTTGGATTCCGATTGGCCCGCCGGTGACGGGGGCCACGGCAACAGAGATTTGTCGGTTCTCATACGCGTCGACTCGCCTGCCGCGAGAATCACAGCAGCGAAGCTGGGGGCGCGGGACATGGGGATGGTTGATGGCCTATTTCGAATTGCCGATTGGAAACCAAGGGAACGCAATTGGCAATCGGAAATTGAAAATTGAACATCAGCGGTTCGGTTCGCCGTCTTCCAGCGCTTCTGCGGCAAGGCCCGCCTCTGGGCGCGACTCTTGCTGCGTTCGCTTGAACCAGCTCATGTGAGGTACGGCTGCGACGGCGTGGCGGCGCAGGGCGATCAGCTCGGCGGTGATCGCGACCGCGATCTCTTCGGGCGTGATGGCGCCGATATCGAGTCCGATAGGGGCGTGAACCCGGTCGAAAAGATGGGCTGGCAGGCCTTCCTCTCGGAGACTCTTGAAAATTTCGATGACTTTGCGCTTGGACCCGATCATGCCGATGTAGCGCGCGCGAGTTTCGAGGGCCCAGCGCAGGATACGCATATCGTCGCGGTGGCCGCGCGTGACGATGACGAGGTAGGAGGATTCGTTAGGGTCGAGCTTCTGCATCGCTTGGTCGAAATCGAGCGCATGCACTTCACGGGCAGCGGGGAAACGTTCTTTGGTGGCGTAGGAAGTGCGGTCGTCAGCCACGATGACATCGAAGCCTGCATTGCTGGCAACTTGGCAAAGGTTTATAGCGACGTGGCCTGCACCGAAGACATAAAGTAATGCTGGAGGTAGGACCGGCTCAATGAAGATTTCCAGCGTGCCGCCACAGACGAGGCCGGTGTCGTACTTTGGATCTTGGTTCAGGTCGAAAGTCAGGGTTCGAGGCTTCTCGGATTCCATGACCTCGCGGGCAGCCTGCCAGACATCAGCCTCGACGCAGCCCCCTCCGATGGTCCCTACAATGGAGCCATCGTCGCGCACCAACATTTTGGCCGTGCGAAACGAAGGGATCGAACCTCGCACGTTGACAATGGTGGCCACGGCACCGCGGCGTCCTCCGCGCCGCAGTTGGACGATTTGTTCGTAGATATCCATGCGGATCGGGACGCTTACACATTTTGGATTATCAATCGGTGAACAGGGCAAGTCAACAGCGGCCGGTCACCAGGGGTCACCAGGAGTCACCAGGGTCAACAGCGGTCGGGTTGCGAGTAATGAAGGGGCGATACTTCTTCGGTCGCTCGCTCCACGTGAGCGTAGGGAACCGGCGTTATTTCTTTGAGGCGGCTTCGGCGGTCGCAACCTTTTCCAGTTCGGCAAGCAAAAAACGCGCTGCGGCGCGGGCGTGTCTGCCGCCGCGGCGAACCTAACCTGCAAACTGTGTTTATGCTAGGTTGATTCCGCATTCGCCTTCGAGGGCGAGACCAGGAGTGACACTCATGAAAGCGGTTCGCATTCATCAATTCGGTGGTCCGGAGGTTCTAACCTACGAAGAGGTACCGGATCCAAAGCCGCGCCAGGACCAAGTGCTGGTGCGAGTGCGAGCGTGCGCGCTGAATCATTTGGACATCTGGGTGCGGAAAGGACTGCCGGGCGTGAAACTGCCGCACATTCTGGGCAGCGACATCGCAGGCGAAGTGGCCGAAATCGGAGAGTACGTGGCCGGGTTCCAACCGGGTCAGCGGGTGCTGATAGCTCCCATGCATTTCTGTGGACACTGCGCGCAATGCCTTCGAGGACTGCAGAACCAGTGCCGCGAATTTACCGTTCTCGGTAATGGAGTCGATGGCGGAAACTGCGATTTGATCGCGGTGCCCTCGATGAACCTGATTCCGATTCCTGATGGACTTGATTTCAATCAGGCCGCAAGCCTGCCGCTGGTATTTCTGACAGCCTGGCACATGCTGGTGGGATTGGCCGGCGTCCGGCCAGGACAGACGGTCCTGGTGCTCGGAGCGAGTTCGGGAGTTGGCATTGCGGCGATTCAGATTGCGAAGATGTTTCACTGCCGCGTGATTACCACCGCCGGGGATGAAGCCAAGCTGGACAAGGCGAGGGGCTTGGGTGCAGACCACGGCGTTAACCATTACAAACAGAGGATATCCGACGAAGTGCGAAAGATTACAAAGCAAGAAGGAGTGGACATCGTGATCGAGCACGTCGGGGCGGCGACCTGGGATGAGAGTGTGAGGTCGCTTAAGAGCAGCGGTACGCTGGTGACCTGCGGCGCGACGACCGGACCGAGCGTCGGTATTGACCTGCGGCATCTGTTCGCGCGGCAATTGAGACTGTTGGGCTCGTATATGGGAACGATGGGCGAGTTGCGTGAAGTTCTCGGCCATGTCTTTGCCGGGCGGCTGAAACCGGTGGTAGATCGGGTCTTTCCGCTGAGCGAGATCCGTGCGTCGCACGAATACCTGGAAAAGAGCCAGATGTTCGGGAAGGTTGTCGCGACACCGTGAAGAAATGCGGGTGGTTTACAATAGCCGCATGGCCCGCGAATTAAATTTCGGCCCTTACGTTGAAGTCGAGAACGGCCAACGGGTGGTCAAAGACCTGACTTTCGGCAATCCCACGCCGGAGGGAGTGGTGCTCACCACGATGGATTCCGCCGTCAACTGGATGCGAAAGAGTTCCATCTGGCCTTTGACGTTTGGATTGGCCTGTTGCGCCATCGAAATGATGTCGATGGGCGCGTCGCGCTTCGATATTGCCCGTTTTGGGGCAGAAGTGTTCCGGCCCTCGCCGCGGCAGAGCGATTTGATGATCATTGCCGGACGCGTCTCGAATAAAATGGCACCAGTGATCCGCACGCTTTGGGAGCAGATGCCCGAACCCAAGTGGGTGATCTCGATGGGAGCCTGCGCGACCTCGGGCGGAGTATTTCAGAATTACGCGCTGGTGCAGAGCGTAAACCAGGTAATTCCAGTCGATATTTACGTTCCCGGTTGCCCCCCACGTCCGGAGCAATTGATTTACGCAATTACTCTTCTGCAGGAAAAAATTCAGAAAGAGCGCGGGACCATCAAAAAGGCTTTCAATCTCTCGTCAGACAACGCTTAGCAAATTATGTTTGCCAGCATAGCCCCTCCCCTCTGCCTGGACTCTACGTCGAGGCTTGCGGCAAATCGGCCTTCACGCCAGAACCCGACGCCGCGAATCGTTTGTATCTGCCCCTTCTGGGTGCAATCCAGCCTTGCCGATAGCATCCTGTTCAGATAGGCTTTTCGCTTTGCTTCACGCAGGAGGCATCTCGTGCGTTCGGGTCGCGCTCTGTGTGCTATCTGTGTTCTTCTGCTGATCCTCCCGGGTTTGAGCGGATCGCATCTGGCTGCGCAGTCAATTCGTCTCAACCTAGATCTAACCGACGCTCCGCGCAACATCTATCACGCGCATTTGAACATTCCGGCCAAGGGCGGTGAGATGACACTGGTCTTTCCCAAATGGATCCCCGGCAATCATCGTCCCAGCGGACCGATTGGCGGCCTCATCGGTATTCGCATCGAGAGCGGAGGCCAACCGTTGGCGTGGCAACGCGATCCCATCGACATGTATGCGTTCCACGTGAACGTTCCGGCGGGAGTGAGTGAAATCGAGGTTTCGCTCGATGCCATCACCTCCAATGACAGCGCAGGTGCGGGCGGGCCGGCGGCATCCTCGAATTTGCTCGACTTAAACTGGAACGCAGTTGTTTTGTATCCCCAAGGCGCGAGCTCGGATGCCGTGGAATTTATGCCTTCCGTGACATTGCCTGCGGGATGGAGCTTTGGAACCGCGCTGCCGGGAGCCCGCGTCGCCGGCGATAAGGTAGAGTTCGCAACCGTTTCTCTTGCCACGCTGGTGGATTCTCCCTTGATCGCAGGAGTTCATTATCGGCGCGTCGAGTTGACCAAACCGGGCGAAACACCGGTGCACATCATGGATCTAGTCGCTGACAGCGAGGGCGATCTGGCGATGAAGCCGGAAACCCAGGCCGAGTATCAGAAGCTGGTGGCTGAGACCGGAGCGCTGTTCGGAGCGCGTCATTACCGGCAGTATCACTTCCTCTACACATTGAGCGACCAGGTGGGCGGACACGGACTTGAGCATCACGAATCCAACGACAGCATTGCCGGGGAGCGTGTGTTGCTCGATCCTGATTTGCACATGCTTTACGCAGGCCTGCTGCCGCATGAATTCGTGCACTCCTGGAATGGAAAATACCGGCGACCTGCGGGTCTGGCCACGCGCAACTATCAGGAGCCCATGATCGGCGACCTGCTGTGGGTCTACGAAGGGCTCACGGAGTACCTGGGGAATATGCTCACGGCGCGCAGCGGATTATGGTCGGCCGAGCAGTATCGCGAAGCGCTGGCCGCAACCGCCGCCGCGCTCGACCACCGCACAGGCCGTCAGTGGCGGCCGCTAGAGGATACAGCGCGTTCGGTGCAAATCCTGCGCCTGATGGGACCACAATGGCAGAGCTGGCGCCGCAGTCTCGATTACTATCCCGAGGGTGAGCTTATCTGGCTGGAAGTAGACGCGATCATTCGTCAGAACAGCCGCGGCCAGCGCTCGCTCGATGATCTCTGCCGTCGCTTCCACGGCGGCGAAAGCGGTGCGCCGAGAGTTGTCCCCTACAGCTTCGACGATGTGGTGCGCACCCTAAATGATGTCACACCCTTCGACTGGGCGACTCTGCTGAAAGAGCGCACTCGCGGGACCACTTCTCACGCTCCTCTGGGCGGCATCGAGCGTGGCGGCTGGAAGGTGGTTTACAACGACCGCCCGAATCTGTTTAGTCAAGCCCTTGAAAAGCTGGTGAAGTTTACTGATTTCTCGTATTCGCTTGGCTTCACCGTCGCCGAGGACGGCAAACTCGACGATGTCATCGTGGGTTCGCCTGCCTATCAGGCCGGGGTGGGATCAGGTATGAAGCTGGTGGCGGTAAATGGCAGGAAATGGGCGCCCGCTGTTCTGCATGCCGCGCTGAAGGCGGCGACCAGCAATGGACAACCCCTCGACCTGCTGGTGGAAAATGCCCAGTTCTTCCGGACCTATTCAGTTCCCTATCGCGATGGCGACAGGAATCCGCATCTGGAGCGGGTTTCAGCGCAGCCCGATCTTTTGGATGAAATACTGAAGCCGCTGACCCGCTAGTCGGGAGCTCATAGGCGCGCGGTTTCCCGTTTGCCAAAAATAAGAGCCCCGGGAAAAGAAATCCCTAGCGCGACACAGCGGCGAACAAATCAGAGCGCATCAGGGCTTGGAACTGCTGATCATTGGACTTGAAATGGATTTGCAGATTGGCTCCGTCAGAATCCACGGTGGTATTTTCCATGGCCAGCTTCTCTGGCGCCGTAGCATTCATCTTTTTATAGAGCATGCCCGCCTTCACCAATGACGATAGCGTCGCCGCAGTCAGCGAATCAGAGGTAACCACGGCCAGGTCGAAATTTACGCCGCTGTTGAAGTTCATGGTATAGCGCGAGCCCAGCAGACGCTTCTTTAGCGTGTCGTAGTCAGCGATCTTGGAAGCGTCTCCCAGGGCGGAGCGCATCATATTCTGCGTGCCCTGCTGATCGAGAATGCTCCATACCGGCTCAGAGTCGACCGCGGACATCATGTCGGCCATGCTCGCGTTCGAATCGACATTCAGAGTTTGGCCATCGCGCACGTCCAGCGCACTTCGCACCGCTGAAGGTTCGCCAAACAGCAGTGTGCCGTCATCGAGAAAACTCATCAGCATTCCGCCGTCCATGGGATAGAGATCAGAGTTGCGGTATTTCGTCGGCTTGAATTTCTGGAGTCTCATCTTCTTGAGCACTGCCTTAAGGTTAAAAGATCCGGACGCAATTCCGACGCCCCTGACCCCTTGTTTTCCGCTGCGGAAGGAGGCGAAAGTGAGCGTGTCCACGTCTTTATCGGGATCGATGCCAATACCCTTCAAGGAACCTTCAAACTGCTTGAGATTATCGGGCAGGACCTGCTGCTTGAGGGCCATCGCGGTTGGCGAATCCTTGAGCGCACGGTAGTCCACGGAAATGAGCTGGAGCAGCTCGCCGGGAACGACGGCGCGGGCCGAAGAGTTCAGTGGCATGGCCATGGCCGCGTGGGTAGAAAGCAGGGTCAGAAGCAAGCAAATCGCAGCAGCTTGGATCATCTTCATGACAACCTCGGTCCTCAGGAATGAGTGACGGACAAACTGAATCCTAAACAATGAACGGGCAAAACCGGAACTTTCAAGGATTAGATGCTGCCTCTGGCCTTCCCGTTAACTGCAGTGCCCCTATTGTAAGCCAGATGCCTGGGCATAAAAACATCCGAAGGTACCGGGACTATGACCCAAATGGGTTCGCTCCCAGGCGACTCCCAGGCGATCCGGCTGTCCAATTTCGGCTGATGGATGTAAGATGTGTCAGCCCTATCAGCACAATTGCACAGGCATTCTGAAGAAAGGGCCAGAGCTTAAGGAGCTTTTCAGTCAGCTCTGCGCGTCACTGAATCATCCGTTGCCGTTTTCGTTCGCTCGTTGCGCTTCGCCCAAGCCAAGCACTTCGGGATTCGCAGTTACTTTTCAGTTGCAGCATCACTTTAGGTATTGGGACTAGGGGATTCGGGTAGCAGAAGCATAAGAGCGCTTCCGGACGCGGTTCTCGTCGACCCAGTCCGGCATAGAACTGTGGTTCGGATTGTGTGCGTTATGGAACACAGTGACGTACGGGAACGCACTATAGTGTGTGCTTGGTGGGAACCAGCTCTGCACGCTACCTCTGCACGCTGAGGAACACAAACCAATGAGAATCTTACTATACAACCCGGACAACGGTGTAACCCGCAACTTTATGCCGCACCTTTGGATGTTCCTCCTGCAATCCCTGACACCCGCTGGTCACGAAGTTCTGCTGATTGATGGCAATGCTCAACCCATGGATGAAGCTGGCATTGCGCTCTACGTCCGGGAGCAGAAAATTGGACTGGTGGGCATCGGCGCCATGACCAGGATGATTGCCAAGGCGTATCGCATGGCCGATGCGGTACGCGCCGCGGGCGTGCCGGTTGTGATGGGAGGACCACACGTCACCGAGATGGCCGACGAGGCTCTGGGACGAAATGGCGGCGCGCGCCATGCCGATGCCGTGGCCTTAGGTGAGGCGGATGAAACCTGGCCGCGGATCGTCGAGGACGCGGCACGAGGTCGATTAAAAGACGTGTACGCACCCGTGGATCCGTCCGGGAAGGAGAGGAAACCATCGCTTACGCAATATCCGATCATTCCCTGGGACACCATCGACCTTCACCAATTCAACTTGGTACCCAAAGCCGCGACTCCATGGCTGAAGAAGCTGGGAGAAGGATGGGGAACGTTCCGCATTATCCCAGTCGAGTCAGGCCGCGGATGCCCGTACGGGTGCGAGTTCTGCACCGTCACGGGATTCTTCGGCGACTCCATCCGTTTTCGCACCAATGAGAGCGTGGTGAACGAGTTGCTGTTGTTGAAGGCGCGGGCCAAGAAAGAGCTTGGCCAGATTGCCGTCTTCTTCATTGACGACAATTTTGCCATCAACGTGAAGCGCACAAAGTCGCTGCTGCGCGACATTATTGCCGCGGGCGCGCAGGTGAACTGGGTTGCGCAGATCAGCGCGAATCTCTTGCGCGATGAAGAACTCATCGACCTCATTGGTGCCTCGGGCGGCAAATGGGTTTTCATCGGCATGGAGTCCATTGATCCCACGAACCTGAAGGATGTAAACAAAGGATTCAACAAGCCGGGAGAATATGCAGCCGTACTCGAAAGATTGGCACTGCGAAACGTTTACGCCATCACCTCATTCATTTTCGGCATGGACAATGACACGGTGGGGGTCGCCGAGCGGACTCTGGAGCAGATACGGACCTGGCCGCCGGGATTGCCGATTTTTGGACTGCTCACCCCATTGCCGGCAACGCCGCTGTACAAACGTCTCGAAGCTTCTGGCAGGCTGACACGGCCAAAGCACTGGCAGGAGTTCATTCCGTTTGCCATGGCGCACACGCCGCTGAAGATGAGCATCGACGAAGCCCACGCCGAGGTGAATTATGCATGGTCGGAAGCCTACAGCGCCGCAGCGCTGGAAAAGGCGGTCGATGCTTTGGACGATCAGCCGCTGGGATACCGAATCAATATCTTCATCGCGCGGCTGTGTTTCCGCGGGATCTACTTCCCCATGATGGGCCGCTTCGCCTGGGTGAAGATGCTAGCGGAGAATGGCAGGACCATCTTCAAGCTGGCCAAACAGGGGTTCCTGGCTTGGTATGGCTCAGCTGCGAAGGCACCAGCTCCAGCCACCAGTGCGGGAGATTAAACAGCCCGCGCTCAGTCCTAGACGCGTAGCTGGCTTACGCCTTTCCCGTACGCCGAGACCTTGCCGGCAACGTCTCTTCGGGCAACCGCTCGTCAGCGCCTGAGCGCGTCAATCAGTTCTCACGGCTTCTGCTTTCTTTCTCGCCTCCGCCGCGAAGGCTTCATCGTTCAGCGATACCAAATTTATTTCTACATTGGCGAGCGCTCCGGTGATTGCGGCACGAGCCAGTGCCGCCGCGGTCGTCAAATCCGATTTCATGTGGGGATTTGTGATCGGTCCTAAAGACTCGGCCAACTGAGCCACTTTCTTCGCGCGCTCAGCAACGCCGAGCGGGACAGCCGTTGCTTCTTTTAGCGCGGTGTCGATTGCTGCCTGCGCCGCCTTTTCACCGCCGGTCTTCGCTTGCTTGTAGGCCTTCATCACGGAGTTGTAAGACGCGGCGTCGGCGTCGATGGCAGCTTTCAATTCTTCGCGCAGCGCGCTCAGATGCGCGATGGCCGCGCTGAGTTGCGATTCGTACTCGAGGTATGCCTTCTTCCCGCGCGACATGGACGCGACCATGGTCGCGAGTCCCGCGGCCATGGCGGCCGCGGCCGCGGCGGCGCTGCCTCCTCCGGGAGTGGCGGTGGGTGCGGCGAGCTGCTCTATGAATGGCTCGACCCCGGCTCTCCATCCCCCGACGGTCATCTTGCCTGCGAGGATCGCAGCTAGGCGGTTTTCCAGAATCAAGGATGAATCGAAATTCTCCACCTGGAGGAACCACTCGGCGGCCTGCTCGAGGGCTTTCTTGGGGATCAATCCGACAATTTCACTCGATACCGGTGCTACGCCATAGCGGGCGGCTTCGCGCTTTACGAATTCGAAGACACGATGAATGGGAGTCTGTTCGAAGTCAGTCAAGTTCATGGAGACTTGCGCCAGGCCACGCACCAGAAATCCCGCGCCTTTCACGAAGCGCAGTCCGCCGCTCGAAAAGCGCACGGCCTTCGCGACTTTCTTCGCGACCTCAACCTCGGGCGTGTTGAGAAAAATGTTGTAGGCGATCAGGGCCTTGCGGGCTCCGACCACGGTTGCACCGGCTGAGGGATGCACACAGGGGTCGCCAAAATCCGGTTTGCGCGCGGGGTTGGTGGCGATTTCTGCGCGAATGCCTTCAAACTGCCCGCGACGGATGTTCTCCAGATTCTGCCGCTCCGGCGAGGTCGCTGCCGATTCGTAGAGATAAACCGGAATCTGATAACGCTTCCAAATTTGTTCGCCGACGTGGCGGGCCATGGCCACGCAGTCCTCGACGGTGACGCCGTCGATGGGAATGAAGGGGACAACGTCGGCCGCTCCCATGCGCGGGTGCGCGCCCTGATGTTTCGTCAGGTCGATGAGTTCGGCAGCCTTGCCTACTCCGCGGATAGCGGCTTCCTGAATGGCCTCGCGCTCGCCGACCAGAGTGATGACCGAGCGGTTGTGGTCGGAGTCCATTTCGAGGTCAAGGAGGTAAACGCCGTCCATTTTCATGGCGGCGATGATGGCGTCAACTTTAGCCGGATCGCGTCCTTCGGAAAAATTGGGCACGCACTCTACCAGCGTAGACATAAGTGGGAAGGATAGCTGGCGCCGGAGCTGGGAAGCAAGGGAGGGAAGCTTCCTGGGTCATTACCGTTCCGGCACGACGATTTTGGCTCGTCTCGCGCCAACAGCCTAGCGATCACTCCACGCGCACGCAACGCACACTACAAGATTCTATCTACGATCAAATCCTAACGGGTGCAACCGCGAGCGTGCCCGCGAGACTGCTTCTTGGGGTCGGAAGTATTTATTCCCTTACGACCACCGCGACCCTGTCAGACGGAACGACCGAGACCCAAACCACATCGGCGTTGTAGACGCTGGGGCGCGGGCTCGCGCTCTGAATGCGGACTGCAAATGGGGCTCTATTTGCACTGCGCGGGCTGTTGTTGCGTCATGCAGTGCATGGTGCCCAGCCCCCATACCAGGTCGCCGGAATAAATGGGGACCACCAACCGGGTAGGGAACAGTTCGGCCAGAGTGTTCAGCGCGATGCGGTCATGAGGATCATTGAATACGGGCACGAGAACGACGCGGTTGGCGATATAGAAATTTGCGTAGCTGGCCGGGAGCCTTCGCCCTTCAAACATAAGAGGCCTGGGCATGGGGAGCTCGACAATCGTGAGGGGCTTACCGTCCTGATCATGCGCGGCCTTTAGTCGGCGGAGATTGTCGCGGAGCGGCTTGTGGTTCACATCTTGGGTATCGGGCTCAACCATAGTCACCACCGTGTCGGTGGAGACGAATCGGGTTAGGTCGTCGACGTGGCCGTGGGTGTCGTCGCCGCAGATGCCAGCGCCCAGCCAAATCACGTGGCGCGCACCGAGGTAGTCAGAGAAAATATCTTCATAATCAGCGCGGGACATGGCAGGGTTGCGATGCTGAGTCTGGCTCAGCAGGCACTCCTCGGTGGTGAGCAATGTGCCGCGACCGTTGACCTCGATGGAGCCCCCTTCGAGAACCACGCGGGTGTTGTCGCGCACCGGGCGGATCTCTTGAGCGTGGGCGACCTGTGCCATCCGGCTGCCGATTTTTTCGTCGTGGCGCCAGTTGGAATATTTGGCCCAGGCGTTGAAGCGGAACTTGATGGCCAGCAACTGCCGGGCCGCAGGCCCGGCCGGCCAGCCGGGGGCGGCTGTGCCCCCATGGCCGGTGGAGCTGTTGGCCCGGTGCTTTCCTCGGCTTTCGCGGCCGATGGCGCTTGGGCCACACGGCAGGAAGATGCAGCCTGAGTCGCGCATCCAGACGCGGTTGGTGGGCCAGAGATGGAAGCGCACATGGCTGGAGAGCGCGTGGGCGCGGTCGAGGAATTTACGAACCTGCTTTTCGGCGGAGGCGTTGTTGACAACTAGCTCGACTCTCTCGTTTGGGGACAGATTGCGGATGATCTCCGCGTAGACCCACGGGATCGGCTCGAACCTCCCGGGCCAGTCGCCATGATCATGCGGCCACGCCAGCCAGGTGGCGTCGTGCGCTTCCCACTCTGCGGGCATCCGATAGCCCGGGGAGGCGGGAGTTGACCCGTTCCCTTCCCGAGTTAAAGTGTTACTTGAGGTATGAAGTGGACGCTTGGACACGGCAGGCCTGTCTTTAGTCTGTCCATCGATTTGTGATCGGCGCATAACTATCAATGCGGCGGTCACGGAGGAAGGGCCAATTGCGCCGAATGTCTTCCAAGGCTTTCATGTCCACCTCTCCGAACAGAATCTGTTCGCGATCATGCGAGGCCTCGGCCAGCACGCGTCCGAAGGGATCGCAAAGAAACGAGCCGCCCCAGAATTCCAGTCCCTGGCCGGGAGCCGAGTTACCGCGGATATTTCCGGTCTCGAAGCCCACGCGGTTGACAACAGCCACGTAGACGCCGTTGGCAATGGCGTGCGCTCGCTGGATCGTGCGCCAGGCGTCGTGCTGGGCTAGTCCGGATTCGGCCTTCTCGGCAGGATGCCAGCCTATGGCGGTGGGATAAAAAAGCACGTGCGCGCCCTGAAGGGCCGTCAGCCGCGCCCCCTCTGGATACCACTGATCCCAGCAGACGAGTGTACCCAGCCGGCCAACTTTGGTATCGAGCGCGCGAAAACCGAGATCGCCGGGCGTGAAATAAAACTTCTCGTAGTAAAGCGGGTCATCGGGAATGTGCATCTTGCGGTAGAGTCCGCGCAGCGAGCCATCGGCATCGAACGTTGCCGCTGTATTGTGGTAGAGTCCTGCGGCGCGCTTTTCGAACAATGAAGCGATCAGGACCACTCCGTGCTTGCGGGCCGCAGCGGAGATCTTCTCGGTCGTCGGTCCGGGAATCGGTTCGGCCAGATCGAAGAGTGCGTGATCTTCCCGCTGGCAGAAATATTGGGTCTGAAAAAGTTCGGGCAGGCAGACGACCTGCGCACCACGACCAGCCGCATCGGCGACGCGCTCGATCGCCTTTGCCAGATTCTGTCCTGGCTCCGGGCCGCACGACATTTGCACCAGCGCCACGCGATATTTCTCGGGCAGCACGCGTTCCCTCCCTCCGCGAACAATATAGCATTCGCGGGACAGCTCCAGCCGTCAGCTATCAGGTATCCGTAGCCACTTCTCAAATGCTTGACTGTGGATGGTTGATTTTTGATCGAAGTGCCCGGCCACCCATAGAGATGGCGGGGGACAGGCTTTCCGAGCGGCGGAGTGATCATGACGCTGAGATCCGCTGGGCGTATTGAGCCGAGTCAGATTTCGGAGCTGCGCTTTCCGCCATGAATGGCAGGGTGATGCCGGGTTCCTGTAGAGTATCTAGTCGGTACAATCTCGGTCAGGGATAGACACGGATTAAATTCTCGGAGGCTTGGTATTTTGAAACATGAGAACCAGGGAAACTCCCACCAGGGAAATCGGCACGACGGCGGCGCCCCGGGCGAAGGCAAAGACCGTCACTTAAACAATCCGATCGAAGACCGGCTGATCCCGCTGGAGCCACTCGATCTGGGCAGAGTGCGGTCGATTGACGACCTCGTCCGCGCCATGTCCAAGACCGCTTTCACGGGGCGGCAATTGGGCGAAGCGGCTGACGTGCTCGAGGCCATGGCGCGCGATCCGGACTGCTTTGTGGTGATGACGCTGGCGGGCGCCATGACGGTGGCCAAGCAGGGCCTTATCGTCACCGAGTTGATCGACCGGGGCATCGTGAATGCCATAGTTTCAACCGGAGCGCTGATGGCCCATGGCTTGGTGGAAGCGACTGGCCACGCGCATTTCCGGGCCAACCCTGAAGTGTCAGATGAAGAACTCTATGAGCAGGGATACAACCGAGTGTACGACACGCTGGAGCCCGAGCAGAATCTCGACGATGTGGAAGAGGTAATGTCGCAAGTGCTCGAGAATTGGGACCATAACGAACTGATGTGCTCCTACAAGCTGAATCATGCGATTGGGGCGCACTTGGCGAAACATGCGAAAGATCAGCGGGGAATTCTGAAATCGGCGTATGAGAAGGGCGTACCGGTTTTCGTGCCGGCTTTCACTGATTCCGAACTCGGCCTGGACACGGCACTCAACAATCGACTGCGCGAATCTACGGGCAGGCACAAAGTGCGCTTCGATCCTTTCGCAGATCTCGAACACTTCGCAGCCACGTTGTTGCGTCAGAAGCGGTTGGGAATCTTCACCATCGGGGGCGGCGTGCCGCGGAACTGGTCGCAACAGTTTGGCCCGTTCATCGAACTGCGGCACCGGCGCCTCGGAGAGAACCTGCCGCTCAAGCGCTATCACTACGGGTTGCGCATCTGTCCGGAGCCCGTGTATTGGGGAGGCCTATCGGGAAGCCCGTACAGCGAGGCGATTTCGTGGGGAAAGTTTGTGCCTCCGGGAGAGGGTGGAAAATTCGGAGAAGTATTCCTGGACGCCACGGTTGGTCTGCCACTCATCGTGGCAGCGGTGTTCGAGCGCTTGGACAAGGGCAAGAAAAGCACCGCAGCCAAAAAGGGAAAGAAAGAGGTTGGGAAGAAATCGTAGCTGCTTCCGAGAGATCGACGTCCCAGGTCAAATGCCGACTTGCCGGTTGCACCCGAAAGGATCCTAATCGAAGATCAGCACTGCCGAGGCGATTACGGTCGTCCACAAAGCGCGCTTGTCGCCCACCGCCGATTGGGTCACGTTGGCGGTACGCACGATCTTGTTCGACAGGCGATAGATCTGCTTCTTTTCATCCCAAGAGCGGTCGGGATCGAACTCTACGTTGAGAGTAGTGGCCAGCATCTCGGCTGCCAGCTCCTCGGCGTATTCGCCGGCGGCGTCCTCGGTTTCGCCGAAGGAATGGTGTTCACTCAAGTAGCCGTAGGTGTTGCGGTCGGAAGGAATGGCCACCCCGATGGATGAGGCGAGCAAACGATGCGGCTCGCGCGTAGAGTTCTCGGCCACTACGGCAAACACGACTTCGCCTGGACTCAGATACTTCAACCCCTGTTTGCGGGGCACCAGCTTGCAGTTAGGTGGAAAAATGGAGGAAACACGCACCAGGTTCTGCGCCGCGATGCCGGCGTCACGCAGTGCCAGTTCGAACGATGTCAAACGCTCACGATGTTTCCCGACCCCCTTGGTGAAGAAAATCCGCTTGGGGACCTTTCCAGAGTATAAACCTTGTCGCCAACAACCAAGGCGTACTTTGATCCCTTACTGACGCAAGCCCGTGTACATCCCGCATCGTCGCCCGGCATCTGGTGCTTGGCGCCACACATAGAATCACTGACGGTACCGGTAAAGGTCTTGCCCTTCGCAGCGAAGGCCGACGAGGCGGTCAACGCGGCACCCAACAACAGAGTCACCAGCCAAAACCCAAGTCTCTGCGTACTCGATTTCATCAGTTCCTCTCCTTTTAAATGAGTAACAACATCTTAAACGAGTAACAACATCAGCGTGAGATGGGCGGATCAACCTAGACGAGCCTCCACGTCACACATTTACTACAGATGCGCCCTCCTGCTGGAAGTTCCACTCCCCGGAGAAAAAAATTGGCGGCAACTCGCTGGCGCGGGCTCCCGCTATAATGCCCGGAAAATTTGGGGGAAGGGCACCGGGCAAAATCCTTGACAGGTTACGCTCTGACGCGAAAAGTTTCCCATCGGGGCGAAGAATTTCCAAAACCCGAGCACGGCGGGTTGTGCCAGCTCGGCCTGGAAATCGCCGCGAAAAAAGGCGGGCAGCCAAGAGATGCCGCGACCTGCGATGAAGTCCAGCTTGGTTCGAATTACTTGGGCGCGACCGCTATCGGCTCTATTGCGTCGCTTTTACCGTGTAGTGAATTTCCACGTCCACCGACTTGTCGTGCGAGTTGGGGGTGACATGGGTTTCGATGCCCCAATCGAAGTTTGTGGGAAGCAGTTTGTTGGCCTCGGTGAGAAACTGCCGGAGGTAGCTGCTGTCGTAAACCTCACCGGGGCGCAACTTCCAGCGCGTCCGCAGCTTAGCAGCCAAAATATTGTCGACACCTCGGAACTCGAGTTCTCCCATGTGGTAAACGTTATCTTCTCGCACTGCAAGATGGTAAATGGCGGTCGCCGCAGCGTCGTCCAACTGAGGTTCTAATTTGACCGTGGCGTTGAGATAGCCGTGCGACCCGTACAGGTTCCGGACTTCCTCCAGATCAGCCGCGAGCTCGACCGCGTTCGCGGGCGCTCCGGGGTGGGCGTGGATGAACCCCTGTAGCTTTTCGGTGGCGAACTCCTGGTTTCCGGACCACTCGATCCGAACGAGTTTGTACTGGGGGCCCGGGTCTACGCCCAGGGTGACATCGACAACCGTCAAGTTTCTGGAATCGTCACCCGGGTCACCGACTCCCTGCCGTACGACTTTGGGTTGCGGCTGGCTGAAGGAAGCCTTCAGGTACCCGCGGGCGTGATAGATGGGCAACAGTTGATGTTCGGCGAATAAATTTATGCGGTTGCGGGAGTACTCGGGGTCCGGCAGCCTTCTGGCGGCAGCCTCCAGCAAGGGGAGTTCGCTCGGTCCGGCACCCGTGAACTCTATCCTGCGGACACGAATCAGAAGGTCGGAGACGCTGTAATTTATCGACTCGATCTTCCCGTTCGAGCCGGTATTGCGCAGGTAGTCGACGTGACCGGGGACATTGCTCTCCACCAGCAAAGCCTGCAAGACGTCAGAAACTTGCTCCGGTAGTCGCCCGGAGGTCGGCAACTCGCCTTTAAACAACGGGACTCGTTCGTGCGCCTTCTGGCGCAGTTGATCGTCGGTAAACCAGACGAAATCGTCAAAGCGAACGGGAAGGAACGGCTGGCTGTCGGTCAGTTGTAAATCGAGCTTTGTCCCCGCGGAAGAATAAGAGTAGCTGTAAGCCACATCGCGAAAGGCCCCGCTATCGGTGAGCTCCTTCGCGGCCTTGCGAAAGTCGTCCTCACTTGCAGAGACGCCGATCCGTAGTGCGCTGGCCGCCAATACATCTTCCGGTGTGTACCGTGTGGTTCCCTTGACCTTGACCTCAATCAGAATGGAGGCTGAGGTCAGGACGTGCCGCGCGCTCGGGTTGTGGGTGCCAGATTGGGCGACACCCGATAGCAAGAGCAAAACAGGCGCGAGCAGGGCAAGCAGGAGAAATCGACCCGTGGCTCTCATCGTTTACTTACGCTCGGCACCATCATCTCAGTCGACTTGTGTTTCACGGCAATGTCAATGAAGGCCAGCGCCGCCCGGCTCATGGCCTTGTCTTTGCGAAACACCAGCGCCATATCGCGCCGAACCTGCGCGTCGGCGATGTCAACGGCAGCGAGGATGCCGGTGCGCACATCTTCGTGGATATTGGAGCGGGCGATGAAGCCGACACCAACGCCTGCGGCTACGAACCGCTTCAGAAGTTCGCTGGAAT
>WNGK01004205.1_pt1 | contig 36303 bp, 34 predicted proteins | sample 5400601 | NCBI WGS metagenome assembly WNGK01 (sample SAMN13153376, study PRJNA577476) | soil metagenome | isolation source: 60 cm soil or saprolite under Garry oak tree replicate 1 | place: USA:California | collected 2016-06-15 | reverse complement strand
CTTGTGGTAACTCAGTTCGATAATCCAAATTCCCTGGCCGGACTGGGCCGGGAGATAGCACATTCCTATCTCTCGCTTGCCCGTACGTTGAACTGCCAAAGTAGAAGGTCAGCAATACGATCAATGACGTGATTTTCAAAAAGAGCGAACAGAGTGTCGATTTCATAGAGTCGGGTTGTGGTGGATGGTTCATTTGACGATGATCTTTCCTGTCATCCGAGGGTGAATCGAACAGAAGTAAGAGTAAGTTCCGGCGGTGACGAAGATGTTGGAGAAGCTCTGACCCGCCTTCAATGAAGGCGACTTCTTGAACTGATCGTCAGCGCTCGTCACAACGTGCGGCACGTTGTCGTGGTTAGTCCAGGTCACCGTTGCGCCGACCGGCACGGTGAATGTTTTTGGCGAGAAGTTGAAATTGCCGATGACAACCTCAGTCTTTGTAGCTTTGGCAGGAGCCGACTCTCTGGTTTCGGGCTCCTTGCCGCGCATAGTAGTCAGAAGGGCCAAGGCAACGAACAAGAAGAGCGCCAGAGTGCGTGTATTCACGTGTCTCAGAAATGGAGAGAGTACGGTCACGCACCTGGTAGCGGGCTTCCGATAGTGAGCAGGAGAAGCTGACATAATGTGGGTCTTTCTATGTTTTGGTTTCACTCACGGGCGATTGGTAAAATTGCTTTTACTTATCCATACCGTTTTGTGGCGGTGATATTCCCGTGCCGTTAGTTGATGTTGCGCAAACAACGACTCCTGGCTGAGCGTTGAAGTTTGCAGCGGAAGAAGCGGGCGTCTCCGGCTGACGTCTTCTTGGAGCGGGAACAGGCTGGACGGTCTCCAGACCGCCGAAAGAGGGCGCTCTGGAAAGCACCCTTCCTTGATTTTCAGATTTCGCAAACGGCGGTCATAGATCGCCGCTACAGGGCCGTCAATGATGCGACGTTTGTACTTCGAACTGCTGCTTAAAAGTCTGCAAATCGTTAGCGTTGACGTCGGAAACAGCCCAGTAGTTAAAGTCCGGGTCAGTCCAATGCAGAAGCTGATAGCCTTGGTGCGTTATCGCCTTCGTGGTTTTAGCGGAATCGGACGCGGCCGGCCAGACGAAGAGGTTAATGAAATGCTTGCGCCTTTGGTAAACCAACGTCGCCACCGGCCGGTTATCGAGATAATCAAGACGGCCACCGACTAAAGGAAATCCTTCGTTGGCAAGGTCGACCACCGGAGGCGCGAAATCGAGCTTTGCGTCCAACCACGGTTTGACGGTGTGTTGGTCGGAAGAAGCGACGTCCGTAAGGTGATTTGCCATCAGCGAACGCACATGACTGGCGATGAGCTGCGTGGCCAAGAATTGATCGGCCCCAGGTCGCTGCAATCGAGGCACTAAGTTCGGAGTGATGATCGCAACGAAAATGATAGCGGTCGCGAGGCCGAGGCCGGCGAGACCTAGCCAATTCCATGGTGTCCCCCAAAGACTGGTCCGCAGCTCTGGCTGGTTCCTTCGGAACACCTGCCGAACATCTCGCACAACATTCCGCGTGGGCCGTTCCGCGATCTCTTCTCGCAACGAGGATTGAATTCGCTCACGTAATTCTGCGGGCGCCTTGTAATATGGAGTTGCGTTGCCAAGCGCGCGAATCAGTGAGCCATGCGTTTTGTAGGCTTGCTCACATTTAGGGCACTCCCGCAGGTGCTGTTCGATTGTCTGGCTGGTAATCGGATCCAGCTCGCCATCCAAATAACCATCCATCAATTTTGTAGCTTCATCGCAGTTCATCTATTACTCCTTACCGATCCGAGCCGCCAAATATTCCCTGAGCTTGGCACGCGCGCGGGCGAGCCGCGACATGACCGTACCCGGCGGAATTTGCGCGATGTCGGCTATTTCCTTGTAGGATAAACCTTCCTGGTGTCGTAGCGCCAGGATCTCCCGGAATTCCGCCGGCAATTCATCCATTGCCTCTTTGATTAGTTCCGCGTTTTCACTGTGCTCGAGGATTGTTGCCGGACTCACGGACTCGTGGCCGGCCGTATGTATCTCTTCATCAAAAGTTGTGGTCAGATCAACCGCCCGGTTCTTTTTTAGTAACGTGTAGGAGGTGTTCCGGACAATCGTTAGCAACCAGGCTCGGCCGTTGGAGCCATGAAATCCGCCAAAAGACTTGAACGCGCGCAGAAACGCCTCTTGAACAACATCCTGCGCATCCTGTTCATTGCGAAGCAGCCATTTGGCAAGGTTGTGGGCCGCATCCATGTGTGGTAACATCGTTTCTTCAAAAGACGCCAATTCGTGTTCCTGAGCGGTATCTTGTTCTTGGTGCTTCTTAAGTATGGCAAACTTCACAATCTTGGCACTCGACTCGAGATCTTCAGTTTCAAAAGCATAGTCGACTCTCAGTGGTGCGGCCATATTATTTCTTGATCAGTCATCTCGGCTAGAAACTGCACGTAGAACCAGAGCGTTTGCATCGGGCCGCAGCAGCAGCATCGGCCAGTCTCCACGGATCTTAAATCGCGGAAAGTTCGTTGCCACTGGGACCGCATCGCGCGTGGATGCCTCCACATCACGCCTTTATGCAACACATACCGATCGCTTCTATAATACCGCTGCCGCTGCCCTTTCGCCATGGTGCCATTTGACGCTTCAGCGACCGCTCTGGGGTACAAAGTTCCTGCTTTGGTTATGCGCAGTTGCATTCATTTAATAGAACCGGCGCTGTCCCACTTTTATTCCCCGTCTTTGAAAAAACAGGTTGATTGTACGGATCACCGACCGCCGCGAAAGCCACCGCCGCGAAAGCCACCGCTGCGAAAGCCACCGTATCCGTAACCATAAGGATAATAGCCGTATGGATAGTATCCGTAGTATGGATCGGGATAGTAGAAGAACGGGTCCCCAAAATCGCCAAAGAAGAAGAACCGATCGTCGAAGTCGCGATTGCGGAACCGACCGCCGCGAACGCCACCATCACGAAAGCCGCGGCCACGAAAACCCCCGCCGTTAAAGCCACCGTGAAACCCGCCACCGTTAAAGCCGGCTCTACCGAAGGCGCCGCCACCGCCGCCGCGAAAGCCGCCGCCGCCACTGAAGCCGCCGCCGTGACCACCACTCCCGCCACCGCCACCGCCACCGTGGGCCGTGACGTTCGACCCTGCAAGAGCACAAACTGTAAAAGCAATTGTTACCGCAATAAGTTTTTTGTAATTCATAAGAAATTAATGTGTTCTAAGCATTAGTTATAGTTATTGAGACGAGTGAAATAGTTTGGTTCTTTGCGAAACTCGGAATGCATGACTTCCCGGGTGAGTAGACCAGAGGATTGCAACGAATGGGCAGGGCCAAACTGGCGAACTTCGGCGCGACTCAATTCACGGAGAATTCCTTGCCAGTGAAACCGAACCGTTTTCGGACGCCTCAACATTGCGCGCATGTGTAACGCGCACCGATAGCTTCGAGAATTATAAGACCGCTCCATTTCGTCGAATCTATCTTTGGGCAGTTCCGCGACGCTTGTGGCGTCCAGGAGTTCCATTTCGTTCATACATCTTTCCATTTGTTTAATACAACCGGCGCGGCCCCGTTTTTATTCCAGTCCCTCTGACGAGAAAGGCCTGGTGAATCGAACTTTCCTCCCCCAGAGATCCGCGGGGCGCACCATACGGGAGATCACTTTCTTGGAATATAACTTTGCCAATTCGGTATGAATGGATTGAACGCTGCACAACTTTCTTACGAAACAAACATATCCGAGATTTTTTTATGCCTATTACGATCGCTAGTATCCTGAATTTGATGGGGCCGGACATGATGGTAATCCTCCTCATCGTGTTGCTCCTGTTTGGAGCAAAAAAACTGCCTGAGCTCGCCAGAGGGATGGGTCGAGCGGTCAAGGAGTTCGGCGCAGCCCGAGATGAGGTTGAGAGGGAGCTCAGTCAGTCCGGCCCCAGCGGCGTAGCGCCGTCCAAACTACTGGACACAAAAAGCGAGCTGCCGTCTGCGCGGTAGTCCTACCGGCATCTACACGGTTCTCGACGGCTTCTCACCGGCAACTCCGCTACAGAAGGAACTCGATGATCGCTCGGGTAACTCGCAGGCCGCGCAAAAAGCGAATCGTCATTCTCGGCGGCGGTTTCGGTGGAGTTTATGCCGCCATGTATCTTGAGAAATTGCTGGCGCGAGAGAGCGCGGTGGAGATTTGTCTCGTTAGCCACGATAACTTTTTCTTGTTCACGCCGATGCTTCACGAGATTGCAGCGAGCGACCTCGAGATCACAAATATCGTAAATCCTCTACGCAAGCTACTCCGCAAGGTTGAAGTATTCGTGGGTGACGTGAACCAAATCGATTTACAAAACAAACAGGTACTCATTTCGCGTGGTTACCGTAACCACTCACAACAACTCGACTATGATCACCTTGTAATCGCGCTGGGATCGATCACCAACTTTTACGATCTTCCAGGCCTCGCAGAACAAGCGATAACGATGAAATCGCTTCGAGATGCCATTCAATTGCGCGCCCAAATCATACGGCATTTGGAAGAGGCAAATTCAGAAAGTGATCCTGCCGAGCGCCGCTTGTCACTTACCTTCGTGGTAGCGGGTGGCGGCTTCGCCGGAGTGGAAACCGTTGCGGCCTTAAATGACTTCGTGCGGGAAGCGCTGCCGTTCTACCCTAATCTGTGTGAAGATATGTTGCGAGTTATGCTGATCCATTCTGGTCCGACGATCCTTCCAGAACTAGGCGAAAGTCTTGGACGATACGCCGAGACCGTGCTCGCACGACGCGGTATAGAAATCCGGCTTAAAACCCGGGTTAAGAGCGTGACGGAAAGCAATGTTTTCTTAGCCGATGGTGTCTCAGTTCCCTCGCGCACTCTGATATGGACTGCGGGAATCGTACCCAGTCCCATCATCTCGTCGCTCCCCTGTGCAAAGGAACGAGGCCGATTACTCGTAAACCAATTCTTGCAGGTCCCCGAGTGGCCTAATGTCTGGGCGGTGGGGGACTGTGCGTTTGTGCCAGACATCAAAAATCCGGGGAATTCTCATCCGCCCACTGCGCAACATGCCATACGCGAGGGCAAAGTTGTGGCGCAGAATATCGCGGCTGCACTCTTAGGTCGTCCTCTAAAGTCATTTTCGTTCAAAACTATCGGGCTGCTAGCCTCAATCGGTCGTCGGACAGGCGTGGCGCGCGTCTTCGGTTTCAATTTCTCGGGCTTCTTCGCCTGGTGGATGTGGCGGACGATTTACCTGAGCAAGTTGCCCGGCCTGGACAAAAAGGTTCGCGTCGCATTTGATTGGACACTGGACCTTCTCTTCCCCAAGGACGTTTGCGCAGTATATGATCTGCGCCCTGGTCGCGACTTCCCTCGTTCCGACCAATTCAAGGATACGGTCGCGAAAAATGGTCAATACCAACCAAGCGACGTCCAAGCCAAATCCGTGGGGACAACGATTCAGCGACCGGTCGCGCGCAAAATCGGGGCGTTGAGGTTGGCGGAGCAGTAGTTGCGCGACCTGCGCGCATTACCTGACGAAGTGAGGCTCCGTGGAGCCTAGAGGATTCGGACCCCGAACGATTTTAATCCGTTTGGACGCACCAACTTGGTTTGTCCAAGAGTGGCGGTATTGACTCCTCAATCAAGCATCTGGTTCCCAAAGCCTCTTACGAAAGTAGTCCCGCCAACCTTCAGGAAGAGCAGGGAGCTCGCTTGCCTGGCGGAGAAGATCTTGGTTCACGGCGTCCGCGGTGTACAAGCCGACGATCGCAGCGACGCTAATCGCAGCGTCGTGCCGGGCGATCAACGTGACAGCGTCGCCGGCCGTGACATCGCCCTCCCGAGCCACCGCCAAATAGAAGCCGGTTCGGGCGCTTCGCAGGAAGCGCTTCACCATGTCCGGTCGGCCGAAGCGGATCCCAAGCTTGAAGCAAGGCATGCGAGGCTGCGTAACCACGAACTCGGCAGAACCAACCCTGAGTTGGTCCCCGATGCGAACACTATCCTCGATAAGACCTTCCGTCGTAAAGTTCTCGCCGAATGCGCCCCAAGGAAGATCCATGCCCGGGAGGTCCTCACGCCAGAATGCATAATGCTCCGCCGGATACGCGTAGACAGCCTTATCGGCGCCACCGTGTACGGTGAGATCAGATTGTCGGTCACCCTCTACGTTTAAGCGCTCCACCCGGACGCGGCCCGCCACAGGCTCCTTGAATATGGACGTTCGGACGGTTTTTCCTCGCCATTCGACCTCGCGTGGCAGCCCCACGTTGATTGAGACGACCTTCATATGGGTCTTTGATTCTTCCCACCTCGATCTAACGATTGCCTGATCTCAGGATCCATCATCTTGTGTCCAAGATTCTCACTAAATCCTTTTGTCGTCACATCTAGGAATGAGTCTTAGAATCGTGAGAGGCTCGCGCTGCTTCTTCGTTCGTGTGAATATGCGTTTTTCTTGTCAGAATGAGTCAGGCATGAAAAATCAGTTGGAGGTTTTTTTGGTAAAACGGCTTTTCAGAGGGAGCGCGCCCGGAAGGACTCGAACCTTCGACCTACGGATTAGAAATCCGTTGCTCTATCCGGCTGAGCTACGGGCGCAGAATTAGCAAAGACATATACCGCGTTTCGTGAGGAATAAAAGGTGCCGGTAGTCCCTCCGCACGGGTTGAAATTCCTCCGCAAGCCGAGCTTGGGATTCTGCAAGGCTTCGCCCGATGCGAACTGCCCGATAGATTTCATGATCTCTCCACCGTTTCCGGTGACGGGTACATCGGCAGCTAACTGAGATCGCCCGGAATCGCCATCTGAGAATATTCTTGCCACTGAACTTCCCTGAGGAGTAATACTCTTGGTTCAGTGAAGGCACTCGCGCTCTCGCGAGGAGAGCAATGAAACTCCTCCCCGTCGCGGCAACCGCTCGCGGAACTTTCGCAGATTCATCCATCTTATCCTTTTGCAAATATAGGTGATAAGGCAGAACTCATCTTAGGATCGTAACTTCAGAAAGCTGTCGGCTATGGCGGAAGACGACAAACGGAAGTTTGACATTCCCTGGGCTACTCTGCTGCCCCTGATTGCCGTGCTCGGGGGAATTGTTGCGCAATACAAACCGCTCGTGAGTACGCGTCCGCCGGTTCCGAGCGAAAAAGCGATCCCTGTGATCGCCGAGCAGGACGTGGATGCGCGCTTATGGCAGGACCCGATCGCAGTCGCGGAAAAACAGAAGTCTTCGCTCACGGCGGATATCCTGGCTGGACGCATCCCCCGAAAGCGTGCGGAAAATCACGACATCAGGAGTCTAGTCGAGCTTCTTCACAAACGCGTCGACAGAATTAAGGATGTCCGCGAGCATGTTCTTTTACTTGCGGTGATGCTTGATGCGGGACCTTACAGCGAACAAGGCGAACAGCGTCTCCGCGCCCGACAAGCAGTGCTGGAGGGGTTGAGCGAGAGCGGATTTGTGCCGATTGACGGCGAGCACATTGGATATGTGACAACGCCGTGGCCGACGAAAAATGTTGTCAGCGTCGCTGAGTCTGTGGAGAACAGCTCGCTTTTGCTTCCGTGGGAGGAATGTGAAGCGATAGATAATCCGACGCGCGTATTCCCGCCCGGGACGGCCAGTGTGATTGTTCTTTGGTTGCCAGCCACCAACTTCAATCCGCGTCCATTAAGCAGCTTCGCCGACCTTATCAATGTTCTCGCCAAGGACAATGGCGATAAAATCCACGTGACCTTAATTGGCCCGGCAAATTCTACTGGACTGCAGAGCATGATCCGCGAAGTGCGCAAAGAAGGGCTAAGCAACGACACCCAGAAGGCGCTCGATGGCGTCTGGATTATTTCGCCTCGGGCGACTGCCTCAGATCTCACCCTTCTTTACGAGCCATCTCCTGCTTCCGCATCGGAGGCGCCCGCTCTTTCCACCGAGCAATCAGTGAAACAGTTGCTGGAAAACTCGGTGCCGAAGGATCCGAACGATCCTCATCATGGTCTGCGTTTTGTTCGCACGATCGCGACAGACGACATTGTTTTGCGTGAAATGATCGCCGAGCTCGCGCGCCGGCGTGTCCCCATCGTATCACACGTGGCGCCGGATAGTCACCCGGTCTCAAAGGTCACCCACGTCGTGATTCTGAGCGAATGGGACACTCCGTACGGACGTTCCTTGAGCACGACGTTCGCAGCTGAGGCCTCCAGGCAGAGCGCCAATGATATCATTGAGCATCCCGAGAAGCGACCGCTGTGGGTTCACTCTTATCATTACCTTCGTGGAATCGACGGTCAGTTGCCGGGGGATCTGAGCAAAGACACTCAGCGCGACCAAGGACAAAAGACCCCACTCGGCCAGGAGACAGCCGCGATTGAGGCAACGGAGGGGTTGAATCAGTCGGATTACCTGCGCCGCCTGGCGCGCCAGCTCAAAGACGACAACGCGCGCTGGCAACGCGAGGACGGTTCCGGAATTCGCGCGGTTGGTCTGCTCGGTTCGGACACTTATGACAAGTTGATGATTTTGCGCGCACTGCGTCCTCAGTTTCCCGACGCTGTCTTTTTTACCAACAACTACGACGCGCATTTTGAGCGGCGCGACGATTGGGACGACGCCCATAATCTGGTCATCGTCTCGCCGTTTGGCAGCACGCTGCCCGAAATTTACGTGCAGCAGCATATCGCCCCATTTCGCGACAACAATCAAACCTCGATGTACGTCGGCACGCTGGTCGCGACCGGGCGAATGAAAGAAGAAGAGGCGGATTGTCTTTCATGGCAACCGCGCATCCTCGAGATCGGCCGGCACGGCGATTACGATCTGAGCCCGCCCTGGTATCTCTGGCGTCCCAGCGATTCGAAGTTTGTCTTGGAGAAAAATTACAAGAAAGACGAAAAAACTAAGACGTGGTTTCGGGATTGGTTGTTTGGACCGGGCGTGATCTGGAAACTCATCATCATTGCGCTGGCAATGCTGGCCATGGCTGCCTGGATTAGTGTCAGCATCGCCAGGCGCACGTTGCCCGGCGGAGGTACTGGTCTTGAACGTTTAAAACGCGGGCTCGTTAGTACGACCTTTTGGTTGGTCTGCGGCGGGCCGCTCATCGTTTTTTCAGTCGCGATGCTGGCGCAATATAACGGCGCTGACAGCGCGCAATACAATCTCGGCAGCCCAGTAGCGGGCGATTATTTGACCAGACTCGACGAGATTGCAGCCGTAGCCGAAGAACCGCTGGCCTTTTTTTCCGGGATCAGCATCTGGCCAACTGAAATGCTGCGCCTGATCGCATTCATGCTCGCGATCTTTTTCATGTTTAAGGCGGGTTTCGATCTCCGCGCAAATGCCAAGAAGATCGAGGGAGAATTTTCTCTTGCTCCGTTGCCGTTGACGCCATTTCGGTGGCGGGATCTTGGTATCGGCTTCGAGCATTGGCAGATGAAGGAGCCTGCACGAACTTCGCGATTTTCTGCCGAAGAAGCGTGGCACGCCTATCTTTGCCGCAATAAATTTTGGCCGCGGTTCATCCGAATTGGGATTCTCTTTGCCTTGTATTCCATTTTCGCTTTAACCATTTTGCGGTTGTTTCCTCAGCCCCTGTCGCCCGCGCGGGGCGAGATAGCTTTTAGCATCGATAAGTTCGTCTTTTATCTTGCTGGTGTCGGTCTGCTGCTTCTCTCCTTTTACGTTGTCGATGCGATCCAGTTGAACAGCAATTTCATTCGCATGTTTGCCCGAGAGGTAACCAAATGGAGTCGCGCCGTGATCGATTGGTCTCAGCGCAGCCCGCCGTTAACCGAAAAGGAACTTTCTGCCTATGAGGAAATTTTTTTTGTCGCACAACGCACGCAAGCAGTAGCGCCGCTGATCTGGTATCCGCTTCTCGTCCTCACCTTGCTGGTTGTCGCACGCGCTTCTCTTTTTGATAACTGGACCTGGCCTGCCAGTCTCGTCTTGATCTTTGCCATCACCGCCGCCTGGGCGCTGGGCAGCGCCATTTTGCTCAGACGCGCAGCTGAGCAATTGCGTGAAACTGCGCTCAATGATCTGCGACGGTTTCGCCTGATGGGCCACGAAGTCGATGCAAAACGACAAACGTTCGATGAGCTCATCGCCGAAATCCGCGACTTAAAGACAGGCGCGTTCGCCCCGCTGACTGATCAACCGTTTATTCGAGCTGTTCTTTTTCCCGGCGGCGTTCTCGGTCTCTTGGCTGTGGGTCAGCGACTGCTCGATATTTTTTAGCGACAGAAAAGCAGCGCGCCGCCGCTAGCGAAAAGGATTAAAAGTTCTTTCCATGCGATTTGCTTTGGCAGTAACACTTGGATCTGGTGAAGGCACTCGCGCTCCTCGCGAGCAGATCAATGGAAATTCTCGGCATTGCCACAACCGGTAGCTCGCGAATGAGGAAGAGCATTGTGACCCTGGTGCTTTTTTGTTCCTGGCGGTGCCCACGTCAAGCCGCCGAGTTAATGTGTAGGTGCTAGCGCAGGCGCCTCCCTATCTTTAGACCGCTGAGCGTGGCGAAAAGGTTTCTTCTGCCTGGCACTCCTAAAAATGGGCCAACCGGCGTGGTGACTGTGTTCCGTATGAAAAGCGCTTGTGCGCGTGGCGGTTCTCCGGCAGTTTCGTCCTATCATGGCAGCAAATCGCAGGCTCGGTTGTCTGAGTATCTTTTTGTTCGTCGCGCTTTGCGCCAGTCTGTTCGTTAACTTCGTGCTGATGGTCGCTGCGTTTGAGCGCTTTGGCGGTGTGCGAGAACCGGAACCGATCCCGCGCTTCCGGGAGATCCTGCTTCAGCGGGGCGCCCGCGGAACTGCCGACAAAGTCGCCGTTATCACTATGCGCGGTTTGATCAGTTCTTCGCTTCCGGGCAACGTTACCGATTCGATGGTCGACGACATGCGCGCGGCGCTACAACAGGCTCGCGATGACGATCGTGTTAAAGCCATTGTTCTCGAAATCGATTCGCCCGGCGGAGAAGTGACTGCCTCCGATGCGATCTACAGCGCCCTGGTGAAGGCACGTGCGAGGAAACCGGTCGTCGTTTACATGGATTCGCTTGCAGCGTCAGGCGGCTATTACGTTTCCTGCGGCGGCAAATTCTTGATGGCGAACGAAACGACGATCACCGGCAGCATCGGCGTCATTATTCAAACCCTCAACTACGAGCAACTGTTGAACAAAGTGGGACTCGCTTCCGTCGTTTTTAAAAGCGGCAAGTTTAAGGACATGCTTAATGGGGCACGCCCGATTACGCCCGAGGAACGCGAGCTCGTGCAGAGTTTCATAATGAAAACTTACGACAAGTTTCTCGGCATCGTTGCGAAGGAGAGAAATCTTTCGGCTGATCTCCTGCGAAACACGATGGCCGACGGCCGAATCCTGTCGGGGAAAGACGCGTTCGAGAACAAACTGATTGATGGCCTTGGTGAATTGGACGACGCGTTTACAAAAGCAAAGCAGTTGGGGAATGCGCCGGAAGCGAAGGTTGTGAAGTACGGTCCACCCTTCAGTCTGAGCCGGTTCCTCCGGATATTTGGAGAGACCGATTCCAAAATCGAACTACAGCTTCCGAAGCAGCTTGTTCCACAACTGGAATCGGGACGTGCATATTTTCTGCCGAGCTATTACGCGCCGTAGTTAGCGGGACGCATGCGATTCGACAGCCTTTCCGCGGCATTCGGAATCGCCCCGAGCCTTGGTTCAAATGTCTTTTTCGCGCTTTACTTCGTTGTCAGCATTTACATCTACATCTCGCTGATTCGCCAGCTTAGCGCGCGAACATTGGCAACTCCCGGCGATACGCGGAGATTCGGGCTGCCTGAAGCAATCGTCGCGGCAGCGCTCATCTTTTTCCTTTTACTCAACATCAGAGCTTCGGTTTCGAGTCCGTCGGCCGAGCTCAGCACGCGCAATCTTTTGGCAAATCTCCTTTTAACGGTGCTCGTGGTGTTGTTCATTGTCACTTTCCTGCAATTACGCGGATTTGACCTCGGCTCGTTGGGCGGATTTTTCCGAATCAGTTTTGTCCGCGCCCTGGTCACTGGGATAATCCTGCTGTTTTTCGCCTATCCGCTGATCTTCGCGAGCGAAGTCATTGCCCAGTGGCTTTTCAGAAGCGGTTCGAGCAAGCAGAATATCGTCGAGCTGTTCAGTGCGTCCCCCACGATCGAGCAGCGAATCATGATTATCATTTTCGCGGTGGCGATCGCGCCTGTGGCTGAAGAATTTCTTTTTCGGTTTTTCCTTTACGGGGTAATCAAACGTTATTTCGGCCGCTTTCTAGGGGTCACGGTGAACGCACTGCTGTTCGCGGCCGCGCACACGCACTTTCCTTCTTTCGCGCCGCTCTTTGTTCTGGGAAGTTGCTTTACCATTGCCTACGAGTGGAGCGGTTCGATCCTCGTCGCCATGACGATGCATTCGCTCTTCAACTCACTGACGCTCACCGTGCTCGCGTTTCCAGAGATCTTTCGGCAATGAAACTGCGCCAGTCCGCCGCAGGTCCGCACACGGGACGGATTCGTCCGAAGGCGAAACGGATTCGCTGCGGGGAACTTGGTGAGGACCGGCTGCTCGACCAACTTTTGCCTGGTCTTTCGCTCGGGAAAACGGTGATTGCTGGCGCGGGCGATGACTGCGCTGTGGTGGAAATGCCCGCCAGCGGCAGGTTTCTGGTGCTCAAAACCGATTGCATTGTTGAGGGCGTGCATTTTTTGTCCAAAGCCAATCCCCTCGATGTTGGCTGGAAAGCAATGATGCGCCCGCTCAGCGATTTTGCCGCGACCTCCGCTGTGCCTCAGTTCGCCCTGATTACTCTCATCGTCCCGAGAGGAACTGAGGCGGAGTGGGTGAAGAACTTATATCGTGACCTCCGCAGGGCCGCAAAGCGGTTCGAAGTCAGCATCGTCGGCGGCGAAACGAGCAGCACACTCGGCCCGATTGTCATCTCTGTAAGCACTATTGGATTTGTCGAGAAGAACCGCTGGGTATCGCGTCGGGGTGGCAAAGTTGGCGACCATCTTTTCGTCACCGGCCGGCTTGGCGGCGCCATCAAACACAAGCACTTGCAATTCGTGCCGAGAATTGCGGAATCGCGCTGGCTTACGAAAACTTTCTCGATCCACGCCATGATGGATTTAAGCGATGGGCTCGGTGTCGATCTTCCCCGTCTTGCCCGCGCAAGCAAAGTCGGATTCAAAGTCGAGATGGAGAATTTGCCGCTCAGCCGAGGTGCTAAGATCGACAATGCAATGTCGGAAGGAGAAGACTACGAATTGCTTTTCGCCATTTCACCGCACCAGAGCAAACGATTGCAAACTGCGTGGCACAAGAAATTTCCCAACCTACCGCTCACGCGCATCGGCTCCTTCAATCGAAAATCGAAAATTGAAAATCGAAAATTGCAAGGTGGCTACGTTCATTTCCAACAGCCCGGCTGAAACCGAGGCAATCGGGCGGCGATTTGCGAAGGATGTCGATGCTGGATCAGTTTTGGCCCTCAAAGGTGAGCTGGGGAGTGGCAAAACTCAATTTGTGAAGGGTCTCGTTGCCGCACTCGGAAGCGGAGCCACGATTACAAGCCCGACATTTACAATTGTGCACGAATATCCAGGTGGACGGTTGCCCGTTTATCATTTCGATTTTTTTCGCTTGGAAGATCGCCAATCAATCGCGCGGCTTGGACTCGACGATTACTTTTTCGGCGACGGCATTTCGGTGATTGAATGGGCCGACCGATTCCCGGAATTCATTCCCGAGCAAGCGCGCTGGATTTCGTTCGAGATAAAGTCAGAAAACACGCGGGCGATCAGCCTAAAATGAAAATTCTCGGGCTCGAACTTTCCACTGCGCGCGGCGGCCTCACCTGGCTGGACGCCGATGTGGAGCTTGCGCGGGAATGGGCCAACGACCGGAAGAATTCGGCCGCCCTTTTTGAGAATCTCGACCATGTCACCAAACAGTTTGGTGCTCCGGAGATTATTGTGGTTGGGCTTGGGCCGGGTTCGTATGCGGGAACCCGCATCGCGATCTCAGCCGCAATTGGGTTGCAAGTTTCATCGCGCGCACGCCTGATCGGTTTTCCATCGATCTGCGCAATGGAAAGCGCCGAATATTGCGTGATTGGCGACGCGCGCCGGGAAACGTTCTTCTTTGCGCGCATTCGCGCGAACGAACTCGTGGAAGGCCCGACTCTGTTTACTGAAGAGGAACTAAAGAGGAAACTCGCGACTCTTGAAGCTGACCTGCCGATCTTTTGTTCCGAATCGCTGCCGCAATTTCCAAACGCAATGATCCGCTATCCTTCGGCGCTCGTGCTGGCCCGACTTGCGCAATGCCCGCAGCGCAGCTTTTCTTTGCCACCGCTCGAGCCAATTTACTTGCGCGAGCCGCACACCACGATGCCGAAAGTCGCCTCGTCAAAATGAAAGAACGCTATCGCTGCTGGGCCGAAATCGACCGAAGCGCATTGCGCCACAATGCGAAAGTTGTGCGCGATCGAATTGGGGTGGCCGACCTTCTCGCTGTCGTGAAGGCAAACGCGTACGGCCACGGCTTGGTCGGTGTGGCGGAAGCCCTTGCAAATGACGCGCAATTATTCGGCGTCGCAAATTTGGAGGAAGCAATCCAGCTTCGGGCTGCCCTGCCTCATCCAATCATGATACTCGGCCCCGCTTTACGGGAAGAAACATCCACAATTGCCGAGCGCGGTTTTATTCCGACCATCTCTACTTTTGAGGAAGCACAGGAATTCAGTTGCATCGCGTGTGACGGAGCGATCCCAATCAATTTCAAGATCGACACGGGAATGGGGCGGATGGGTGCGCTTGAGGAGGACGCGCTGAGTATTTTCAAAAAAGTTTTGCCACTCCCGAACATCAAGATTCACAGCATCTCGACCCATCTGCCAGTTTCCAATGAGGACGCCGACTATACCCGCAACCAGCTTCAGCGATTCGGCAAAATCGTTAAGCAGCTTCGAACTGAAGGTGGTCCGGGCGATTTCAAAGCGCACGTGTTGCAAAGCGCCGGCACTCTCGCGTTTAGCGATCCCGTCTTCGATATCGTGCGCGCCGGCATCATGCTCTACGGCATTTCTCCCCTCCCAGAATTTCAAAAGCTTCTCAAACCAGTGATGACATGGAAAACGCGAATTGCGCTAGTCCGCGATATGCCGAAGGGGAGTTCCATCAGTTACGGCCGTACCTTTATTACCCCGCGAAGGATGCGTATTGCCACCTTGTCTGCTGGTTATGCCGACCGGTCCTGGTTCGCGGCCAGCGCTGCGCCCTGCTCGGTCGCGTGACGATGGATTTGATAATGATCGATGTGAGCAAGATCGATAATGTGCAACTGGGCGACGAAGCGGTTCTATTGGGACGCGATGCAAACGAGGAAATTTCCTGCGCGGAACTCGCCGAGCGAGCCGGTACGATTACGTGGGAAATCACTACCCGGATTGGCAGCCGCGTCCGGCGTGTTTATGTTTGAATCGTGAATTGAGAACCGTGAATCGTGAATCGATGTAACAATGTAACAATGTAACGATTTGACCATGTAACGATTTCCCCATGTTCCAAATCATCTTCAACGAATTGAGCGCAGCGGAGATATCGGCGCTGCCAAAGAAATTGCAGCTCGAGCTGCTCGCAGAATTTCAAATTTTACCCGAGGATTTGGATCACCTCGATTCCGAGCGGTTTGGCGTGATCCAGCGCGAGGGAAAAAAGTTGTATCGCTACCGTGCTAAAGATTATCGCATTTATTTCGAGAAAACGGACGAAGGCGTCACTGTCCGGCGGGTTCTTCATAAGAACACGTTCCGCGATTTTCTTTTCCGGACCAAGCTGCCGGTCTCGGAAGATGCGCAACTGGGCGAGAGACGCGAGTTTTGGGAACTAATCGAGCAAGGCGAGAGAACGCGGAAGGCGTGACGGAAGACAAGGCGTCCCGCCTGTCATGGCAGACAGGCTTCCCAGCCTGTCGAGTTATTGATCGACACGCGAAACGCGTGTCTGCCCTGACAGCCGAGGACGGCTGCCTTCCTATTTCATCAACAAGACCGAGCGGCTGCGCTTGATCTCGCGGGTGATCCTGCGATGCAGATGCGCGGGCATGCCAGTAACGCGGCGGGGAAGAATTTTGCCGCTCTCGGTGACGAATTTTTTCAGGAGATCAGGATTCTTGTAATCGATGGCCTCGATGGCGATATCGATCCGGCGGCGCGGCATCGTGCGGTTCGCGCGGCGAAATGCGGAACGGCGTTTGGCGGTTTTGGGTCCCATTGAGACTTATTTCGTTTCGCGGTGCAAAGTATGCCGCTTTAAAAATGGATTGTATTTCTTTTTCTCGAGCCGGTTGGGCGTGCGCGGACTTTTCTTGTTCCGTGTAGTCATATAGCGCGAAGGCGGTTTACCAAGCGCTTTCGCCTCGGTGCACTCAAGGGTGATAATTTCCTGCGCCATTTTTGTTACTCCTTCACTTCGGCTGGCGCAGCTTCCTCCTCTTCGGCCTCGCCGCCTTCCTCCTCGGTGAGCCCAAAGAGCGATGTGACTGATTGCCGGACGCGGGAAGCTCGATTTTGCTTCTCGAGCTGCGATTGGCATTGGACGGTGAAACGCGCGAACGGAATCGCTTCGAGGCGGGCACGCGGAATTGGTTTGCCTGACATTTCGCAGACGCCATAGGTGCCGAGCTCGATGCGTCTGAGCGCCTGGTCGATTTCGTACAGAGCGTCCTGTTCTTGCGAGAGCAAACTCAATGCGAAGTCGCGATCGTATGCATCCGATCCGGCATCGGCCTGATGCATTCCGAACGCTGAAGCTTCGCTGCCCTCAGCACGCGAGCGAAGAGTGTCCTGGGCAACGCCAGCCATGGAATCGACCATGGCATCGCGAAGCTGAAGAAGCTTTTCCTTCTGTTTACGCGTAAACGGGTCGAGTCTCCGTTCGCGACTATTGTTCACCAGTAATTCGAGCGGACCGCGTGAGAGATCGATTTGCCTCTTCGATTTCGGCGATTTCGAGGAGCGCTTTGCTGCCTTCGCTGAGACTCGTACAACCTTCCTCGAGCCTCGCTTTTTGGAGTCGACTCTGCGCGCTGGCTTGGAAAGCTTGCGCGCCGATCGCGTTTTACGCGCAGCGGACTTTTTCGCAGAACTCTTCTTTTTCTTTGGTTTGGCCATAACGTGAAAGGCGTCTTCTACTGGGATGCCGGGAAAAACGGAGGCTTAATTAAGAACATTTCATCGACCGCGCAAGCGGAGATTTCACCTAAAGAGGAGTATGCACTTCACAAAGGCGAAATCTCCTAATTTGTCCCTGCATACGCTCAACTTGCGCACCGCATCCGAAACGTGGGATGAAGAGATTTGCTTGGTCGGACTCCTCAGGCCCCGGGGCTCTAGCGTCTGCCAGGTAATCTCTTCCCAGTACGTACGGGGACTGAACGCGCGTTCCCGCCGCTTTTTGCGCCAGACTTTGCGCTTCGCCTTTTATGAGCTGGCGCTTGAGTAATGCCGCAGCGCAAACCTCCAGAAAACGCGGGACAGCCAAAAAATAATGCTCGACGCAATAACGAGATGGAGCATCAGCCACACTGGTTGTCCGAGCGATTTGATGAGCAGCCTGGCGGGGATGTTCGCGATAATTACGACCGGAATGACCCAGCCAAAAATGATGCGAAAAATCCGCGGGAAGATCACGTCTGGATAGCGGGCGATATTGAGGAAGTTAAAGTAGCCGTAGACCAGGCCTTGCGCCCGTACGATCCAGAAGCTTACCGCTGCTAACCCGAGCATGATGGAGTAATGCACGGCGACCCCAAATCCGAGCGCGCTCAGGTAAAGCAAGATCGACATTGGGTTTGGCATCATTCCCAGTTGCGACAACGAAACGCACACGACGACGCCACCGAGGGCGGCGTTTATGATGCTGTCGAGAGCGAATTGTTTGGTAGAGACGGCAAATTGGCTATCGACGGGCAACACGAGCAGCGAGTCCAGTTTTCCGGTGCGGACTAGTTCGGGGATGTTTGCGACGTTCACAAAAAAGAATGCCTGGAAAAGTTGCGCGATCATTTGGTGCGTTCCGACGAGCAATACGACCTCCCATTTTGTCCAGTCGCCGATGCGATCGACCTGTCCGAAGATGATGCTAAAGAAAACGATTTGCCCGCAAAACCAAAGGATCTCGACAATCATCCAGAGCAGGAAGTTTGCCTTGAAACTCATCTCGCGGATAAGCGAGTTGCGCAGCATGATGGAGTAGATTTCGATGTAACGGCGCATTACCTCTTCCTGTCACTTACTTATAGGCGCAGTCAACCACCGCTCGCATGAAACGTTTTTCCCCCTGGCTCGCCCTTATCATAGGGCTGCTCGTTATCGTGTTTGTTCTTCGGCAATGTCGCAACCGGAGCGCCGCAAATTATCAGACCGCAACCGTAACGCGTGGTCCTATTACCCAGGCTGTTACAGCAACCGGCACACTGAATCCGGTGGTCAACGTGCAGGTGGGCAGTCAGGTTTCAGGAAACATTGCGAAGTTGTTCGCAGATTTTAATTCCCAGGTGAAAGCCGGCCAGGTGGTTGCGCAAATCGATCCCGCGCTTTTTCAGGCGACCGTCACGCAAGCCGAGGGCGATCTGGCCAATGCCCAGGCTGCGCTTGAGCTCGCGAGAATAAACGCCAGACGCACACAGGAATTGTTTGCGAAGAAGACTTCGTCGCAGGCTGATGTCGACCAGGCGGTGGCAACCCTTCATCAAGCCGAAGCCAACGTGAAGATCAAACAGGGCGCGCTGGATAAGGCAAAGGCCGATCTCGAGCATTGTACAATCACCTCGCCGATCGATGGGGTGGTTATTTCGCGCAGCGTTGATGTTGGCCAGACAGTCGCAGCCAGTTTACAGGCGCCAGTCATCTTTGCGATTGCGAACGATCTAACCAAAATGCAGATCGACACGAATGTGGCGGAGGCGGATGTAGGCGTCGTTAAGATCGATCAGACCGTCGATTTCACGGTCGACGCTTTTCCCATGCAGACATTTCATGGAAAGGTCGTTCAGGTGCGGAACGCACCGATTACCGTGCAAAACGTTGTGACGTACGACACCGTAATTGGCGTGAGCAATCCCGATTTGAAATTGAAACCGGGAATGACAGCAAACGTCTCGATCATCGTCGCACACAAAGACGATGTGCTGCAGATCAAGAATGCGGCGCTGCGCTATCACCCGGCGGATGCGACGCCGGTGGAGACAAGATCTACATCTTCGGGAACCGGACAGCGGCAGAGCAGCGGTCGATTCGCCGGTAGTCGAAGCGGAGGGACCCGCGAGCGCCAGATAGAGCGAACGGTTTACGTGTTGCCAAACGGTGCGAGCCGTCCCGAGCCTGTGCAAATCAAAACAGGAATCAGCGATGGAGTTGTGACTGAAGTTGCGGAGGGCCTGAAAGAAGGCGATCGCGTCGTAACGGCCGAGCTAACTTCAACAGCTAATGCGCCGTCGCCTCCGACGAATCCCTTCGGCGGCGGGCCGCGCCGTTTTCCGTAGCGAGATTCGCGTGAACACCGCGCCGTCTCTCATCGATTCCTGTGGCCGCTTCGCTGCCTGCCGCGCCGGAGCTGCGCGAAGGCGGGTGCGAAGTGCGGCGCTGGGATGCTTGCAACGCGTACAAAGCGCGTCTCACCCGCCTTCGCAAGGCTTCGGCGAGGCAAGCAGAGACGCGGCTACAACAATTGCGAGGAGACAAGATCGATATGAATAATGGCGCGCTCGTCAACTTGATCGACGTGCATAAAACATATCGCACTGGTGAAATGGAAGTGCCCGCGGTGCGTGGCGTTTCTCTGGAGATCAAGCGTGGCGAATTCGTTGCGCTGATGGGCGCGAGTGGTTCCGGGAAATCGACCCTTATGAACATTCTGGGGTGTCTCGACCGACCAACTTCGGGCCATTATGTGCTGGACGGGGCCGATGTTTCCGGCCTCGACCGCGATCGGCTCGCCGATATTCGCAATCGCAAAATCGGGTTCGTCTTCCAGAATTTCAATCTGCTGCCGCGGACGTCAGCGCGAGAGAATGTCGAGTTGCCGCTGATTTACAGCGTGCAACATCTGACAAATGCTCAGCTCCGGGAAAAAGCCGATCGCGTCCTTGCTTCGGTCGGCCTTGGCGGCCGCGAAGACCATCATCCCAGCCAGCTTTCGGGCGGTCAGCAACAGCGCGTGGCGATCGGGCGCGCGTTGATCAACGAGCCCGAAGTTGTGCTTGCGGATGAGCCGACTGGTAACCTCGACAGCAGAACGAGCATCGAAATCATGGGAATTTTTCAACAACTCAACGAGCGTGGCATTACCATTATCATGGTTACGCACGAACAGGACATCGCTGCGTACGCGCAGCGCAACGTGATGATGCGCGACGGCGTGATCCTGGATGATCACCTGGTTTCGCAACACTCGGATGCAGCGTCACAGCTCCAACAACGACACCCTTCAACGCTTTAACGCTTCAACGTTTCAACAAACGGAATGCGAATCGTACCAACATTTAACGTCGCGTTCCGCGCCCTGCGCCGTAACAAACTGCGTTCGGTGCTGACCGCTTTAGGCATTATCATTGGTGTCGGCGCGGTGATTGCAATGGTTGGGATCGGCAATGGCGCGAAATCACAAGTGGAAGCGCAGATCGCCAGCCTCGGACAAAATGTGATTCTCATTTTCTCCGGGAGCACCACCTCCAGCGGCATTCGCACAGGCTGGGGCGGCGCGGGCACGTTGAAAAGTGAAGACGCGGAGGCGATCCGGCGCGAAGTCCCGGGCGTCATCGGAGTGGAGTCGGCAGATTATTTTGATATTCGGCAATGGCCCCTTGCAGACGGCGCGTCGTTTACACCGCAAGACGTGCGCAGCGCGAACAAAGTTTGCGTGATTGGCCGCACGACCGCGACGCAGATTTACGGAAATGAAAATCCAATCGGCCAGATTTTGCGGATCAAGGAGGTACCGTTCACGGTCACCGGTGTCCTGACGCCAAAGGGATTAAGCACACAGGGCGTGGATCAGGACGACATCGTGATCATGCCGTACACGAGCGCGATGAAGCGTGTCATTGGCGGCACAACCTTGCGCAACATCAACGTGCAGATCGGCGATGCCCGGCAAGTTGAAGCGGCGCAGCAACAAATTATCTCGTTACTTCGACAACGGCATAATATTCGCCCCGGTCGCGACGACGATTTCACCGTGCGGAACCAACAGGAAATCGCCGAGGCTGCCACTGCCACTTCACGGGTGATGACGCTTTTGCTCGGCGCAATCGCGGGAGTGTCGCTCGTGGTCGGTGGGATTGGGATCATGAACATCATGCTGGTAAGCGTGACCGAACGGACGCGCGAGATCGGTGTGCGCATGGCCGTCGGCGCGCACGGCAGCGATATTCTGACCCAATTCTTGATCGAAGCCGTGACGCTCAGTTCTGTCGGCGGCGTGATCGGAATCATTTGCGGCATCGGTGCGTCGAAAATTTTGTCGGCTTACGCGCATTGGCCGACGCTGATCTCGGTCAGTTCCATCGCGATCGCATTTTTATTCGCCGCGGCGGTCGGCATCTTTTTCGGATTTTATCCCGCGCGAAAAGCCGCTGCGCTCGATCCAATAGAAGCGCTGCGCTACGAGTAGGTGGATCGGCCGCTCCGCCGGGCGATGTTACTCAACATCCGGCTTTTTCGGAGGCGTTTTGGTTGCTGCTTCTGGAGAAGGTTTTGCAGCAGTTTCTTTCGGCGCGGTCGATTTTTCTCCAGCAGTTGAGGTGACAGGAGATTCTTTTTTGGCCGCCTCTTTATACGAATCGCTTCGATAATCGGTAATGTAGAAGCCGGACCCCTTGAAGATAAGACCCGCACCAGTGCCGAGCAGGCGCTTCACCTTTCCGTGTCCCCACTTTGGCAAGCGGCAGAGATTTTTTGGGCACTCGCGGAATGGTTCGTCGCGCATCGATTGGAACGCTTCAAAATTCTGGCCGCACTTCTGACAAGAATATTCGTAGGTTGGCATGAAAGCGTGGATTGAATTGCTCGGAGGAACGGACGGTGCCTAGTCTGCACCAAAGAATGCGTGTTTCAAGTTGCGCGGCCTTGGGCAGGCGGACCTCCGTAATTTTAATTTCTTGATTGCTACGTGACCGGCTCTCGCTTGACTTTTCCCATTAGTTGCGCATTAAAAGTCCGTTCTAAAATTCTTATGTTTCGCTCACTTGATCGCACTTGGCCGGCATTTTGCATTGCTCTTCTTGTTCTTTTTGCAGCCGGTTGCGCCGAAGATTCCCGCTACGCAGCCGGAACCCAATATTTGGGCGGCGCTTATGGGAGCGCGCCAGCCGGTGGTCCCCCACGCGACACGGTCTCATATTGGGATGGAGATGGAATGGAAGGAAAACCTTCCATCACCATCAGTCTCACAGAGCAGCGCGCCTATTTTTACAAAAGCGGTGTGCTCGCCGGCGTTTCACAACTCTCAACCGGCCGCGAAGGGCTGAACACTCCATACGGCCACTTCTCGATCATTCAAAAAGACCAAAATCATGTCTCCAGCTTATTCGGGGACTACGTCGACTCGGCGGGAAACGTGGTGGTGCCTAATGTCGATGTGACCAAGGACCCGAAACCGCCCGGCGCTCACTTTAAGGGCACTCCGATGCCTTACTTTATGCGCATTGTTTCCGGGACGGGAATGCACGCAGGTTATTTGCCCGGTTATCCCGCGTCGCACGGCTGCATCCGCATGCCCGAATTCATGGCCGAGAACTTTTTCAAATCGGTTTCAGTCGGTACGCCAGTCACGATTAAGAATTAATTTCCCCGGGGCAGCATCAGCATCTGGGCTTGCAGAAAATTGACGGCGGCGGCATTCTCAACTTTCCGCCGATGGGAATATGATCATCATCACGCAACCCAGCGCTACCGAGGAACAAATCAATCGGATCGTCACACGTGTGCGGGAGTTCGGGCTTGACGCGCAAATCAGCCGCGGCGCATCGCGTGTGATCATCGGTGTGATTGGGCCTGAAGCGCTCCTTCGCGAAAAACCGCTCGCCGCAATGGCTGGCGTGGAAGCGATCGTTCCGGTATTGAAACCCTACAAACTTGCCGCACGCGACTCCCGTGGGCCCTGCACGGTTACAATCGGCGGGGTGAGAGTGGGTGGAGATGAAGACGTAGTTCTCATTTCCGGCCCATGCTCGGTCGAAAGCAGGGAACAGATTTTCTCAATCGCGAGAATTGTAAAAAAATCTGGCGCAAAGATTTTGCGCGGCGGGGCGTTCAAGCCGCGCACTTCGCCATACAGTTTTCAGGGATTACGTGAAGACGGTCTTCGGTTTCTTGCCGAAGCCCGCGCGGAAACGGGCCTGCCTGTGATCACGGAAATTATGGACCCGCGCGATCTCTCAGTGATCGAAAAATACGCCGACTGCCTCCAGGTCGGAACTCGCAATATGCACAACTTCTCTCTCTTGAAGGAGGTGGGCCGCAGCAGTTTGCCGGTCCTGCTGAAGCGGGGATTCAGCGCCACAATCAATGACTTGATCATGAGCGCGGAATACGTCCTCAGCGAGGGAAACATGAACGTGGTTCTCTGCGAGCGTGGCATTCGCACCTTTGAGACCGCGGCACGTTACACGCTCGACCTGAGCGCCGTCCCGCTCCTAAAATCCAAAACCCATCTGCCGGTTGTTGTTGATCCAACGCACGCAATCGGTCTGCGCGAATTTGTTCCGCAGATGTCTCTCGCCGCCGTCGCCGCCGGCGCCGACGCGCTAATGATTGAAGTGCACGATTCCCCTGAGCTAGCCAAGAGCGACGGCGATCAGGCGCTCACGCCGGAAATTTTTGCCGATCTGGTTCCGCGGCTCCGCGCCGTCGCCGCAGCCATCGGCAGAAAACTGTAGTCCGTTCGATTTCGCACCTAGAAAAGTTCGCGATGGCGAGGACGCCCTCGCCAGCACGCGAGACGCGTGCGCTACCCAGAAGTGTTGGCTGATGTGACCTGCCCCCCGCGAGCCGCGTCGCCCGGGATCGAGGGCTACGGAATTCGGGCGACTTTGAATTTCAGTTTCTTTTCGGCGACAGCTAACAGTGCAGAAATCGAGACGCACAGAGCTTCTGGAAATGGTCGCGGCAAGCGAGCCGATCGCGCGCAAACTTCGCGAAATCGAGAGGGCGCAACTGCCGGTGCAATTTTCACACGTCATCCAGCCAGCACAGGCATTCCTCGTCGCTACCATCGCCCGCAAGATAGACAAGACGATTTGGGTCCTCTGTCCCAGCGTTCATTCTCAAGAATTGCTTTACGAGAGCTTGCTCAACTGGCATCCAACCGCGCTCTTTCTTCCGGAAGCGGAATTCGCTGCGATTGAAAATGTCTTGCCCGACCCGGAAATCGCAGCGGAACGGCTTGCACTCCTTACGCAAGTGGGGCGCGAGGCCGGTCCACATCTCATCGTCGCAACGCGACCAAGTCTCGACCAGGCTGCGCCCAGACGCGGCGCGCTACAATCCGCGATCGTTCACCTTCAGCGAGGTGCCAACGAAAAGATGGAGCGCGTTCTCGAGCAGCTCGCCGGCGCGGGGTACGAACGCGTTGCCCAAGTAACCGCCCGTGGGCAATTCGCCGTCCGTGGCGGCATTGTCGACCTTTATTCGTGGCAGGCGTCGCTGCCCGTGCGTCTGGAGTTTTTGGGCGACGAAATCGAATCGCTGCGCGAGTTCGACATCGATACTCAAGCTTCGGTGCGCAATCTGACGTCGGTCGATATTTTGCTGGGAGCGGCAGAGGATCAAGGCGGCATAGTTCGCGATTACGTCGCATCCGATCATCTCACGATCGACGTGGAACCGGAAAAGAGTTCCGGCGCGAACATTCAAATCAGCGAAGGCTGGATTGAGATCGGCCCGGAAGATTTTAGCGGTGCATTCCAAGATTCCGAAGTTGGAGAGTTCGCAATCGGCGATCTAGTGCTCGCAGAAGCAAAACGCGCGCAGTTCGTCGCGCGCTTAAAGGAATGGCGCGCGAACAAGGCGAAAACCATCATTTATTTTCAGACCGAGGGCGAGATCGAGCGCTTTCGCGAGATCATGGGAGGCGCTACCGAAGGCGTCGATCTCGTTGAAGGAACTCTCGCTCGCGGATTTTGCTTCCCGGCGTCGAATCTCGTCGTCCTGTCGGCTGCGGAATTATTCGGGCGATTCGCTGCCCATCCGCGGCGACATCTGCGTCGCGCGGAACGTCACCGGGCGCAGATCGATTTCAGCGAACTGGTTGAAGGCGATTTTGTCGTGCATCTCGAACACGGAATCGCGCGCTTTCTCGGATTGCAAAAATTTGCTAGGACGCGACCTGATTCTGTCCTGAGCGAAGACGGAGAGGGCGTGCCACAACGCATCGAAGCGGACGGTTCGGAACAAGAAGTCCTGGTTCTTGAATTTGCCGATGAAGCGAAACTCTACGTCCCGCTTGAGCAAGCGTACCTCGTTTCACGCTATGTCGGCGTCGGAAAAAAATCGCCGCCGCTTAGCTCACTCGGAGACGCGAAATGGACGCGCGCCAAGAGAAACGCCGTCGCTTCCATCTTCGACTACGCTGGCAAGATGCTCGCCGTCCAGGCGGAGCGGCAGACACATCCCGGCCACCCATTTGCTCCCGATACCAAATGGCAGGGGGAATTTGAAGACTCGTTTCCGTTTCGCGAAACGCCCGATCAAATGAAGGCGATCATCGATACGAAGATCGACATGGAGCATCCGCAACCTATGGACCGCTTGATCTGCGGCGATGTCGGCTTCGGCAAGACCGAAGTCGCGATTCGCGCGGCGTTCAAAGCGGTCATGGACGGTAAACAAGTTGCAGTGCTTGCACCGACGACGGTTCTCGCTCAGCAACATTTCGAAGTGTTTCGACAGCGCATGCTGGATTATCCGGTGCGGATCGAAATGCTCAGCCGCTTCCGTTCGCAATCCGAACAGAAGAAAGTATTGCAGCTGTTGCGCGAGGGCGGCGTCGATATCGTTATTGGCACGCACCGGCTTATCTCCGACGATGTCATTTTCAAAAATCTCGGGTTGGTCGTGATCGATGAAGAACAGCGCTTCGGGGTTCTGCACAAAGAAAAATTCAAAGAACTGTTTAAACTTGTCGATGTCCTGACGCTTTCCGCGACGCCCATCCCGCGCACGCTTTACCTTTCTCTTGTGGGCGTAAAAGACATGTCCACTATTGAGACCCCGCCGCTTAATCGCCTCCCGGTGGAGACGGTGGTGTCCGCCTACGATGAGCGGATCATTCGCGACGCAATCGATCGCGAACTTGAGCGGCAGGGCCAGGTTTTCTTTTTGCACAACCGGGTGATGACCATCGAACGCGCCCGCGATCGCATTGTCGATCTTTGTCCACAAGCGCGGGTCGAAATCGGCCACGGCCAGATGGATTCGGATGAACTGGAAGCCGTCATGGCCCGGTTCGTCGCGGGAAAGATCGATGTACTAGTTTGCACGACGATCATCGAAAGCGGTCTCGATATCCCAAACGCCAATACCATCATTATCGATCGCGCGGACAGGTTTGGCCTCGCCGATCTTTATCAATTGAGGGGACGCGTGGGTCGGGCCGAGCACAAGGCGTACGCTTATCTCCTTCTCCCGCGCGAATTGATGACAATTGGCGCCGCGCGCAAGCGGATCGGTGCGATCAAGCAGTACAGCGCGCTCGGCGCGGGTTTTCGCATCGCAATGCGCGATCTGGAGATCCGGGGTGCGGGCAGCATTCTTGGCACTGCGCAAAGCGGCCACATCATGGCGGTTGGGTTCAATTTATATTGCCAGTTGCTCAAGCAAGCTGTCGCGCAACTGAAAGGTGAAAAACTGCGGCTCCGGCTCGATGTCGATCTACGACTAGATTTCGTTGTCACCGATGAAGCACAGTTCGTCCACGTTGGGCCCGAGACATGTGTGCCCGCCTTTGTCCCCAGCAGCTTCATTAACGATGCTGCATTGCGTATCCGAGCTTATCGCGATATTGCGGAAATCGCCGCACATGAGCAATTGGATCGCTTGCGGCGCGATTGGCGTGATCGGTTTGGGCCGTTCCCACCCGCGGTTGACAATTTGTTTCTTCTCGCCGAAATCAAGCTCGCCGCGGCAAAATCCGGGGTGAGCCGCGTCGAAGTGCGCGACCGCAAACTGATGTTGACCCGGGGCAGGGACTTTATACTTGTCGCGGGCAAATTCCCCCGTTTAGTTGGAACCAAAATCGAACAGCGCCTCAGGGAAATTCTGGAGCTGATTAAGAAACTATGAGACACATGATGCGTCAGTTTGCCATCGCCTTGCTGGCGGTTTTTGCGCTGACCGTATTGCCTATTTGTTGGGCGGCATTCGCCCAAGAGCCGCAAGTCGTTGACGGCGTCGCCGCGGTTGTGAATGGCGACGTCGTCACGTACTCACAAGTGCGCATGTTGTCGGCGCCACGGGAAAAACTACTGCGTTCGCAGTACACCGGCGAGGAATTAGCAAACAAGCTGAAGGAAGCGCGAGAATTGGCGTTGAAAGATTTGATCGATCGACGGCTTGTCATCCAAGCATTCAAAAAGGAGAGCTACGAAATTCCGGATCATATTGTAGATCAGCGGATGCACGACATCATTCGGGAGTCATTCGGCGGCGACCGCAACACGTTTATCAAGACGCTCGAGGCGCAGAATTATACGCTGGGCGAGTTCAAAGAAAAGGAGATGGAGAGGATAATCGTGCAGGCGATGCGCAGCAAGAACGTCAAGACGAGTCTGATTATTCCACCGAATAAAATCGAAGAATACTACAAGCAGCACCGCGACGAATTCACCTCCAAGGAGCAGATCAAGCTGCGCATGATCATGATTCCCGGCCACGCCGACACCGGGAATTCTGCGGCGCAGAAAGCGATGGCCGAGGAAGTGCTCGGCAAATTGGCAAGCGGCGCTGAGTTCGATCAGATGGCGCAGGTTTATTCCGAGGACAGCACCCGCGACATGGGTGGTGACTGGGGCTGGATCGAACACAAAACGCTCGCTGCACCGCTGGAAAAGATCGCCTTCAACATGCCGGTTGGCAGAATCAGCAACATCATCGATTACGCCGGCAATTATTACATCCTCAAAGTCGAGGACAAACACGGCGGCACCACCCGTTCGCTTGCCGAAGCACGATCTGATATCGAGAAGAAACTAATTCAACAGGAGGCGCAGCAGCTTCAGGAACGCTGGATCGCCAGCCTGCGCGCAAAGGCCTACATCCGGACGTTTTGATGTTAGATGTTAGATGTTCGACGTTTGATGTCCGATGATCGCCTGCCGAGCCGTGGCCTTGCGAAGGCTGAGCGTTTGAGTCGATTTTCGACGGTCGATTCGATCCTGCTCGTGCTCGTACCTAACTTATTCTCGTTAGATCGACATTACGCGCTCTTGCTAGACGAGGCGGCGTTGATGAAGATGTGCGATGCGACCGCGCATCGGGATCACGCTTGGAGATTGCGCCGGCATCGGCCCAGAGATTGTCGATCTTGCGCTGAAGTCTGATCGCGTTCCGAAATCCGCCGGATACAAAATCGTCGGCAAGTATCCCGATTGCTCTTTAGGGCAGCCGACCCTGGAAACTGCGCGCGCCGCCGCAGTGGCGCTCGAGGAAGCAATTACGCTTGCACGGCGCGGCGAACTTGATGCGATAGTAACGGGGCCCATTCACAAGGCCCGGATGTACGAAGTGGGTTTTAAGTTTTCGGGGCAAACCGAGTTTTTCGCCGAGCGCTGCGGCGTGAAAAATTTCGCAATGTGTTTGACCGGCGGAAAACTCACCGTCGCGCTCGTGACAACGCACATTGCGCTCAGCGACGTTCCCAATGCACTCAAACAAACTGAGATCGTCCGCGTCGGCCTGTTGCTGGCCGATTTTCTCCGATGTCGATCTCTCAACCTCGCCGCCGCAGGAAACTTGACTGCTTTAAGCCGTCAAGTTTCCAAGACTGATCGCCCTGTAACGGGCGGACCGTGCATCGCCGTCGCCGGATTAAATCCACACGCCGGCGAATCAGGCAGACTCGGCCGCGAAGAAATCGAAATCATCGGACCAGCTATTGCCGAGCTGAACGAATCACGAATCACAAATCACGAATCACGGCTGCTGTTTAGCGGTCCTTTCTCGCCCGATACAGTTTTTCATCGCGCGGTCGAAGGTGAGTTCGATGCCGTTCTTTGCATGTATCACGATCAAGGAGTGATACCGCTGAAGCTCCACGCGTTTCACAGGGGCGTGAACGTGACGCTGGGTCTCCCTTTTCCGCGCACCAGCCCCGATCACGGGACCGCGTTTGAAATTGCCGGCAAGGGAATCGCGCGCCCTGATAGTATGATCGCGGCGATTAATCTGGCGGTGGAGCTTGCAGAGAAAAAATGACGCGGGCAACGATCGACAAGTACATCTCGGTTTTTAACATCGGGCTGCAAAACACATTTGTTTATCGCTGGAATTATTTTCTGCGCGCGCTTTTCGGGCTGATTCCGCTGGCGGGCACGGTTTTTCTCTGGAGTGCCATCTTCAAGGAACGCGGTGGCGGCCTCCACGGTTATGATTACGGCTCGATGATTTATTACTATCTGCTCACCATTCTGGTCAGCAATCTCGTCACGCCGACCGAAGATGAATGGCAAATCGCGGCCGACATTCGCGAAGGCCAGATCAATTCCTTACTGACCAAGCCGATGAGTTATCTCGTCTACCGGCTCAGCATTTTTTTAAGCGGTCGCCTTGTTTACACGTTCGTTACGCTGCCGCCTATTGCGCTCATCTTCATTTACTTCCGACACTACATCGCGCTGCCTGATCAAGTGATGACTTATGTTTTTGCAAGCATCTCGATGGCCATGGCGGCATTCATGCAATTTTTCATTACCTACAGCCTGGCCATGATGGCGTTCTGGATCCTGGAAATCTCCACGATCGTTTTCATCGTTTACTCATTCGAATATTTCCTGGGCGGCCAAATGTTTCCGATCGACATCATGCCAAACGCGGTGCAGGCGGTGATGAAATGGCTCCCCTTTTACTACGAGCTGTTTTGTCCCGTTGCAATTTTCCTCGGGCGAATTCACGGGCCCGCACTGGCGGAAGCGCTAGCGATTCAAACCGGCTGGCTTTTTCTCACCTGGGCCGCCGCGCGCGCCATGTGGAAACGCGGCCTCGGTCACTATCAGGCTGTTGGCGGATAGCAAATTCCGGTAACGGCGATTACACGCCTCAGCCGGACCTTCTTGAGACGGGCTGTCGATCGATTACCGGTAAATGCGCTGACCGTGGTCCAAAGGCACGGGTCGCTGCCAGCAGGGAGCTAAATTGAAGCTGGGAGTTGGCGGAAGCAGTCGGCGGTCCGTGGATCAGCCTACATTACTGTGGTCGCGCTCGTACGCACGAATTGCTTGGCGCGTTCGAGGCCCCAAGATTCCGTCGATAGTCCCATAGTAGTACCCGGCCCGTGCAAGCCGGCGCTGCAGTTCGGCGACCCGTGAATGGGTCGGAGAGCCATATCCGTTGCTGCCGTAATTGTTGCCGTAGTAATTATTATCGTAACCGTACTGGGAACCGTATCCGTACGGGTCCCCATAACCATATCCGTATCCGCCGTAGCCGTATGGGTAGCCGTAGCCATAATATCCATATGGATATCCCCAGCTCCCGCCCCAACCCCAGCCCCACGCCCATGGAAAGCCGAAGTCGCCGATGAAGATGACATTATTATTATTATTATGATGACGCCAATTACCGCTCCAATTGCGGCCGCTCCAACTGCCGCCGCCCCAATTGCGGCCGCTCCAGTTTCCGCCGCCCCCCCAGCGCTGGCCACTCCATGTGCCCATTCCGCTGCGAGCAAATGTCTGCCCGCCTCGCGCCGGCATCGATGCGAAATGGTGGCCGCCGCCACTGCCGCGCGGGGCAGCTCTGACCAGTGGCGCAGTCAGAGTTAACGCAGCAAGGCAACTCAAGAAAAGTATAAGTTTTGAATTATTCATATTAGTAAGTGGGATTTCTAATCATTAGACACCGTACTGACCCGAAAGTCTCGCTTTTTTTACGGCGGCCCAAGAATAAGTGAAGCGCATTGGGGCTCCGCCGTCCCCAATGTGCTGATTTTCCACTACGTGAATAGACGACCGGCGGCTCGCCCTTTCCGCCCTGCGAGTCCGCCGGTCAATCAACCGAAAGCGCAACGATCGGTCTCGAATTAAGCGAGACCCATTCTGCGGAGAAGCTGCGCGTTGATCATGCCATCCACGACCAGATTATGCGTGCTTTCGTATGCGCTAATCGCGGCACGGGTCTGCGGTCTCATGATTCCATCGATTATGCCGTCGTAGTAACCCAACTCGGCCAGGCGACTCTGCACCTGCGCAACAACTGACCCATCGTATTCGTAACCAGGCCCGCTATAGTACGAGTAACTATAAGGATAATTATCCCCGTAATAGTACGAATACGGGGAGTACGAATAAGGGTACCAAGACGAATAATCCCCACCGTAGTACGGATACCCAAATCCGCCGCCGTAGTAGTAGCGGGTGCCGCCATAGTAACGGGTGCCGCTATAACGATACGCTGGTGTCACCTGAGAGGTTCGCGGTGCCACCCGTTGTGGCGCCGACCTCGTTGTAGCCATCGATTTCTGGCGCGGAGCGCTGAATGTAGGCGACGCAATCAAGGTCGCTGCGGCAAAACAGCTTATGAAAACTAAACGTTTCGTTTTCATGTAATTCCTCCTTTCCTCTCTGCTGATTAAACACCTTAAATGAGCGAGAGTTTTGTATTTGCAGCGGTTCGTGCTGGCGAGGATTCTGCGGTCGCGATTATCATACGTCGAACCACGAACATGAGACGCCGCGCGATTTTCATGCTGTCGATCCTCGGCTGCCTATCGCTCCGTGCGGCATCGCCGGAACGCACCGTGAGCCCTTCACAGGAATTCATCATTTATGGCGCCAATGCATCGCTGCGCGGCGGCCTCTCCGAGCTTGCAGAGCAGACCAAGGCCAATTTGCTCGCACTGTTGCAGCAGCGTGACCGGTGGACAACGCCGATCGTCGTCAATTTGCAATTGCAGCAGGCAAACCTACCGGAAATTCCGCCCGCCGAGTTGCGATTTAGCCAGACCGGTTCTGGCCTAAAACTGCAGCTCGATTTGACGATCGCTCAAAATCTCGACGCTTCAGTGATCGAGCGCGAACTCCTGCGCGCGATTTTGCTGGAGATAATTTATCGAAAACAATCGGACATTGCTCCTGGCACCGTATTCGTCGAGCCGCCGGATTGGTTGCTCGATGGCGTGCTTGCGCTTGCGCCCGGACCCAACCGCGGCCTCCTTGTCGAAGCGCTTTCCCTGTCAGACAAGGCGACGTCGCTGGAGAAATTTCTGCGACAGCGCCCCGGGCTACTTGATTCTGCTGGCCGTATGCTTTACCGCGCATATTCCCTTGCGCTGGTGCAATTCCTTATCGATGGCTCCGATGGGCGCTCGCGGCTGACCCGTTACATCGGTAGCCTATCGCATGCTTCAAACGATCCGCTGGCTGATCTAAAAGCACAGTTTCCCTCGCTGGCTAGCAATGCAGAAAAGACCTGGCAATCAGCCATCAGTCGAGCAAGCGGAGCTCGAAGTTATCAGTTGCTTACTTTTGCCGAAAGCGAACGACGCCTTGATGAATTGTTGCACTCTAAAGCTTCAGAAACCGGAAAGTCGGTCGATCTCAGCGCGCTCGCGCGACAAAACGCGTCCGCGCCGGACAAGGTAGCGCTCAATCAATTAAGCCAGGCTTTGCTCTTGCTCATTGGGCAGGCGAATCCCGTTTTGCGGCCAGTCGCCCGCGAATACCAGGAAATCGCAACGCGGCTTGCGCGCGGCAAACGGCGGGGAATCACCAAGCGTCTGGCGCGGTTAGAAATTACCCGTCAAAGACTCGCCGCTCGTATGAGCGACATTGATGATTACATGAACTGGTTCGAAGCGACGCAAATGGAGAGTGGGAGCGGTGTTTTCGCTGATTACCTAAGAGCGGCGCAGCGGCCGCAAGCATCTGAGTCGCGGCGGCGGGATCCGCTATCAGTTTATCTCGATGCACTGGAGGATCGGCTCGAAGACTACCAGCAATAGCACAGGTTTCCGCCGCGGCGGGCGGAGCTGTCACGCATAGACGCAAATTTGTGCGTAGTTGCTCGCGCGGAGCTTGCTGCTTATCGTAGTCAGCGCCGAAACCCGCACCTTTTCTATTGATGCAAAAAATTGGATTTGCCGAAGCTCTTGATTCGATCGTGGCCGGCGACCCGCGCTACCAGCGGGACGCGTATGCTTTTCTGCGTGATGCGCTCGATTTCACGACGAAACAGCAAAAGAAAATCAAGGGCGCTACTGTGCGCCATGTGAGTGGACCGGAATTACTGGAAGGGGTGCGACAATATGCCCTTAAGGAGTTTGGGCCGCTGGTGATGACGGTTTTCGATAACTGGGGCATTCATTGCTGCGAGGACATTGGAAACATGGTTTTTAACCTGATCGGCGCCGGGGTATTCGGGAAGACAGAGGAGGATTCGATCGAAGATTTCAAGAACGTGTATGATTTTGAAGAGGCTTTTGTAAAGCCGTTCGCACCGGCAAAATCGCAGGCCGTGAAGCCACCTTCGGAATTGCCGGTATCAAAGTCTGTATGATCCGATTCGCGCCGAGCATGGCGCTTTTGGTCGCGATTATGTCTAGCATTGCCAATCTGAAAGCCGCTGCGATTCACGATTCGTCCGTAATCACTTTTCCGCCGAGCTCGGCGCAAAAATGGGTGCTGCGAAACGGGCTGACGGTCGTCGTGCAGGAAGATCACAGCGCGCCGGTGGCAAGTGTGCAGGCGTGGTGCGCCACGGGGAGCATCGATGAAGATGCACATCTAGGTGCGGGCTTGTCCCACATTCTCGAGCACATGCTTTTTAAGGGCACCAAAACGCGATCGACCAACGAGATTGCTCAGAAGATTCAGGACGTCGGCGGCTACATTAACGCCTACACTTCTTTCGATCGCACCGTTTTTTGGATCGACGTGCCGAAGGACGGTGTAGCAACCGCGCTCGACGTTTTGGCCGATGCGATGATGAGTTCGACTTTACCGCCCGAGGAATACCAAAAAGAACAGGAAGTAATCCGGCGCGAATTTGCCATGGGCATGGATGATCCCGATCGCATGGCGGGGCTGCTTCTCTTTGCGACCGCCTACCAGCGGCACCCGTACCGCTTCCCGGTGATTGGCGAGATCGAAATCTACAACCAGCTCACGCAAGAGCAGGTGATGCAGTATTACAAAACGCGCTACGTGCCGAACAATCTGACGTTCATCGTCGCGGGTGATGTCGATGCGGAAAAAGTGCGGCAACAACTCGCGGACCTGTTCAAGCCTTACCCGGAGAAATCGCTAAAACCGGTGTTCATCCCTGGGGAACCGCCGCAACTCGGCCGGCGCGAAGTGCATCAGGAATTTCCTACGGAGCTGACTCATCTCGAGCTTGCCTGGCATATTCCGGAGGTGACGAATCCTGACGTCCCCGCGCTCGATCTTCTCTCGACCATTCTCGGCGATGGGCGCAGTTCGCGCTTATACCGGCGCGTGCGTGAAGAGGCTGGCTTGGCTTTCCGCATATCGGCATTTTCTTATACGCCGGGCGATCCGGGCTTGTTTGGCATTGATGCCACTGTCGATCCAAAGAAACGCGAAGCAGCGGAGCAATTGGTGCTGCGCATTATCAACGAGGTGAAACAAACCGGCGTCACAACGGAGGAGTTGACGAAGGCGAAAAAAATATCGCTTAGTCACCATCTGGGCGCTCTCACGACCATGCGCGGCCAGGCCTCGGATATCGGCTCGAACTGGTTGCTCACGCGCAATCTGAATTTCAGCCGGGATTATCTGGATGCCGCCCAGAAAGTGACGCTCGAGGACGTTAAGCGCGTCGCCGCAAAGTATCTGACGAACGACAACCTGACGGTCGTGTCGATAAATCCGAAGGGTTCGCTTGCTGCTAAACCCGAGGGCGCAAAAGCGGCCGCGGCGGCTGAGATTCAAAAATTCGAGCTTTCGAATGGATTGAGACTTTTAGTGCGCGAAGATCGACGTCTGCCGCTGGTCGCGATGGGTGCGGTTTTCCGTGGCGGCCTTCTCGCGGAGACGTCGCAAACAAATGGCATCGGCCGCTTGATGGCGAAAGTGCTGCTAAAAGGAACCAAAACGCGCACCGCGGAGCAAATTGCGAACCAGATCGAAGCGGTCGGCGGTTCCATCGCGAGCGATGCCGCTAACAACACCTTCAATGTTTCGCTCGGAGTCACCAAGCCTGATGTGAAGCTGGGCGTCGAGTTGTTCTCAGACATTTTGTTTAATGCGACCATGCCGGAAAAAGCGATCTCGCGAGAAAAGGAAATTCAGATCGCAGCCATCCAGCAGGAGGAAGAGCAGTTGACGGCCGTTGCGCGCAACATCATGCGGCAGGCGCTCTTCCCGCAACATCAGTACGCCCTGCGCGCCAATGGTTCGGTTGAGTCTGTTCAGCGGCTCACGCAAAAGGATCTGCTCGAATTTCGCGATCGTTACGTTGTCGGCAAAAACGGTGTCATTTTCGTCTTTGGCGATGTGAAGGCGGCAGAGGTGAAGCAGCTTTTCGAGAAAGCACTCGGTGGCATGAAACCAGGCGAGCTTGCCCTGACCGACGTGCATCCGGCAGCGCCACTCAGCGGGACCGAAGCCGTCGAAAGCCGGAAGGACAAAGCACAAGGTGTAATAATGGTCGGGTTTCGTGGCGCGAATGTATCGAGTCCGGATCGAACCGTGCTCGACTTAATCGATGAGGCGAGCAGCGATCTCGGCTCACGCTTTTTCGTACGCATTCGTGAGCAAATGGGGCTGGTCTATTACGTGGGGGCCAACCAGATGCAAGGTCTTGTGCCGGGACTTTTCGCCTTTTTTCTCGGCACCGATCCGCAAAAAATTGAGCCGGTGAAGACGGCGTTGCTCGACGAAATCCACAAGCTCGCGAACGATGGTCTTACGAAGGAGGAATTGGCGCGGGCGAAAAAGAAATTGATTGGGCAACAAGATATTGCCAACCAAAGCAACGATGCTTTCGGTTATCAATGTTCGCTCGACGAGATTTACGGACTTGGCTTTGATTTTTATAAACGGCTCGAACACGATGTTGACGCAGTG